>Ga0123519_10008013_pt1 | contig 16231 bp, 13 predicted proteins | sample YelNatPaOPRAMG02_FD_87396 | JGI IMG/M metagenome (GOLD analysis project Ga0123519, IMG submission 87396) | Hot spring microbial communities from Yellowstone National Park - Yellowstone National Park OP-RAMG-02 (version 2) | ecosystem: Environmental > Aquatic > Thermal springs > Hot (42-90C) ...
GCATTTTGTTTCGTGCTTCGTATTTCGGATTTAGAATTTTGATTTTTGCTTTACTACTCTTTAAACTATGTACTATGTACTACCGACTATGTACTATCAACTATGTACTATCCCCTATGTACTGTCTTCACATAACGGGCTTCACTGAGGATTTACCATTCAACATTTAACAACTATCATACCCTGCTTCACTGATGGAGTACATCCCACTTTTACATTTAGAACAACTTTCAACTTTATCTTTATTACTTATTTTCTCATTTGACCAATTCTTCAATTGAATAAGTATTGTTTTTTAATAATTCCTACAATTCAGATAAGCAATCTTTGTATGAAGAAAATATGTTTTTTCTATTCTTTATCAAAAATTTTTTTATCTTCTCTAAATAATTTTCATCAATTTCCAAATGAGTAGGTAAATTGACTATATGCTGGCTTATTTTTTCGCTGATTGGATTCTCCCCCCATTTGTATTCCCATAATTCAAAATTTTTTGTAATAGGATGTATAGGAGATAAAAACCAGTCACCAATCTCTATTTTATTTTTTTCACTATCTTTTAAAAATCTTTTTCTGTCTTTCACAAGAATTGGATATTTCAAATAAGTATGAGTAGCATAGTCAGGTTCATAAGGTGGTTCTATATCTAAATTTGTTAAAATTTTTTTATAGGAACTCGCAATTTCTTTTCTATGATTAATTATTTCATTTATATTTTTTAACTCTTTTATTCCTCTTTTTGCCTGTATTTCTGAAAATACCTTTAAAAAATTTTTAGGCATTACTGGTTTTTCAAGTTCATACCCTTGAGATGAGCCAAGTACTAAATTGTATTTGCTCATCCAACGATACATTTTTATTCCAAACCAGTAAGTTTTTGAGTTTAAAAAATAATCTTTTATATACATTAATAATTTTAAAATTAACTGGTCTTTTAGAGATGGTTCTACTGCTTTTTCTTCTATTTTTTTCAAATTTTCCCCAATTTCTAAATTTTTTGTAACTACTATACCACCAATTCCTGTAGAAAAAGGTTTATTCCATTGAGTAGAAAAAAAAGAAACATCTGCAACTGTTCCATTTAATTTTCCTTTGTACTTTCCTCCAAAACCATGTGCACAATCTTCAATAACAATTAACCTGTATTTATTTGCAATTTCAAATATCTTATCCAAATCAGGAGCAAGCCCAAAAGTATTTTGTGCAAGAATAACTTTTGTCCTTTTAGTAATTTTTTCTTCTATTTTATTGATATCCATATTATAAGTTTTTGGGTCTATATCCACATAAACAGGTTTTGCACCTAAATAAATAATAGGATTAACTGCCACAACACAAGTAAATGCAGGGAGAATAATTTCATCACCTTCTTTTATCCTAATTGCCTTTAAAATAGCATATAAACCCACCCTTCCTTTCCAGAAAAAAAATACATTCTGGAGATTAACATTTAGATAATTAGCAATCCGAGATTTAAAAATTTCTTTATACATTTTAAATACTTCCCTAATTTACATAAAATTTCTTTTGGTACCCTCAAAGTAAACCAATTATTGTTTAAAAAATTTATCCTATCTCATGTATGTAAATCCATGACTTTTTTCCTTTATGAATTTCCATTTTTTTTACTTTTTTCGCCCCCATTTTTTCATAAAACTTTTGAGCAGAATCTAAATTTTCTCCAACTACTATTTTAAACTTTGATATTCCTCTTTTTTTGAACTCTTCATCTAATGCCCTGTATAAATTTTCTCCAACCCCTTTTCTTCTCCATTTTTCATCAACAACCATACTTAAAAGTTCAGCAGACGGTATATTTTCTCCACTTCTTTTTTCGCTTATAGGATATAGCAATATTTCTCCTATTTTTTTCAACTTTGGGAAAGATATTAGATGTGGAAGAAGTGTTATTATTACTCTGATAAAGTTCTTTTTTAGAAATACCATATATATTCTATTAATATTAGTAGTTCCACTAACAAATCCTACAACTTTATTGTCTTGAATTTCTGCAATTAATATACCTACATCACTTTTTTGTATTGAGGAATAAAGGAGTTTTAAAAAATCTCTCCCAAGAGAAGAAAGAAATCCTGTATGAATATTTTTCTTATGAAGATGTGCAATTTCTTCAATATAGGTATTTAGAAACTGTTTATTATTCAATACTAAATATCTATTCATTAATTTATATGTCCAAGAAGAAATTGATAAACAGATAAATAATTCTTAATAATTATCTGTATATCAAACTCACTTACAGTGTTTTTCTGGAATATTCCCCAAATTTTCGTCTTAAATTTTTATTCAAATATTAATTTTTAGTAAATACTCAGTCAATACCGTTCGTATTCAATGTGTAATGTTTTATGTGTTATGTTTTAAATACTGAGCGTAGTCCGCCGCTCACCCACATTTCCCTTCACCATTTACCTTTTGCCCTTCGCCCTTTGCTATTTTCATTTTGATTTTGTTTCGTGCTTCGGATTTCGGATTTTTCATTTTGGATTTTGGATTGTCATTTTGATTTTTGATATTTGGATTTTGATTTACTCCCCAGTTGTTTCAAACTATGTACTATGTACTACCGACTATGTACTATCAACTATGTACTAACCCCTATGTACTGTCTTAAACATAATGGGTTTCAGTAAGGATTTACATTGTTTATAATTATTATATAATTTTAATATAGAATCTACAAGTGGCAATCTCCATCATTTAGTGGATAATAAAATACAATTAGGATACTGTTGCTGAATTAAATTTTCTCTTGTCCCCTACAAAACAATACTTTCTTTTGTCTTTTTAATGGCTCAATTTTATTTTTTATTTCACAGAAAAACCAATCATAATAGAGATGTTCTTTTGAAATTTTTTATGTTGGGATTTGAAAGAAAATATATAATGTCCTAACACGGAAGAAACAAGAGATTGACAAATGGAATTACAAGGTGTAAACTAAATCTTCACTAAATATTTACCCTATTTTTTTTAGAGATGAATATATCGTATATACTTAAGAAAATAATTAGAGAAATAAAAAAAGGATGGTGTTATGAAGATTGGTGGAGATTCCGACTTCCAAGTTTATTTGCGAGGGCAATATACCATTATCTAATAAGAGAAAAAAATAATGGGATATATGTAATGAAAGAAGATTGGGATAATCTTATCATTTTAGATGCATGTAGATACGATGTATTTGCTGAAAATAATTGGATAAAAGGAAATTTGAAAAAAGTCATCTCTCGTGGTGCTCACACCCGGATGTTCTTACGAGAGAATTTTAATAGTTATTACCCGGATACAGTTTATGTTTCAGCAAACCCTTTTATATGGGAATGTAGAAAATTTTTTTATAAAAGTATTTATGTAGGTTCAATAGATGAAATAAGAACTTATGGAACAGTATTACCTGAAACTATGTTAAAATATGCTTTGAAGGCAAATAAAGATTATCCAGATAAACGTCTTATTATTCATTTTGTTCAGCCACATTATCCTTTTATAGGTGAAGTACATATAAATAAAACAGGAAAACAGAATATAAATCCATTCTATCTTCTTGCAAAAGGAAAGATAGAAGAATCTACTCTAAGACGTGCATATCAATCTAATTTAAAAAGGGTATTATTTGTTGTTGAGAAGTTAATAAATGAACTTCAAGGCAAAACTATAATAACTTCAGATCATGGAGAGTCATTTGGCTCAAAGGTAAAGATTTTTCCTATCCGAATTTATGGTCATTCAGGCCCAAGGATTAAAGATCTTGTTGAAATACCTTGGTTGATAATAGAGAGGTGTCCAAGAAAGAAAATAACTATGGGTGAAGAAAAAGGAAGTGTAATGGATGAGGATAAAATTAGAACGCATTTACAGACACTTGGCTATATTTAATATAAAAATTTTCAAGAAAAAGACATTTTTTTTAATTTTAATTGCAGCAGGTATTTCTTTTTCTCCCCGTTTTTCGTGTGGAGTTATAGCTGGTAATAGAAGGATAGATATTAGGATAGAGGATATTCTGCTTGTAATATTTGGAATAAACTGGATATTTAATTTTTCTATAAAAAATCAATTAAAGCCGCCTTTGTTATTGCCAATATTGAGTTGGATATCCTTTGGTTTTTTTACAACCTTAATTAATCTTTTTTTAGGAAATCTCAATATAACTAGAGCATTTTTTTATTATTTAAAAGAGATAGAATATTTCTTTTTATATTTTTATGTTTTTTACCATATTGAAGATATAAATTCAATAGTTAATATAATAAAAAGTTGGTTAATTTTTGGTGCAGTAAATATAGGGTGGATAATCTTCCAGATATTGACCAAAAACCCTATGGGAGAATATAGATGGGGTGTACATTATTTAAGCGCAATCGGTGAAAGTGGACTTTTTCCCGTAACCGGTTTTTTTCTTATATTATTTATTAACTTATTTTCAATTTTTCTCTTTTGTCATCATAAATTTTCTAAATTAGAAAAATTTTTTTATGGAATCATAAACGCTGGACTTGTTTTAGGTATTGTCAGTATGATGCGAAGAATTTGTATAATAACATTTATTCTCGCTTTTTTTATTCTATTTTTTATCTATATAATTAGAATGAAAAAATTCGGATTTAAGAATTATTTAACTTTTTTATTATTTTTAATTATAACTATAATTTTTATTTCTTTACCTTTTGTTAAAAATGTATCTATAAGACCAGAGTTTTTTAATTGGGAAAGGATAATAAATTGGGAGATAAAGGGAAGAATTGATATTTGGAAAAAACAATTAAAAAATGCCTTTCCTGAGGGTGAAAATCCTTTATATATATTTTTTGGTAAAGGTAAATCAGTTTCATATGAAGAATGTCACAGTCAGTATATAAGAAATCTTGTGGAAACAGGAGGTATAGGAAGTATAATTTTTCTAATTTTAATTTTTACTATATTAAAAAAAAGTTATACTGCTTTATGTTCTCAAAAAGACCCTCTAAAAGTAGCCTTATCTGCAGGAACTTTAATAAGTACTATAGCGATGTTAATTATTTCTATTCTTGGTGAAGCATTTATAACAGTAAAGATAAATGAAGTTTATTGGTTTTTTGTAGGAATAACAATGTCAATTTTATCCTTTAATAGAAATGGAAGGGCACAAAATAAAATCTAATTATGAATTGATAATAGATGAAAATAGTGTTTTTCGTGGTACTTTCTATGGTACTATAGGAATACTGTATAGAGTCCTTCTACTTTTCCTTACAAATTTAATTTTGGCTAGAGTTTTAGGTGCAAAATTGTATGGTATATGGTCTTTAAATTTTGTTATTATGACAATTGTAAATGCTATTGGACTTATGGGTTTAGATCAGGGGCTCAGTAGGTTTATAGGTAAATATCAAGGAGAAGAAAAAATAGAGAAAGTTATAGATACAGTGAATACAGGAATAGTTTTAGTTTTGATTGTTTCTTTATTATCTTCTTTTCTTTTATTTTTTCTTTCTTCATTTATCTCTAAATTATTCAATATAAATGATCTTTCCTGGATGTTGAAAATTATCTCATTTACTTTAATCCCAGCAGCATTAGTGGGAATTATTGGTAGTATATTCCAGGGATATGAAAATATAAAAATATCAAGAATTATTAACTCTTTTGTCCCAAGTTCATTTTGGATGTTTGCTGTTATCTTATTATTACTTATAAAAAAAATTAACTTTTTGAATATTTATCTTGCCTATCTAATTTCTACATGGCTTTCTGCAGGAGTTGCGTTAATTTTTTTAATACAAAATTTTTCTCAAAGAAGGATATCAATTTCATTAAAATCAGTATTTAATTCTGTCAAGAAAATGCTGGGTTCTCTTTTGTCTTTTTGTACCCCATTGCTTCTATTTAATCTACTTACTCTTATACGTGAATTTACAGATACCTTTTTAATTGGATATTTTTTAGGTACCTATGAAGTTGGGATTTATCAAGTAGCATTTAGAATAGCCAGATTAGTTCCTTTCCTTTTTTTAGGGACAAGAGATATATTTACTCCTCTCATTTCTAAAAAATTAGTTAAAGATAATTATAATAAAGATAGTATAAATGAACTCTATTTAAGAACTACAAAGTGGTTGTTTGCGCCTACATTATTGATAATTTTTACTATTATGATGTTTCCTGATTTTTTTCTTACTTTGTTCGGAGGTGAATTTTTGCAAAGTTCTTCATCTTTGAAGTTATTACTTTGGGCTTATTTCATATATGGTGTGGTTGGTCCTGTTGACTCATTGAATGTGGCGTTAGGTAGTACAAAATTTATTGCTGGTTATACTTTACTTGGTGCTATTACAAGTATCATTTTTAATTTATTATTAATTCCTAGATTTGGAGTTGAAGGCGCTGCAATTTCTGCCTTTTTGAGTATACTTTTAATAAAAATAATTTCCGTTTCCAAACTTCATATAATTGATGATGTAACTCTTTTTCGTAGCCGATATATTCTTTTTGTTATTTTTTCTACATTTATAGGATTTGTATACGGTTTTTTGCTCCGCCGAGTTATTAACAATGTTTTATATGGAGTTATTTTTTTTATAATTTTATTTGGACTGTTTGAGTTATTAATATTAAAGAAACTACATCTGATTGATGAAAAAGATAAAATTCTTTTTAAATACTCTATATTAAAATTAAATATTTTTACTAAAATTTAAATCAAGAAGAATAAATTTCTTTCTAATTTAAATAGTACACTTTCTTAAGTCCCATTTTTTATTTTCCAGATGGTGAATATTCCCCATAATGAACCTAATCCATAACTGAAATGTAAGCCAAAGAATATAATAGGAAGTACAGGTAAATATTTAAAACCCCTTTTGAATGAGATTCTGAAAGATTCTATAAAAGCGCATATAAAGTAAATAATGAAAATTGAACTTAAAAACCATTTAAAAAGATAGAAGAAAATACTCATAATAGCCAAGAGAATTATGGAAGATACAAATAAAAACGGGATATAATGTCTTAAAGAAAGTTTCATTTTGGCAATTTTGATAGTATACACATTCCATAAACCATTAAGAAAATTATTGTTTAAAAAATCTTTAATGTTAGAACGGGCAATGTAATGACTTATAATATCTGGAACAAGAAGAATTTTCCCACCTGCTTTTTTAAGTCGTAGATTAAATTCAATATCTTGATTCCTAACCAATTTTTCATTAAAATATCCTATCTTATTAAAAACTTCCTTTCTATACGCACCAAAAGGTACAGTATCAACTTCTTTAGGTTTCTTTACTCCAATTCTGAACATTGCATTTCCTACTCCAAACGGAGAGGATAAAGTAAAGGCAATTGCTTTTGCTAGTAAATTATTTGAACCTGATTTTGTAATACAAATACCTCCTACATTATCAGCACCACTTTTATCAAGCCAATAAATTATTTTTGAAACATAATCTTTTGGATATTCTGTATGGGCATCCATTCTAACAATTATATCACCTTTCGCTTCTTTTATACCTATGTTCATTGCTGTTGGAACAATTTTTTTCGGATTATCTAACATTTTAATAAAAGGGTATTGTTCTATATATTTTTTAACAATTTTTCTTGTATCATCATTACTCATCCCATCAACAACTAAAATTTCAAGTTTATCTTTTGGATAATCCTGAGTAATTATAGAATCCAAACATTTTGAAATGAATTTCTCTTCATTTCTACAAGGAATTATTATAGAAACCATAATATTGTTATCACTAATCATAACTTTTACCTTATTTTTTGAATAAAACCTTTCATTTTTTGTAAGATTCTAAATTGATGTTGATAAATAGTCCTACCAATTTTTGCTAATGGATTATAACTTTTATACCAATGATATGTGACTGTTAATTTCCCACCGAATTTTGATTTAAACTTACCTCCTCCTCCCATATCATATTTTGAAATACCTTTTTTGGCAGCCATTGTAATTACTGTCCAGTGAAGCAACTCATTAGGACATAAATGATGAAATTTAGACCAGGAAGCGCCCCCCCAAAAATAAATACATCTATCATCATACGGAAATAAACCAGTTGCAATTATTTCATTTTTATATTTTACCTGTAAGGCAAGTAATAAATTTTGTTTTTTGAGGCACTCAAATAAGGTTTTAGCCCTCTCAATAGTATATGTAGGTACTAACTTTTTTTTACCAAAAACTTCCATTAACTGTTTATAATATTCTTCTATTATTCCAGGGTTATTTGTATCTTCTACTATTAAATTATTCTTTATAGCTTTATTAATTGCCCATCGGCAGGACTTTTGTTTAAGGTTTTTCCACATAAATTCTTCCTCTGGAGAAAGAACAACTATATAGGTAACCCCTTTTCTACACTGAAAACCTTTACTCTTCATGATTTCTGGGTTAAAAACTGGGTTAGAAATCTCTAAATGGTCAATTTTTTGAAACTTACAATATTTATCTAAAGCATTTAAAAAATTTTCTAAATTAAAATCTTTATTTACAATTGGTCCCATAAATTCAGTGGACCAACCAATTAAAGGACTACCTAAAATTTTAAAAGGGCCTTTTCGCAAAATAAAACATGGAAAGTATCCAATAACTTTGTTACTTTCTTCAATTTTCAATAAAATTCTTTTACACCTCTGGCTTTTTTCAATAAAATCTAACCATGCTGATTGATGAAATAACCCTTTACTATCAAAAGATGAAATAATTCTATCCCATTCCACATGTTCAATTTTTTCAATTAGTTTTAATTCCATTTTAATATTCTACGAAATATTTTTTCGTTTATTTTTTCAAAAAACCAACGCCATTCCATTTTTTTTAATTCATAGGGTGATATCGTTAAATTATTTTTTTGATTTCTTAAATGGTCTAAAAGTTTCGTTACTGGGACAAAATAACCATTTCTCCGTGATAATTCTTCTAAAAGTTTTTTTGTTTTAGGATTAACCTTACTATTTTTAACAAATCCAAAAGCAAAATGAGTATAAACAATACAAACTCCTCCTTCTTTTTCTAATTGCTCTTGATTATGTTGTGATAAAAGTTTATTAAATTTTTCCACATTGGACCCATCTGCAGAAGAAAACCAAAAATTAACAAAGGGTTTAGAAGGGTCATAATAAGGTAAAGTAGGATTAATTTTTAAGATATTAATTTCATTAAAAGTGAAACTACGAACATATCGGATGTATTTTTTGCAAATATCTCCCCAAAAATAAGGTGAATTTTTAATATGCCCTTGAAAATGAAAATTTTTCTGTTTCTCATAAATTCTCATTAAGAATCTGAGCATAGAAGAAGATAATTTATCTGTACCTCCATATAAATTTTCAAAATTATTTAGATGCCCTGCATATGAAGTGGGATAAAAACCAAGAAGATTTTTAAATTGTTCTATTCCTAAAATAGTTTTTTCTCTTGGATTAGAATCAGATGAAACACCATGGAGAGCAATTTCAAAGCCAGATTCACTTAACTCCCTGATAAAAGTTAAATAATCGGGATTAGCCAAAGTGTGTGCAGGAAATATTTTGTTATCACTTTCTTTTTGGGAATGAAAAACCCAAACACTTTTTGTAGTGAAAATTTTCAATTCTTTTAAAAGGTTATAAATTGGTCTAATATTTTCCAAAGTAGCAGCATCAGTATCATCAAAAATTGTAAAAGCAAACTTTTTACCATTTGGGAAAATTAAATATTTTTTATTATTTAAGTACATTTTTTTAAAATTAGAGTTTTAAAATTGCTTTATAATCTCCATCTTTTAATTTTTCAATATGCCAACCAGTATTTTTATGTAATTTTAAAGATGGTTCATTATCTGCATCAATATGTGCCTCTATTTTTTTGCAACCTTCCTTTTTAAGAATTTCAGCCAGAAAAGAATAAAGTTCTGAACCTAATCCTATCTTTTGGAAATCCCTGAGTACTCCGATAAAAATGATTCTAGCAATTTCAAAATTACTGGGGGACCATGTGAACTTATTAAGATTATCTGATGTTTTCTTAAATCTCAACTGATTTTTATTTTCTGAATGTTTTAAAAAAGTAGATATAATGTCTTTTATAAATGGCCATAACTTTTTTATAAAAGGTAAAGGATTAATTAATAAAAAATGATGTAAAATAAACTTGCTCCAAAAGACAACAGGGTCTCTAATTGCTATTACATATCCTATTGCTCTCCCAGAGTTTTTTTCAACAGCAAAAACTATAATACCAAGAGGGTTATTTAATAGATATTTTAAAAAAAAATGGAGTAATTGCTGAGAGTGAGTAAACAACATTCCTTTTGGTGGTAATTGTTCTAATAACTTTATCAATTCAACCAAATCCTCATTTTTACCTTTTTTAACCACAAAATTTTTATATAATTTGTGATTCTCCATATAATTTAGAAGTGGCCATAGTTAAAGCAACAAAAAACCAATATACCTCATTTATTTTTACCACTATAAAAGCTTCGGCTGGAATAGAAATAAAAAGCATAGTGAAAGTGGATACTAAAACTCCACTAGATAACCCAGTTAAAAATGGGTCCTTATTAGATAAAAATTCTTTAAGTCCTTTTCTGATTATGGAAAAAATTAAGAAAAAAAATGCTAAACTTCCAATAATTCCTGTTTCAATAAAATTTCTTACATACTGGCTATGAGATTCTTCATATGTTAACCGGATGGATTTTCCACAACCAAGAAAAATATTGAGAATAGAAGAATGTTCAAATGCTTCACTTATCTGAGAGCGCCAAATATTAAATCTGACATCCCTCAACGAGGAGAAAGCATAATCTATGGCAAACACTCTTTTTTCTACAGGGAACTTTTGAAGAACAAAGAAAAAAATAGTTCCCACAAAAATTAATACTAAAATACCAATAAAAAAAACCTTGATAATCCCCTTTTTTAATGAATAAAATAAAAAAGTTAAAATTAAGGAAAAAATAATCCCAAGAAAACAAGTTCTTGAAATAGAAGAGAAGACACCTAAAGATGGACTTATTACCATTATTGTTAAAATCATTTTTTTTAAATTAGAAATTCTAAAATTTAGATAATAAAAAAGTAAAATATTGAAAAGAAAAATAAAGAGTATCAAAAAAAAACCGCCACTAGGGAATACTGATGCTTCTCCAATGGCTCCTGCTCCATATTCTTGAAGAGTCCGTAACCCTTTACTCATTTTATAAATAACCCAGAAAACATTAATTAATCCTAAAAATATCCAGAATTTTATAATACATTTAGATGAACTAATGTTTTTGATATGGTAAAAAAGGTAGAAATATAAAAAGAAAAATTCAACTTCTTTTAAGAAATAAAAAAAACCTCTACTAAGTTCAATATTCATAAAAATCAAATTAATTAAAACACTGATTAAACCAATACCTAACCATATTGAAACAGGTAAAAGTAAAGGTGGTTTTACGATTTTTTTCCTACCTGCAATTAAAAAATCAGCAAACCACACTAATCCCAAAATTACCAGCAAAATATCCTCTATTCTAATCTCAATAACTCTTCCTCCAGCAATTTCTCCTTTTGAGAAACTTGGAGATAAAGCAATAGCACCAGATAACAAAATCAGAGGGAAATTTTCTTTTTTTAATAATTTCATAAAATTGTTTTGCTAATTAGATTTATTTCTTTTTCCATTCTGTTTTCCCAACTTAAAATTTCATTTTTAGCAGTAATTTTTACATTTTCCCTTAATTTTTGAGATAACTCTTTATTTGTCAAAATCTGATAAACTGCTTTTGGTAGTTCATCACTTATTTTATCCATAGACACTAAAATTGCATTGTAATTATTTCGTAAAATTTCTTTTGTTGAACCATCATTTAATGTTACAACTGGGACATCAATATATAGGGCTTCTAAGAGTTGGTTAGAAAGATTACTAACATCGTTAGTAATTAAGAATAAATCGGCTAATTGGAAATAATTTGCTACTTCCCGGTGAGGAATTGCTCCAATAAATTTTACTTCGTTTTCTATACCATATTTTTTAACTAAATTTTTTAAATTTTTCATTTCATGTCCATCACCCACGATTAATAAAACAAAATTTTGCATCTGATAATCTTTTTTTAATTTATACACTGTAAAAATTTGACGGTCAATTCTTTTCCATAATTTTAATTTTGAAACACAAAGAATAACTTTTTTATCACTTAAATTATATTTTTGTTTAAGTTCTTTAACTTTTTCTGGTTGGACAACTAAGTCATTTAAATCAAGTCCATTTATCCAAAAATAAATTTTATTTTCTGGAATACCGAGATTTAGTAAAACTTCTTTCCCCCGAGTACCATCATTACCCATAATAATAGCATCTGCTTTTGACTTTAGTCCAAAAACATGGTGTGGAAAGTATTTCCATTGTGTTTTTCTCTTAATATTTAAAGCAGTCCCTTGGAAACGAGTAATAACCGGTTTTTGAAAAATTTTACCTATAATGCTGGCAACTGGAGCCCCATAAATTTCATAACCATAAAATAAGTCCGGTTTTTCTTTTAAAGAGAAAAATAGAACTCTTGTAGTTTCAAAAAAAATATAAAAAATCCAAAATAAAAAATAGATAAATTGAGCAAATATTTTAAGGTCTTCAAAATAATTAATAACTTTATCTGGATTAAAATAAACATCAGGTATTCTTTCAATAAAAGTATTTTTTTCTTTTTTGAAAAGGTCTTTCGCCCTTTTTCCAAGTTTAAAAAAAATTGAGAAAATATGTGGTAACCGATAGAAATAAATATGTTTTTCTAAATTACCAAAAGCATTCTCTGGCTGTAAAAGTCCTGGATAATCATTTGGCAGAAAAGAAAATATAGTCACCTCAAAACCAGCTCTTGCTAAATAATAGACCGTATTTTTAAAAGTTTGATTCCCAGCAGTTTGAAGGTCAATTAAACCAGAGATTAAAAAAATTTTCTTAGCCATAATTCTATGTAACTTATAAACTTCTAAAACTACTGTTTTTCATTACAATCTTTACTTTGAAATTTTGAATCTTTCCTATTACAAAAGATAATAATTTTTTATAATATAAAAAATCAGATTTTTTAATTAAAATTATATCATTAATTTTATTGCCAGAAATTCTAATATAAATTATCAATGTAATTAAAAAATTTAATGTATAAGTAATTACTAATGACCACGCAGCGCCTATAATACCTAATCTCGGAATTAGTAAAATATTCAACATCAAATTTAGTATTATAGAAAATATACATACCGGGGTGATTAAGAAAGGTTTCCCTCTACCCATTAAATCAGTGAATATAATTTCATTACCACTTGCAGATACTATACCTATAAGTAATATTTGGAAAGGAACAATTGATTTTAAAAATTGTTTAGAATAAAGGAAAATTATTATTTGTTTGCTAACAAAAAAAAGAGTTAAAACTATTAAGAAGGTAATAAATAAAATATTACGACAAACTAAAGGAGTGAATTCTTTGACGATTTTTTTATTGTTTTCAGAAGATATTTTGGGGAAAATAAGAATATTTACAGATTGTGAGATTATCTGAATCTTCTCAGTAATTGTGATTCCCACTGAATAAAGACCGACGGCTGTGGGATTTAAAAAAATATTCAATAAAATTATTCCCAATTTAGACTGAAGAAAGGTAAGGACGGTCTTTATATAAATATTTATTCCATAAGAAAAAAAATCTTTGACTCTTTTTTTATTTAAAGTAAAGGTAGCTTTTCCTACATGATATTTAATAAAAAAATATAAAATTATACTCGCAATAAGAATTGATGTGATATTAGTAACAATAGCAGCAGTTATACCAAAATGGAATTTTAGAAGGAAAATTGCAATAAGAACTAAAAAGATGTAATTATTAATTAATATTATAAGGTTGTATTCTTTAATCTTTTGAAGACCTAATAGAATATTTATTGCCAGGAGGAAAAAGATTTGAATTGGAATGACCAATAATGCTATAAGTAAATATTTTCTTTCAATCCCAGGGAATAATTTATTATTAAAAAAATAAGTGATAATCAATCCCACTAAAATTAGAATAGTACCGACTAGAATTGAATAAATGATGTTCATTCCAAAAACTTCAGATGGAAAGTATTTTTTTTTAGAAATGTAATAAACTGAGGCAGAACTAATTCCAAAATCAGAAAAAATGAGTAAAATAGTTGGTAGTAAAACTACAAGGGAATAAATTCCATTTCCTTCTGGTCCTAAAATTCTGGCAATGATAACAGAATTAATAATTCCACTTATAAGGATTGCAATCCGAACATTCACAGTAAATATAGTATTTTTTACAAATTCTCTTAATGACATTTTAATATACCAAATTAGGTAGAAAATTTGTTGCCAAAACGTTGTTCTATTTCATTGAAATAAATCAAAACAGTTAAAATACAATCAAGATTATCTTGTGGGATAAGATTTTTATTTTTTTTAATTATATTAAAATCAAACACTTCTTTTGCTGAAACAAGAGTGTTATAATAGAAGTATAATTTTTCAAAAAGATATTCTTTATTTATCATTTTAGTGCGTGCTTTTTTTTGAAAATACCACTGTGGGAAAAATGGCATTTTTCTTTTAATCTCATTTTTAATAATTTTTAATAGATTACTTTTTATAATTTTATCTTTTGTTTCATACCAATTAATACTAAGGTGTGACATCAGATTAATATTACTTCTAAATATAGGGACCTCTAATAAACGAGGGTCTATATTTTTCATAAACTGGATATAATATTTAAAACCTACCCACTTTCGTGGTAACCCAGACAAAATTGCACGCGTAAAATTTAATCCCCATAACGGTTGAACCGACCAAAAATGTAATCTTCCTCTTTCTTCCCCTCCAGCATTCACATATCTATTGAAATATTCATAATAAAATCTTTTTAATTGATCAAATGGTGTTCGTTCAGGATAACTATTTAAATAGTTTATTAGTTCATCTTCAAGTATAATAGGTTTTAACTTCACAATTTTACATGCAAGTTTTAATGGTAAATTTGAATAAAATCCTCGTTTGAATCCATAAAAGAGAGAATGATGATAAACCCAGGGCCGTTTCCGCATAAAATCACTCGCTCCAAATCCAGAAAAATAAGCAGATTTTTCTGGCGCATAATTTTTATAATACTGTACATCCTTATATCCTATAAATGTTGTATAATAATTAACCAATCCATCTGTTTTATAAATTAGTGGGCCAATTTCTTTGAAACTGAAATCAAATGTATTATCAAAATTCAAATGATAATATTTACCGGGTGAACCTATTTTTTGAAATATACATTGTGCTGGATAACTTTCATCTCTTATATATTTCATTGTAAAATAGAGAACATTGTTACTAAATTTACTTAACCCGCCTAAAACTGTCCGCGTATCATACCCTCCACTAAGGTCAGATATAATTTGGTAGCCATTTTTTTCAAGTGTTATAACACGATTTTCTATTGATTCAAAAAATAATTTTTTTAAAAAATCAATACTCTCTTTTTTATTAAGGAAAGGGTTTTTTAATATAAAATTAAAATCTGTGGAATTGGATATTTCAAAAGACATATATTTATTTTGTGGTTTTAATACAATCATTTGTGCTGGTAAAAGAAAAAATATATCTTTAAATATTGTTTTATTACCTAATTCTCGTGCTTGCATTAAAAATTCAGCCAACCCTATTGGATTAACCTCAATTTTAGAAATAAATTTTAAAATAGTTTTAAGTTCTCTACTGCATATAAAAGAATCATTTTTATAGTAATAATATAATGGTAAACGACCGAAATAATCATTAAAAACAAGAAATTTTCTTGATTTACTTTCCCAAATTTGAACAATATAATCACCATCGGCAGAATTAACAAATTTTTCAATCAAATTTTTATACTCAACATTTTTAACGAAATTTTCTGCTATCTTATTAAGGTTTTTTTGTATTTCTGGTAAAGAATAATTATATATCATCCCTTCCAGAACAATTTGGATATCGCCGTTTTGCCATTCAATAAATGGATAGCCATTATAGAAAGAAATGGTTATTACACAATTGGGGGAATTGGTTATAATTTTTACTTTAAAATTTTCTTCATGCAAAAGATAATAGAAATCCGATTCTTGAAACAAAGTTTTGAAAGGTTGATTTGAAATGATTGTATGAAGTCCTGGCATTAATTCTCCTCTTTTTATTCCGTCATATTATTAA
>Ga0123519_10008015_pt1 | contig 16229 bp, 20 predicted proteins | sample YelNatPaOPRAMG02_FD_87396 | JGI IMG/M metagenome (GOLD analysis project Ga0123519, IMG submission 87396) | Hot spring microbial communities from Yellowstone National Park - Yellowstone National Park OP-RAMG-02 (version 2) | ecosystem: Environmental > Aquatic > Thermal springs > Hot (42-90C) ...
CAGTATTTTAATAGCTTCTCTACCTTTTTCTATTGTTTCTTCTCCAAGCATATCTTCTAAATAGTTATAAGCTTCTATGAAACTATGGACGACTTCTAGTAAAGTATTGTAATTTTTCTTCTCTTCATCCTTTGCTAAAGCTGCAGATTCTTTTAAGGCTTCATACATCTTTTCTAATTGATTAGTAACCGGGGAAATTACTATCTGAGTTATCTTTGTATTGAGCCTTTTAAGTTCTTCCTCCTTTAAATCTGGATTATCCAGTATCTTTTTTATTTCGGGTAATGCTTCGTTTATTTTTTCTTCATCAGAAATTTCTACTAAAAAATTAAATAGCTCTTCTAATTTTTGAATAAATTTTTCTTTTGAAATGGAGGGGTCAACCAGGAAAGAAATATCTATTCCAAATTGAGCAATTCTTAAAAAATTACCCATAATGATTTCTTGTAACTCTTCCATTTTATCCTCCTTTTTTACTTTTTAAGCAGTTCATAACCCGCAGTTCCAACATCTCCAGCTATGCTAATAATATTACACACCTTGCCAATAGGTTCACCCACTATTGCCCCTACTCCTGTAGCATCTGCTGCAGTTTCTACAACTGAACCTGCAAGTCCTACCAGGTCTGTTCCTACATGGGCTACACTTACTACTTTGTCCCAAAAAGAAGCCTTAGGGTCTTTAATTGTATCATAAGCTTTTTTAGCATCTATAGCTGTAGCAGCAGCATTTACTCCAATATTAATACCGGGAACCATCCTGCCAAGTGCCTTACCACCTATTTTAGCTCCTTCTTTTGCAAGCAGTTTAGCTCCATCTTTAGCTGCTACCTCTGCTCCCTCTTTTGCAAGCAGTTTAGCTCCATCTTTAGCTGCTACCTCTGCTCCCTCTTTTGCAAGTACCTCCCCTCCTTCTTTAGTAGCTTTTTTCCCAATGTCTCCCAATATTTTACCGGTATCTTTTATTAATCCTCTTCCATCAAGAGAAGCTAAGTCTATTGCAGTTTTTACAAATTTATTGGCTTCAATTACTTTTCCCATTTTACTTCCTTCTTCAATTAACCCCGCTTTCTTAGCTATATTGGCTGTCCCATAAGCTACTGTATATCCTTTTTTAGCTTTTTTAGCTGCATCACTTCCTTGGGGCTCTTCTTCTTCCTTTTTACCAGTAAGTGAAGAAGCTTTCTTGCTTTGTTCTTCAACTATTTGAGCAGATTTTGAAGGGTTAGAAGCAACTTCTTTAGACTGTTTATCCTTAATAGTATCAGAAATAGGTTTACTTGAAACATCTGCCTTTTCTCCTGTTATTTCTTTTGTCTCCGAAGGCTTTAAAGCACCTGCTGCGATAGCTTCTGCCTCTTTACGAGGAATTCGCACAACTTGCCCAGGATGGACTATATTAGGGTCTTTAATGTTATTATCTTTTGCTACACGGTCTATTAATTTGTTTTTTACTATTTCTTCATTAGTATAACCAGCATTACGAAGAGCATTCCAGATACAGGTATTTCCCTTACTACCTTTCTTCCACTCTTCTATTTTTACATTAATATATTTGCCTTGGGTTTGAGAGGTTTGTAAAGGCTTCTGCGAAGCATACACACCACTTTCCCCAATAGACCTAATAGACATATCTTTAAACCTCCTTATCTATTTTTTTTTTATAATCTAATATATTATCACTTATTTTTATTTTAGTGTAAATACTAATAAAAAAATAATTTTAAAGCCAGCTAAATTTCATAAAATCCCTCTAAATATCTGTTAAAGAATATCTTCCTATTTTTATACTTTTTATCTGTGACAAAGCAATTGTAGGTGGTTTTTTAAAAATAATTCTATGTAAGTTAAAGTCTAATTCTTTTACTAAAGTTATAGAAAGTTGTTTGCCACCTTCTCCTACTAAAACTCCCAATAAATCTTTAAACCAGAGCCTAAAGACCTTTTCTACTTTAAAATGTTCTTTTAATATCTGCATATCATTAATATCTGGATAAAAGGGTAAAGCTAAATAAAGAAATTGTTTTATTCTTTCTGCATAATAAACAGGTTGATTTAATACACTGGATATACGCTCTTTTACATAAATAGGTAGCTCCCTGCCTTCTCCAAGAGGTATACCGGGTATCTTTACTTCTTCCCATGATAAACTGCAGGTAAGAAAATCTTTAAAATAACTTTCTAAAACAGTATTCCTATAAGCAATTCTTTGTTGGTGGGACTTTAGTTTTAAAGCCGGGCTAGGAGGCAGAATAAAGACCTTTGAGATACATAAATTTTCTATATAGTGCTTTAATAAATAAAGTTCCTCCTCTACTTTGCCAAGAATTACAACATAGGTAGGAGATAAAAGCTTTATCTTACTTTTCTTAATTGCAAGTGCTTCTTCTCCTTTAATAAATCCAGTGGTATCTATAAGTAATTTATCTGGTGAGACCTTTTTAACCCAGAGATAGCTACTTGCAATTGCTTCTAAAAAAGAAGTAGTGTCTTCTCTTGGTGAAACAACTCCTACAAACTCCCAATAAGCTGGTAAAATTACAGGCAAAGATTTGGGGAAATCTAAAAAACACTCTACCCCTACAACCGCTGGAGTGCCTATAGTTGATTGACCTATATCACTGTCTAACAGTGCAACTTTGAACTTCTTTTCTAAAAGTTTTTGTAACACCCAAAGTAAAAAAGAAGTTTTCCCGCTATCCACTCCTCCAAGCACAAGTAAACTTTTACCATTCTTCCAAAATATAGATATAAAATCTTGCCACTCAGGATGCGGTATTAAGCTATGCTCGCACATCCTACCCGTGTATTACAATTTGTAAAGTTAATGAACTTTTTAAACATTTGCACGAGGAGTTTTTATAACCTTAAATGGGAAAACTTTAACTAGAATTACTCCAGTTGGTATATTAATTCTAGTTTATAGTCTTTTAAAACCAGAATTAATTTAATAGTTACTCCTCTGTTTTATAATTTCCCACAGGGAATTGTGGTAGTTTTAATAAACAGTATAATTTATCCTTTAATGTGGCGGCATTTAGAGAGACTTCACCATAAAAATCTTTTCCACAAAAAAAACAATGCAAAAACTCAAACTCTTCGCCTTCTGTGGTTTCATATTTAGAGTTTAACTTCTCTAGTGGCCAACTACATTTTGGACATTTAATTACCATCTACAACTTCACCTCACTATAGAGAGAGTGTTTCTATATATTTGAAATTTTTCCTGCCTTATCCGGTGTAAAGTATTGACTACGATTAAAATAAACAAAAACGCTTTGATTACTTTCTTCTTTAGCAAAATCTACAATTTTATTGGGAGTAAATTTAGCAAAATAAATAGGCCGCTTGTTTAATAATGCTTGAGAAGAAAATTTAGATTTCCAGGGAAGGTTCATTTCAACCTTTCTTTCTTCTAATTTAAAGTAATTAGAGGAGATTAAAACTATTAAATCAAAATATTCCTTTACATCAGTTGCTAAAAAGAGTCCCCCGCTATCATTATTTAAACTTTTCCAGAGTAACTGAATGAATTGTGGATTTAAAAGTCTTCTTTTCCAGTGTCTCCTTTTCCACCAGGGGTCGGGGAAATAAATGTGAATAGCAGAAATAGTAGCAGGTGGGATATTATTTTGAAATATAGAAAGAGCTTCGCCTTTAATTAGTTTTACATTAGAAAGCCTATTATTAGAAATTCTAGCTAAAGCTTTAGAAAAATATTTGCCATTTTTTTCTATTCCTAAAAAGTTTGTGCTGGGTTTAAGTAAAGCTATATATTCCAGAAACTCTCCCTTGCCAGGTCCTATCTCTACTTCAACGGGATTAGAATTATTAAATACTGCTTCCCAGCTAATCCACCCTCCCGCAGAAAGGGGCTCCAGTAGCCAGTTTACTGCATTATAAGGAAGTTTAACTTTTCTGCTCACAATTTTTTTTATTTATTAACTTGCCAAATTGAAAACTTTATGCTATAATGTTTTTCATAAATTAGCCGAGATGGCGGAACAGGTAGACGCAGGGGACTTAAAATCCCCCGGGCTTTAAAACCCGTACCGGTTCGAGTCCGGTTCTCGGCATTTTTTATCTCTGTTTTTGGTGTTAAACTTTTTGACTACTTTTCCACGCGCAGAGTTTCTTGGGACAGTTATTTTTTACTAATTTTACTACTTTTATACATCCAACATTATATTATTTGCCGTTGGATTTGTCAATTATTTTCGCCATACTACTTGACTTTTTAATAAAAAAATTGTACTATAAAACTAAATTGGTCGAAAAGTAATATAGAGGTAAAGGATGAAAAAGATGCGAAAGTCGGAAAGAAGTGTCAAAGAGCTTATTATTAAAACTGCTCAAGAAATTTTTGTTCGGTATGGCTTTAAAAAAACTACAATGGATGAAATTGCAAAGGCAGTTTGTAAAGCAAAAAGCTCAATATACTATTACTTTAAGAGTAAGGAAGAGATTTTCTATGCAATACTAGAAAAAGAAAGTAAAATACTAAAATCAGAATTAACAAAAGCTGTCAAACAGCAAGATACTCCTCAAAAAAAATTATATGCATATGTTATAACCAGAATGCGTTGCTTGCGGAATTTAATAAATTTTTATAATGCGCTCAAAGATGAATATCTTACTCGTTATAGTTTTATTAAAAAGTTAAAATTAAAGCAATATAAAGAAGAGCTTAAAATGATTAAAGAAATACTAAAAAAGGGAGTGGAATGCGGGAGTTTGGTTCTTGAAGACCTGGAGATGACATCACAGTCAATTCTTATCGCTTTAAACGGTTTAGAGTTTTCGTGGGTTATGCATAAAAGTGATATTCCTAAGACAGAAAAGCATATTGAGAACTTATTAAATATTATTTTCTATGGTATCGGCAAAAATAAAATTTAGGGTTTTTAAAATAAAAACTCAAATTATAAAAAATTAGGAGGTGGTTAAGATGAGAAAGTTATCTTTCTTGCAAAAGCAAATATTCCACCTAATTTTTCAAATTATTAATCTTTTAAACAACAAAAGAAAGATGTGGAATTTAGCTATACCAATGATTGAGTGGTTAGCTTACAAAGCTATAGTTGATAAAGCTGACCCTGTTGATTGGGGAGGGAAACGAGAGAGGGAAGATAAATTTTATATACTTTTTAACCTTTTGCGTGTAGCTTTTAAAGCATATAATTGTGGCTCACCTGCAGTGCGTGATAGAATGGTTAATTTATTTATACACGGACTTCTAGTAGGTAATAAAGAAAAAATGGAAAGGTTTTATGAACAATATGGTATGACTCCACCAGCTTTTATAACCATTTCTCCTGAAGGCAGATGTAACTTGCAATGTAAAGATTGTTATGCTGGAAGTCTACCCAAAGGATTGCCACATCTATCAGCAAGAGTAGTTGAACAAATACTTCAGGAGAAATACGATAAATGGGGTAGCTGGTTTACTGTAATATCTGGGGGAGAGCCATTTATGTGGAATGATAATGGTATAGATATTATCGAAATTGCAAGGCGACATCCAGAACAATATTTTCTTGTTTATACAAATGGTACGTTTATTAATGAATATACTGCCAATCGTCTTGCAGAAGTTGGTAATATCACACCAGCTATCTCGGTAGAAGGTTTTGAAAAAGAAACCGATGAACGACGAGGTAGAGGAGTTCATAAACGCATCTTAACTGCTTTTGAAAATCTCAGGAATGCAGGTGTCCCTTTTGGTATCTCACTAACTGCTACTGCTAACAATGCAGAGATGCTTCTTTCAGATGAGATGATTAATTACTATTTTGACCAGCATGGAGTATTATATGCATGGATATTCCAGTATATGCCAATAGGACGGGGTGTAGATGTTTCTTTACAGGTGCCACCTTTTATTAGAAAGAAAATGTGGGAACGAGAACAACAGCTTCTCAGAGAAAAACGAATTTTTATTGCCGATTTCTGGAATGGTGGAACTTTTACTTCCGGTTGTATTGCAGGTGGGCGTTCCAGAGGTTATCTTTATATAGACTGGAACGGCAACATATATCCCTGTGTATTTGTCCCTTACTGGAAAGACAATATTAATGAACTTTTTAGCCAGGGTAAAACACTTACCGATGCTTTGTTCTCTGACTTGTTTAAAGGCATACGTGAATGGCAAAAATCATATAGTTATATGCGACCTCCAGATTGTCGTGGTAATGAAATACGGCCTTGCTTTTTCCGTGACCACCACCAGCAAGCACACAACTTAATTCTTAAAACCGAAGCTAACCCAGGATATCCATCTGCTAAAGAAGCCCTGCATAACACTGATTATTATAATGCTATGATTAAATATGATGAAGAAATTGCTCAAGTTCTTGACCCAATCTGGAAAACTCTATATATAGAAAACAGGGAAACTATTGCTAAAACTTAATTTTAAAGTCATTTTCCTTTTTCTTCCTCAGCCTTTTGGGTCTTTTTCCGTATTGGTATCTGTTGTAATTTAGGAGTTTCTATTAATAATTTTGTGAATGGAGGGATAGACTCTGTAAGCCATACATTACCACCAATTATAGAACCTTTTCCTATAACTGTATCCCCTCCAAGAATAGTAGCGTTAGCATAGATTATGACATCATCTTCGATAGTTGGATGCCGTTTTATATTTCTTAGTAAGTTGCCATCAGCATCTTTTGGGAAACTTAAAGCCCCTAATGTTACTCCTTGATAGATTCTTACATTATCGCCTATAACGGTGGTTTCACCAATTACAACTCCTGTAGCGTGGTCAATAAAAAAGTTTTTACCTATCTTCGCACCAGGATGTATGTCACAGCCTGTGATGCTATGAGCATATTCCGTCATTATTCTGGGCATAAGAGGCACATTTAATTTTAGTAGTTCATGAGCAATTCTATAGATAGTTATAGCTTTCATACCTGGATAACAAAATATAATCTCTTCATAACTTTTAGCTGCAGGGTCTCCTGTATAAGTAGCCTTAATATCTCCTGCTAGCATCTCTCTTAAATAAGGTATTTTCTCTAGAAATTTAATGGCAATAGCTTTCCCAACATTTTCACATTCTTTACAAGGTCCCGGCAGTTCCGGGCACTCGTGCATTAAACATTTACTTATCTGTAGAGAAAGTATCGAATAAACCTTTGTTATCTGATTCCCTAAATAAAAGGGGAGTGTAGTTTTATCCAATTCCTGTTCTCCAAAAAAGCCCGGGAAAAGAATTGTTTCAAGTATTGATAATATCTCTATAATAGATTCCCGTGAAGGTATTACAGGATAACCAATATGGTCAGGAGAGTCTTTCTTATTAGTACTTTCTACTATAGCATTAATTATTTGAGGAAGTTTGCGTTTAAAGGTATCTTCTTCTAAAAGATGAGATTTACAAACCTCTAGCGTGGGCACAGTAGCCAAAATCTCTCACCTCACTTATTATTTAAGTTTATTTTAAATACTACAGTCCCTCCCCCCGTATAATCACAAGGGTCAAGACACTGTAAATAAGCAAAAGCATCGCCTTTTTTCGCTAAACCAAGTTCTTCAGGTGAAATCCCCCTACTTAAAGCTGTATAATAAGGAATAAGAGAAGCAAGAGAATGCATACATAAAAATTTGCCAGAAGGAACATTTAGTTTATAACCATCTTTTATGGTAAATCTGTCTCCTAATTGGTAAACAGGACAGGTACCTCTTATTTCTATTATCTCTATATTAAGATCCATTTTTATCACTTCCTGCCTACTTTCTTTGTAAAGAAAGTAGGCAAAGAAACTTTTAATCGCTACCGCTCCGCTAAACTCTTTGTTAAACGGAGCACAGCTTATAAAATTTTAGGTGCTGCACACCCACTTCGTGTCTTGCTTACTTCTTTTTCAAAAGAAGTAAGGGCAAAGAAACTTTTAATCGCTACCGCTCCGCTAAACTCTTTGTTAAACGGAGCACAGCTTATAAAATTTTAGGTGCTGCGCACCCACTTCGTGTCTTGCTTACTTCTTTTTCAAAAGAAGTAAGGGCAAAGAAACTTTTAACTGCTACCGCCCTCCTAACCTTTGCAGGCGAAGCGGAGCTTTCTTTGTTTAGGTGCTTCCGCACCCACAAAGCGTCTTTACTTACTTTCTTTTTAAAGAAAGTAAGCGTTTAAAAACTTTTGAAATAGTTTCATGCCATTTTTCCCAGTAAAATTTTCTATCCAGATTTAAAGATTTATGAAAATGCTTTAATGATTTTTCAATTTCCCCTCTCTTTTTGTATAATATAGATAAATTATATTGAGCAGTTGAATATTGGGGGTCTAAAGAAATAGCTTGCTGGTAAAGTGTTTCTGCTTTTTCTAACTCCTCTTCTTCCAGATATATGTTACCCAGATTATTTAAAAATTTAGGAGAAGCAGGTTCCAACGAAAGAGCCTTATAGATATAATCTTTAGCTTCTTTCAGGTTACCCCAGTGGTGCATAATTAAACCAAGTCTATTATACACCTTTGCTTTAGACTCCTCATTTTCCAGTGCCTGCAAAAAACATTTATAAGCTTCTTTCATTAAGCCTTGTCTAAAAAGTTTTTCTCCTTTTTCAAACCAATTGTTAATATTTTCTCTACCTTTCATTATTTAATATAATTGTTACTATAGCTAACAAAATTCTATAATAAGCAAATGGCTTAAATGTGCCTTTTTGTAAGTAAACCAGAAGATACTTTATGGCTAGATAACTGACTATAAAACATACTAAAGTCCCTATTAATAAAGCAGCTGGCGGGAAGGTAAGGGTAAGTTTTATGTGGTTTTTTAAAAGTTCATATACTAATGCTCCACCAAGAGCAGGGATAGACATTAAAAAAGAGAACTTAGTTGCTCCACTTCTATTAAGCCCCAAAAATAAACCTGTTACAATAGTAATTCCAGAACGAGAAATGCCCGGCACAAGAGCCAGAGATTGAGCCAGACCTATAAGGATTGCATCTTTCCAGGTAACTTCCTCCCAGTTTCTCTTGCCGGTTGGTTTATTTTCTACAAACAAAAATAAAAAAGCTACTACCACAAGCATAATACTTATGACAATTGGGGTATTAAGATACTGTGAAATAAATTCTTCTCCAACTGCCCCTACAATAAATGTTGGGATACAACTTAGCAGTATAATCCAGATTATCCTTTTCTCTTCCCTTAAAATAGTTAAAAGCTCTCTGTGAAAGAAAAAAAATATACTTAATAAACTTCCACCATGCAGTAATACATCAAACGACAAATTAAGTGGCTCCCAGTTTGTAAACCAACGAAACAAAATTAGATGTGCATGGCTACTTATAGGTAAAAATTCTGTAATGCCTTGTATTACTGCAAGCGTAACTGCCTTAAGATAATATAACATCATTCATTTAAAACTCTTGAAAGAAACTCTTCTTCAGAAGGAGTTAATTCTGTCAAGCATTTGCCTCGCAAAATTTCTTTTGCATAAATTTTAATATCTGGTTGAATACAGGTAATAAGAATACCATCATCTTTATCTCCCAAAATAATTAAAGAAAAGCTTGAAAGGTCTTTATCAGCTGTTTTATAGTGCTGTAGAAAAATTCTATGAGGCTTATGGATGGCTTCTAATTTCTGCAGGGTCAGATCTAATTTCTCTGCTTTATTTAGTATTGTCTCCATACTTTCTTTAACATTTTTAAGCACTGCTGACACATTTTTCTCCTGTTCATACATTGTTAGCTTAATTAGTGTTTTTTGCAATTCTCTGGACAGTGCTTCTGTTTTTAAAAAAAGATAAATAACAAAAGCTATAATTACTAGTAGTATAATTAAATAAACAATAATAACTCCCATTAATTTAAGTTATCCTTTCTTTTTAGTGAAGGTATTTTTAAATATACTTCTTCTACCCAACTCATCTTATTTAATAGTTCCCAGGCTTTTGGATTTTTCTTAGCTTCTACCACGGTAAAATAGTAAACAATCCCACTTGTGGCAAAATAAATTAACATAAATATAAAGTAAGGGAGCATATTTTCCTTAGGTAAATATCCACCTGTAAGTCTGTTATAAATTAATATTCCTCCTATCAAATATATCACAAAAGGAAATATTAAATTATTTATACAAGCCCATTTAAGATTTAAACGGGAAAAAAGAAGCAATGCATAAACTGTTGCGGGAATAACAGAAAGTAGAAATATCACCAATCCTACTACAAAATAATCCTTCAAAAGTAAAATCCCTACAATAAGAGCAATTGTCTCTACTGTAGAAAACAGAAAAGTTCTGGGTGTTCTATAAACAATATCTTTTTTTTCTTTACTCATTTGCCATCTTTAGAATAATCTAAATATCTAGGTTCGCCGAGATAAGCTTTGCGAAATTTTTCCATAAATTTAGGTGCTAATCGCCAGAGGTCTTCTCCTTTTTTAATAGGCATCAATTCCCCTTTAGATGTTTTAATATACACTACTCCCCCCTTTTCTAAATATTCACTCCAGGAGAGTGGTTTAGACGATATTTCCTTAGGTAAAATAAGCAAGCCCATCTTGTCAAGATTTTGAAGGACATCTTCTTCAATGAATTCTTTATCTAATTTAGGTATTCCGTATTTTTCTAGATACAAAAAGTCCTCCAGCTCAAACAGTGGGTGACTATGCCCGTCGGGAGAAATTACATCTATTTTAGAAGACCACCTGGTATGAGAAGTAAGGATTCGCTTATGCAAGTCTAAAACATTTAGTTCTTTGGAAAGCTCAACTTCTCCTAAAGCCAGGTTTTCAAAAAATCGAAAGCCTCTATTTTTTAAAGATGTCAATATCTCCGCAAGATTAAAGCTATAATCTTCTGCTGGTTTTGGTTCAGTATGGGATTGGTTTTCTATAGCAGTAATTGCCTGGTCTAAAGCTTTCATTTTACTTGGTCCAACCAGTGCATCATCCAGTATTTCAGCAAGTGCAGAGAAAATGCTAATAGCCAACACATCTCCTATTGAGCCAAGGAGAATAAGTGTATAATCCAAATTTATACCTGCAAGCTTTTCTCGTAACTTTTCTCTTAAACTAGGCTTATCTTTTTTCATTATTAATAGCATTATAACATATAGATTTAGAAAAGAAAAGAGGAAAGACTAATAAATTAAAGAATATTTCAATTATGGAAAAAGAAAAATTATTACTTCACTCCTGTTGTGCACCCTGCAGTGTATATGTAATGGAACTTCTCTTAGAGAATTACCAGGTTACCTCTTACTTTTATAATCCAAACATTCATTTTTATAATGAGTACCAAAAAAGGGAAATAGAAATGGAAAGATTAACTTCTGCTAAAGGTATTCCTTTAATTAAAGGAGAGTATGAACTTGAAGAGTGGTTTTTAAAAGCTAAGGGGCTTGAGCAAGAACCAGAGAAAGGTAAACGCTGTATCCAGTGTTTTATACTTAGATTAGAAAAAACAGCTCAACTAGCCCAAAAACTTGATGTAGCCTGGTTTTCTACTACTCTCACCGTAAGCCCTCACAAAGATGCAACACAAATCAACAAAATCGGTAAAGAACTAGCTTTAAAGTATGGTTTAAAGTTTCTTTCGGCAGATTTTAAAAAACAAGATGGCTTTAAAAAAAGTGTAGAATTAAGTAAACAGTGGGGATTTTATAGACAAAATTATTGTGGATGTATTTATAGCAAATTTACATATAAGAAAAATGATTCGTAATTGGATTGTTAAAGCTGGTTTATTTTTGTTGCCTCTCTTAATAATAGTAACTGGTTTTGTGGTGTTTGAGGAGTGGAAGAATTTTAAGAATTCACTTTTACCATACTCGCGCTTTAAAAGAAGAGTTATTAATGCAGGCTTATTAGGGTTTGTTGCTTTTATCATTCTTCTGGCAATTATCTTTTTAAATTACTATCCGTGGTTATTCCTTATCTTAATGGGTATATCTGGAGGAGGGCTAATAGTTATTATTTATTTAGCTATTCATGATATAAAAGACACATTAAAAGAGTTTCTTAAGGTTAAGAGAGATTTAAGAAGAAAATACTTTTATAACAAAGAGGAAAATAATAAGTGAAGAGGAAAATTATATTGGTAATTTTTTGTCTCGTTTTAATTACTATAGGGATATATCGTGAAGAATTTAGAGAAATCTGGCAATGGGGAGTGCATATATGTTTAAGTTGTATTGGATTAGAATAAAAGAAAGGAGAAATTATGATGGAAGAAAATGAGCAAAAAGATAATTTAATTTCTAAAGACATACCAGAGGAAGGCGAAAATAAGATAGAAGAAAAAGTTAAAAAAGCCCTGGTTGATATTCGTAGAGGACTTGCACAGGATGGTGGAGATGTAGAACTGGTAGAAGTAACTCCACAAGGAGTGGTAAAATTAAAACTAACCGGCGCCTGTGCTCATTGTCCTATGGCTACTATAACAATGTCTTATATGGTAGAAGCAATTTTAAAAGAACAGGTGCCAGAAGTAAAAGAGGTTAGGTCGGTATGAAACTCAGAACTTTATTTATTTTATTTATTTTTCAATTCAGTTTAATTAACTATGGATATGCTCAAGAGGAAGAGTTTAATTATTTGGTAAATACTTATTATTCTGCAATACAAAAACATAATTATAAAAAAGCTTTTAGTTTACTTTCAAAAAGAGCAAAAGACTATTATAAAACAGTAGAAAATTTTGCAAGCACTTTTTCTGTACCCCAAATTGATATAATTAAATTTAAGCCTTTTAAGACTGTAATTACTGGCAATAATGGAAAAGTAAAGCTTCTTTTAATTTATAATTACTTAGATTTTTACAGTGGAAAGGTAAAAGAAATTACAAAAACTGTGGAAGTGCCTTTAATTAAAGAAAATAAACAATGGTATTTAGAATTACAGCCATCTCCCTGGCGTAGTCTTTTAGTAAATAAAAAAGTAGTTTCACATAATTTAAAAGTAGAAGTTTATGCAATAGATTTCTATTTGGATACTTTGAAAGTGATGATAATATTAACCAATTTAGGTAAAGACCCTATAGAAATATTCCCATATAATGAGAAAACAATTTTACAAGAAAAAACTTCAAATACTACCTTACATTTAGTAAAACTCCCTTATGATGTAGATAGAAAACTCTATTTAGGCAAAACACTTGAGGGTGGGCAAGTAGTAAAAGGTTTTTTAAACTTTTTAGGCTCATTTTCATCTAAAGCTAAAGAAATAAATTTGATTATAGGGGGTAATTTAAACCCAAAGTCTCCTCCACCTTTTGAGATTGTGATAAAAGGGATAAAGTTATAAAAAAATGTATGTAAGTCTTTATCGTAAATGGCGTCCTAAAAAGTTTCAAGAGGTTGTAGGGCAGGCACATATTACTCGCACTCTTAAAAATGCAGTTTTTTATAAGAGGATTAGCCATGCTTATCTTTTCTCCGGCCCCAGAGGAACTGGCAAAACCACTACAGCAAGGATACTGGCAAAAGCACTTAATTGTCCTGATAATAAAGAGGGAGAACCTTGTGGACTTTGTTCTTTATGTAAAGAAATTCAAGATGGTAAAAGTATGGATGTAATAGAAATAGATGCTGCTTCTAATAGAGGTATTGATGAAATTAGAGAATTAAGGGAACGTGTAAAATATGCCCCTGTGCGAGGTAAATATAAGGTTTATATCATTGATGAAGTTCATATGCTTACGCCTCAAGCATTCAATGCATTGCTAAAAACTTTAGAAGAACCTCCTCCTCATATAGTTTTTGTCCTTGCCACTACTGAACCTTATAAACTTTTACCTACAATTTTATCTCGCTGTCAGAGATTTGATTTTAAGAGAATTACTTCGGCTGAAGTTATTTATTACCTTAAAAAAGTTGCTCAAGGTGAAAATGTAAAAATAGAAGAAGAAGCGCTAAATTTAATTGTAAGAGCAGCTACTGGCTCACTGCGTGATGCTATTAGTTTATTGGACCAGCTAATTTCTTATGCAGGAGAGAATATATCATCAAAAGATACAAGCGAATTACTTGGATTTTTACCTCAAAGAGAACTGTTAGATTTAACCAGGAATATTTTAAAAGGAAATTTACCTGAAGTTATTTCTATTTTACGCATTGCTAATGACCTTGGTAAAGATACTGAACAGCTTATAGATAGCTTATTGGACTTATGGAGAGATTTGTTAGTTCTTAAACTCTCCCCACAGCAGGACGAACTTGTAAATACTTCTTTGGAAATTCGTCCTGATTTAAGTAGTTTAGCTAGTTCTATACCTATATCAAAATTATTTAAAATGATTAAAAATCTGGATGAGTGCAAACAAAAAATATGGAGAGCAAAATACCCCCTTTTACATCTTGAGATAGCTTTAATGGAGTTACTCAGTGAAGAGATTTCTGACTTTTCTTCAAGTCTAGTAAAAGTAAAACCAGAAGTTATAACAAAAAAAGAGCCTTTAGCAGTCAATATTCCATCAGAAAGTAAAAAAATAGAAGAAAGCATAGTTTCTTTAAAGACTGCTACACCTTTATTACAGCAAACTTTAGATTTTAGTAAAAGGTGGGAAGAATTTTTGACTTTTCTTTCTAAAAATAATCCTGTTTTAGGCTCTTTACTGAATAATAGCAAAGTAAAGTTAGATTCTAATGATAACTTAGAAATAACAGTAAATAGTAAATTTAATTTGGAGAAGCTTAAAGAAACTTATAAAGATAAATTAAACAGCTTTTTAGAACAGGTTTTTAATCGCTCATTTTCTTTACAGTTTAGTTTAAGAGAGCCAGATACACAGACATCTGTCTCTCTTTCCAGAAACGAGACTTTTCCTTCTTCAATAAGGAAAGAAGAGTTAGACTTAATGGAATTAGCAGAAAAAATTTTCCCAGGAGAGGTGATAGATATTAAAAATAAGGAGGAGAAAAAATGAAATTTGACCAAAAGAAAATGCTTAAACAGGTGCAAAAAGTGCAACAATCTATGGAAAGAATACAAAAAGAACTGGCAGAAGAAAAAATAGAGGTGACAGTAGGCGGAGGTGTGGTAAAAGTGGTAGCTTCTGGGCAACAAAGGATTGTAGAAATAAATATAGCTCCTGAAGTTGTAAATCCAGAAGATATAGAGACACTTGTAGACCTACTAATAACTGCCATAAACAGTGCTTTAGAAAAATCCCAGGAACTAGCTGCACAGAAGATGAGTTCCCTTACAGGAGGCTTAATGCCTGGCTTATTTTAATCTACTTCTTTTGATAGAGAAGCAGGCAAGGAACGCAAATGCCAGTACTACAGTACACGAAGTTGGTGCAAAGCACCTAATACCATTTACTCTCTACATTTTACAATAAGCAGTGCGGAAGCTTCCGAAGTTTAAGTGTTTTCGCACCCCCGCAAAGCACCTTTAGATGCCGTGTTACTGGCATTTTGTGCCTTTTAAAAAAGAGGGCTTTAAAATGAAAAGTGTATATCCTTATCCTTTTTCTAAGTTAATTAAATTATTACAAAAACTGCCCGGTATAGGTCCTAAAACTGCTGAAAGGTTGGCTTTTTATCTTATTAGAGCACCAGAGGAAGAAGTTCGATCACTATCTTGCGCTTTAGCAGAGTTACATCAAAAAGTTATTTTCTGTAAACGTTGTTTTAATCTCTCTGAGGAAGAGCTTTGCAATATATGTAAAGACACAACTAGAGACAATTCTATTTTATGTGTAGTAGCCACATGGGAAGACCTGTTTGCAATAGAGGCCAGTAATGTTTTTAATGGTAAATACCATATTTTAGGAGGTCTACTTTCACCAATAGATGGCATTGGGCCTGATGAACTTAACATTAAAAAACTGCTGGATAGACTTGCAGAAGAGAATGTTAAAGAAATAATCATTGCTACAAGCTTTAATTTGGCAGGAGAAGCTACTGCTACATATATACAGGAATTGCTTAAAGATTACCCTGTAAAAGTTACTCGTTTAGCAAGCGGAATACCAACTGGGGCAGAACTTGGGTATGTAGATGAATATACTCTGGGAAAAGCACTGGAAGGAAGACACCTACTTTCTTTGTAAAGAAAGTAAGCACCTACTTTCTTTGTAAAGAAAGTAAGCACCTACTTTCTTTGTAAAGAAAGTAAGCAAAGAAACTTTTAAAAGCTGTCGCTCCACTTTACAACTTTGGCTACCGCACCGCTAATCCATTATGGCAAATGGAGAGATAGCTTATGAACCCAAATAATGCAGTTAACCGCAGAGCACCTACTTTCTTTGTAAAGAAAGTAGGCAA
>Ga0123519_10008016_pt1 | contig 16229 bp, 17 predicted proteins | sample YelNatPaOPRAMG02_FD_87396 | JGI IMG/M metagenome (GOLD analysis project Ga0123519, IMG submission 87396) | Hot spring microbial communities from Yellowstone National Park - Yellowstone National Park OP-RAMG-02 (version 2) | ecosystem: Environmental > Aquatic > Thermal springs > Hot (42-90C) ...
GCAGGTCAAGGTACCAGCCAGTGACCTTACAAATCTGAGTGACGCAGCTCTCCGCACGGGCTCGCGCAGCGGCTCCCCGGCAGGTATTTTCCTGGATGCCTCCAACAACAACAACAACAACAGTCCTTCGTGGTCTGTAAGCGGATTGCGTATGCCCATACGGGATAGATCAGGTCCTTGACACGTGCACGCAGCTTCTGTCTCGCTCTCAGTCAGAACAATGCCGACCATTCAAGGAGTTTCGGCAACTTTCGAGTAGAAATCTCAAGTTTCTGGCCCGCGCGTTGCTACCAGTGGTGTAGCGGGCCGCTACATACAAGTCCCGTATCCGGCTGTACGTCACTGAACTCGGTCAGTGCCGATTCCTGGATTACGGAGCAAGAGACCCTGCAGCACAACTTCGAACATTTTCTACGTACCTTTCCTGAGATGCGACCTGGATGCAAAGTCACGAGCGGACGAGACTCAGGCCTCCATATTGCCTTACCCCGATGATTCCACTTCACGCACCAGCGCTCGTACATTCCCGCGAGCTTCCTAATACGCTTCGGGCGTATGGCTCCAAACCAGGTCGCGCTAGTCGCGCTCTCGCAGAGCGTCCAGCCCCATGGCTTCCATTGCCCGCTCAATGACCACGTTGCCGATGCTTTCATGTACACCCAGTGGCGCGGTCACGGTATAGGTAACATGGGCGTGCTTTGAAGCTGCTTCTGCAGCCATATTCGGAATGTCGGTCGTAGAGTGCCTCCCTGGAGCGAGAAAATACGGCACCACAACGATATGCCGCGCTCCGGCCTCCACACAGGCGCGAAAACCGTCGTCCAGCGTCGGTTCTGCCATTTCCATGTGAGCGCCGTGGATGATTATTCCGGGTGGAGCTCTACGCCTCAATAGCTCAATCATATCGAAAAGCGCTTCATTCGCTTCTTTACGCCGGCTGCCGTGGTCTACTAACAGCAACGCGTGTCCCGCATTTGCCAAACGCCACAGTGACCCCTCCGCTCCCATACGCGTCGTACCTGTGCAACAAAAGAGCGTTCGCGGACACTGACTGCAGCTCCGTTTACTCCGTCGCAGTGACCAGGGCGCAGCAGTAAGAAACATAGCAGAAACAGTTTCACGCGGGGCGCGTCTCAGTTGTACGTTCTTTTGCTGTAGGGTCTGTCAGCCAGGTGTTCGAGTTCAGCGAAGAGCGATTCTTCCCCGTTTGACGCCGGTGCGGCTATGAGCAACTCATGCACGCTCACTGTGACAAGTGAATGCTTCCTGTTCGTACAACGCGAGCTGTTATTCGTACCAATTTGTCAAGACGTTGACGCAGGCCATCGTTCCACAACAGCGCGCTTGATATCAGCGCACAGTGAACCATCCATCATACCACGCTCTGCTTCCAAGTTCCATAAGCCATTCTTCTCGGATATATTGCTCGTTTCATAGGTTTTATCGTGCGCCGAGTAGTCAGCATTCGAAGGATGTTGGTAGCAGCGTTAATTTCCCGATTTCGCTGATTCCCGCAGTTGTCAACGCATTTCATTCACAGGTGGTAGCTGCGATCTACACATCGCTTGCCATTGTCAACTTATTTGTATGCAACCCCGGTGCGCGCCTTTGCACAGTTGGCACTTGACTGTCTTCAGGTTTTATCATTTGTCCACGACTCCTCGTTTTTCTCCGGGATCGACCGTTGGCACGTGAACGCTTGCTATACCACTCCGTACATGCAATAGAAGAGTACAGAAAGGTTCTCTGGATACGCTCCTCCGTTTCCTCGCCCGATGCTGTATCGTGCGTTAATGGGCTTTCCGGGGCTATATTCTCCGCCAGAACATTACCTGCCGCACATGAAAGCGCAAGCTGTTCGATTCAATAGACGATTTTTGTGAAAGTGATGATTATCACGAAGGAACAAGTAGCTGAAAAAATTTCATTCTGGGTAAAAGTCAAGAAATTTCGATCCGTCTATGCTCACATCGTGCAAAGCGCTTATGCGGTCCCCACTGGATGCGATCGCTGCGATAGCTCAGTTCCGAATCCGAGGCGCCGTTCCATGGAAACAGAAGATCCAGGGACCTCTGGGAGCATTTCCCGTGAAATCTATCATTCTGTTGCTGTCGAATAGAGTGTCTTCTTTGGCCACAAAAAGGGGAGGATTTGTGCTTCGAATGGAATCGATTATTTGACGGTACATATACAGAAAACTTCCGGCGTGAGATGGTAAAAAGTCCTCATGAGACGACGTCGAGTTCTTCGCTTGTCCCTCCAGGGTCGCGAATTACCGTGACCAAGGGTATTCATGAGAAAAAAGATCGTGCACTTGAAGAAGGCTTGCTTGTTGCAGGCGATAGGTAAGGAGAGGAGAGGAGAGGAGAGGAGAGGAGAGGCGTCGATGATTTCACAAATGAATCTGATCATGGAATTGGTTATTTTACGAAACCTTGTTCGAAGGCACCGCGCATCATCTTGATTCCCGTCGCGGAACGATTTCCAGTGGCAAAGAGTCGCTCGCACTTTTCGAAAATGAAGACCGAGAGCGCCAAAAAGGTCTATGAATCCGTAAGCCCTTATTGCTGCAATTCGAGTATCGAGGCTGTGTATCTAACAACATGGTTCGAAAGAAAAAGAATATGCTGGAAAAAACGTGTCGCTAAATGTCCCATTTTAATCTGACTCTCAATTATAGACGAAAAGGACAACGCGGATCCTGGACGCGCCAGGGCTCGCCGCGGCTGTTTCTCAAATCGCCAGCAGCCGTGACCTAGTCCAGCTGTTTTCCGCGGCAATGGACCACTTTCAGAAGCCGCCACCCGTTCCAGTTCGATAGAGCGTTTCGTGTTCCTGAGTTGTCTTTTTAACAGTATGGCTGTTGGCGTTCGCCAAGTCGGATGGCCATATTATGTACCCTCCTTGCACATTCAAACAGACACAAACAGAGCGAAATCGTATCAACAGCGGGCCTGAGACCCTGGCAGCGGCCATACAGGCCGAGGTTTCTTCGATGGACAGCCAAGGAGGAGCAGCAGAGAAGCCACTGCTATCACCTGGATCGGGTAACAGCTGCTGGGGAACTCGAAAGTCAGCTGGCGCAATGCATACGTGTCTCCAGTCACAGTTTCAGCGACCAGTGAACGTATGTGCCGTCGGTCTGCTGGTACCTTTCCATCAGTTGCTCGCCCTCGTACGTAGCCATTCCTTCTTCGGAAAACTAGCAAGCGGCGTACAAGATGTAGTAGTGGCACCGCCGGCAGATTCCTCCGCCGAGGAGCTACAAATACTTACGATCCTGGATACCCTCGCTGCGGCGGTTTGCTATGTACGGAACCTGCAGGCTTGGGTCGCTCTGCAACGTTTCAACACACCCGCGGACACGCTCGACTTGCTCCTTCCAGATGCCGAAGCGACGGGCGCTGGTCGCCGTCGACCAGCGAGTCCTATATCTGCAGCGCATCTCGATTCCAGCAGCCAAGACAGCGGGAATATATCCATCAATACAAAGCGAGATCTTCGCGAGACAAGCGATACTCTACAATCACGGAGTTGCACGTACTGCCCAGACCGTTCTATTCTTGAAGACTGGTTTTTCAAGCATTTTGATCACCCATACCCTTCCGAGAGGGAGAAATGCGAACTCGCCTTTCGAAGCGGGTTAACCCTGCGGCAGGTGAACGATTATTTTGCAAACAAAAGGGTGCGTTGCCGCCGGCGAGCCGAAACTTTGCGCCGTCGTGCGGTACCTCCGAGCTCGCCGCCTGGGGTCATGCAAAAATCCTGGTCCGTACCACTCGGCAGAGACGTGGCAGTCGATTTCTCGAGGCGCGGCGCGGTGTGGCGCGCTCGCGTCCTCCCGTACGCCAAACATCTGCTGTCAAGGGAAACGTTCTGAGAGGAGTACGCAAACTGCTCCAAAAGAGTGGCCAAGCTGCAGTGGTCAAATCGCCAATCTGCCTCGTTCTGACCCTGCTGCTTGCACGCACTGCGAGGACGCTGAGCAGCCCCGCGTTGCGCGACAAAGAGTCCGCGACTTTTCGAAAACTCGTCGTTCCATTCCCACGAAAACGCTGTGCTAGACTATACTAGCCCGCTCTCTACCCGAGGTTTCCCGGTCAAACCAGCGTTCGCTTCACTACTGGTTGAAGTCTCTAATCCAAGAGCTATCACGAGGGAGCGCGCAGAGCGCCCTAACATTCAATGCGGCACTGTCCGCTATGTCCATCATGTTACGAGAGACTGCCCTGGACGACCCTGCGTTCAAATCACTCGAAGAAACGGTTATTTTGCGCTGCTGCTCTCGTGAGAAGAACAAGAAGGAGCCAGCATAATGTTCTTGATTCTGAACACGGCAACACAGTTCACAGCGCCGCTGCACGCAAAAAGGTTTTCCTCAGTCAAACAAGCGCGTAACGACTTCATCGTGCACGGACACCGAACAGTGGATTCAGAGTGCGCTCGCCGGAAGCTTCCACGAGGCTTCCACAGGACGCCTCCGTTTGCGTTGCGACTTTCATGCACCGGCCAAACCGACCAATATATGAAATGGCTTGAAAGTACGCGGCGTCCGCCTATGGAGGATGGCTCCTCAAGCTCGACTAGTACGCGCCCTTTGTCGTACCTTGAGCAGCTGGAGCAACGGCGCTTGGAGCAGTCGAATAACGCTGTCAGACCGAGAGACAGCGCTCCGGAGCAGGCCATGAACACAGCGCGGAAACGACAGGGGTTTTGGAAGCGGTTGCAGGGTGCATTCACTAACTTGTTCCCGGAGAAGGAAACAGCGCTTCAACGGCTGCGTTCATACGGGCTCGCTGCAATCCTCGCGTACGGCTTTTTCGACGCAATCACTTATTCAGCGAGCTTCGTTATCGCACTTATCACTTTCAAAAGGGCGACAGATAATGCACCACTAACCTGGCAAAACTTTTTGAAAGTTGTGGCGGGCATGTGGTTGTTGAATAATTTCTCCCGTCCGTTTCGCATTGCGGGTGCATTGCTCTTGGCGCCGCTTGTAGACCAGTTCGTCGTCAAGCCAGTTGCGCGTCGCTTTAAACCCATGTCAGGCTAAAATGGAACGGGTCCACTCAGCTAACTCGTGCGGTCACACGCTAAACTTCGGGTCTTCCCCAGTGTCACATGCAGAAGGCTTTGGGATGGTTATCCGCGACTGCTGTCTTTTCCTTTTCATTCTCTGCGGCTTGAAATACATCGGTCTCTCGTGTCGCTCGAGCGCCGTTCTCATTTGTCGAAGGATATCGATAGTAGTGATAAAGGTCCGGTTTGCGCCGCTGCCTGATGTTCTCGACACATGCAATGTACATCTGAAAGCTGGGGGCTATGCCTGGCTAGCCATTTTCATTCTCAGGGTAACCAGTCTTTGTGCGCCCTTCGCATCCCTGACACTTGACTATGGTCATGTGCTCTGATCTGTCCACCACATATTCTGTTCCATGCGCCGCTCTGTGGCGCGTGGCGGCTTGCTTTATCGTTTGGCGCATGCACTTGACGGGTAAAGAAGGATCGAACCGATGCCCTCCTTTGTTAAAGCGCTCATGAACCGCGGTAGGAAAAAAGAGACTGTAGTTCAAGAAAAATGCTATGGCAAAGCAGGAGGAGGGAAAGGGAGGTTCGCGCAACGTGGAGGAGATATATTGTCCTCAATCAAAACCGATCTCGTGCGGACACCCGCCGACATCGAACGCAAACGTCACAAAACGATTCACGGCTCTCTTAGAGCTCATACGCTTCCTTTCTTAGGAGGAGAAATTCCGAGAGGAAAAACGATTAATACAGACACATAGCCTCGTAAAGTTGCCACCGAACGCGATCTGCATAGGTCGGAACGCGGGAGAGCGACGCGCCACACATGCGCCACCATGATACCTGAAGAGCGGTCCGACCTGCGATAAACTGCAACGCTTTGGGGTCACGGGTTTCGAACCCTCCGACTTGTGCCCAACGCCAGAACTTGTGCTCGAGTGCCCCTAAATCTAGTATCAGAGGAAGGAAAGGAATAAAAGAATCGTTCGCGAAGCGAGCGAAATAGACGGCTTCTGCAGAAGCCTTCGTCGCAGCATCACTTTCGGGTGGAATGTATGGATAGGATACCCGCGAGTGTCTTATGTAACTCGATGCCCATCATGCTTGAGCCAACGCTTTGTAGTCAGAGTTTTGAGAAAATGAAGAGCGTGCAAGAAGGCGAATGTTGCGTCATCGAATGGAACAGCGTGCGCTTGCGCGAGCAGAACACAGAGTACCCGCCCAAGGGATCTTACAGAAGAAACCCCTGATCGTAGGCATGGCATCTGGCGCAGAAACGGAGGAAAGCATGCACGAACACCTCCTGGAACCGTCAAGGACTTCTGCCGAGCGATAAAGTAGACGTTCACGCGCCATGCAGCGACCATCGGAGGAGGTTTGATGGATACACAGGAACAGCTGACAACGGGCAAGTGCTAAAGATGCGAAGGGCGCACCGATGCCGTGTATAGAGATGAAAATGGTATGCAAGGCAGTCGTGTATACAGCCGGCACGTTGAATATGTGGACTACTGTCGAAAGCGGTGAAATCAGGATTTTAGCATGCCATCAACATCATCCGTCTGCTGAATCGGATCTGGAGGCAAATGAATGACCAGTGTATCTTATGTCGAAGCCTAGAGAGGAGAAAATAAAGCAGTTGCAGATAAAGCTCGCAAACGCCGGTGTTGGTAACAGTGGGAAGAAACCAAAACTTCAGCGCGTATACCCAAGTTAGCTGAATAGATCCGCTCCATTTTAATATGAAATTTGCTTTGTACGTAAGCACTCCTGATATGCAGCGAAACCGCTCTGATCGAGGCCCAGACGCAAAGTTGAGCGCCGGTATGATGCAATGAGCCGGAGCGCCGTTCTCGTAATAGACAAGAGCTTTCGCAAAGACCGGAGAGGGCATTTTTTACGCAAGTTCGTGCATCGCATGAAACTGTTCCCCTGTCAGATACTATAGACCGAGTGCATCCGGCTCCACGATGGTGATACCAATTCAACTACCTGATAAATGGATACTGAGGGATCGCCCTACTGAACAGGAGGCTAAGCTGTGCGTCCACATGTATGAGTACGAAAATCTCCGTCAGCAGTACCGGCGGCAACGTTACTGGCACGCTCTTTCCGTGGCCCGCCAACAGGTGGAGCACACGCCCCTCTAGCGCTTCTGTCCCGAATCCAGTACACATACCATGGAGTGTGCTCATAAGCGTAAGACTTGGTCATTGTTCAATGTGGCCTCAGCTCCTCTGATCAAGCGAAGTTCAAGAAACCTGGGAGAGGATCAAGTCGTCCGTTTTGAAGTCTACATGAAGCTTTCCTGCTTTTTGTTTGGGCAAAAAATCGTTATGGTACGAATCTCGGAGACCATCCAAGAGATCGAAGTCCACGTCCCAATCCAGTTCTCTCAGCGCACGGTTCACGCTCGTAAAGAAGTGTTGCAACCTAAAGGGAAACGCCTTGGCCTTCCCGATATCCACACGATTGGGATCGTAGTGGACGATGCGGATGCTTTCGGGATCGCGTCCCATCGCAAGAGCGCACATTTTCGCAATACCATTGTACGTTACCGACTTGCGATCCTGAATGTTGTAGACTTTGCCTACTGCCCTGGGATTCCCGAGTACGGCGGCAAACGCATTGGCCAGATCTGCCACGTGGCCCAGGCCAGTCATGTAGGTGCCGTCGCCTGGAATTGGGATCGGACGATCTTCCGCGATACGAGCAAAGAACCATTCCTCGATGGGATTATAGTTCGAAGGACCGTATATGTAGGTCGGGCGGATGGCGGTCCACGGCAGTCCGTGGCTATCTAGGAACTCCTCCGTTTGAAGTTTCCCCAAGTGACGGGATTTGGGATCGCAGGCGTCGCCTTCGATATGTGGTAGCACCGGCGACTGCAAGTAGACACCAGCGCTGCTCATGTAGACATAGTGATCGATCTTTCCGGCAAAGAGCTCAGCAAATGGTCGAGTATCCTCGAGTTCTCGTCCATTCATGTCAAAGATCGCATCAAAATTTTCCGATGCTAGCTTCTCCTTCACTTCATCGGGCTTTGTGCGGTCACCTATAATGGTCGAGCTCATAGCAGCTCTTGCCGCAAACTCACCCTCCGGCTCGTTTGGTACACGCTGAAGGGGCTTGCTGCCTCGGTTGTAAAGGACGACCTCATGGCCGAGGTCTCCCAGCACCTTCGCCAGATAGACGCCGCTGAAGCGCGTCCCACCTATGACCAGGCAACGCTTCGACCCGATCGTATCAGCACGACACGACATTGGAAGTTTCATCGATAGTGAAGCTCGTCTCGACAGGTCACGGGCTTTGCTACGTGAATTGAACGCGTCCGCTGCACCAGCGAGGAACGCCGAGTTCCGGACCCCTCGGTTGCGCCCAAACCAGCTAGTCGTGTTTGTAAAGCATCCCCACACTGACTGTTTGCCACACAATGCACGCCTATGGTGTTCCGTATGTGAAGCACATAGGGTAAACGGTTCACTTATGCAGAACATGTTTCGTAAACGAGCCCAAAGGTCGTATCGCTGTTGCGGCTGAAGTTCGGAGCTCAGCGCTCGGCCTCAATCTGTTGGCAAGCGCCTCGAGCGGCTGGAGCGACGCCTGCGCGCCAGACGCCCGGCGCAGACTGGACATGATGCCGCCATCGGCTGCGATACGCGTCGCACGGCTTCAGCGGCGAGTTGTGGACGGGTACCAGGTTCGTTTATAAAAATGAAGGGTACGAGCGAGCGCAATGACCTCCAAGCGCGTAAATGTGCAACCAAACGCTGCACTTGTCGAATCAAAGTCCGACAGGGAACGGGTAAAGCTGTTTTTTCTTCATGCTCCGCCAGCGGTGGCGCTGCAGGTGTCGTGGTTGGCACTCACGGCGGGCTCGGCAAACTTCAGTTCGCACGAACGGACTATTTTCTCCCAAATGTATCCGCTGGTGATCGATTGGTAGGCAGTGCATATTTGTCAGGCTACAATGGAAGACTGAACTGCTCGCTCTGTTGTTGAATTTTCATTATATTCCGAACATTCTTCTTGAACAGTGGACACGCGAAGTGTATTAATAAGTGATTAGGGATTCGTACGTAATTTTAGGTTTCCTGTCTGTATGTTGCTTTTTGGAAATGGCCCCTTGGATGTTCTGTTGCTGAAATTCGTTTGGTCACCGGAATCAAGGTGCATTGCGACGCTCTCGAACAGGGACTTTTAAAGTAATCGAATCATCATCCAATTAGTAAGCACATGAGCATCCAATCTTCTTCCTTTCCTCACATTTGGCATGCCCGAAGCGAGCGTTCTGTAAAATATTGATCTGCCTGTGTCAAGGCGACTCGTAGGCACAGCAGTCCGCGCCGCTGGAATGAGGACGTACATAACGCGACCTCGGCCGTTGACAACTGCTTCGCACATTCGTACCCAACGTTTACTGAACTTTCCGCGCCAAATAATCGGATCGCTCCGAAAAATCTACCACCATCTCTGTACCAATCGAGAAAACGGCAATCCGCACCATCATGATCCCCGCCACGGGATATGCGCCCGGAGGTTTTCTGACCCTCTTTTTTGCACGGCAAGGGTCTTGGTCTGAGACTTCAGCCACACCATCAACCACTTCCAGTGGGGAGCGCGTCAACTCTTTGCACAAAGGGAGCATAAACGAATCGAAATTTCCTGGCTTTCGCCCCCGCTTGAATCTTCTTCTCGGTACTTGTGGCTCAACGGACAACACTGCATTCCGCAAATCCTCTATCGAGTAGAATAGCGTTTCGCTTCTGCAGCGGACAGCGTACTCGTCGAGGGGGTCTCCACAAAGAAGCACGTGATCCCAGGGTACGAAACCGGGTGCGGAAAGTAGCGCAGCATCGATAGAAGCCTTCTGTATCCATCAAGGGCAGATACTGAGCGACGAAGCGTGCGTTTACGTGCCACAGGGCGGTTCTCGGTGCGGACGTTGTGCTCGACACAAGCGAACATCAGATCACAGTCAATTTTCAACACTGCAAATGGGCAACCAGGCTGTGTATGAAGATGATAAAAAAACGAACGAAGCGTAGATTGCAACTTTTTCCTGTGTATGCATTGCGTGAACAACAGTTGGAAGCGGCAAAGTCGGGACTTTAACGCCGAAATCAATATCTAAGGACAGCTGAGAACGGCGCTAGAAGGTAGCGAGAGATCGGGATACTTCGAGCCGTAGATATGAGAGCGGAAAAGGAAGCAGGTGCAGAGAACCCCCCCCCAAAGGCTAGTGCTGATGACAGTGGCAAGAAACCCAAACTTTATCGTATGCGCTTGTGTTCAGGGAACTTTTACCTTTCTCCTGGCGTGGTTGTATTTCTTAAAAAAACATCAAATTAATGATGTAGCTCCCTCTTCTTTATGCAGCATACGATGAAAATCGTCTGACCAGAACCTGTAGCAGAGAATCCTCCTCGGGCTGGCATAGGCCTCGTCGCCAGCAGCAGTGCAGTTGCTGCCTGCATAGTCCCTTGCCAGCTGTAGAGCGACCGGATGCGACACGACGCACGGCGCGCGAGTTAGGGTTGCGCGATGCCAGCAACATGACAGAACTGATTCATTTTGCCCCGGTGATTCAATCAGTATGCATTGTACGTAGCGAACGGAGAGCAGCAAGATGCTCTGAGTGAACCAGCAGTCACAAAGATGTATCTGCGATCGCTGAACCTTGGCATGTACATTCGATCGTGACACCGGCAAATGCCAACCACTCCACGGAGGCCAGTCAAGACTGAAGCTGCCTCAAGATGCCTCATCTTACGATGCTATCTGCGAGGACCGACGCCATGCGACTCGATGCAACGAGCCCTGTGTAGATCGGGCATCGCCAAAACATGCAAGTGCGTACCCCGACGCGGCTGCCCAGTGCTTCGAGGAGATTCCCGTGAAAACGTCCACTGTCACAAGTGAAATACGTGGTAAAATCGTTTATCTGGGGCGCGCACGGATCCTATCAAGTTTTGGAAGACCCCAAAATGTTGTCGGAGCTCTGCCTTTTCAGTGTGGCTTTGCTGTTGTCTCGCAGCAGCCAAGAGGGCTCACAGAAAGGGAACGCATTTGCGCTCGCTTCTTTCCAGTTCTCAGAATTTGGGGCGCTACACTGTAGATAGATCGTGAACGCTGGATAAAGCGGAAAACGCTCGGAGACGCCAACAGCTACCCTCGATGTCATACTCTAAGCGACGCCAGTAACAGAGAAGCGCCGCAGTGTGCCCGCAGCGGACAGTACAGCCTAGAGTCTTCGACCACGGCGACCTCCTTTTCGCCTGGTACCGTCATGTGGTATGGGCGTCACGTCCTCGAGGCGTCCAATCTTCATCCCGCTGCGAGCTAACGCCCGGATAGCGGCCTGAGCTCCCGGCCCAAAGGTTTTAGCCTTGGATCCGCCAGTGCCACGCACTTTGATATGCAACGCAGTAATGCCTAGCTCCTTACAACGCTCAGCAACTTTCTGTGTGGCAATCATGGCTGCGTACGGCGAGGACTCATCCCGATCGGCCTTCACTTCCATGCCGCCAGACCGACGGACAAAGGTCTCTCGACCCGACAGATCCGTGACATGGATGAAGGTGTCATTGAAAGATGCGTAAATGTGGCAAACCGCAAAGCACTCTTCACCTTCACGGAGTTGCGGCCCTTGAGAAACCTCTTCGGAAACAACTGCCTGACGCTTTTTCGATGCCATTCTCGACCGAGCGCAGGATATACTCAATACCCGTCAATGCCAGTCTTATGGCCAACCCGCGCGTCGGCGTGGACGCCGCGCACGCACATGTCACGTGACGGCAGCCGGGCACGGATGCGGGCGGCGATTGCGGCTTGGACGTCGCACCTGCGCCAGGCAGCTGCTGCGGCGGCAGCAGGAGCGCATATGCTCTCTTGGTCGACAGAGCGTTGACAGAAACACGGAATGCCCGATTTCACGACTGCCAGCCGCGCCCGGGAGAGCGTCTTCGATATCGCAAATGGACGCCGATAGCCTGAACACCAAAATCGGGGACTGGATGCATCGATGCTGCACCAGAAAAATCGTCGATGATGCCCGCCTTGGCTGCGTGTCTGTATTCGTGCGGTGTCAGATCGATGACCTCAACTAGTTGCCGAGGTAGCGATGAAACTGGCTCGAATCTATAATAATTTCTGAAATCGTCTAAAGGCGCGTCTATGCATCACATGCTCCAGATCAAACCCCTTTATAGAGGAGGGACTCGGGGAATCCAGCGGCGTTACAGGTGCCATGCCTGTCGCAGGCACGTTGCGCGTCATCGCACGTTCTGCATCGCAATCGTCGTAGGTACACTGGACTTCTGCGTCTTGCACCTGGGTCCGGCAACACGACCGATTGCATTCGCATGGCGACGGGAAACAGTTGCCCTGCAACGGCGCGCGCACTCTCCAGTAGTGGAATCGCATCGACCCGATCCCGTCCGCAGTTTGTATAGGCACGCCAGGCATGCAGTACCATACTCTGCCATGTTCCGGATGACACAGCCTTGATCGCGGAAAGTGCAGAAGGCGTGCTTTCGGCAGATTCGCGAGCTACCCAGCGCTTCCCAATCCAGAAACGTAACCTGTTTCTTACGGAATGCGGTCGATGAATCGAACCAGATATGCCTCGCATAGAGACCGTTAGGCAAGGACGTCGGGTGACAGATCGCCCGCGCTATAGCTGAGACATAGCAATCTGTTCGGTGTAAGTTCGGTGGGTCCAACCAGAGATCCCCGAGCACCAGCAGATGCACCGCTGGGCAGCGCGAGACCGCGGACAATCAGAAACGCATCCGCGATCCTCTGCCGCGCCGTGACGCCCCGAGCCGATCTATGATTGACGCGTGCAAACTGTACCAGTTAATCGCGAGCCTTCGTTTTGTAGGTGTCGCTCTGCGGAAAATGCCAGGGTTCGGAAGACTTTTCAGCTCCCGAAACTCATCAAAGGATCGGTCCACGAATTCGCGCACAGAGAACGTTAGTTCGTCTAACGACTTTTACGACGACACGCACCTGGGCTATGGGGTTGAAAGTCGTGCGAGACCCATAATCGAAGAGCCTCCCGACGAGAACGAAGCGCAAAGCTCGGCGGGCGTGGACGCGTGGGACTACCCGGGACACCACCATCGCGACTTACTGAACCGGGACGCGTTGAGTATCTGGGGCGGCGATAGCTTTAGTGATCCATTCTCTATGATGCGCAGCATGATGACGGAGATGGACTCTGTTTTCCGCAACCTTGATAGCCATTTTGGGGCATTCAGTACGTTCGATAGCGTTCTTGCAGACACGTCTGAGCATAGTTTCGCGCAGTCGACCCGAACCATTCGACGCACAAGGCCGGACGGGAGCGTCTACGAGGAAACCGTAACCACGAGACGCGCCCCCGACGGCACCGTGGAGGAAACTCGCACCGTGCGTGACTCCAGCACTGGGGAGAACCGAACAATCGCAAATCGAGGATTTGAAGCAAGAGCGCTTGAAAGCAAGACAGGCCAAGGACCTCGTATAGAAGAGTGCCCGGACGGCGAAGAGCTCTAGCTGCGTTTGTAAAGGGCGCGGCGCGCTCGGTGCGCAGCCTGAAGCCATACGCTTACCAATTTTCTCACCTGTAAAGTTTTGAGACGTTTTGTGACATGGAGAACGGACAGACGCCTCCAAATATCAAGTAAAGCGGTTCATTTTGCTGCAAATCTGCAACCATATCAAAGTGTTCGATGCGAGCGTCCGCAGCGGGAAACGATGCTCATGGACTGTGTCCGGAATACGACCGGATGCTCTGGACAGCTCGCCGCGGCAGGCGTTCAGCTAAGCTCCCCGTCGATGCAATCTTCTATGGCGTTCTTCGCAGCGCTGCAATTGTTGCCTCGGTGCACAGAGACTGGAGCAAGCTTTTTTAGAAAACGATCATTGGAACAGGCGACAATGCCCTAGCGACACAAGGCTGCACCATCGTATGAAAGGGAAAATGTACCGGCATCGCTCTTTCTCCCTTGTAAGCAATGTACAGTTGAAGGGTTCGGATCCAATCTTTTCCGTGAATTGTTGCATCTGCGCTCGAGAGATCGTTTGAACAGGGACAGCAGGTCCCTGGAACAGTTCATCGCCGACGCTCTTCGACTGCGATCCACTACCCGTGACGCTTTCTGTCTCGCACCAGAGGGTATGCGAGGATCTTCGCGGCCTTGCCAAGGTCTCCTGTGGCGATCTATGCTATCCACTAAAGATCAGTATTCTTGCAGCGAGATTACCCGCGCTTCACTCCTACACGAGCCAGTACGTCATTTCTTCAAAGAGCAACCAGAGCACCAACAGATAGACAGGAACAGATAGCACAGTGAGAGCACCACCGACCTTAAGCAGCGCGCTCATGCTCGTTCTCTTCGATTGGCAAACGTGCTGCTGACTGCATGCTGGTTCCTTCCAGAACGAAGCCGGATAGGTCTGCGCACCCGATTCCGTACGACGCTCCGTGCTGGTTTCGTGCACGTCAGCCGGAGCGTGTCCCTGACTAGAACGAGTTTCGTCGAGCGGTTCTCTTCGATTCAAATCGTTCATTGAATTGAGCAGCGTCCCCAACACTTGGGCCATCTGTGCAAGTGACGCCGAGACCTGCTGCGTTTGTAGGAAAATTGCTTTCGTTTCGGCCCCGAGCTTTTCAATTTCAACATCAGCGGCATCGAGCCTCAGAGCTGCCAGGCCAGGGTCTAAACCTGAACTGCGTTCCCGCGCAGGCGTCAGTCTCCGTCGCCGAAGTACCGAACTGCCCTGTACAATTTCAGGGCTCGGTCTGTTCGGACTCGGGGCGGCACTCGCCTCGGCTGACCCACTTGCCTGATGGTTCAGGAGAGCTAGACCCTGGTGAAGCTCGCGCTCTTGTGAACGCAGAATAATTTCGGTCCGCTCAAAATCAGTAACGGCCTCGTCAAGTTCTTTCATGAAAAGCCTACGATTGAGCCGTTCCGATTTTAGGTTTCTCCGCAGTTCCGAGTAAGCTGTTCGTGTCAAAAGCTTCGTTTCAGTTTTTGGGACGCTCCGCGGCGTTCCTTTCTGTTCCACTTCATCAGATGGACCAATCCACGAGTGAACCAGTTCGGTGGAAGGCTCTTCGCAGAGAATCTGGCGGAGGCGCGAGCGATTCGGAGGCGTCGTGGCCTCCGTGCGCGAACGGTGTAGCTCCGAAGGTTCTTCCCCAGGTTCAAAAGAACCTTGGGTCGGCGTTGGCCCATCATCAGAGCGACTTGTGCTCCGGTCCGCGTGTCCAGTCTCAAGTTCGCTACCCATGGCTGAGCTCGCTCTCCAGGGGTGCACCTGCCGAGCGCGGCTCCCAAGTAGAGTGGCGTCAACGGAAGACGCGCTCCCGCGCGCCCCACGGATCAATCCTCGAGCCGACGCGCTCTGTGGTACAGCAACGCCGTTCTGTCTCCGTGCAGCGACCGCACCGGCGCTGTAGGCGCTATTGCTGTCGCTTTCGGCAGGCACTAGGCACACGATTGGACGTACGAAACGACCAGTATATCCGAGAAGAAGTATAGGTAATGTAAATTGGAGGTAGGGGTTTGATGGATACTTCACCGTGCGCTGAGAAAAAACACAAAAAGAAAGGAAAAAGCGCATAATCGGAGATCGCTGGCCTAAGGAAACGTTTTGTCAATGAAGAAAAATTGGATCGATCGCCAGCCCCCGGGGCCATCGTCCACACAGCATAACAGGCGGCGCGCTGCAGCGACCCTGTGCAAAGACGGTAACGAAAGCTTTCGCTTTTCTACCGTGCCTTGATTCTCAAAAGCACGTGATCCGTAGAAGTGTTGTAGCGGGCGTTTGCGGACGACGCCTACATCAAGGTTGATTGTTTGCGTGCCTTTGCTTGTCGTGTCTCACTTTGCAGCTTGATAGAATGCGCAGGGGGTGCGCTACCTCTGTTCGTTCATCCGAAAGCCATCCCGTTCGCGACAGGGATCGGTTCCGCAATGCAGCCTCATTTGATCGCATGAGGCCGGTCCTTGATGTGTTGGCCCTATATCAATCCTCTAATACGTTGACGAAACAGCGTCAGGATGCGCGTTCATATCAGATGCTGTCCGTTGATGCTTCTGAACGCCGCGATCCCACAGGCATCGAGTACCCACTGAATCGACTGCCGCGGTTTCGGAACCGTTTCATGATTGGGTTTTCGGAATCGCTTGCATACCTGCCATGCTCGC
>Ga0123519_10008026_pt1 | contig 16215 bp, 12 predicted proteins | sample YelNatPaOPRAMG02_FD_87396 | JGI IMG/M metagenome (GOLD analysis project Ga0123519, IMG submission 87396) | Hot spring microbial communities from Yellowstone National Park - Yellowstone National Park OP-RAMG-02 (version 2) | ecosystem: Environmental > Aquatic > Thermal springs > Hot (42-90C) ...
GCAGTTCATCCGATGGTACGCTGCAAGGGATACAAAGCCCCCTTTACCATGATTGGAGACATGTACTTGATCGGTAAAAGGGAGACCACCATGATGACGACCGCATTGCCAGGATTACCCGAATATATTCCTTTATGAAAAAATTTCGACATTGATTTTATTGATAGGATCTTGTAGTTAATAACATTCACCTGTTTGCGATTTAAAAAACAATCAATTAGTGAATTATGAAGGGCTATTAAGCAGGTCATTCTAACCGGTAAAAAGGGAGATAGACTTTGTGGTATACCGTAAAGAAACCACGTTTTTAGGTTAGCTGAGAGGACGAAATTTGGTAGCATTTATTATTCGAAGGTTAATACTTACTGCAGTGGTAGTGATTATTGTTTCCTTCATTTCCTTTCTGCTAATCCATATCATGCCTGGCGATCCAGCAGCGGCTATGCTTGGTTTGGATGCCAGACCAGAGCAAATACAGGCTTTGAGACATGAGCTGTGGTTGGATCGACCATTTTTGGTGCAATACATTCATTGGATCGACAATTTAGTTCATGGTGACTTGGGTGACTCGCTAATGTATAGAGACCCAATCAGTAGCGTTCTGGCTCAACGGTTACCAATCACTCTTTACTTAGCTTTTTTAGCTTTTATTTTGAGTAATATTTTGGGCATTACCCTGGGTACTATTTGCGCTGTTAAACGAGGGGGTGTCCTGGATCAATTATTAAGTGTAGCAGCCAATATCGGCATTGCCATTCCTGTTTTCTGGCTAGGATTGCTAGGTATCTATTTTTTTGGTTATAGATTGGGCTGGTTACCGTTGCAAGGTTGGACGTCGCCTTTTGATAATTTTGTACTTAGCTTGAAGCAGTCAATCATGCCAGTAGTTTTACTCGCTGTCCCTGGGATTGCGATGATGACACGCCAGAGTCGGTCTAGCATGCTGGAAGTAATTCGCCAAGACTACATCCGCACTGCTTTTGCCAAAGGATTGAAGGAGCGTATCGTTATTTTAAGACACGCGTTGAAAAATTCCCTTATCCCTGTCATTACTTTAATGGGTTTACAGCTCCGCGTACTGATTGGAGCACCAGTTCTTGTAGAGACAGTCTTCAATATCCCTGGTATAGGGCGAATGTTAGTTCTGGGTGCTTTTAATAAGGATTTTTTAGTAGTACAGGCTGGCGTGCTAATTATCGGTACTATTGTTTGCCTAACAAATTTACTTGTAGACGTATCTTATGGTTGGTTAGACCCTCGAGTAAGATTTCAATGAAGTATTAAGATGTCAGAGATAAAAAGCGAGACGACCTCAGTGGCAGTGAACTCACCGCAGGTGAGTGAATTCAGACGTATAACGAGGGTGATGTTTTCACGGTGGATTGTAACCGTTGGAGCTATCATTATCGCAATTTTAATATTAGTAGCAATTTTCGCCCCCATTTTAACACCATATTACCCAAATGCAACTGACTTAAAAGCAATGTTACAACAACCTTCTAAAGAACATCCCCTGGGAACTGATCAGTTAGGTCGAGACCTATTGTGCCGGATAATTTTCGGTTCCCGTATTTCTCTTCTTGTGGGAATAGTAGGAGTTACCATAGCAGGAGCTATCGGAATAGGATTAGGATTGATTGCCGGATATTTCGGTGGATGGATTAATAATATCATTATGAGATTTATTGATGCGCTTTTAGCACTCCCTCCCCTGGTATTAATGCTAGCTATTTCAGCAGTCCTTGGGGGAGGGCTTGTTAATGTCTTAATAGCTCTGGGAATCGGTATGATGCCAACTTATTGTCGCCTAATGTATGCTCAGACTATTTCAATAAAAGAAAGTGATTACATCACTGCCGTCCATTCTATTGGAGCCGGGCATCTCCGGATAATGGTTAAGCACCTTCTTCCAAACGCTTTTCCGCCTCTTCTAGTATTAGTCACTGTTAATTTGGGCACTGCAATAATGATGGAGGCATCATTAAGTTATTTAGGGATTGGAATTATACCGCCAACTCCTTCATGGGGAGGAATGGTCAATGCAGGCCAGAGCTATTTACTTGATTACCCTCTGTTATCATTTGCTCCTGGTATAGCTATCTTGTTAGTAGTACTGGCTTTCAATATGGTGGGTGATGGTCTAAGAGATGCTTTAGATCCGAGGCTGAGAGGAATGGTATAGAGAAAACAAAGGTGAAAAATCAGAATTTATAAATTATTTGGAATTATGACTGGCTTTGAAAGCCGGACTAGAAAACTAAAAAATTACAAGGAGGTGATGGTATGAAAAAATTATCTATTCCACTGATAATGCTATTGGTCATTTCGTTCGTGCTTGTAGGTTGTGGTACAGCATCAACTCCCGCTGGTACTACATCAACGACTTCTCCTCCTACCTCCAGCCAGGTTGCAACTGCGAGTCCAATACAAACGCCTGCATCTTCCACTGTAACCACAACATCACCCGCTGCCTCAGCTAAACCCAAATCCGGTGGAACCTTAAATATGCTGATAGTGGGCGACCCATCCACGTTTTATCCTCCCGAAATGACTGGTCAAACTGATGGTCAAACTTCCAGCGTGTGTTTGGAAACTCTTTTTCGGTTTGATAAGCAATACAATCTGATTCCACTCCTGGCTACGGACTGGAAAGCTGATGTGAATGCCAAAACAATTACCATTACTCTGAGAAAAGGAGTTAAATTTCATGATGGTTCGGAATTTAATGCTGAGGTGGCAAAATGGAACTTGGATCAGTACCGGGCAGGTACCAGACCTGAGCTGAAAAAGGTATCTTCTATCGATGTTGTTGACGATTATACAATTAAAATTACCCTGACTCAGTTTGATAATACTATCGTTTATAATCTCTCAAACGGTTCCGATGCAGGACGCATGATTTCAAAGCAATCGTTTATTGCTAATGGCGGAAAAGATTGGGCAGCTAAGCACCCGGTTGGTACTGGACCCTTCGAATTTGTTAGCGCGACCAAAGATGTCGGTGTTACTTGGAAGAGATTTGATGGCTATTGGGGAGGTAAACCCTACCTGGATGGTATTCAGATGAAGAGATATGCTGACTCAAATGTAGCATTGATGGATTTTAAAGCTGGGAATCTGGATATCGTTGGAACGGTGGCCCCCAAAGATGCTAAATCTCTGGAACAACAAAAGGATAAGTTTAAAATAGTTGTTCCTCCTTATGGCCAAGTACCGGCCTTGGCTGGATTCGCTATTGACCCTTCTTCTCCATTTTCCAAATTAGAAGTGAGGCAGGCTATATCATATGCTGTTGATGTAAACACCTGGGTTAATTCCTTCGGCCTGGGCTACTGGAAGATCCAAAATTCATGGGCTGTACCTGGGACTGTGTTTTATAATAACGATATTGTTGGCTATCCCTATAACCCCGATAAGGCCAAGCAATTGCTGGCTTCTGCAGGTTACACCTCGCCCTTAAAGACCATACTTAATTTTTATAATACAGGACAAAATGTTGTAGATGAGAATACAGCACTTCAGAGTTATCTCAATGCTGCTGGATTTGATGTTACTCTCAATCCATTACAACGCCCAGCTTTTGCCGATATGGCTTCGAATGGAAAGGGATGGAACGGAATAGTCCGTCAGCAAGGGTACTCAAGTCCTGACCCGTTAATAAAGTATGCAGGAGTTATGGCTGGGCAAGAATTCAAAGGTACATACCTTACCCAGGAATTGGTGGATGCGTATAATGCAGCGCTTGCTGCTCCCGATCTAGCTACAAAGACAACCCTGACAAAAAAGTTTCTATCTTTAGCAGTGGATAAGTACTGCATCGCAACCTATCTTGCCGTGCAAGCTTCTCCAATTGGTAAATCAACTATAATTCATGATGATTTATACGGCGAAGATCCTTTCGGATATCTCTCTCCAATGACCTGGTTGAGTCGATAAAAACATGAACGACAAGTGAGGAGTTTGGTTCCAAACTCCTCACTTGTCAAATGAAACAACTTTAACCGCGATAATATCCGCTATTTACGGATGATATAATTGTAATTTCAATATTCTTACACATTTTTAAATTCCGAGAGGTAAGAGATGGAAAGGAAAGAATTAGAAAAGAAAGTCCAGGTTCTGGAAAAGAAAGTCCAAGAATTAGAGGATATAGAAAATATTAAGAAGCTTCATAGAGAATATCTGTTCCATATCTCAAACCTGGAAATTGATAATGCCTTAGATTGTTTTGCTGACTCCATCGTTGTTGATGTGGCTGATTACGGAATCCAAAAAGGAAAAGAATCAGTCTCTCAGTTTTTTAAAGAAACCATTTACCGGAACGTGTCCAATTCTAAAGATGCACATTTTACATGTCAAGCTGTAATCTCTGTTAATGGAAATAAGGCACAAGGACACTGGATGTTTTATCGTCTCTTAAAAGAAGCATCACGTTCTCCACAAAATTGGGTACAGGGGAGATATGATTGTGAATATATTAAGGAAAATGGGAAATGGAAATTTAGCATGTTGAAGATGAAACGTCCCTGGCCCGAGTTTTTTAAAGAAAAATAGTAACAAATGGGAGAATTAAAGATGGGAATTTCGGAGAATGAGTATCAGCGACGCTATCGTTCAATCCGTGAATTAATGAGACGAGATGGGCTGGACAGCCTTCTCATTATTGGGATTCCGGATGATTTCAATCGTGGAAATATTCGTTATGTTACTGGCTGGGGAAAAGGTGGTTGTTGCATTTTCCCCAGAGAAGGTCGTCCGATATTTTTTGTTAGTCCTCTTCTTTATCGGTCACCTAAGCTATCCAGACTACTTGAAGCATCTAACTTAGTAGATTTAAGAGAAGCAGACAATCTTGAAGAGCAGGCCTTACTGGAACTGGTCAATTTTGATAACGGAAACAAAGTGGGACTGATAGGTCAGAATTGTATCCCGGTTAAAATGTACCTGAAAGTGAAAGAAAAATTCGGTAATAGGTTGCTAGAAACCGATGAATTCTTTAGACCGTTAAGAGAAATTAAAAGCAGTGAAGAAATTGAGAAAATAAGAAAGGCTGCTGCAGTCGCGGATAAGGTTTTTGCACGTCTAAGGGGGATCATTCAACCTGGTCTAAGCGAATTTGAAGTCTATGGAGAAGTCAAGAAAATAATTTATGGCGAAGGCTGTGAATACTCTTTCGATTTACTGGATTGCGCTGGCTCGATGATGAATATGACCAGCATCCCAACTCAAGATAGATTAGAAGAAGATGGGACCTTATTTATCGAAATCTCGCCGGCTTATCAAGGCTATTATGCCCAGTTACCAGTGACACTACCGGTAGGTAAATATCTTCCCCATATACAGAAGATGGCAATTGCCTGGAAAGAAGCTGATCAAGCAGCACAGAAGCTGCTGCATCCAGGAACGAAGATATCTGATATCTATAAAGTAATGGTCAATAAGATACAAGAAAAAGGATTTCTTTCTCCTCTAAGACCCGGTCATTCATTGGGTCTGGATATTCTGGATTTCTGGTCTATTACCGAATCCAACCATATTCTTTTAAAACCCGGTATGGTGATTGCTATACATCCATGCAGTATGGTCAATTTAGGTGGAGATGGTGTAGGGATGGGATATACATATTTAATTACTGAAAACGGAGCTGAGAAACTAAGCCATATCGACCTGGCAGAAGAACTGATAGGGGAGTAGAAGCAAATGGAAGCTAACATTGTTGTTATTGGAGGCGGAGGTTCGGGATTGACTGCTGGATTAACGGCTGCAGAAAAAGGAGTCAAAGATATTGTGGTGCTAGAAAAAAGGGGAATAATTGGTGGAAACACAGCTCTCGCTACTGGACTTTTTGCCTGTGAAAGTCATATACAAGATCGGGAGAAAATTATTGCTGATAAAGATGAGCTTTTTAAAAAGGCTATGGACTGGTCCCACTGGAGTCGAATCAACCCACGTATTTTGCGAGCTTTCTTAAATAAGTCCGGTGATACTATCCGCTGGCTAGAAGGGTTGGGATTGGAATTTTCAGTAATTGCTTTTTTTGCAAATCAAAATCCGCGGGTTGAGCACGTACCCAAAGGTAAGGGTGCAAAGCTTATAGAAGTTTTGGCCGATCAATGCCGCAAGGCTGGTGTGAAAATATATACAAAGTGCGCCGGAACCAAAATATTATTGAACGAGAATAATCAGGTATGTGGTGTAAAAGCTAAATATGAAAATGGCAACATGGAAATCACAACTAGAGTTGTCATCATTGCTACTGGGGGTTTTTCTGGGAACACGGATCTTCTCAGGAAGCTCTGCCCGCTTTATTATGAAAATATGCCTCTAAGGGGATTACCTTTAACCGGAGATGGAATCACTATTGCTGCTGATGTTGGAGCTGCTATCGAAGAATTTGCGACTCTTTTAAAGGAAGGCCCAAGAGTTGATAAAAATAACTGGCCATTAGGAGGATTAGAAAGACAACCATTTACCTTGTGGGTAAACAAGCGTGGGGAAAGGTTTATTGACGAATCTATCGGTGAACATCCGTTCGAGAGTGTAAACCTGATCCTTTCCCAGCCAGATCGAGTTTGTTTTTCGCTTCTGGATGAAGCGATAAAAGAAAAATTTAAAACGAGAAAACCTGATTTAGATACAGCATTGCAAAAAGAGAAAAAAAGAAATCGCGTAATGATTTCCCATTCATGGGAGGAGATAGCCGCGTGGATTGGAACAGACCCTAAGCTTTTAGCTTTCACTGTGGAACAATATAATGCCTCTTGTGATAGAGGGTATGATTTCCTTTTTGCTAAAGCTCGCCGGTTTTTACATCCGCTAAGGATTCCTCCATTTTATGCAATTCGCGGGTTACCCTATTTGCTGGACACACTGGGTGGCATCAAAGTTAATGAGCGTATGGAAGTGATAAATACCCGGGGTCAGCCTATACCTGGCTTGTATGCTGCTGGTGTAATTACCAGTGGTTGGGAATCCGAAACCTATTGCAGCGATCTCAGCGGAAGTGCTTTCGGTTATGCTATTAACTCAGGGCGTATCGCTGGAGAGAACGCGGCCGTTTTTACGCAATAAGGAATTAATATACAAAATTAATATACAAAAAGTTACTCATAATTGATGATTTCCTGTGCAATCTTACTGAGGATGGTGATTTGAGACATGCCGGCTAAATTCGAAAGACTTTTAGAACCATGTAAAATCGGATCAGTCATTACACGCAATCGTATGGTGAAATCAGGAGCAGCCGCACGATACTGGGGGAAAGGCGATAATCAAATAAATGATACAAGTAAATATTATTACGAAGCACTGGCGAAGGGTGGAATTGGCTTGCTGATAGTGGAAGGGCCTTTGGTGGAGCCTACCGAAGAGAACATGACAGGAAACTACCGTTTGGATGATGATAGATATATCAAGGGAGTGGCTGAACTAACTGGGCTTATTCATAAATATAATTGTCCTGCTTTTGTCCAATTGAACGTGACTTGCAATTGGCAAACTAATATGGAATGGAAAAAAAGCCATGAATCTCGCAAGCCGAAAGGAGCTTCACCTGTCTGCATAAAATCTGAGTTAGACAATAATAATGAAATGCCTCGTGAAATTACTATTGACGAAATTCAGGAAATTGAGCATAAGATTGGAGATCTGGCAGTTCGCCTGGAAAAAGCCGGCTTTGACGGCATAGAGATTAACGCGGCTTCAACTCATCTGATTCACAGCTTTTTATCCCCCTTCTGGAATAAGAGACAAGATAAATATGGATGCCAGAATCTGGAAAACCGATCGAGGTTCCTTGTTGAAATTATCCAGGAGATTAAAAAAAGAAACGGTAATGATTTTCCGGTAACCGTTATCGTCAATGGGATAGAAATTGGCACTCTGATCGGAGTAGAGAATAGCGAATGTCTAACTCTAGAGGATTGCATGGGTATTTGCAAGATAGTCGAGAAGGCAGGAGCAGATGCAATTCAAGTGAGACATCAATGGCTGGGCAGGCATGATGCCTCGTTTTTAACAGATCATTTTTACTACCCGGAGCCTCCTGTCCCTATTAAACGGATTCCACCCGAAATAGATACCAGCAGGAGGGGTGCTGGGGCAAACAGGTTTTTATCCGCTGCGGTGAAAAAAGTGGTCCAAGTGCCGGTTATGACAGTTGGCAGACTCGATCCGGAGTTGGGCGAGGAAATATTGAGAGCAGGGCAGGCAGACCTCATTTGTTTTACCAGAAGGCTGATTGCAGATCCTGAATTACCCAATAAGGTCATTGCCGGGCGATTAGACGATATCGCACCGTGTACTTCCTGTACGAATTGTAAAGTTATGGGAGAATTACGGCGCTGTCGAATCAACGGAGCCGTCGGAGGCGATATAAGTTATGCCATTGAACCCGCCACAGTGAAGAAGAAAGTCATAGTAATAGGTGGTGGTCCGGCAGGGATGGAGGCTGCTCGAGTAGCTGCACTTCGAGGGCACAAAGTAATTCTGTTTGAGAAATCTAATAAATTAGGCGGGCTTTTACCAATCGCTTCTGTAGTGAAAGGGCTTGAAATTGAAAATCTACCAGATATTATTCGTTATTTAAAAAGACAAATCACCAAGCTAGGAGTAGACATAAGACTGAACAAAGAGATTAGTTTAGATGATATCAATTCTATTAGACCAGATGCAATTATTCTTGCTACCGGTGGTACTCCAGTTCCTCCCCAAATCCCCGGGATAGAGAATCGGAAAGTGATAAAAGTTGCTAATTTACACAACCAGTTGAAACTGCTTTTAAGATTTATGAGTCCACGAACTTTGAGTTGGCTAACGAAAATCTGGATTCCTGTTGGGAAAAGAGTAGTGATCATCGGCAGCGATATCCATGGATGCGAGTTGGCCGAATTCTTGGTTAAGCGCAGCCGGAAGGTCACTATAGTGGACACGGCTGAAACAGTCGGAACTGGGATGGTTAACCATCTACGGGGTCAGCTTTTGGCGTGGTTCCGTGAAAAAGGAGTAACTATTATCAGTGGTGTAGTAAAATATGTGGCAATAAATAATAAGGGTCTGGTAGTGCAGATGCCAGAAGGATATAATCGAACCATTGAGGCTGACAGCGTCATTCCTGCTACTTGTTTGGCTCCGAATAATTCCTTATTTGAGAAATTAAAAGGAAGGGCGAAGGAGATTTATGCAATCGGAGATTGCCGTGAACCTAAACTGATTGTTGATGCTATCGGAGATGGTTTTCGCGTTGGCCGTTCAATTTAATTTCAGGAAGAAGCAGATGAATATTCCAGCCAAATTAAGCAATTTAGAAAAAACCATAAAAAATCTGCAAAAGCAGTTAAGAACTTTACAAGATATTCAGCAACTTCAAGAATTACATACCAACTATGCATATTTACTTTTATACCGTGATTGGGAAAAGATTGTAGATTTATTTGCAGATGATGCTGTAGTGATCTTACATAAACGTGGTCGTTTCCAAGGGAAGGAAGCGATTATCAATATATTTAAACAAGTTGTCCAAAATAATAGTACAGGCAAAGGTAGGGACAGTCATGTAGCCGTACAGCCGATCATACATGTCAATGGGGATAGAGCTAAAGCTCAATGGTTGATGTTTGTTATATCTACAGACCCTAACTCAGGACATGAAACCATAATTCAGCACGGTCGACATGAAATGGAATATATCCGTATTAATGGTAAATGGAAGATAAGATATATGCTCTTTACTTCCCCATGGCCAAGAGAACCATGGTCAAATCCAACTCTTGAACAACTAATCGAATGGCAGAAGCTCGACCAAAATCCTTATGAAAGTCGAATTGATTTTCCTGATTCCTTTTAAGTAAAAAACGAAAAGGTTCAATACTTATTGGACTAGCTGTCAATGTTATATGATTTGGTTCGTTGACGACTGTTCAGGGAAAATGTCAGCATGAATTGAGAACTAACATTAAACAGGAAAGAAACGAAGAGGTTAATGGTCGTCATTGAATTGGAAAGAAAGGAGATTAGATTTGAGCAGGTAGCGATAATAGTGGAGATGTTGGCTCACCAGGTCTTGAAAGTGCAAACATACTATCGGAGGGAGGTGTCCTTCTTGGGAAGGACGCTTGCCTATTGCCTATGGTAATTGTGGGCAGAAAGCCGGCTAATATCCTGGAGATGACTCAGGCTCAAAATAAAGGCACTTGTCCGGAGTACCTGCTGGGAGCTTAAACCCCAGCGTTTTACCGAGAAGTTAAATGAAAAAGATAACATTCGGGTTTTCCGCCCAGCGGTGAAAAGTCTACTGCCGAGGAATGGATTGGCCAAACCCTGACAGAGACGGGAATAAAGACATAGCAGTAAACGGGCTACCTGGCAGTCTCTTGGCAGGAATTCCTTTATCAGGTGTCCGGTTTAAATTGAACCAGACAATTCCTGAAAGGGAATTTGGCATTAACAATTTTCAATGGTAGAACTCTGATAAACTCGAGGAGTAGCACTGACATTTTCGCAGACTATCATTACTGACATTTTCCATTACCAACAACAGATAAAATTGAAATATTTACAGAAATATATTTGACATACTTTGATATTCATCTTAGACGTATGATTAATAGAACAGATCGAAAATTGATTCTGGCTTTGCAGGAAAATGGGCGTACTCCTAATATAAAACTATCCAGCCTACTGGGTATCCACACCGCCACCATTGCCAAGAAGATCAAGCAACTCGAGAAAGAAGATATTATTAAAATTAGAGCCTTACCCAATCCATTTAAGCTGGGTTATTTAGCCCAGGCTTTTTTGGCAATTAAAGCTAAAAGGGACAAAATTGAGGATATTTGTTACCGTTTGAACCAAAACTTTAATGTTAATCTGGTTGTGACTTCTTTTGGCCGCTTTGATATCCTGGCAATTGCCTATTTCCCGACCTGGGAAAAATTGCTGAGCTTCGTTTCTTCTGATTTGTCAGCAACAAATGGCGTACAATCAATTGAGACCTTTCTAATTAAAGAAATCAAGAAAAGATACTACGGTATTACGATAGATGATAAATCCCCAGCGAAAATTGATGAAATAGACCAGCAGATTATTGAAAAACTAACTGAGAACGGTCGTTATAAACTTAACCGGCTGGCAGATGAACTAGGCATAAGCCCTCCCACCTGCCTGAGAAGACTTTCTCGATTGCTGGCGGAGAAGGTTATCGAAATAAAGGCGATTCCGAATCCTTCAAAAATTGGTTATATTGCTAATGCCTTTATGCTGTTAAAAGTGCAGGCAGATAAACTCGAAGACATCTGTGAAGCGTTAACACTATATAAGGATATTTTCCTGGTCATGACTTTATATAACTCGTATGATATTTTGATTGGATTTAATGCCACCAGCCCGGAAAGGCTATATAGCTTTAAAAATGAGATTCTAAACCTCGACGGCATCATAAATGACGAAATCATTATTAGGGCCGAGATTAAAAAGCGCTATTACGGGGGATTCCTAGAGTAAAAAGGAGAATATATTCATGAAAGCTTCCACTTTCTCAATTGTTTATCCAAATCCAGTTCCTCACGGAGTAGTTCTGGAAAAAAATGTATATGCAACAATGCGCGATGGAATCAAGATTGCATTGGATGTATACAGGCCTGCTCAGGGAAAAGGGCCATGGCCGGTTATTCTGGCCTATTCGTCTTTTCCTAAAGAACGCATTTTTGAAAGTGCCAAGCCGGGCTTTTACTGCGCTCATGGCTATGTTTGTGTCCAGGCGTCAGAAAGGGGAGTTGGACTAAATCAAGGGCAATTTACCTTCCAGGGACCAACCGCAGCTCGGGATGGCTATGATATTATCGAATGGCTTGCACAGCAACCATGGTGCAATGGGAACATAGCCATGATGGGTGCTTCAGGCTACGGGGTTATGCAGTGGATCACAGCAGAATTAAATCCACCGCACCTCAAAGCTTTGGTAGTGCTTGGTACAACTGATAATTATCGGGGGCTCTGCTACCCTGGTGGTGTATTAAGACGCTCCTTTGTGCAGTATTTAATTACCAACCTGGTTCTTGGGGCACTGTGGCCAGGGCGCATTCCGGGAAAGAAAATGCCAGCCAATATCATGGCCTCAATTCTTGCCCATAATGAAGACGGTCCATTCTGGTGGAATCACGGCGGTAGCTGGAAAAAGATCAGTCAGATCAAAGCTCCAATTTTGAATATTGTTCAGGTGCCCAACCGGTTACATACGATTTATCATCTCAGATTTTATAATGACATAAGAGCACCTAAAAAACTCTTAGTCTCTCCCTGGACCAATGAGAACTATCAACCATGGATTTTTGAGACCACGGCTTTCAATCAATATATCTTGAGATGGCTCGATTACTGGCTAAAGGGAATTGATACCGGCATTATGGCTGAACCGGAAATAGCCATCTATGATAACGGCACAGGTAAATGGTATTACGCAGAGGAATATCCCTTAGCACGGACACAGTGGACAAAATACTATCTGCATCAAAATCGTGACGCCGATGATGGAGGTGTCTTAAATACATTACCTCCTTCGGATCAGGAGGAACCAGATATTTATCACAACATCAGTCTCAACACAGCACTAAGAGAATCTTACGGACCATACGTTAATAATACCCTTTTAAATAAAACCATCTCAGGACCATGGTTCGTTACTTATGTTTCAGCTCCCCTCAAAGAAGATTTAAGAATCTGGGGGCCCGTAAGTCTGACACTTTATGCTGCCACAGAGGAAGAGGTTACTACTGATTGGTCATTTTTCATTAAAATGGGAGAAATGGTTCCGGAAGGCATACCTCTCAATCCTGTGACTGGAGAACCAGAAGCCAAACCTGAAATCACAGACGCCGATACGCCTGCCGCTGTACAAATTTGGAGCTGGGGTTCTTTTAAAGCTAAATTCAGGGAACTGGATGAGAAAATGTCCAGACCGGGAATGCCCTGGCACACATTCCGGAATCCCGCTGATTTAAAGCCCAATACTGTATACGAGTTTCAGATTGAATTGCAACCGATTTTCAAAACTTTTAAAAAAGGTTGCAGGATCTGGATGAAAATAGCCAGTGATGATGCCCTTTATTCAACCAGAGATCGATCATCTTTGTATGTCGAAAAACCCGGGATTCCCGTAAGAAGCAGGATTTTCATTTATCATGATAAAAAACATCCTTCTCACCTGCTGCTACCAATTATTCCAGATGCTCCTGATCTGGTTCCACCGGATATACCCCTCTATAATGCAATACCCGGTGCTCCCAGATTTACAGGCAAATCCAGTTGAGTTATAGTTCTATTTCTATAGTTGGGGTTGTGAGTCTTTGCAGGATTTTTATGGTATCTGGAAATAATGCAAAAGTTCAGAAATATATTGAATATTAAGTGCTTGTACTATCTTAGGGAATTCAATTCCCACAATTCAATATAACAACAGGAAAATAAAAGAAAAAGTCCTGCCTTTTGCCACTCCGGCTCCACCAAAGGGGGAGCCGAACCGTTATGGTACACTAAAGTCCAATCGAAAGTTTCTGCTTATTGGGCAGTAGCGCCCATTTTATAAGCATTTTATTACAATTGCCGCTTCAATTGTATTCTCATTGAATAAAGAGATAGCACTTAGCTTCCGGACTTCATTGAGCAACTCTGGAGAATCCAGATCTTATTTCAAATTTTTCTCCGATATACAGGTACCTGTCTGATTCTGTTGAGTATTGCGGCCAATCCGGGACTCCATGAGCTTTTGGTTGCCCTGTTTTGGCAAAACTCGACCATAAATTCATCATGGCTTCGGAGACGGTTCTGTCGTGTTCGGTAAGCCCCGGATTCATTGATTTGGCTCCGGATGCCTGTGCAATCATGAAAACTGATTTCCACCAGCCTGTCGAATCGTCCCAGTCCCCGAACACATACGGCAACTCCATAGAGTGGACAGAATTGCATCCATCTTTTTTCCAGCCGGCCGGGACCTGATCAAAGATACAGGCGTAACCCGCACAGCCTTTGCCAGTAACCGCCTTTAGCATGTCGACATATCGGGGTATGATATAGGGCATGACCAGCATTCCGGGTCCAACCAGCTCTCCCAGGTTCGCGGAAACTATGAGCGGGACGGCGTTGATAGAGCCTGCGAGAAAGCTTTCGTTTGGACTTTGCGGAATAACCCGGCCATCAATGGCTGCATCCCACAGGGGAGCAGGCGGAACCCCGGGTTTTCGCGGAGGTTCCATTTCAATTGCTGCTTCCATTATTTTCCCGAATGGTATGTTCCTGGCTTCTTCGAGGGCATTCTTCCCAGATATGCCAAGTTTCTTGAACAGCTTCTCGCCAATCGCTTCTGCTTCTGCAAGGTTCATTCCCTTCAATATCGCTGTTGCCGTACCGCTCTCACATATCGCCCGGTGGAACAAACCTTTTGCCAGAGGCGATACCATCATTATGGACACCTTGGCACCGCCGCCGGATTCGCCGAAAATTGTCACGTTGTCTGGATCGCCGCCGAAAGCGGTGATGTTTTTCTGTATCCACTCAAGAGAGGCTATCAGGTCGAGGAACAGGTAATTGCCAGAAACTCCGTCTTTCGATTCTGCCGAAAGAGCCGGATGCGCCAGTAAACCGAATGGACCGAGACGGTGATTTAGAGTGACGAGAACACAGCGATGAGGAAGCCGATGGAAATTCCATATTTTATCGTTCCCACTTCCCATGGAATATCCACCACCGTGCATCCAGACAAGAACAGGTAATTTTTCATCCGGTTCACGGGCAGGAGTCAGCACGTTAAGGTACAGGCAGTCTTCACCCTGAGGCATCTCTCCTGTTATATTGCCCATGACTTGCTGTGGAGATATGAGACTGAACTTGGTGCATTCACGAATTCCCTCCCAGGGTTCGGCGGGCTGGGGAGGCTTCCAGCGTAGATTCCCCACTGGAGGAGCGGCGTAGGGGATTCCGCGGTAGATGCTTATTTCTTTCCCCGGCTCCCCGATAATCGTGCCGGAAACGTACCCTTTATCAGTTTTGACCGGTCTCATCATCAACTCCTTTTGCACCTTTGGCTATTATTCAGGAATTTTCCTGAATAATACCATATTATAATAATATAATTATGTGTACCGATTTAGGAATCGCACTTGTTTGAACCGCTTTTAGCCTCTATTATTTTGCCTTCCGTTTCGTAATAAATTTTAGAGTTATCCTGATAATCTCATGTTGAAATTCGCTCTCACCAGTAATCTTTGGAAACTATCGTTAATTGAACGGGACTTAGGATACTCGCATCACGGGTACCGTGGAGAAGAAGAAAGAATATGTCATTTACAGGTGTTTTTGAGAGCCTGATCAAGAAATTTGTAATCGAAGAGGAAATGTCTTGGTATATGAAAAATAGCTACTACATAATGATACAGGAGTAGGCTTCAGGACAAAACTGCCTCCTCCTGCAATTTCTGGATTATGTCAAACACCACGAACTTTGACCCGGTAGAAAGGGGTTTTACCAGCATCATTGACCCACCTCACCAGAATCTTTGACCCACCCGGGAAACGGAATAGTACCATTGTTGCAGAACCATTAGAGAGGAGCGGCAATGGCAGACAAGGAGGTTTCCCGAGTGGAGATTACAGAAGTCATCAGACAATGGCAGGCTGGCCGCTGCATTTGGGAGATAACGCGGTCGACTGGTCTGGTCAGGAACACGATTTGCAAGTACCTGCCGACGGCGCAGAGCTGTGGCCTGGTCCGCGATGGGCCACCGCCGACAGAGGACCAGCTGATTACCCTGGTGCCGTTAAACCGGGCTGGGCCGCGCCAGGTGATAATACCTACCGACAAGGTGATTGAACCCTTTGCGGAGCAGATTGAGCGTAGGCTGAAGGATGACGAACTTAAGCTCACCCGCATCCAGGAGCTTTTAGCCCAGCGGCAGTGCCTGGTGTCCTACATGTCCCTGTGTCGTTTTGTTATCAGGAAAGGCTGGTATCACTGGCGGATGTAAAGTAGACAAAAGTGGCGGTTGAAAATGTTACACCTTGCATAGTTAGGGTGCCTGCCTCTTTACTGGAAGTAAGGAGGGTGGTAGTGTAACATTTATTGTGTGAAATTTTAGGGGGTTGAAAAAGTAGGGCGCTTTCCTTTACAAGGTTTTATTGGAAGAAATAAAACAACAGGAAAGGAGAAGCGCCCGCATGAAAATCGAA
>Ga0123519_10008027_pt1 | contig 16214 bp, 12 predicted proteins | sample YelNatPaOPRAMG02_FD_87396 | JGI IMG/M metagenome (GOLD analysis project Ga0123519, IMG submission 87396) | Hot spring microbial communities from Yellowstone National Park - Yellowstone National Park OP-RAMG-02 (version 2) | ecosystem: Environmental > Aquatic > Thermal springs > Hot (42-90C) ...
CACTCTTCCCCGTTTTCCAATTAGGAAATCAGAACTGGACCGTTTTAAATTTGGAAAGCGGAAGTATTACGAAATAGCACAATTGAACAAAAATGAGTTGCCTTACTGCCTTGATGTAGCCTGTGGTGCTAAACCCTTCCCTTTAGCTGATGTTTTATGCGACCTTTATTTTGAGCCTGTTCCAGATAGGCGAATGAGGAAGCTAGTCACAGAAGGGAAGCCTTTTGTTTTATGTGATTGTCGCTACCTGCCCTTTAAGGATAAAGCATTTGGCTTCGTGACTTGTTATTACCTAGTGGAGCATATTGATGACCCATGGAGTTTATTTAAGGAGTTGAAACGCGTGTCACAGCATGGTTACATACAGTGTCCTTCATGGTTTAACGAAATTCTCTATGGTGAAAAAGTTCACAAGTGGATGGTGCTGAAACGCTATGGTAAACTTTATGTTAAGCGCATTAGTAATGGGAAAAGGGTTCGAATAAGTTTCGGATTTATCTTTCATAGGTTATACGGCTTACCAGCGTGGCAGGTATTACATGCGATAATTGACGAGACTTTACATTTGTTCACTGTTGGTTACAGTTTCTAAGAGTTTGGTGAAAAGTCTTGACCAACAAGTTCATTCGCTCTTCAAGACCCTTTTTCCCTAAGGAAGACATTGAACGCATATTATTAGACATTGCAGCAGTTTTGGAAGAAGGAAGACTCAGAAATGGAGCTAACTTAAATGCTTTTGAAAAAATGTTTGCAGACTACATAGGCGTCAAAAATGCAGTTGCGTTTGATTCCGATGTTAGCGCTCTTGAAACAGTTCTACAGTACTACAATGTAAAAAACAGGGAAGTTATAGTTTGTACAAACAGTTTCATTTCAATTCCCAATAGCGTGGTATATGCTGGAGGCAAGGTGGTTTTTGCGGACATTCGAAAAGAAACGCTTTCCATGGACCCTAACAGCCTTAAGCGTAATATTTCAGAAAATACCTGCGGCGTAATAGTTACTCATATTGCTGGTTTTCCAAATCCTGATTTGAAAGAAATTATGGAAATTTGCGAAAAACATGGTCTTTTTTTGATTGAAGACGCAACACATGCAGTTGGCGCTACTTTTGAAGGAAGGAAGGTGGGTACTTTCGGTGACGCCGCTGTATTTGCATTTACTCCAACGAAAGTTCTGACCACAGGGGAAGGCGGCATGCTTGTAACGAATGATTCGGGGCTTGCCGAAGAAGCGAAAAGATTCAGATATTATGGAGCTGGCCTTGGAAAAACGGAATTTGTTAAGCTGGGCAGACATATGATGCTGCCAGAAATTTCAGCAATCTTGGGAATTTATCAGTTAAAGCGAATTGAAGAGTTCATTGCAAAAAGAAATAAGATTGCGGGCTTCTACAATGATGCTTTTGATAAGCTTAAATCTGTAAAGACCGTCAAATGTCCTTCTGGTAATAGAAGTAGCTACTATAAGTATCCGCTAATACTGAGCGAAATAATTGACAAAGCAAAATTTACTCAACTTTTAGAGAAAAAATTTGGAATCGAAACTGGAAACGTTTTCTATCCACCTTGTCATCTTCAACCAGTATACAAAAATTTATCTACAAATAGTAAAGCCAGTATACTTATAATATCCGAAAAAGTTCTTTCTAGAACAATTACCCTGCCATTACATGCCGCAATGTCCGACGAAGATGCAGAATACGTTACGGACAGTGTTGATTATCTTTGCAAAAAATTTAGCTGAACTAATTTTTGTTTATCGTGTGAACTTACATATAATTAAATCAAATTTAAATTTTGTTGGTGTCGGCTAGAATTTTTCGAGAAAGTGACTTATATTACTTGAGTCGGTAATAGGTGGGCAACTTTCAATGGATAAAATAACTTTGTGCATGCTAGCTCCTGAGTTTTTCCCAATCTGGGGAGGTACGGGATCATACACAATTGAATTGCTTAAATCTTTACCCAAGTTTGTTGATGTTCATGTTGTTACTTTAAAACGCAAAATACAAGGTGGATATTTTGAAGATTTCAGTGGAGCTGAGATTAATTCCATATTAAATAGAGAAATTAAAATACATTATTTATCAAAATCGGAAGATACATTCTTTTATAATTTACCTTTCCAGTTAGCTTGTCTTAGGAAAATTCCGAGATTGCATAAAGAATATCGTTTTGATATTATACATTCGCATTTATGTCATATGCCTGATGTGTTGTTGAAATTTGTGAGTAAAAACGATATTCCAACGGTTGTTACTGTCCATGGTACTATTCAAATGTTGCGGGAGCATGCTCTTCTCGCTCGCTCAATGTTTGGAAATTTGGAGGCAGGTGAAAAATCGATTTTACAATTTTATCCATTCGTCAAAATTCTCCAGAGCAGTTACGCAAAAAGGGTGAATCGGTTAATTGCAGTTTCAAAAGCTACTTTCAAATTAGCATTAGAACATTTAGGGGTAGAAAAAGACAGAATTAGTCTAGTATATAACGGTGTTGATACTAAACTTTTCACTCTTCCAACGCGAAATCAAATTAAGAAGAAATACTCAACTCCAACCGTTGTATATATAGGGCGTTTAATATCTAAGAAAGGAATAAATTTATTAATTGACGCAATTCCTAGGGTTCTCAATTCTCATCCAGAAACTAGATTTATATTCGTTGGAGGCGGAAATATACCTGCTTATAAAGAAATTCTATTAAAAAAAGGTGTCTCTCCCAAGAATTTTTCTTTTATTGGGCATATAGGATATTTTGATCGTGCAAATATTTTAAAGGAGGCAACGGTTTTTGTTAATCCTTCTTTTTTTGAAAATTGCTCCATCAGCATACTGGAAGCGATGAGTTGCGGGTGTGCGGTAATAGCTTGCAATGTAGGCGGGAATCCAGAAATTGTAAAGAATGGAGTGAACGGTATTTTAGTTCCTGCTTTTGACGTTAAGTCGCTTGCCAAATCAATAAATTTATTACTAGAAGATCCAGAGTACAATATGCATATTGGCTTTGCTGCCAGACAGAGTGTTGAAGATAATTTTTCATTAGAGATTTTAAGTAGGGAAACTTTAAAAGTATACGAACAAGTTTTGATGGAGAGTTAAAAAATAGTGATCGCGATTTCCAACTTTAAAATAAAGTCGCGGGATTTCTTATTTTCAGTGAACACAAAATTGAATTCAAGTCTCAAAATCGCCTTAATATCCCCAGAGTTCCCTCCATTTTCACTTGGTGGTGTCTCAGCGGTTTGCCGTGAACTTGCTGAGCATTTGTCAAGGTTGGGAATATCAACTACTGTTTTCTGTGGAAGGTCCAGTAGGATAAGCTGTGAAAAAGTAAATAAATATCTGAGAATTGTACGTTTGCCATTATTAAATCTACCTCCTAGGCATTTTTGGTTTCAAGTTCAAAACTTATCTATAATGTTGGATCTGCTAAAAGAGTTCGATGTTATTCACAGCGTTGATACCAGGGCATCGGCGTTTCTTGCTTATTTAAAGAAACACATAAAAAGACCCTTTATTACTCATGTTCACGGTTGTGGACATTGTGAAACTAAAACTTTTCTAAATTCGCCTATTTCCTGCTGGTCGTTGGGAGAATTTGTCTACACCGTGCTTGAGTACCCTTTAAATGAGTATCTTACAAATCTAAGTTTACGAAATTCAGATCATATAGTTGTATGTAGCAAAAATCGACTTAATGAAATGAAAAGAAGAAACCCTGAAATAGACTGCAATAAAGTTTCTATAATTTATAACGGAATAGATTTTGACAAAATCCCAAAAGGTAATGCATCAGTTGAAGAAAGAAAAAATTCAGTTCTCTTCTGGGGGCGCTTATATTACAACAAAGGCATAATTCATCTTATAAAAGCCATGTCTATGGTTAAGAAGAATATCCCTGACGTTACTCTTGATTTATGCGGAAAAGGACCATTGGAGGCAAAAATAAGATCGCTCGTATTCAAATTAAATCTAGAAGAAAATGTTCGAATTCATGGTTATGTCGATGATGAAGTATTATCTAATAAAATTAAGTATGCAAGTATAATTGCACTTCCAAGCTTGTATGAAGGGCAACCAATAGCAGCACTTGAGGCTATGGCCTATAAAAAACCTCTTATAATGTATGATTTTCCTTTTGCACGTGAGTATCTTATCAACTGGTATAATGGTCTGCTTGCAGATCGTGGAAATATTAAGGATCTTGCTGATAAAATTGAACTTTGCTTGACTGACAAGAAATTGCGGCTTAAACTAGGCAAAAATGCTTATGAACACGTAAAGAAAAATCATAATTGGAGCATTCTTGTCCAAAAATATGTAGAATTATATAATAATATAGCACGACGGGATTGAAATAGACAATCCATCTGATTTATGATAAAGAACACTTTTAACCGTGAAGTTGACTGTACATCGATTTTAGTTGGGGGTAATGAAATTGGACTCCAGAAAATTTAAGCACTTTCGAACCGCACTTGTTACTGGTGGGGCTGGATTCATAGGCTCGCATCTTGTTGATAGACTGGCTAATGAAGGCATAAAAGTATATGTTTTGGACAACCTTTCATCTGGAAGAAAAGAAAATGTTTCAAACAGAAATGTAAAGATAATATGTGGTGATATAAGGAATACAAGATTAGTTGATATTTTAGTAAAGAAATCAGATATAGTATTTCACCTAGCTGAGTATATTCCAGAAACCCAAAGTTACGGCATAGGGCATGTTATAAAATACTCCGTGGAAAATCCTTTACTGGATTTTGATGTTAGTTGTTATGGCAGTTTGATAGTTCTCGATAAGTGTAGGAAATATGATAAAAAAATTATATTTACGTCATCAGCTGCGGTTTATGGGAAAAATAATGCTGTTCCTATAAGTGAAACTTCCGCTACTATGCCATCCTCTCCTTACGGAGCTTCAAAATTATGTGCTGAAACATACATGTTGCTTTACTCTAGGTTATATAAATTGCCAACAACAATTTTGAGGCTTTCAAATGTTTACGGTCCAAGACAACGGAAATATATTATTTATGATATTTTGCTGAAATTAATGAAAAATCCCAATAAACTTGAAGTTTTAGGTACAGGCTTAGAGGAGAGAGATTTTATATTTGTAGATGATGTTGTATATGCCTTCCTTCTAATCGCGGACAACCCGGAAACAAATGGCATAGTTTATAATGTGGGTACAGGAGTTTCAACATCCATTGAAAAACTCGTCAAATTAATTTTGCAGATTACAAATTTGAAACCAGAAGTATCCTATACCCAGATTTCGTGGAAAGGCAATATCGAAAAAATTACTTTAAATGTTGAGAGAATTAAGAAACTGGGTTTCAGAAATGCTTATTCGCTCGAAGATGGTTTAACTGAAACTGTTAACTGGTTTAAAAGTACGCATAACACTTGCTGGTAATTGCTTATTTGCCTTTTGGCTAGCACTTGAACGGTATAACTGATGAAATTTTGCGTTTTTTGTATTTTAATTGTGATAACGCAAGAGGCAAAATTGGCATTATAAGATGATTTCAATGAAAATTATTTGGGTAAGTGTATTGACTTTAGATTCCTCTCTTCATAAAACAACTCAAATAGAAATTTTAAGAAGCTTGGAAAAGAGAGGTCATAAAACCGTTCTTTTTGCCATGATATCAAAACACTGGTTTAGAACATCAGGGCAATCAAAATTAGCAGGTGTTCCATTATTAAATGTTTTTCCGATGAGGTATGTTCCAATAGTTTCAGTTGTACTCTATACTATTCTAATGACAATTATTTTGCCAATCAAAATTCTTAGTTTTAATGCAGATGTAGTTATACTGGAACCTGACATTTCAATTATAAGTTCAATACCTAGCCTTTTGATTGGGAAACTTAAAAAAACAAAGTTTGTATTGGACGTTAGAAGCGTCCCAGTTGAAGTAAATGGCTTTTTGGGTATGCTTAAAAATTTTTGGTATAAAATTTCACTTAGTGCTGCAAAAATTTGGTTCTCTGGAATAACAACGATTACTCCAATGATGAAAGAAAAAATTTGCACAGATTTTTCTATTAAGCCAGATAAAGTAGGAGTTTGGTCATCTGGAGTTTCCGTCACTCTTTTTAACCCAGATTATTGGTCTAGTAAGGGATACAAACTTAGGATTAAGCTTGGACTTGTTGATAAATTCGTTGTGCTTTATCATGGGCACATAACTGAGAATAGAGGTCTAGTTGAAGCTGTAGAAGGAATAAAAATTCTCGCAAGAAAAAATTCTAATGTTATTTTGTTTATTCTTGGGTCAGGACCAGCAACTTCAAAGCTCAAGTCAATAGTGGAAAAGGAAAATCTTCAAGTAAACGTAATTATCCATAAGGCAGTAGAGTACGAACAAGTTCCTTTATTTATAAGCATGAGTGATGTGGGTATTATTCCACTTCCAAATTACTCTTATTGGAAACTACAATCTCCACTTAAACTGCTTGAGTATCTCGCTATGGAGAAAGTGGTTATTGCAACGGACATTCCATGCCACAGATATATATTAGGAAATCAAAATTGTTGCGTATATATCCCATCAAGCTCTCCTGAAGCAATTGCAAAGGGAATAGAGTATACTTTAGCTAATAAGGATAAATTTATAAATTTAGGTTATTATGGTAGAAAAATAATTCTCGAAAAATATACTTGGGAAAAGGTTGCAGAAGATTTTGAACAATATTTAATGTCATTAAAATAAAATCATAGGTTAATTAATAGTGCGCGCAAAACAGGACAGTAAGTTTGGAAAAGTATTTATGTTTAACATCAAAACGTAAATCTTTATTAAATATAGCTACTAAATAATCCTTATTAAATTCAAAACAAGCTTAATCTGTCATGTAATAGTTATGGTGAGAAAGTGAACAATAAAATGGTCATCGGCATCATAACTACTTTTTTAGTCTGCTTAGCAATGTTCTTTCCGTTTTCAAATTCTGTACCTTTATCAAATTTTACAATCCAAAATTTTGGAGTTATTCATGTTCCATACAAAAGTGGCAACTATACAATTTACCAAATTAATGGAGTTAATTACATTAAAGACTCTGTTGGAAACGTTTTATATTCTAGCGCTAGTGCCAATTCGATTTTTAGTTTTGCTTTTTCTACCGTTAAAAGTGGAGGATACGTACTTGTGCTGAATGGAACTTTCTTGGCAAATGGACAAAGCATAAGAATGAGAAACTGTCAAGGTGTAACTTTAGAATTTAATTCGGGTGCTCTTTTGACAATTAGTGATAATGCCAACGTCCCAGTTTTCACTGTTGAAAATTGCCAAGACTGTATAATTAAAGGCATTAAAATAGATGGTAACGGAGCAAAACAAAACAACCCTTTCTGGTTTGCTAACGGTATTGACCTGTATCAATGTTCTAACGTTACTGTAATTAATGCGTATATCATAAATTGCCAAACTTACGGATTCATCACTCACGCTGACGGCCCCAAACCAAACGGCATAATAAACAGCACCATACTGAATTCTGGCATGAATGGCATCACTCTCGGAAGCAGCTACGAATCGGTAACTATTGGAGCATACGCAATAAACAACACAATTGCATACGGAACTGGAGACGTCGGAATCAGCGTTTATGGAAGCTATTGCCACGTGATTGGCAACACTATTCACGACCTTACAAGAAATGGCGTGAACACCGACGCCTGTTGGGGCATCGCAGTTGAACAGCATAATACTCAAACTACAGGTTGGAACATAATTACCGACAACATTATTTATAATTGTTCAGTTGGCATAGTGCTTGGAGAGCATGGCACACGTATACGCGAAAACTTAGTTGCCAGAAACATTATTAAAAATTGTGCTCCATATGGGATTGTGTCCTCTGGTTTGGGCTATAACACCATCACTAATAACACGATTATAAACGAGTTTTCAACTTACCAAGGAACACAAATCCATGCGGCAATTCTACTAGGGTTTTATACGCCAGCCACTGTGCAAACATCCAACGACACCGTAGTCAACAACACTATAATTTGCAATTTAACTAACAGATACGTTGAAGGCGCAATTGTTTCCCACCAAACAAAATATTCAAAAATCACCAACAATAATGTAACAACAAATATTAATTCTGGAGTAGTTGGAATTAAGTTAGAATCTTATACGAACTTAACTTTAGTTCAACAAAACAAAGTCCAAGCAACCACCGGAATATACATCGGCACCACATGTTACTATAATAGGCTAGTTCAAAACATCCTAACCGGTTGCTCAACACTGATAGTCGATCGAGGAATAGGCACAATTTACGAATAAGGCGAAACGAAGTTGATGCATGCTTTGCGTTTTAAAATATGCCGAGTCTGTTTTAAATAACGTCATTTTCTTTCTGACAGTTTTAAATGATAAGCTTACAATGTTAAAAGGTGCACAGCAGTGATCTAAATATGAGTAAAAATGCTTTAGCTATACCCTTCATAACTCTATTATTCATTCTTGTAATTTTGCTAAACATTCCTTTTATTAGACCTATCATAGCATTTGCATACTTGTCATTTGTGCCAGGCCTTGCTATTCTTAATACGCTTAAGCTTAATAAACTTGGTCTTATGGACTATTTTTTATTGTCCGCAGGTTTAAGTCTAACCGCCGTCATGTTTGTTGGGCTTTTACTTAACCAACTGTATATTTTTCTTGGTTTTTCGCGTCCTCTCTCGCTTGTTCCTTTAACGGTTGCAATTTCAACTTTAACATTAATCTTTTTACTTACAGATTATAAGCACAGTTTTTCAATAATGTTTTATTCTTGGGATGAGTTTATGGCATCGATAAGAAGTTATATGCCCTTGACTGCTTTGCTGACCATTCTTCCCATAATCAGCGTTATTGGTGCAGTTTATATCAATACTACCATTATGAGTGTTTTATGCTTAACGATAGGCATTTTATGTGTACTCAGCACCGCCTCTACTAAACTTATTCCCAGTAAATGCTATCCGTTCCTGATTTTTTCTATTTCTATCTCTATTCTTCTCTTGAATTTACTGATTTCAAAATATATAATTGGCGATGATAGTAGTGTTGAATATTACGTCTTCATGACCACTAATGTAAGAGGCTACTGGGGTGCTCTTCAAGGTATTACGGATTCATGGATGCCAATCGCCTTTAATTCTATGTTATCGGTTACATTGCTACCAAACGTCTACTCTGTTTTGGTGAACATTCAAAACGAGATACTTTTCAAGATTCTCTATTCTTTCATTTTTTCTTTAGTCCCCATAGTCCTATATGGGATATATGAACGCGAAACCAATAAATCGATCGGACTGCTCTCAACACTCTTCTTTGTTTTTAGTTTACGTGCATTTTTCGGAGAATTAACAGGCGTTAATAGACAAATCGTTGGAGAATTCTTTTTAATTTTATCCATATCTCTCTGGTTAGACAAAACGTTACCTATTAATAAAAAAAGAATTCTGCTTATAATCTTCGGGGCTGCTTTAGCCGTTTCACATTACTCTCTTACAATTATTTATGCGATTTTTGTTTCCATAGTTGTGATTATATCAGCTTTAAAAACAGAGTTTGATGATACATTCGATGCCTTTACAATTCTTGCTATTTTTAGTATAGCCTTTTTATGGTATGGATTTACTTATGTGAATCTTTTAACCCCCATTTTAGAAACGCTTCGATTAACTTTTATCAAATTAACAGTCTTTCAATATGACATTGGGGCTGGAAATGTTGCCGCTGTTACAAGTCTTCCTGAGACTTTTACTTTAGCCACTAAAATTAACCTAATAACCATAGTCACGGTGCACATATTGTTAGCAATAGGCATTTTTACTACAATATTTCTCCCAAAAAGAATTGGACTTTCTGATAAATATAAATTACTGACAATTTTTGCTACAATCATGCTTGCTGCTGCTCTTTTTTTTCCTATGATTGCGTTGAACTTGAATTTTACAAGGTTTTACGCAATCTCTTTATTGTTCCTGTCACCTAGTTTGGCAATGGGGGTATTTACTGTTCAAAGGATGGTTCAACATGTCTTTAGAAAAAGTAAAGAAAATCTCAGAGATAAGATTATTTACCTTAATACACATGGAAAAACGTTGATACTTGCAGCTCTAATTGTATTTGCTTACTTTCTTTCACAGTCAGGATACGTTAATTACATAACAAAAGGCGCAATTAGTTCTCCTACATTTGATTATTATAGAATGAAAACATCGAGTGATCCTCGGATTCAAATTCAATTATTAGGCAGTTATATAAACGAATATGACGCATTTAGTGCATTTTGGCTGTCAAAAAATGCCGATGAGTTATCAATAATCCATACTGATTTGCCATCAAGCATGCATGTGTTAGTTAGCTGCGCATTAATTCCCCCAAATAGAATTAAACTTTTAACTAACATGACGGTACCAGAAAAATATAGCTTCATTTACTTGGACAGCTTGAATGTTGTAAAAGGCATAATACCTACTTCAACAGAAATATTCAATATTTCTGAAATTGAATTTTCTGTTAATGAAAATAATTTACTTTATTCAAACGGCAATAGTCAAGTTTGGATTGGAACTTAATCCGATTGGATTTACTAGACACCATAACTCGGTTTAGTATAATTAAAATGCAAGAGATAAGTAAAGAATGTCTCAATTTCACTATCTAAAAGCTGGAGCATGATTAAAAATGGTCATAAAGGTAACCGTTGGACTGTGCGTTAGGAATGGCGCTCAAGTCGTTAAAAACGCCTTCAAGAGCATATCAATTCAAGATTATCCTCATGAATTAATGAAGCTAGTAATAGTTAATGATGGTAGCGTTGATAACACCTTGTCGCTTGCACAGGAATTTGCGAGAGGAATAGACATACAAACCGTAATTATTTCCACAACAGGCGTAGGTCTTGGGACCGCTAGACAACTAGTTGTAAATAATGCAGATGGTGATTATATAGTCTGGGTCGACGATGATCTTGTGCTCTCAAAAGATTTCATAAGAAATCACGTAGAATTTATGGAAAAAAACCCAAATGTAGGTGCAGCCAGAGGCATCTATAACTTGAACATTAATAATCCAAGTATCATAGAACTCCCAATTTTTGTTTACGCAATTCTAAATAACACGCCAAATCCTAAAGCAATTGGTACAGGAGGCGCCATTTTTCGTATTAAAGCACTTGAAAATGTCGGTGGATTTGACATTCACATAAAAGGAGCAGGAGAAGATAAAGACATATCACACAGAATAATAAAATCAGGATGGGCATTAGCAACTAATACTTCCTCTAAAGTCTACTCCTCCAAAAATAATCCCAAAACATGGCCAACTCTTTGGAAAAAATGGTTCGGATACGGCTACGGAAATCACCTGCTTTACCATAAGCACAATTTTAAAGAATTACTCATAGAAATTTTTCCTCCCTTAGCACTATTAAGTATTATTAAGCTTTCAATAATGATATATCGTTTAAATAATATGAAAAAAATATTTTTCTTGGCTGTTCCCCTCTCTTTTATTTATATTGCAAAATCTTTTGGTTTTTTACGTGCTCATTTTGATGAATATGGGCATACCAAGGACATTTAGGTTATCTTTAGAATAATTTTCCCTTGATGGCTTTAATCCAAGACTGTGCGATTAACAAATGTCCCATTGAGGTCGGATGGATCCCGTCAGTTGTCCAATAAGCTGGTGCTTTATTTCTTAAAGCTTCTTCAAAAATGCTATCAAGTGGAACCAAAATTGTTCCGAATTCTTTGGATAATTTTTTTACAACTTTTATTTTTTGTTGTAGGAAAATTTTACGTATAAATTGCATTTTACTCAAACAAACAATAAATGGGGTTAATAAAATTAATTTTGCATTCAGAATATCTTGTGTTTGATCTAATAAGCTTCTATAATCTTCTTCAAAACTTTTTGTTGATGTTGGTCTACTCCAAAAATATTTTCCAAAAACATCGTTTATTCCGATAAGAATTGATACTACGTCAGGTCTTAAATCTAAGCAGTCTTTCTGCCACCTATTTTTTAAATCTCTGACTCTGTTGCCACCAACTCCCCGATTTAGAAACCTTGCTTTTATTTCTGGAAATTCAGCAGAGAACCTCTTAGCAATCATCATCACATAACCTGTTCCCAGATCCGCTTCTTTTTCAAGTCGCCTATTAGCTTCGGTGATGCTGTCACCTATAAAAAGTAGTGTTAAAATGGGCGAAGACACGTTTTCAAATTTTTTGCTATACATATTATGTATAATATATTAGTCTTCGAAATATTTAAAAAATTGAAGATCAATCTCATGAGTGTTTTTTAACAAAAATAAAAACAGAAACGATAATATTAAAAAATGAATTAAAGTATGTTAGGCAGAGTATTAACCTTCAGCATTTGAGGTTTCAACAATGGAAAAAATTTGGGCAAGCATCCGTGAAAATCTCATGTGGAAATTCGTTAAAAATTGGGCACCCTATTATAGAAAGCGTTTTCACCATGCCGGGGAACATCTATTGATTACTGGAAGAATCGATGTTATAGGGAAAGTGAGTGTTGGCGATTATGTAATGCTTGAGGGTGGCACAAGATTAATGGCGTTGCAAAATGCAACTATTACCATTGGAAATCATATTTTTATATCGAGAGCAACAATTTCCGCCACATGCAACATAGAAATTGGTAATTATGTTGTGATAAGCCCTGATGCCTTAATTATTGACCATGATGGCTACGGTTTAGATGGCAGCTCTGCTTTAGAGAAGCCGGTTAAAATCGGTAACCACGTATGGATTGGCGTAAGATCCACAATTCTCAAAGGAGTCACAATAGGAGATAACTCAATTGTTGGAGCAGGAGCGGTGGTTACAAAAGATGTTGAACCAAACACAATTGTAGCTGGCAATCCAGCGCGAAAAATTCGCAACACCAAAGGTTTTACGATTACCCGTAGAAGCTCAATTTACTATCCGACGCCGAAAGGTGCCGAGAAACTATTTTCTCAAGATTAATAATTATGCTTTCTTAACTTTTTCACATTCTTCGATTTTTCTAAAATTTTTTGTTAAATTATTTGCAAGTAAAATGTTTAATATATTTAAGCTAAGAACATATGGATTAGTAACTAATAGTATATAATTATGTTGTTATTTCATTATTCTACATTTATAATTGATGTAGCACCATGAGAGGCGAGTTTAATTGGTTAAAATAGCGTATTGTCTGCTAGTTCATAAGAATCCTAAACAAGTAACTCGGCTTTTAAAAAACTTGTATTCAGATGAAGATTTATTTTACGTCAATGTTTTTAATGCTATCTCAGCGAAAAAAATTTGGGAAAAACAGCTAAAAAAACTTGTAAATGATAACGTTTTCATAATTTTTAAATATCGTGATGCATGGGCTCAGTTTCCATGTGTACAAGCAACACTAGACTCTATGAAATTTTTTCAGAATTTTGAATATGATTACTTTATTAATCTCACTGGACAGTGTTATCCTATTAAATCAAATAAAACAATAAAAGAATTTTTTGGCGGTAAAAATTTTGCTTACATGGAATTCTTTAAGGTGCCAAAAATAGGATGGGGTAAATGCGGCGGTCTCGAAAGAATAAAATACTCATACTATAAAAACCCAATTTTCGTTTTCTATACATATGCGATAAACAGCTTTCTGAGAAGTAAAAAACTTGAAACTCGAAAATTCATAAAAATCCCAAAATTAAAACGTTTACCTTACAATCTTAAACCCTATGGAGGTTCAGCGTATTTTTGTATTACTAAAAAACATGTAAGTTATCTTCTCAAATACTTAAATGATAAAACCGACCTCATAAAATTTTTCACACGTGTTTTTGCCCCTGATGAGCTTTTCTTCCAAACAATTCTTCTTAACTCAGAACTCAAAAAAACAATCGTAAACAATAATCTGCGGTATATAAGGTGGTCTGAAGACGGTCGTACTCCTTGCACGCTTACCTTCAAGGATAAAGATGCTCTATTAAGTTCTCCCGCACTTTTTGCAAGGAAATTTGATATAGATGTGGATGAATCAATTCTTAATCTACTTGATGTATGTAGAAATGAATATTGATGATCATTTTGATGACTTCACATCATAAAAATGTCTCTTAAATATAAAGTGTGATCCCTAATTTGAAGGGACAATTGTTTATATGCACAAAAGCTAACGTGTATTAACTCTTCATCAGGGATAACCTTTACAATTCAAAAAGGAAGAATAACCATGCAAAAGGCTCTTCAAATGGTAAAACATCCGCAACTGGAAGTTTACAACTATTCGTAGGCGTTACAGCCTCCACTATAATCATGGCCATAGGCACGATAATCTTTGCCAGGCTTATGACCCCTGAAGAATATGGCTTATACTCGATAGCTTTAATTCCCTCCTATATCGTTATTCTATTCAGAGACTGTGGTGTTAACTTAGCAATAACCAGATACACAGCCAGCCTAAGAGCTTAAAACAATGAAGAGCGCACACGTGAAGTGGTTGTCGCTGGCATAGTTTTTGAAGTTGCAATAGGATTAATATTAACGATAATCTTGGTTTCTATTTCCAGCTTTATTGCCTCAGCATTATTCCAAAGGCCTGAATCTTCATCGCTAATAGCAATCTTCCCCATCACAATATTTGCAGGCGCCATCCTAACAGCCTCCCAATCAAGCTTCGTAGGCTTCGAAAGAATGGGGTTGAACAGCCTAACATCAGTCTGCCAAGCCATCGTCAAAAGTGTCATATCACCTGTACTGGTTTTTATCGGGTACAACTCTTTAGGGGCAGTCTCAGGCTACACAATATCATTCTTAGCCGCTGGCCTAATTGGCTTAATACTCTTCTATTTAACCATTTATAAAGAATTAAAATCAAAAAACCAGCCAAAATCAAGTCTATCTGAAACTTTAGGGAAAATGTTGCGTTATGGGGTTCCTCTTTCAATATCATCAAACATAACAGGTTTTCTCGTGCAGTTTTATGCCTTTATAATGGCTATATACTGTGATGACGCGTTGATAGGTAACTTTCAAAGTAGCCTCACAATTCGCAACAATACTGACGTTCTTCATATTTCCAATATCAACAGTCCTGTTCCCAACCTTCTCAAAGATTAACCCACAAAGTGAAAAAGAACTTCTTCAGACCGTCTTCACGTCCTCAGTTAAATATGCTAGTTTAGTGCTTTGTTCATGCCACTATGGCTACGATGGTTTTATCCAAGCCTATGGTAAGCACGCTTTTCGGCGAAAAATGGACTTTTGCTCCCTTCTTTTTGAGTCTATACGTCATGAGCAATCTTTTTGCAATCTTTGGAAACCTAAGCATGGGAAGCCTACTATCAGGTTTAGGAGAAACAAAGCTGCTTATGAACCTAAGCATTATAAATTTGATGTTCGGGGATCCCTATGGCCTTAATTCTGATACCTGAAATAGGGATAATAGGCCTAATAATAACAAATACTGTGGCCGGATTACCAAGCATGGTTATTGGGCTTTACTGGATAAGTAGGCGCTACAAAACTAAGGCAAACTTCTGCAAAAATTCTCTTTGCGTCAACAATTGCGGCATTAACTGCATTCCTAATTATAACATTTGTTGCTTCCGCAGACTGGTTAGAACTGGCAACTGGTGGAGTAGCCTTTATTTTAACTTATCTAATTTTAGCCCATCTTATTGGCGCGATGAACTTAAGCGATATTCAAAACCTTAAATTCATGTTTTCAAGTCTCAAAGTAATATCAAAACTTTTAAACATCCCTCTAACTGCGATGGAAAAAATTGTCAGAAGCAGAGTAGGAAACTAGATTAAGTATTTAAGTTCCACAACGCTATAAAATGATGGAATAAGAACTTGAAATTTCTATTAAGCCCTCTAGTTCAATTTTTACGCCGTTCAAAGAATACTGTACTGTTAATCATAATTGTTTCCCTGCTAACTCTTATCATTAGCACGTTAGCCTCAATTTGGCTAAGCAGCTATCATAACCTGCGTTTTCCAAGCCTAGGCACAATTCAAGTCATAGGTGTGGAAGCCTATGGAGGAAATACAACTATGGTTCAAGATGGAAGACAGTATATTGACTGGGGCACAGTTTATCCCGGATTCGTTGTGAACCGTTCATTTTACGTTAAAAGCAAAAGTAACATACTTGTAACCCTAAACCTTTCGATTTCA
>Ga0123519_10008031_pt1 | contig 16211 bp, 17 predicted proteins | sample YelNatPaOPRAMG02_FD_87396 | JGI IMG/M metagenome (GOLD analysis project Ga0123519, IMG submission 87396) | Hot spring microbial communities from Yellowstone National Park - Yellowstone National Park OP-RAMG-02 (version 2) | ecosystem: Environmental > Aquatic > Thermal springs > Hot (42-90C) ...
TGGACAATTATGGTTTATCTTGATGGAGATAATGACCTTGAAGAATATGCTATAAATGATTTTCTTGAAATTTCAGAAGTTGGTTCTGATGAAAATATAAATATAGTTGTTCAATTTGATAGGATAGGTGGATTTTATACTGATACAAGATATGGCAACTGGACTGAATGCAATAGATTTTATATAACAAAAGGAATGACACCAGAAAGAGAAAATGCAATAAATGACTGGGGAGATGGTACTGGTGGAAGAGAAGTAAATATGGGAGACCCCACTACTTTAAAAGATTTTATTAACTGGGCAAAAAAAAACTATCCTGCAAAAAAATATGCTTTAATTTTGTGGAATCATGGAGGCGGATGGAAAAGTTTATCTGTTTTTGGAAATAAAGAGAAAAAAAAGAATCCGGTTAAAGAAGTTTGCTATGATGACACAAGTTCTGATTATCTTTCTATAAAGGAAGTAAGAGAAGCGATTAGTGATAATTATATTGATTTAATAGGTTTTGATGCCTGTCTTATGGGAATGATAGAAGTTGCTACTGAAATAAATGGCTTTTGTTATGTTATGGTTGCATCTGAAGAATCTGAAACAATCTCTGGCTGGAGTTATAACAATTTCCTTTTAAATTTAAAAAATAATCCGAATGTATCTCCTGAAGAATTATATCTTTTTATCGTAAATTCTTCTTCTCAGGAAACAATGGCAGGTATAAAGATGAATAAAATTTCTGAATTAAACCAAATTTTAAATTCAATTCTCCAATCTATTATGAATTCAAATGACTGGTTAAATGTTATTCTATCGAGAGAAAATACAAGAAAATTTGATGTGGACTTTTTGGATATCTATCACTTTTTTGAGAATTATTATTTACAAACGGAAAATAGCCAGATTAAAAATTATATTGAAAGTTTTAGAAGTGTTTTTTCTGAAGTTATAATTTGCGATAATAATACAGAGGATAATGCTTATGGGCTTTCAATCTATTTCCCTTCTTATTCTTCAGAAATAGACCCTTTATACAATGAAAATACGATATTATTTGCTAAAGAAACATTATGGGATGAGTTTTTGAATTCATTTGTAAATTCAAACCCGTTTATTGGATATATTAAAATTTACTCTGAAGATTTTTCTTCTGGTATCCCAGAAAACTGGGAAATTATTGATGGATATAATGATGGCTATACCTGGATGACACAAAATCCAAAAAATAGGTCAAGTAAATATCTTGAAGAACCATTTGCTATAGTTGATAGTGACTGGGCAGGAAATAGGAGAATGGATGAGCAACTTATAACCAGTTCTTTTAATTTTAAGAATTATAATAAAGTTTTTTTGAAGTTATCAAATGTTTTCTGGTCTTACTCTGATGAAATAGCAGATATTGATTTAAAAATTGGAGATGGTGAATGGATAAATTTAAAAAGATATAGATGGAATGATGAAGAAGGTATAGTTATTATTGATGTCTCTGATATGGCTGGAGGGAAAGATGATGTAAGGTTTAGATTTCATTATTATAATGCATATAATGATTGGTTCTGGGCAATAGATAATTTTGAAATTTATGTAAATTTAATGAAAGGGGATATAAATACTGATGGTAGTTTAGATATTTTAGATGTGATTTTATGTTTGAGGATGGCGGAAGGACTTGATCCGGTAAATCTTGAAACTGCTGATATAAATAATGATGGAGTTATTAACATAGATGATGTGATATTGATAGCAAAAAAAGCGATAGGACTTGAGTAATTCATTTTAAAACTTTTTATTTTTTCTTTTTTATGCTATAATTATTTATTATGAATGCACTTGATTTAAAAGAGGGAAATGTTTTTGAGTATGAAGGAAAGTTATATATTGTAAAAAGCACTATTCATGTTGTTCAGCAGCAGAGAAGGGGTATTGTGAAAATTAAGGCAGTAGAGATAGATACAGGTAGAGGTGTGGAATTCAGTTTTAGGAGTGATACCGAACTTAAAAATGTAATTCTTGAGGAAATTCCACTTACATATTTATATTCTGATGGTAATTTATACTATTTTATGGATAACTCAAATTTTGAGCAATTTCATTTAAGTTCTGATGCAATTGGAGATAAAAGGTACTATTTAAAAGAAAATCTTGAAATTACAGGGCTTTTTTATCAGGGCAAAATAATTGATATACAACTTCCATTTACAGTTGATTTAAAAGTAATTGAAGCAGAACCTGGATATAAGGGTGATACTGTTCAAGGAGGTAGAAAAAAGGTTAAAGTTGAAACAGGTCTTACAGTTCAGACACCTTTATTTATTGAAGTGGGCGATATAATAAGAATTGATACAAGAACAGGTGAATATATTACCCGCATTTAAAGTATAAAAAATTAATAAATTGAAAAAAATTAGGAGAATTTAATGAAACCTGAAGAATTGAAAATTTACGCTGATTTTATGAAGGAATATGGACTTGAATACCTTGAAATAAAAAAAGGAGATTTTCATTTGATTCTGTCAAAAAAAGGGGAAGAAATAAAGGAAAGGAAGGTTATAGAAGAAAGTCCTAAAATAAATATAGAAAAAATAGTAGAAGAATCAAAACATACTTCTCAGGAATTTGAAAATATAGTTTACATAAAGTCGCCACTTGTTGGAACTTTTTACAGGGCTCCCTCACCCACCAGTCCTCCTTTTGTAGAACAGGGTAAATTTGTTAAAAAAGGAGATGTTTTGTGTATAATTGAGGCGATGAAAGTGATGAATGAAATAAAATCTGATTATGATGGGATAATAAAGGAAGTACTTGTAGAAAATGGAAAACCGGTTGAGTATGGTCAAATTCTTTTCATTTTGCAACTTGGAGGACCGTCCTCGGAAAAATGAGAAAAAGGGTTGATTTTGTTAAAGGGTATTTTTATCTTATCTATAATAGAGGAGTTGATAAAAAAAATATATTTGTAGAAGAAAGTGATTATATGAGATTTATGCAATATCTATTTTTTAAAAAAATGGGAGGACGGTACTCTGGTTAAAAATGATAAGGAAACTTTTTGTAGCAAATAGAGGAGAGATTGCCTTAAGGATTATAAGGGCATGTAAGGAAATAGGAATTTCTGTTGTTATTGGATATTCTGATGCAGATAGATATTCTCTACCTGTTTTCCTTGCCGATGAAAGAATATGTATAGGACCAGCAAACCCTAAAGAGAGTTATTTAAATATCCCTTCAATTATAAGTTCAATAGAGTTAGTTGGAGCAGATGCAGTTCATCCAGGATATGGTTTTTTATCTGAAAATATACAGTTTGTTGAAATATGTAATGCTACAAGAATAATTTTTATTGGGCCAACACCAGAAAATTTAAAAGTTATGGGTGATAAGTCCCTTGCCAAAAAAATTGCAAGAAAGGCAAAAGTCCCTGTTATTCCAGGATATGAAGAAAACAATTTTCATCAGGCATTACATCATGCAAAAAAAATTGGTTTTCCAGTTATGATAAAAGCATCTGCAGGTGGCGGAGGGAGAGGAATAAGAAAGGTTTATAATGAATTGGAATTTGAAAAGTTATGGCATACATCCCAGCAGGAAGCAAAAATTGCTTTTGGAGAAGAGTCATTATATATTGAAAAATTTATTGAAAGACCAAGACATATTGAAATTCAGGTTTTGTGTGATAATCGTGGAAATATATATGTTTTCCCTGAAAGAGATTGTTCAATTCAGAGAAGACATCAGAAATTAATAGAGGAGAGTCCATCGCCATTTGTTGATACAGGATTAAGAAAGAGATTACAGAAATATGCTAAAAGGTTAGTAAAATATATAAAATACAGAAATGCAGGGACTATTGAATTTCTTGTTGACCAGCACAAAAATCCATATTTTATTGAAATGAATACAAGAATTCAGGTTGAGCATCCTGTTACTGAATGTGTTACAGGTATAGATATTGTTAAAAGCCAGATTAAAATAGCAGATAATTCAAAACTTGATTTCACTCAAAAGGATATAAAAATAAATTATCATTCAATTGAATGTAGAATTAATGCTGAAGACCCTGATAATAATTTCCTTCCATCTCCTGGAAGGATAAGAAAATTTATATCGCCTTCTGGTCCGGGTATTAGAATAGATACTCATATTTATGAAGGTTATACAGTTCCTCCTTATTATGATAGTTTAATTGCAAAACTTATTACTTATGGAAGAACGAGGGAAGAAGCAATAGACAGAATGAAGAGGGCACTGGAGGAAATTGTTATAGAAGGGATAAAAACCACAATTCCTTTATATAAAAAAATTATTTCACACCCACTGTTTCTTTCAGGAAGATATTATGTGGGACTGGTTGATAAAATTGTTTCCGAAAATGAGCAAAAGGAGGCAGTAAAATGGTAGAAGAAGAAAAGGAACTGGGGAAAGTAAAGATAGATAATGAAGTCCTTGCTTCTATTGCCGGTGTTGCTGCTACAAGTGTTCCGGGAGTTAATAGGGTTATAAGAGGGCTTGTTAGTGGAATAAAAAGAGTTATAGGAAAAGGGAAGGAAACAGGAATAAAAGTAGTTCTCGGTGAAGGAGAGGTTAGTTTTGAATTAAGTATCGCTGTTGAATACGGAACAAATATCCCTGAAATTACCTATCAAGTTCAGAAAAAAATAAAAGAAGAAGTAGAAAAAATGAGTGGATTGAAAGTTTCAAATGTTGATGTAATTGTTAAAGAAGTAAGACCACCAAAAAGGGAGATAAAATGATAGACCTTCATACTCATACATTTTTAAGTGATGGAGATTTAATTCCGAGTGAACTTGCAAGAAGGGCAGATGAAAAAGGTTATAAAGTTATTGCTTTTACAGACCATGTTGATTTTTCTAACATTGATTCAGTTATTCCTGCGTTAATAAGAGTTTGTGAAAAAATTAATTTAAATTTTAGAATTAAGACAATCCCAGGAGTTGAAATAACACATGTAAACCCAGTTGATTTACCAAATATTACAAAAATTGCAAGAAATCTTGGTGCAAAAATTATTGTTGTTCATGGTGAAACAATAGTTGAGCCAGTTGCCAAGGGAACAAATAAAAAAGCACTTGAAAGTGATATTGATATTCTTGCCCATCCAGGTATTCTCAGTGAGGATGAAGCAAAAATTGCTCTTGAAAAAAATATTTATATTGAAATATCTGCAAGAAAAGGGCATTGTTTATCAAATGGTCATGTTGTTCGTCTCTGGTATGAATATGGATTTAATTTAATTTTAAATACAGATACTCATTCATCTGAAGATTTAATAACAGATGATTTTGCAAAAAGAATTATTATTTCAGCAGGAGTAAAGGTTGAGGATGTAAATAGAGTTTTTCATAATAGTTATATTCTTGCTAAATCCAAACTTGATATAGGTCTGGAGATATAAAAATGTCTTTAAATGATATGGATTTAAAAGATAAAATTGCAATTGTTCTTGTAGGAATTGAAAAAGATGAGGAATTGATAAATGTTTTAAAGGATGTTAAATATGCCGAATTAAGAATTGATGAGTTTTTAAGGAATTTTGATGAGAAAGACCTGTTTGAATGGATAAAGAAAATAAGAAGATTGGGTGAAAATATATTAATAGGAACTTTAAGGTGGTATAAAGAAGGTGGTGAGAATTCATTTTATTTACCGGATAAAAAACGACTTGAAATTTTCAGAATGATAGGTGAATATTTTGATATAATTGATGTTGAGATTAAAAGCAAAATCTGTGAAAATGTTATTGAGATATGTAAAATTAAAAATAAAAAAGTTCTTCTTTCTTACCACAATTTTAAAAAGACGCCAGACATCAATATATTAAAAAAGATTGTTAAAAAGGGGAAAAAATATGGAGCAGATATGATAAAAATTGCTACAAAAGTTTCAACAAAAAAACATCTTTTTACTCTTACAGAACTTACATATAGATATTCAAAAAAGATAGATTTAATTGTTATTCCAATGGGCACCAGTATTTATGAAAGAATAATTCCTATTTTCTTTGGTTCTAAGTTTACCTATGTCTCTTTAAATAAAAAAACAGCGCCTTCTCAACCGTCATATTTTGAAATTATAAAATTTATTGAGACAATTGAAATCCATTAATTTTAATTCTTTACTTTGGAAAGATTAACAGATTATTGAAAATGTGTTATAATTATTTTATTAAAGGTTAAAATTTCTACTAAATTTGAAAGGAGCAATAAAATGGGAAAGGTTGTTACAATTGGTTTATTTGGAAGCACAAAATCAGGTAAAACTATACTTGGAGAGGCATTACTTTATAAATCTGGTATGATAACAAGAATGGGAGATATAAATCAGGGAAATACAACTTTTGATTTTGACGAAGAAGAAAAGGTTAGATTGATAAGTATAAATCTTTCAGTGGGATATATTAAAAAGGATACAGATATAATATATCTTCTTGATGTGCCTGGATATATTGACTTTGTGGGAGAACAGATTTCCGGTATTGAAGCGTCTGATGTTGCAATTTTAAATATATCAGCAATAGATGGAATAGAGGTAGGGACTGAAAAAATCTGGGATATGATAAGTAAAAAAAATCTTCCATCCATTATTTTTGTTAATAAAATGGATAATCCTGAATTAAATTATAAAAAATTAATTGATGAGGTTTTTTCATTTCTTGGGAATAAAGCCGTTCTTATAAATTATCCTGTTTTTGAAGGTGGAGTATTTAAAGGTGTTAAGAATATTTTCGGGAAGGAGGCGAATTCTGAAGGCGAAATGAGTGAATTTTTTCAAAAATCAATGGATACACTTGCTGAACTTGACGATAATGTAATGGAAAAATATCTTGAAACAGGAACTCTTACAGAGGAAGAAATAAGTGCTTCATTGAAAAAGGGTATTGCAGAAAGAAAAATTTTTCCTGTTTTATTTGGTTCAGGTCTAAATGTAATAGGTATAGAAGAATTGATTAATTTTATATATAATTTTATTCCTTCAACAGAAGAACTTCCACCTTTAAAAGGCAAAAATCAGAATGGAGAGGAAGTTTTAATAGAAAGAAAGGAAACACAGCCATTTACAGGTATAATATTTAAAACAATTTTTGATCCTTTTGCAGGACGCCTTTCATATATAAAAGTTTTAAGTGGTAAACTCTCATCAAATTCCCAGTTTTTAAATTCAACAAAAGGTATAAAGGAAAGGGTAGGACAATTATTCAGAATGCAGGGTAGAAAACAGGAACCAGTTGAAGTTGTTTATCCTGGAGAGATAGTTACAGCAGCAAAACTTAATTCTCAAACATTTGATACAATATGCGATTTAAATACTAATATAATCTATGAAAAACCACATATATCTGAAGGTGCTGTTTCCTATTCAATTGCACCAAAGATAAAAGGAACAGAGGATAAACTTGGTAATGCAATAGGAAGAATAGCCGAAGAGGATTTAACAATTAGGATTTACAGAGATGAAGAAACAGGAGAGACAATTATTTCAGGAATGGGAGACCTTCACATTGATATTACAGTTAATAAATTTAAAAATAAGTTTGGAGTTGAAGTTGAAAAGGGGATTCCAAAAATTGCCTATAAGGAAACAATAACAACAACAGCAAATGCAGAAGGGAAATTCAAAAGGCAGACAGGTGGTAGAGGACAGTATGGACATTGTTTTATAAAAATAGAGCCACTTGAAAGAGGAAAAGGATTTGAATTTGTTGACCAGATAGTTGGAGGTGCAATACCGAGGAATTTTATTCCATCTGTTGAAAAAGGTGTAAGAGAAGCAATGAAAAAGGGAGTTCTTGCGAATTATCCAATAGTTGACATAAGGGTTATTCTTTATGATGGGAGTTATCATGTTGTTGATTCCTCTGACATTGCCTTCCAGATAGCAGGTTCAATGGCCTTACAGAAAGCAGTGAGTGAGGCAAAACCAGTTCTACTTGAACCAATTGTTAATGTTGAGATAAGAGTCCCTTCAGAAAATGTAGGAGATGTGATAGGAACAATAAATTCAAAAAGGGGAAAAGTTCTTGATATGGTTTCATCCGGAAATTTTCAAATTATAAAAGCACAGGTTCCACTTGCAGAAATGTCAAATTATACTAATGAATTGCGTTCTATTACAAGTGGAAAGGGGACTTACTCAATGGAATTTTCTCATTATGAAGAGGTTCCTTCACATATAGCAGCAAAAATTATTGAACAGAGGAAAAAAGAAAAAGAGGAAAAAACTTAATATGAAGAGAGTATATGTGGAAGGGGTTGTTTTAAATGTTCTTACCAGCACTCCGATAGTTATTTTAAAAAGTGAGAAAGGAGAGGTTTTGCCAATAGTTATTGGTATTTTTGAAGCACAATCAATTTTACTTGTTCTTGAAAAGGCAAAATTTCCAAGACCACTTACACATGATTTGATGAAAATTCTTGTGGAAAAACTCAATGGAAAAGTTCAACGACTTGAAATTCATTCTTTAAAAGAAAATGTTTATTATGCTGACCTTATAATTGAAATAAACGGAAATACTGAAAGGATTGATTGCAGACCAAGTGATGGAATTGCCCTTGCTTTAAGATTTGAAGTTCCAATTTATGCTTCAGAAGATTTACTTGAAAGTGCAGATATTATAAAATATTATGATAGTGAGGATTTTATTAAGTCAAATAAACTGGATAGACCCATTGATAAAAAAGAAGCAGAAGAATTCAGAAAAATAATTGAGAATATAAGTGCAAAAGAATTCTGGAAAAAATTAAAAGAAGAAAAATAAAAAGGAGGTAGAAATGTCAGGACATTCTAAATGGCATAGTATTAAACATAAGAAAATGGCAATGGATGCAAGAAGAGGGAAAATTTTCACAAAAATCATAAGGGAACTTATGGTTGCTGCAAAAATAGGTGGCCCAAATCCTGAAACAAATCCAAGATTAAGAATTGCAATAGAAAAAGCAAAAGATGTAAATATGCCAAATGAAAACATACAGAGAGCGATTAAAAAAGGTGCAGGAGAGGAAGGTGCAGTTAATTATGAACAGGTTACATATGAGGGGTATGGTCCGGGAGGAGTAGCAATATTTGTGGAAGTATTAACAGACAATAAAAACAGAAGTGCTTCAGAAATCAGGTCTATTTTTTCAAGGCATGGTGGAAATCTTGCAGGTGCTGGCAGTGTTTCCTGGATTTTTGAAAGAAAGGGATTGATAACAGTAAAAAAAGAAAATATTGAAGAGGATAAATTGATGGACATTGTCATTGAAGCAGGAGCAGAAGATATGAAAGTTGAAAAGGACTCATATGAAATAACAACTTTGGCTGAAAATTTTGAAAATGTTAAAAAAGTTCTTGAAGAAAATAATGTTCCAATAGAAAATGCAAGTATAACCTATATTCCTAAAAATACAGTTCACCTTGAAGGAAAAGAAGCAGAACATCTTTTAAAACTTCTTGATGAACTTGAAGAATCAGAAGATGTTCAGAATGTTTATGCAAATTTTGATATATCAGTTGAAATCCTTGAAAAAGTTTCAAAATAAATAAATTGAAAGTAATTGGTATTGACCCGGGAATTAATAAAGTAGGTTATGGAATAATTGAAGAAGATTTAAAGGTGATTGAAACTGGGATTTTTATACCATCAAAGAAACTTAATTTTGAAGGTAAAATTGGATTTCTTTTAAAAAATATTGAAATTTTAATTGAAAAATTTAATCCAGAGATTATCTCTATTGAAGAAATTTATGTGGCTAAAAACACACAAATTGCTTTAAAAATTGGTATTTTTACAGGTGGTATTATAGGTCTATCTGTTTTAAAAAATATTAAATTTATTCTCATTCCGCCAAGAGAAATAAAACAACTTATTACAGGAAATGGAGGAGCAACAAAAGAGCAGATAAAATTCATGGTTGAGAATTTAACTTCATATCTTAACTTTAAAAATTTTGAAGAAACAGATGCAGTTGCAGTTGCTATATCCACAATTTTTAAATTAAAGGAAAATGTTATACTTTATAAAAGGTAAAATTTTTTTTAAAACACCAACTTATGTAATAATTGAAAATAATGGAATTGGTTATTTTGTTGAAGTATCTCTTCAGACATCAGAAAGAATTAATGAAGGAGAAGAGACATTGTTATACATCTACCAGCAGGTTTCAGAAGATACTATAAATCTGTTTGGTTTTAAAGAAAAAGAAGAAAGAGAACTTTTTTTACTTCTTATTACAGTTCCAGGTGTGGGTCCAAAAGTTGCAATGAGAGTTCTTTCAGGACTTTCAATTGAAGAGATTTATCAGGGTATTATTACAGAAGATGTATCTGTTTTTAAAAATGTTCCTGGAATAGGTAAAAAAACAGCAGAGAGAATGATAGTTGAATTAAAACAAAAAATTGAAAAAATTCCAGTTTTGGTTGATAATTATAAAGAAAAGGAAATTTTAATTAATGCAGTTGAGGCACTTACTGTTCTCGGTTATAAAAGGAAGGATTCAGTTGTAGTTGTTGGAGAAATTTTAAAAGAGAAAAAAGGAAATATTACACTTGAAGAATTGATAAAGGAAGCACTGAGAAAATTAACATGAAAGAAAGAATGACTTCTCCTGAAATAAGGAATGAGGATTTAAAATATGAAAACACAGTAAGACCTAAAAACTTTGAAGAATTTATAGGGCAGGATAAGGTTAAGGAAAATTTGAAAGTTTTTATAGAGGCAGCAAAAAATAGAAAAGAGGTTCTTGACCACATTTTATTTTATGGTCCACCTGGAATAGGGAAAACAACCCTTGCTTACATAGTTGCAAATGAACTCGGTGTAAATATCAAAGCATCTTCAGGACCTGTCATTGAAAAAATAGGGGACCTTGCAGGAATTCTTACAAATCTGGAAGAAGGTGATGTTTTATTTATTGATGAGATACATCGTCTACCAAGGAACGTTGAAGAATTTCTTTATAGTGCAATGGAGGAATTCATTATAGATATAGTTATTGGAGAAGGACCTAAGGCAAGAAGTGTGAAAATACCATTAAAACCATTTACATTGTGTGGAGCAACTACAAGAATAGGACTTTTAACATCACCATTGAGGAATAGATTTGGCATACTTCATCGTCTTGATTACTATTCAAATGAAGAACTGAAGGAAATTATAAAAAGGTCAGCAAAAATACTTAATATAAAAATAGAAGATGAAGGAGCAGAAGAAATAGCAAAAAGGGCAAGAGGAACCCCAAGAGTTGCAAATAGATTATTAAGAAGAGTTAGGGATTATGCTGAAGTAAAAGGTAAGGGTATTATAGATAAGGAGATTTCTATAATGGCTTTAAATAAAATGGATGTTGATGAAGAAGGACTTGATGAGATGGATAAAAAAATTCTTGAAGTTATAATTACAAAATTTAATGGAGGCCCTGTTGGAATTAAAAGTTTATCAATAGCAGTTGGAGAGGAAGTAAATACAATTGAAGAAGTTTATGAAAGTTTTCTTGTTAGGAAAGGATTTATTAAGAAAACACCACAGGGAAGGGTTGCTACAGAACTTGCTTATAAACACCTTGGATTGAATAAATATCAGGAAAAATTTGATTCCCTGCTTTAAAAAATGCTTGAAATAAAAAATATTAAAAAATCGTTCAGGAATAAAGTTGTTTTGAAAGGATTATCAATGAATGTTAAAAGAGGAGAAATAGTTGGGCTTCTTGGACCCAATGGTGCAGGCAAAACTACTACATTTGAAATAATTATGGGTTTTCTTTCTTCTGATGCAGGTAATATTTTTCTGGATGGCAAGGATATAACAGGACTTCCAACATGGAAAAGAGCAAGGGAAGGTATATCATATTTACCTCAGGAAATATCAATATTCAAAAAACTAACAGTTAAAGAAAATCTTGAGATTGTTCTTGAAGATTTTTGCAAGGAAAAAGAAGAAAGGGAAAGAATAATGGAAAATTGCTTGAAAAAACTTGAAATTTATCATCTTAAGGACAAAATTGCAGGAAATCTTTCAGGAGGAGAAAAAAGACGGCTTGAAATAGCAAGAAGTTTAATGTTTTCTCCTAAGTTTTTTCTTCTTGATGAACCATTTTCAGGAATAGACCCGAAAACAGTAAGTGAAATTCAGGATATAGTTAGTAGTTTAAAAAAAGAGAATATTGGAATTCTCCTGACTGACCACAATGTTAGAGAGGCATTAAAAATAACAGATAGAGCATATTTAATTTATGATGGAGAAATTTTAATAGAGGGAACACCTGAAGAAATTTTAAATCATCCCGAATCAAGAAGTGTATATTTTGGAGAAAAATTTGAACTTTAAAAATGGAAAAATTGAAGATTATACCGGTTCATATAGGGATTATTATGGATGGAAATGGAAGATGGGCTGAAAAGAGAAATTTACCAAGAATAGCAGGTCATAAGGAAGGAATTGAAGCAGTAAGAAGGACTGTAAAAGCAGCAAGTAAATATAAAATAAAGTATTTAACATTATATTCATTTTCAACAGAAAACTGGAGAAGACCAAAAGATGAGGTTGAGTTTCTCTTTTCTCTGATGGAGAAAAATTTAAGAAAAGAAGGAGAAAATTTGAATAAAAATAATGTTAAGGTTAGATTTTCAGGAAGAAGATGGGAATTACCTGAAAATCTCTGTGAAATTATGGACTATGTTGAAAAATTGACAGAAAAAAATACAGGACTTAATTTAATTTTTGCAATAAATTATGGAGGTAGAAGTGAAATTATTGACAGTATAAAAAAAATAGTTGAGAAAAGACATAAAATTGAGGAAATTGATGAAAACCTGATAAGTAAATACCTTTATCTTCCCGATGTTCCTGACCCTGATTTAATAATAAGGACAAGTGGAGAAAAGAGAATAAGCAATTTTTTACTCTGGCAAAGTGCATATTCTGAATTTTATTTTACTCCAGTTTTATGGCCTGATTTTGATGAAAATGAATTTTTAAAAGCACTTTATGATTATCAGAGAAGAAAAAGAAAATTTGGTGGAATAAAATGAAAAATATTGTAATTTTTGGTTCAACAGGTACAATAGGAAAGAATGCACTTGAAGTAATTAGAAGACAGAAGGAAAAATTTAATGTTTTATGTATTGCCTGTAAGAAAAACAAAAAACTTTTTTCCAGACAAATAGAAGAATTCAAACCAGAATATGCTTATATTGAAGAAAAGGATGAGGATTTTATAAAGAAATATAAAAATGTAAAGTTTTTTTATGGTGATGAGGGACTTATTGAAATTGCAAATTTAAAAGAAACTGATTTGTTCATTTTTGCAATTCCTGGAATTAAAACACTTCCTGCATTTATTGAATGTATAAAAAATAGAAAAAATATTGCTCTTGCTACAAAAGAAATTCTTGTTTCAGGTGGTGAAATTATAGAAGAATTAAAAAAAACATATAAATTTGAAATATTACCTGTTGATAGTGAACATAATGCTATATATCAGATTTTAAAACTGGAAAATAAAGACATAAAAAAAATTTATCTTACTGCTTCTGGAGGCCCTTTTTATGGTAAAAAAAAGAAAAATGTAAGAGTTAAAGAAGCACTTTTGCATCCTGTCTGGAAAATGGGTAAAAAATTTACAATTGATTCAGCAACAATGATGAACAAGGCATTTGAAATTATAGAAGCACATTATTTATTCTCACTAAAAGAGGAACAGATAGATGTTGTAATTCATCCAGAAGCAATTATTCATGGAATGGTTGAATTTATTGATGGAACTTTAAAATGTGTCGCCTTTTATCCCGATATGAAATTTCCATTAAATTTTGTCTTAAATTATCCTGAAAGGGTAGATTCAGGATTGAAAGAAATTGACTTTGGCAAAATAAATCAATTAAATTTCAAAAAAGTAAATAAAAATTCAAAATGGTTAATTTTTGCAAAAGAAGCAATAAGAAAAAAAGGTTCATATCCTGTTGTTTTAAATGGTGCAAATGAAAAAGTTGTTGAATTTTTTTTAGAGGGTAAAATAAAATTTACAGATATAATAAAGATAATAGAAAGAGTGCTTGAGAGACATAATTTTAAAGAAAAACTGAAAATTGATGAGATTTTTTATTATCATAACTGGGCAAGAAATGAAGTTGAAAAATTTTTAGGAGGTAAATCATGTTAGGTTCAATAATTGCTTTAATTATTCTTTTTTCTGTTTTAATAACAATTCATGAATTTGGACATTTTATAGTTGCGAAAAAAAATGGAGTAAAGGTTGAAAAATTTGCAATAGGTTTTGGTCCTAAAATTTATGAAAAGAAGAAAGGTGAAACAACATATATAATTTCAATTATTCCTTTTGGTGGATATGTTAAACTTGCTGGAGAAGAAATAGATAAGGAAAAATTTGAAGAATGGGAATATATGGGTAAAAGCCCGGGAATCAGAAGCAAAATTTTATTTGCGGGTTCTTTAAATAATTTAATTTTTGGATTTCTTCTTTTAATTCCAGTATTTATGATAGGAACTTTAAGTTATGATGGAACAAAAATAGGTGAATTTGTTAAAAATTTTCCTGCAGAAAAAAGCGGTCTTAAAATAGGAGATGAGATACTTGAAGTAAATGGAGAAAAATGTAAAACATGGTTAGATGTTACTCTGAAAATTAAGGAATTTACAAAAAAATATAAAGAAAAACCTGTTGTTTTAAAAATTAAAAGAGGGAATGAAATTTTATTTTATAGTATAAAACCTGCACCTTATGAATATGAAGAATTTGGAGAGAAAAAAACTGAATATATTATAGGGATTCTTCCAGCAGAAAAACTTGAAAAATATCCATTTCATCTTGCTATTATTAAAAGTTTTGAAGAATTTTTTAATATATTTTATACAACTTTAATGGGTTTCAAACTTCTATTTCAAAGGAAACTTTCAATTAAACATTTTACAGGTCCAGTTGGAATATCTGAAATAGCAGTAAATGCCTGGAAAGTTGGATTTGTGACTTATTTACAATTTATGGCTATTTTAAGTATAAACCTTGGAATAATAAATCTTATCCCCTATCCTCTTTTAGATGGTGGACATATTTTTGGACTTTTGATTGAAAAAATCAGAAAGAGAAGACCGAGTCAGAAAACATTACAGATAATTCAGAATATTGGAGCAATTTCACTAATCTTATTTGCAATCTTTATCACATATCAGGATATTGGAAGAATTTTTGAAAGGAATTTGAAATTTAAATGAGAAATACAAAAGTTATTAAAATAGGAAATATTTATATAGGTGGAGATAATCCAGTTGTTATTCAGGGTATGACAAAAGTTTCTACTTCTTACCTTCCTGGTTTAAAAAATCAGATAAAAAAAATGTTGAAAGAAGGAGCAGAGATAATAAGATTTGCAGTTTTAGATGAGAAAGATACAGAATCAATACCTGTTTTAAAAAAAGATTTTCAAATTCCATTTGTTGCAGATATTCATTATAACTGGAAACTCGCAATAATTTCTATTGAAAAAGGAATAGACAAGATAAGAATAAATCCAGGAAATATTGAAAGGAAGCATCTTAAAGAAATAATAAAGGTTGCAAAGGAATATAATGTTCCTGTAAGAATTGGATTAAATTCTGGCTCTGTGAAATTAAAAGGAGATTTAGTTTCTTCATTAATTGATTCGGCAAAAGACACAGTTAAATTTTTTGAAGACAGTAATTTTTTCTCAATTGTTATTTCCTTAAAAACACCATTTGTAAAAGAGACAATCAAGGCATACAGAAAAATATCTGAAATTTATGATTATCCTTTACATCTTGGAATAACTGAAGCAGGTTGTGGGTATCTATCTCTTTCAAAATCAATTCTTGGTATAGGTATTCTTTTAAATGAAGGCATCGGAGATACAATAAGAGTTTCATTAACAACCTCCCCAGAAGAAGAAATAAAAGTTGCAAAATCAATATTACAGGCATTAAATTTAAGAATTTTTGAACCAGAAATAATTTCCTGTCCAACATGTGGAAGAATAAAGGTAAATTTAAAAGAAGTTCTTGATAAAATAAAAAGAGAGATTAAAAAAATTGAAAAAGAATATCCTGAAATTAAAAAACTAAAAATAGCAGTTATGGGTTGTTCTGTAAATGGTCCAGGAGAGGCAAAACAGGCAGATATAGGTATTGCTGGTGGAGATAAAAAATGGGCATTATTTAAAAAAGGCAAAATTATAGGGACTTATTCAGAAGAAAA
>Ga0123519_10008037_pt1 | contig 16196 bp, 10 predicted proteins | sample YelNatPaOPRAMG02_FD_87396 | JGI IMG/M metagenome (GOLD analysis project Ga0123519, IMG submission 87396) | Hot spring microbial communities from Yellowstone National Park - Yellowstone National Park OP-RAMG-02 (version 2) | ecosystem: Environmental > Aquatic > Thermal springs > Hot (42-90C) ...
ATCCAGCGGTTCCGAGCGAGCCGAATGAGCACCCCCGAGATGGCACCGGCAGCGAAGCGTCTCGTGCTGCTGTTCCTGATACTGCCTCCGACGGCAGCGCTTGCAACGTGAACGGCAGCTGGTACCCAGCGCGGCTACGCTGACTTTGCATTTATAACATTAGGTCTCTGCAACTTGTTCTAGAAATACCTGGACGCGAAGTGCTTGTAGCCAGCGACGCCATTCTCGGCGGAAGCATGCCTGAACACTTGTACCATTGGTAGCATCGTGCGGATCTCGACATCCAACAGCACAGAGCGCTTCGCTCGCCAGTCGACAGCAGCGCGCGACACGCTCGGTGGCTACTGCGTTGGCGGCACCGCCAGCACTGCACTCGAGATGCTGATCTGTGCCGATTGGTTCGAGTAGCGCGGCGCGGACCGCAAACCAGTCCACAAGCATGAACTGGGCATGAAGCACAGCTGGTGGACAGCGCATTCCACGCAGCATATGGAAAAGCGCGTCCTCCAGGGCTTCCTGCGTCCTGAAACTTCCGAAAGCAGTCAGTAGAAGCTGCAGCACAACTGGCACAAATCGTATCCAGGCGTCGCGCTCGCTGTCGAGATCGTCCGCTGCCGACTTCGGCACGCCATCGGGCGGATTCAAGACCGCCTCGCTAATCCGGTAGGCGCTCGCCTCTCGGTGTGTCCAGATATCCGCGACGGCCTCGGCGGCAGAGGATACCACAGATGCTGAATGCGCCCGAGTCAAAAGCACATAGAGCACGTTCCGCAATTCATTTCGATCATGTACAGAGAGGCACGTATCGTATGGGATACTCAACCAGGCAGCTGCTGCAATCGCAGCGGCGAGTTCTGACTGCAGACAGGGTACCTGCAGTATCTGCCAGAGAGCATCGGCACGGTGCAAGAGTGTTAGAAACTGCCCCAGTCCCATCTGCCAGAGACGCTGGTACACCGCTGGCGCGAGCGCACCTGATGACGCACCTGCAGCGTGCGGTGCCGATCCTGATCTCACATATCGCTGCGAGGCAGGCACCGGACAACGATCGCAGATTGCTCGCCAGAACGCCAGCCAGCTGATCAGATTCTCAGTCGTGTGGTCGACGACGGATCCGGCGAAATCGCTCGAGGGCGTGCACCACCGATCTGCGCGCGCCATGGGCTCAAGCCAGGTCTCCAGCGCGGTCTGGAAAAGCGGCTCGCCGAGCGCCTCCAGCAGGCGCTGCAACGAAAGAACGCGCGCGCGCACCAGATCAGCCAGCCAGTAGAACACAGCCCGAAGCACGCCCGAACAGCTTCTCGAAATCGCAAAGAAGGTGCACAACGCCTGCTGAGCTATGGCGAGAATATCCATCGGATCGACGATGTCTGGCATGGATATTCGCTGGAGGACTCGGCTTAGGCCACGTAGCAAGCAAAGTGTATGCAATGCGCGTTCTTCGACCTGAGAAACATCCCTAGGGCTGAGCGACACCGCTCCCGCCATACCCAAGCGAACGTGGTCAATTGCATTGCCGTTGGACAGGGTCGCTACACGCGGGTGGATCCACTGCAGCCACCAGGTCACGCATGCAGACCACAACGAGAGCGGGCCCATGGTGTGCACTTCATCCACTGCAAGGAGCTTCGTGGCTGCCCAGCCTAGGCACTCACCCAGGCGGATCAGCTCTGAGGGCCGCCATGGATACCCTCGCTCACACCAGGGCTCCTCCTGGGGCGGCAAAGCTAGAGCTACAAGTTGCTCCCACCAGGCAGTCTCCGCCGCAAGGCTAGCAGGCGACGGCCACGAACGTGAGGCCTGCAGTAACAGATTCAGCGCTGCTGCTGCTGCTGCTGCTCCATTCGTTGCGTGAAGAACGCACACCGTATCCAGTGTTTGGCGTATTCGGTCGAGCCAGAGAAAGCGCCACGATGTTTGCGCTTCATCACTGAATCCTAGCAGCTCAACGAAACGGTTGCTCGCTAGGAGCGACCTCAGATGCACCGCGGTTTCTGCAGGAAGCAGCCAATTCGCACAGAGGCGATGCACGGCGGCCTGCGGATCTGGGCCCGGACCAGTGATAACACTCCAGCGACGCAGCGTATCGAATAACGTTGCCATCACAGCCAGGTCGACGTCAGAGCGAGTTCCGGAGGCACAGGTAGCCAGCGCCGGCGCCTGCTGCGCTACTGCCGCCAGCATGCGAACCGGCGGGTGCAGCACTGCCTCCAGCCACGGGCGCCAATGCTCGATCCCCAGCGATGCGCACGTCTGCAGCATTACGGCGGCGGGCACATGCATTGAAGCTGAAGCGTCCATGTCGTGGAGATTTTCGTCACCTATCAACTCGCCCAGAAGCGTTAGAAGCAGCACAAGCAATACACCGGCCGGGGTGCTCGTCGAATTCGCGGCTTCTTGCCAGTGAGCGAGTGTCTGATTCACCAACCGTTCCAGGATTCCAACAAGTTGTAGGCCATGGGGTAAGATCGGCGCACCTGAGCCACTAGTCTCTGCAGCAAGGCGAGGCCGCGTCGCCCAGCGTAGCAATGATGCAACTACAGCAAGGCGTGCGCTGCATTGTGACTCAGGGAACCAGTCCAATGTTGGTGGACACTGGCGAGCAACAAGTGCCGAAACGTACCGTGGCAAGAAGCTCACAAGAAAGCTTTCGATGATTTGGTACGTACAGTCTAGGAAAAATCCAGCGTAATGCTCATGGTCTGGAGCAACTTCGGGTATCGAATCGAGGCCTCTGGCCGCTGCTTGCTGCGGACGTCCAGGCGATTCATCGGTGAAGGTTCGCGCGGCCTGTCGCTGCGACGCATGCCAGAGGGTGCTGTCCCACATGTTGAGGAAGCCATCAACAAGGTCAACCATGCGCTCGTCGGTTTGTTCTGCTTCCTGCAGATCCGCAGCGACCAAAGCGTTCACTACATCGGGCGACTCCATCCACGCTGAGCCGCAGTGACAGAGAGCCATCCATAAGCCGCTGGGGCTGGATACCTCGCCCGCGGCTATCTGCTCCATCGCAAGGCACACGGCGTCGAGACCGTGCGACCGCACCACAAGTCGCATAACATCAAAGTGAAGCGCGTCGCGGGCGACTTCCTCGAAGGTGACCGCTGATGTCGTCCGGAGCGCCGGGTCCGTACTTTTGAAGAGTGCGCGCATGAGGGAGATCAGAAACTGTTTGGCTTGCTCTGGAGATGCCCAGCAGGTGCAATGTACTCGACTCAGGATGCGTGTAGCCTCCATGGTGGTTAGCGCAAGGTTCAAATACGGCGACGACGGCGTCGGTAATGATGATGATAATGATGGTGATGACCTGGACGCCTCCCTGGAGGCGAACGCGAACACGGCTGCAACGCCCTGCACAAGCCGAACACTGTAGAGCGCGAGCGCTTCTGGCCAGCCACTCGGCGGCAGGTGAATACTCTGCTCGCTTTCTGTCGAGGAGTCGGTGTCGCTGATTTCCACTTCAGGATCGACAGTATTTTGCAGAAAAACCTCCATCCAAAGCAGCATCATACGCTCTAACACTGAAATGAGCCACAGTCGCATGCCCAGATGTGCTTCTGCTGTGCTCCGGAGGTTGGATGCTGGAAACTCGAGCAGTCCCCGCTCCGAAGCGAGTCCGTGAAGGAGCTTCAAGAAAGCCTCACTTACGATGCGCCACAAGGCTGCTAGACCCTTCGATCGCCACCATTCATACCACTCCTCCAAAGTTTCCAACTCCTGCACACGCTTTTTCGTGTGTTGACCTGTCCGCTGCAAGTTGACAAGCTTGGTCTGGACCTGAATCCAACTTCGAAGCGCTTCCACGAGCACGAACAAGGCTGCCAAATGGTGTGTCTCTGGAGGAGAAACGATAGAGCTTCCGTTTCTATCCTCAGGCTGAACATGCGCAAGCTGCGTAGCAAACCACTCTAAAAGCTGTTCGTCGAAACTGATGACGCCATTTTGTCGTAACGCGTTGGCACCAGACGTCGCAAACTCTAGTATGCGAACTTTGCTTCGTGCAGTGGCCGCAGCCCATGCACGCAGACGAAAGAAGAGCTCGCGGCGCCGCTGCGGTACGACCTGCTGTTGCTGCCCAGAGCACAACTGCGACCTCAAGTCCTCAGTCAGTGTCTCTAGACACTGCTGCAAACAAGTCGCCGTGTTTGCAATCGCGTTATGCACTGTGGTCATCAAAGACGCTAGCGCTCCGTCCGCGCACGACGTGTGACTACCGGGCAGTTCGCGTTCTTCCCTGGTTCCTTCGTGCTGCGCAGCAGCAGGTCCAATATTCCCGCGCACTGCTTCTTACAACGTTAAGGCGTCTTGGTCGCTCCCCTGGTGCGACACGGCGCTCGAATGGTGGCTCTGCGGGGTCGCGGCGAACACCTCGCGACACTCTAGCGCACGTTCTGAACCGCAGTGGCGAGCACCAGATTCGGCTTTCGTGCTGCACGCAACGACTCCGTACAACCATACGTTCTGTACCCAGAACAAGGCCGCACCGAGCAGCGAAACGTCCACACTGAGCACGGAGTAGTACCGAGCACGTTGAAGCAGCGCTAGCGCAGCAGTGGTGCACCGCGGGGTGCGACCCGCCAAAGACCTTAGTTGGAAGCTGTATATTCCTGTATTTATAGGACACAGGTTAGGGGTCCCATGCCTTGGCCGCACACCCAGTTCTCAAGTACATCGCGTTGCAGCATCGCACATCAGGTATCCGGGAGCACAACAGCTGTGGGTCGCCGGACAGGATACCGCAAATCCACGACATGCGCTTCCCCATCCAGAACGCTCCCGACCTGAATTCCCGTTTAGAGTACGGTATGATACAGCGAGCGTGCGCTTGGCGCGCCCTGCCAAGTGTACCTCTTTTGGCGCCCGCGAGTCACGAACGCACTCGCGGATGGTGCAGGGCATCGCTCCGCCACGCGTGGCGAACGCCATTTGTTGTTGCTGTTGTCGTCATCGCGGGTACGGAAGCGATGAGGCGTTCTGTATGTCCATCGGATGCGGGACTGTTGTCGGCAGTCAGGAACGAGACCGCTCACCAGACCTAGATGTCATCCGTTTCATGGATTACAGACCAGACCTGCAATGCGGTATCATGCTTCGTTCGAGCGGTTCTCCGGATGCCGAGCTGAGCGCATGTGCCAGTAGCAGTAGCAGCAGCGTCGGAAGCGTCGTTGCGAACGCCATTGCCGTGCCGATGGGATGCGTGGTGAGCGTGCAACGCCTCCAAGTCCTCCACGACAGCAGATTGTTTGCTTCGACTCGCTCGATCTATCGCGAGTTCGAACGTAGTGACTGGATGCTTTTGCTCACAGCTTTTCCCGCCAAGCTCAGATCACGTGCAGCGTTGGATACCGAAGCAGGCGACACAAGTTTGCTATGTCGCCGATTCGAAGGCGGGGCAGAAGGCGCTGCTGCCGCCGCACTACAGCAGCACTTACCAGCGATCAAACAAAATTCCCTCGATGTACCGAGTCCATAAATGTACATATTAATCCAGTTTCTCTTCTCAAAGCACGCGAGCGCAGCAAGTTCGTTGCCGCTGAGGCGACGCACAAACGGTGCTGTGTCGACACTCGTTCGTGCCGGAGCACGAGCACGTACTCTGGGTTTCCAGAGTGTCACAGACGCCTCATGTTCACGACCTGGACAGCGCACTGTGTACAGCGATGGAGACGCTCAGCAGCGGCTGCCCGTGCACCGAGGTGTCTGAGCGCTCCAACCGCTTGCAAATGGGCAGTTGCAAGCCGGCGCTATCGCCCTGCGCAGCGGCTCCAAGGCCCAGCACGCACCGAACCACGAATGTCTGGTGTCAATGGGGGCCTTGCGTACGACATTGATGAGCAACAGCTTCCGGATCAGATCAAACCCTTGGTCCAGATGATTGTTCGCGGTCCTGACTCACCAGCTGCATTCATCGACGCTATGGAACGCATAGCCGACTGGCTTTGGCAACAGCAGCAGTCTGCCAATGACAGAGGCACCAGACCGCCGGATACGCTCATTCCTTTTCTTGTGGACTCGCTCGGCTACAATAATCCGGTTGCAGCGCGAATAGCGCTGGATCTTCTCGTGCGACTTTATGGAAAGGGCGCCGTCCCGGTACTGCTACAGGGCGTTGGCGCTCTGAACTATGCCGTTAACGCGTACGCGCTGCGAGCACTGGGTGCAATAGGCGACGCAGACGCGGTCTTCACGGTTGCAAAGCAGTGTGCGCTTCGTGGACCCATTCCTAACGTACGGCGTGCTGCGGTGCGCTGCCTCGCTCAGCTGAAATACGAAGAGTCGGCAAACGGGAGAGCGCGTTGTGAGGATGCAGTCGCATCGCTTTCGTCGCTCGTGGATGACCCCGACTGGACAATACGTTATGCGTTGGTTTGGTCGCTATCGCATTTACTGCATCGCAAGTTTATCGAAAAGCCAGAAATAACCAATATTTTGGCTCACATTGCAAACCAGGATGCAGATGTGGTGGTACGAGCTCGAGCGCAGCGCGCACTTGCTCAGTTCAATGAGGCAACATCATCCCCAGCCTCCAGCACGGCGCGCTGCGTCCACGCTGCCGATACCTGAAGTGAGCGCATAGCCCGCCGTGCCTGCTGGGACGTGCTCACGCGTCGACGCTACTCCTTCGATACTCTCTTGCCGATCGGGACGGGAATTTGTGGTTTCGGATCATTTAAATCGGATGGAAGTGCGGGTGGTGGAATGGTGCGTGCATTGGCAGATGTTGCCGATGCCATCCCCGACGAACGAAGTAATGAACGAATCCTGCTGCTGCCGCCAAGAGGTGCATCAGCGACAGACACGCACACACACAAAAGTCGCCTGTACGTACGGAGGCAGACTACGTGTGAGCGGTCTACTCATCTGTGCCTCCGCGTCCATCGAAATCGTGTCAAAATAAAACTGCTCCCGCTCGTGAACGTCGTTAGACACGTGCATCATAGATGCTCCTAGGCATTAGAGCAGGTCGTCCAAGAGGTGAAAGAGCGGGTCGAGGGCCGAGTGCGTGAGCTCCAAGTTGCAACGCTGAATGATCTGGCGAATGGCGAAAACTTTGAAGCTATTTTCGACCATCGCACAGTTCGCAATGGCCGATGCCGACTCAAGCTGCCCGAGCTCTCCGAGATCTCGTACGAGGACGCGCTGGGAAAAGTGATGTTCGGCACCGAATTCGAGAGCACCATGAAGTGCATGCAAATGTTCCACTTTGCCGGTCGCTTGGTACATGGCCTTGTGCGCTGCGTACTGTACGAGCGGCACTGGATGTTTCGTCAGGGGTCGCATCGCTGAGACGAAACGGTCTTCGTAACGCGCCCAGACGGCCGGATCCGAGCGCATGCGTCCAGCTACGTATCCAAGTGCTTTCAGGAGCCATTCGTACGGTTCCTGCATCATCGCTGATTGGAGATCGACACCCAGTGTTGGTGTCTGGGTGCTGCGACGAGCTCTCGCCTCATCGGCGCGTCGCTTAGCAAAGATCTCGAGCAGACGCGCTCGCTTCGCCTCGTCCAGCGTCGAGAGGTCGAAGCCTGGTGGCAGCGTCACCGATTCGGTTTCGTTGTGCGCCTCGCTCTGAAACGTTTCCAGTCGAGACAGGAGCGCTTCTGTCAACTGGGAGTTCGGCATGTAGCTCGGTTGCTGCATGAGAATTTTGGCGATAGCCTCAGCGGCTCTGTGGCGCAGATGCCAGTCCTCGTCATTGCCGAGCGCCTCCTGAAGGAATGTTAACGCCTCTAATGCACCAAGGTTGCCGAGCGCCAAGGCAGCGCGTCGTCGGAGCGGGTACCCGCCAAGCGCCGTTCGGTCCGTGGAATGACGTAACACCGCCACGAGGGCATCGGCTGCCTCTCGAACACGAAACCGCGACAACCACCAGACGGCATAGTAGCGATAGCCCTCATCGGGATGATTCAAATTCGCTATTGCTTCGGCAACAGAACGCGGCCGAGCGTCGGTCGGTTGGTCCACAGCGCTGGATGCGCCCCCGTCCGAGGGTACTACGGGCTCGGCGCCTTCGAGTAGGGCCAGGTTGCTGCCGTCGAGTCCCCAGAACGCGAGTTCTTCAGTGCTCGCGTTATCACGTTCGAGCTGCTGCACCTCCTTTAAAGCGTCTTTCATTCGCTCGTGTCGAGACTCAACCGAGATAACAGCGTCCAGGCCGGCAAATCCGGCTTCGTCGTACGCTGCTCGGAGGGTTGCATCGCGGAGCACCTGGTAAGCGGTTTTGACAGCCTCAAAACGCTCGCTCGCGCGCTCGTCACCCGGGTTGCGATCAGGATGCCACCGCTGGCTCTGTTCAAGGAACGCGCGCCGGATCTCCGCCGGGCTCGAGTCCCGCGTTGCCCCCAGAACTCGGTACAGGTCCTCGCGTGCAACGCCTTGGCGACGCGTGCTCGCGTTCCGCTGCGCACACTGCCAGCACACTGACCTGGGTTGCGCGCGCCGCCGCCCCGACCACCGACGGTCGCGCAGAGAACACCTTCGAATGTCTGCTAGTGATAGAAACATGGAAGCTGACGGAGCGACAACGTGTAACCCGCGATGGTCTCGCACCGACCGAACCCAGCCATCCAGACCTGTCGTCAATGCCACCCAGGTACTGAGCGGACCTGGGATGCGGAAAGTGCCAGCTCGCCCGATCTATGTCCATTATATTCATTTTAATATAATTGTATAAAAACATGTTCCATATAAAACCTAGTTATACATTTTATACCCGATACGATTCGCGCTGCGCTTCGATGCGTTCGTGGGCGTCGTCGTTGCCTCGCGGCGGCGGCGGCGGCGGCGGCCGCGACATCGACGTCGACGCGATAGACCGCAGCCGCAGCAGCAGCGCATCGTCCACCAGTTGATCTTCTGGCGACGCGGCGACTGGGGGCTGCGCTCGCGGCTGCTGCATTCGCAAACTCGTACGTGTTATCGCGTTCGCTGTCTCATTGTAGGACGACGTCGGCGCCTTTAGGTCTTCTGCGGTCGTTGAACCAGTGAATTGACAAGAAAAACGCTCTCTTTTTGGAGAATGGTGTTTACGTGTGCTGCTTTCGTAGCTCCAGTTGGTGGTTTTCGCGGCACGGCGGTGCGCGCTACGAGCCGCGAGGCCGTCGGACCCCGGCTGCAGGCTGGTGACCAGCCTGGTGCCTTCACTGCACGTACGCGAAGCTTAGGTGTGCCGCTGACGCGGAGCCGGCAACGTGCTGCGCACTCGAATCTTGTGATGAAGGTGCGGGTAGCGGTTTCCGGGTTCGGTCGCATCGGACGCAACTTTGTGCGCTGCCTGCAAGCGACCCCGAACGCGAACCTGGAGCTGGTGGGGATCAACGATACAGCTGGCATCAAAACTGCCGCTCATCTGCTGAAGTACGACTCTATTCTGGGAATTGCACCGTTTGACGTGAAGGTTAGCGGGGAGAGTACCATGCTCATTGACGGGAAGCCGGTTACCGTTGTCAGCAACCGCGATCCGACCCAGCTGCCTTGGAGGGACCTCAACGTCGACATCGTCATCGAGGCAACGGGTGTCTTTATCTCAAGGGACGGGGCAGGCAAGCACATCGAAGCGGGTGCCAAAAAGGTGGTCATCACAGCGCCAGCGAAAGGCGAAGGCGTCCCGACCTTTGTCATGGGTCTGAACAACACCCAGTATAACCACGCCACCGACCATGTGGTGAGCAACGCGTCGTGCACCACCAACGGCATGGCACCGTTCGTGAAGGTGCTCGACGAGGAATTCGGCATCGTTTCCGGCATGATGACCACGACGCATTCGTATACCGGGGACCAGCGTCTGCTGGATGCATCGCATCGCGACCTGCGTCGCGCCCGTGCGGCCGCGTTGAACATCGTGCCGACCTCGACGGGTGCCGCGCAGGCGGTTGCGCTGGTGTATCCACCAGTGAAGGGCAAGCTCACCGGCATTGCCCTGCGAGTGCCGACCCCGAACGTTTCTATCGTCGACTTTGTCTGCACGGTGAAGAAACCAACGTTCAAGGAGGAAGTGAATGCAGCTTTCGTACGAGCAGCGGAAGGGCCAATGAAGGGTATCCTGGCGGTGAGCGATGAGCCGCTCGTCTCATCGGATTATCGGATGAACGTCAACTCAAGCATTGTGGATGCAGCGCTGACGACGGTGATGGGTGATACGCTCGTCAAAGTGGTAGCCTGGTACGACAACGAGTATGGCTACAGTCAACGGGTTGTGGACTTGGCCAACTACATAGCGCAGCATTTCTAGACACGGAGCAAGCAAGTGGTAAACGGACTCGATCGAACGAGCAGCACAGACGCGTATCCGAATGTTCATCCCAGGTAAAGCGACCGGAAGAACCGAAAATACTCTCCAGCGGACACCACGCATCTGCATCCGATCATCCGACGCGGGTGCATTTGCTCCGGGCGGGCTCCGGTTTCACACCACCAGCCCTGGTGGTATCGCAAGCACCTGCCAGATGCCCCGTGGCACCTTGAGCAGCGCGTGACGCATCGAGCACCCGATCCCGATATCAAGGCGGGTCTGAGGCGCGTCGAACGTCTTCTGATGTAGAGTGAGACGGTGAAAGAGAGGGCAGCGATGGATGCTACCCTGATGGTAGCGCGCATCCAGCGCATGCTGCCTCAAGGATGCTTCCATGGTGCGTACTTCATTGCAAGCGAAGCTCGTCGTCGGTAAGGCGGCGAAAGCACGATCCCGATGACGCAATACGGTCCAGTTATCGTCCGAGACTGGCACGCTCTGGGCTTTGCGGAACACGTGCAGTCAGCAGCGACTCGCTGGACGCTTCCTGTATCCCGACACAGACACACAGACACAGACACAGACACACAGACACAGACACACAGACGCAGACGCACACACCCACAGACGCAGATACACAAGCACACACACTCACAGACACAGACACAGACACAGACACACAAGCACACACACACACACACACAGACACACAAGCACACACTCACAGACGCAGATACACAAGCACACACACTCTCAGCGGCGTGCCAGGCGAGGCGTCGCCTTCGATCGACTGCCGCGCGATGCGTAGGCGCCGCCTCGCCCGACACGGCGCCGTGTCGCTGCGATGGTACGGCGGTAGGCGTGTGCCTCTGCTGCTGCGTGTGCGTTGCGTACCCGTCAACGAGTGTTCCGTTTGTCAAGCCCGGTTTATCACCAGTGAGCAAGGGCTCAAGGCGCTTGCGGCTGCAGTGAAGCTGGTTGACTCGTTGCGTGCAGCGTTTCGCGGTGTCTCGTGCGTAGTCGCTGGGGCCGCGCACCCAGCGCTCGTTGACGAGGCTCCGCAGCAGCGACCGACTGGCGGGAGCCCTGGAACGACTCGTAAACAAGACTCGGAGAGGGGTCAGTTTCGGAACTCCGGCACCGAGCGGTTGAGGTTGCGGCATCCGCGGACACTGCAGCTGGCATGGCGGCTGCAGGTCAGCGTCAGCGTCCGCCGCTGCGACAGCTGGACTCGCTGTGGGTGTTTACGGCACGCGAGGCGGTCTCTCGCGGGACGGCAACTAAGGCAACGCGTGCGTCCAAGACGACGGCGCCTGATGCTGGTGCCCTTCGCGAAGACGAGCGACGACGTCGCCTTGTGATGGCGTTCATGGACCGTCTGTGTCAGAGAATAGGTGAACCGGTGACAACGTCGTCGTCGCCGTCGACAACGACGCTCGACGCTGAAACGGCTGCTGGATCGCACCGCGCAGAGCGTAGTGGTGTAGGTGAGCGGCTTCGTGCGAGTCTGCGGCTACCGATAACGACACTGATCGCAGCGCGCCTGCTCTTTCATCGCTTCTTCCTGCTCGAGCGCTTTGATGCGACGTTTGATGAGCTCGATATCGCAACCGCTTGTGTTTCGATTGCCTGTAAAGCAACTGAGAATGTGGTTCGCATGCGAGATCTCGTTCGCCAGAGCTACGCCCTCCGCACAGGCGGGTGCCTGCTGCTCGACGAGCAGCTCCATCAAGACCTCTACGTCCGCTGCCGTGAGCGTATTGCCCAAGCGGAGCGAGATGTGCTACAAACCCTGAACTGGGATTTAGATGTGGGCGAAAGCGTCCACCGAACAATGTTTCATCAGTGGGCTTTGTTGGAAAAGCTCATTCGCGCCCGAAACGGCGATACTGTGCCCTGGTCTGAGACGAGCGTGCGAACAATGCTGCAGGTTGCGTGCTCGTTTCTAAACGAAGCTCACCGCACAGTCTGCGCGTGTCTGTATCCGAAGGAGGAGTTAGCCGCTGCTGCGCTTTGTGTGGCCATGTGCCTGTGTCGTTTGCGTGCCGGCGAGGATATTGCGCAATGGCTACGTGAGTGTCATATCGACGCACCAACCTTGGCGTCTGCGCTTGATCGTTTCCGCGCGGACTATTTTGCGCGGCTCTGCAGAGCGCAGCGTCGCGCGGCCGATGCCGCCGCCTGGCAGCGACTCCCAGCGTCAGCCCGGGCGCTCGGGGCGCCATCCGGAGCAACGCTTGCCGAATGCGCTGTCGAGATTGTCGCTGATACAGCGCAGGAGACGACATCGCGTCAGCTGGCAGGAGCAAGCCGAGCTCCGCCACCGCACGCCGTTGGAAAGCATCAGCAAGCGGAGGCAATGCGCAAAGAGCCGTCGCCATCATCCGGCCCGCTGATTCGCAAGCCTCGCCACACATCGAGCGCCGGCAGGCATGCCGCCGAGGCGCTTCAACAACAACAACAACAACAACAACAAGGAAGCCACCGCCATTACAAACATCATCAGTGGCCGGCAACGGGGAAGCGTCGACGTCCAAAAGCAGAAACCGGCCCGAGATCCACACCACTGGAGCCGCCTTTTCAATGAGTGTCGCCAAGACAAGGCCGCAACGAGTACCTCATATGTCCTGGTCTGGAGCGGGACCGCGCAGACGCCGTTGCTGTGTTGGCGACTTGGCGGTCAGCTGTCTGGGCAGACTCGCTCCAGCGAGTCTAGTCGGTGACGATCAGGGGGCGGAAATTTCTGAGCTTGCTGATGCCGAGGTCGGCTCCGGGGGAGCCCCAGGGGCACGCCATGGTCGTGTGTGCGTCGTCAGCGCGGTGAGCTGCTCCCTCAGAGCGTCGATCTCGCGCTGGCGCTCTCGCAGCAGCGCCTCCTGCTGCTCCGCAACCGCAGCCTTGAGTCGCGCCTTCGTCTTGGCCTCGCGGAGCGCTGACTGTAATCGCTCCAGAAGACTATTGCCGCGCTCTATTTCGGCAGCTGCTGCCTCGAGCTGTCGTTCGAGGCGTGCCCGAGCCTCCCGATGGGCTAAAATTGTCTCTTCCAGTGTGCTCTTTTGAGCGTTCGCAAGCTCTAGCATCTGGCGCATGCGTTCTATCCAGGCGTCTTTGTCTTGCAGGGCCCGCTCCAGTCCCTGGATCTGGGCGTTCACTGCGTCCAGTTGTCGCTCAAGCTCGTGCACCGCACGGGCGCGCTCCCGAAGATCCTGGCGCACTCTGTCCAGCTCCGACCGCATGGTTTCGTGCTCGCTCTGCTGGGCGCTCAGGCGTAGCTCGAGCTGCCGAATCTGTTGCTCACGGGCGTATCGTTCGTCGGTGAGCCGCTGCATGTCCGTTTCGTTCTGTCGTATTCGCTCCGAGAGCGTGGCTATCTCCTCCCGATATCGTTCTTCGAGTGCACGACGCTCCTGCTGCCACTGCTCCTGTCTCTGGAGCGCCTCTTTGAGGGCTTGCTCGCGGACCTCGGCGAGCTCGGCCTGATGCTGGGCCCGTGCTGCCTCCGCTGCCTGAGAGCGCTCTTGTTGGAGTTGCGCCACCTGTCCCATGAGCTCCTGGACTCGAGCCGTGCGCTCGTCTAGTGAGCGGCGCATCTGCTCCATGGACTCCTCCAAACGGGTAGCTCTCCGTTCCGCGCTGTGCAGACTCGAGACGAGGTAGCGCTGTAGCCGTTCCCCGCTCGCTGCCTGCAATTCCAATGCCAAGTGCGGCAAGTTTCGGAACGCTGTCGTTTCGAAGAGCGAAAGTCGTGCTGCCCCGTCTTCCAGGCGGAGCAAGGCGTGAAAACCGCTTCCCTCCCGACGACACTGTTCGAAGAGGTCCACCAGTGTTCGCGGAAAGCGGCCAAAATCAACAAAGAGACACTGGTCTGCCTTGAACCGTGGATACTCTTCCTCTGTCATGCGCCACTCGTATAGAAAGATCGGGTCTGCGGGGTCAGTGATACGCAGTCGCAAAGTTCGCAGCGCCAGCGGTCCGACGTGCGCGACGCGTCGGCCAGTCGACAGTTCGCTCGCTGAGGCCGCAGACACACCCATTCCACGAGCATACCGCTCCGAGGACTCCCAAGGAGGTGCAGATGCATCATCATCCCCAGCCTCCTGATCAGCGCCGTCTGCACGCAGCTGAACACGCAGCGGAACCTGCGTGCGCTCGCTACCGGTACGCACGCATCGCACCGTAAACGGGACACGCTGTTCGTAGCGCCCAGGAAAAGCGTCAGCACGCTCAGGTACCCCGTTTTGACTTCGCGGATCCGTCAGCGCTGACGCTGATCCAAACGTTGGAGGTTCATTCATCCAAGGGGCCTGTCGCCAACCCAGCACTTGGTGGAAAGCAATATCCACGCTCGCGGGTACCAGCACCAGTACCTCCGCAACCGTCGGATGCACGAAGGGCGCCACGCGCGTGCGCCCCGGGAATGCGGCAGCTGTCCAGGATCGCGTTGTGCGTTGCGCAGCGGCGAATGATTTTGAACTGCCGGCAGCGACGTGCGTGTGCGCGCAGCTGGCGCGCACGCGATCGATTTTCTTTTTCATGGACAAAACGTTCACTCAGGCCAGCGTTCTCCGATGATGCGCAATTTGCTTTTCTTTTTGGGGGGTTTTTCAGTGCGCGGTGCATGTGATCGATGCGATCGCCGCCGGTGGCGCCTGCCGCACCGCGCTGCCTCGCCTCGCCCTTCGTTGCCTTGAGCTGCCGCTCCGGCCGCGCCTCCGGAACGCTCGCCATGCGTTGCAAGCGAGCTGGGCGATTGCATGGATCGCTGCCGCGTTCCCGGGGCGGCACAGCGGCGCACACGATCCTTGTGGATTGCTTTTGTTCATCCAGAACGTTTACTTGGAGCGTGGATCCTAGACTGCGGGATGCATATTGAGATTAAGAAAAGCGTCCATTATTCTTCAGTGTACCTTCAAGTTCCATCTCCGATCCTTGCTCTCGGATGGACTGGTCGCTCGATACGATCTGTCGTGGACTGAGCGCATCCAGTGAGCACCCACCGTAACGCCTGTACCGCCGGTGCGAATGGAGCACCCAGTCAGAACGGCTTTGCCATACCACTGGGGGTGTCGGCTCGAGGCGTGGTTCATTGAACAAGGAATCCGGCCTCTTCGTCCTGCTGGGAGCGTGCGAGTTGCGCAGCCAGCTCTTCAGCTTGCGGCAGCGTGGAGCGATATGCTTGGAGACTTCCGTGACCAGGTCGACGCCCAGAGACAGCCCAACCGCTCCTAGTCCCAGAATGAACTGCGTGGCGAACGAGTTGCTCGCGTCTTGCTCCTGAGCCCGGCAATGCAGAGGCACACGGAGCGCAAGCCCGGTAGAGTCGTCCGGTTCGCGGTACCTCCTGCCCCCAGAAGCGTACCACTCGAATACGCGGAAAACGTCTCCCCTGTCAATGCTTACCGTGAAGTTTGAACGACATTCTTATCTAGATGCTAGTTAGAATTTGGTTTCTCTCGTTTTGTTTCTGGTATCTCGTTCAGTGTGTTCACTGATTGCATGCGACTGATGCATGGTACCAGCATCCCCTGGATGCGCGACTGTTGTCGACAACCATCGAAGCGAAGACGACGTTTCCCGCGAAGAATGACGACGCTTGGTGCCGTCGAGTGATTGCTCTATCGACTTTCGGGGAAAGTGAGCGCGCACGCCCGTAGACTAGTCCAAGGGCAGAAAGCTGTGAAGAAAGCGTATCCCCATGCGCCAGCAGGTTGCATGCGAGCACCCCTCTATGCAGACAGCGTCGGATGACAGAGATTCTGGCTCCATGCTCTGCTGCTTGGTTTGAAGCGCGGGTTCATGAATGAAGGTGTCAGGTCGAGACACGCTGGATCACTGCTGCGCGATAGGTTACCAAGCAGCGGCGCCTGCGTGAAAAAGGTTTTTCCCAAGAGTGTATGTTTGAAGAGCGGCGCACGCGAAATCGTGTCCAATGTACCCGCGTGTATTTGCATAGGGCGTCATCGAC
>Ga0123519_10008038_pt1 | contig 16194 bp, 12 predicted proteins | sample YelNatPaOPRAMG02_FD_87396 | JGI IMG/M metagenome (GOLD analysis project Ga0123519, IMG submission 87396) | Hot spring microbial communities from Yellowstone National Park - Yellowstone National Park OP-RAMG-02 (version 2) | ecosystem: Environmental > Aquatic > Thermal springs > Hot (42-90C) ...
GCAATCCTACGGTATGAGATTTCCACAGGGAACCTCCCCCCCCGAAAGGTAGATGCCCTTTCTCCCCGAATGGAACGTCCCCTGACTCTCGATGCCCTTCCGGAAGAAACTGTACTGTATCGTATACAAGTTCAGAATTATTCTAAGAACAACCTTCCCATTTCCCCTGCCCAGGAGTTTACGGTGAAGATCGATCGTACCCCGCCTCCCCCCCCGCAACTCGTGGGAGTCGATGGGGGAGCTTCCTATGGGCAGGACGTTTCCCTCACTATACAGGCAACGGAGGGAACGGTTTTCTATCTCCTTCAGGATGTTGAGGAAGGGAAAGATCCTCCCCCTCTGCCCAAGGAAAACCAGTTCAAGCCTTTCGAGAAACCCATCGCTACCTCTGTACCGGAAGGAGCCAGTAGGGTGTTCTGGGTTTCCTCCTTCACTCGGGATTCGGTGGGAAACGTCTCCCGGCAAATCCAGCGCTGGTCCTTCATGGTCGACAAACAGTATCTCTATGTGATCGAGGGAAAGGGCCTAGAGGGAAAAGGTACCCGGGTTTCTCCCTTCACGAATCTGGAAACCGCATTGGAGATGGCCTCGAAGGGAACTCGTACCCGGATTCGCATCGCTACAGGGACGTATCGAATCACGAAGCCTATCCTCGTGAAGAGGGATCTATCGCTTTTCGGCGGATTCGATCGAAATGGGTGGAAACCTGAAGGAGGCACGAGTAAGATTCTGTTAAGCGCTTACTTTTCCCTAGAAGGTGCTGCCCTAAAGGCTGACCGCTGCACGATCGAAGGGGTAGAAGGTAAGGGGAAGGCGGTTTTTTCGGTTCAAAACGGCACCTTGGAGTTTTCTTCGGGTTCTGTCACGGTGACAGGGAAGGATCGGGTGTTGGATCAGCGGAATGGGAGTGTGACCCTTCATCGTTCCTCCTTCCAGAGTAACAGGATGGAAACCGAAGCTCTTTTGAGCGTGTCGGGTGGAACCTTCCGATCGAAAGAAAGCAGTTTTTCTTATCAACAGTCCGAACGGGGTGCACCCCTGTTACAGTTCCTGAACTCTTCGGTCCTGCTGGAATCCGTCACCCTTTCTCCTGGGGAAGGGGAGACCAGTATGGGAATCGATACGAAGGATTCGGAGCTCAAGATTCAGTTTTCTACGGTTCACACCGGAGGTGGCACTCTTGCGGCCTACGGGATCCGCATGCAGGGAGGCACCCTGACGATGGAACGTTCGGAAATCATACATACTGCCGCTGCCTACATCTCCATCGGAATAGGACTGTTCGAATCCAAAGGAGAGATCACGGGGTCTACTTTCCGGATTGGAGGGCGGTACGGTGCCCAGGCCCTGCAGGTACGCAGGTCGGAACTCGTCCTTCGGGAGAGTTTACTAGAAGGCTCTTCCACCGAGGACTACCTCTACTACGGAACCTTCGAAGATTCTTCCCTTCGGTTCATCGGCAATGTGGTTCGCAAGGGTACTAGCGCCGAGATCACCGCCTTCCAGCTCCTCAATAGCCGAATGGAAGCGGAAAAGAATACCTTCGACTTCGGGACTTCTAGACGAGGATTCAGTGGGTTCGTGTTGAAGGGAAAGTCCGACCTATTCCTCAAAGGGAACGAACTCATAGCCTCCGATCCCAAGGGAATTCTATTTCTCCTGCCCCGGGAAGAGATTCGAGCGGTGGTAACGGATAACAAGTTCCAGGTGAAGGGGGCCTACCGGGAACTCCGGCAGGGGGGTCGGAGAATCCTCCTCAACTCCTTGAAGGATCTAGAGGCCTCCAGTACCGAGCAGGTAAAATTCGAAAGAAACCGGAATTAGACCCCATCAGGTTGCGGCCACTCCATCCTGTGAACCCGCTTCGCAGTTGGCTACTTGATTTTGTTCAGGCGATTAACCTGTGGCTCCCCTTCGTACTCGGTTCCTCTGCGCCTATCTGTACCCGGCTGCCCGCTTCCCGAGAAACCGTCTGGTTTGCCCCCTTACTCTTGGGACCACACGGGGCTAGAGGGATCTGTGGAATAGTCGCCTCTCCAGAGGCCGTTGGCCGTGGTACCCGCATACAGGATGTTTCCAAAGCCGAACACCCGGATCACGTTGGATCCGTACAGATCGGGGAGCCGTAAAAAATTACCCCCTGGGGTTTGAAGGGTGTCTAGATCGTCCTCTGCGACTGCCTTGGGGAGTTCCCGAACCACACTTCCCCCCGCCCCTAACACGATGATGTTTCCTACCTTGGAGATGGATTGGAAGGATCGGTTGTGATCTACCGATGATTTCCAGCTTACTCCCCCGTCCTTGGTTTTGAGAATGTACCCGTCGGAACTACAGAGGTACAGGGGGTAGGGGGGGGAGGACACAGAAGGATCCGTATCATCCACAAAGAGGTCGGTGAAGTAGGTTTTATTGTTTAACTGCTCGGCCGGGGAGGCTCCAGATTCCGTGGAAGCCTCGTAACTATAGTACGGGGTAGGTGTCCATCCATTCAAAGAAGGCGCAGCATTGAACCGGAACAGGTCGGAAGGAGAGGCAAACCAGTAGTTCACCCCATCCCAGGCGCCGGCTACGATCTTGTAACCCGCGACCCCCGTGGGCACGAGGTTGGATCCATTCCAGAACATTAGTGCGAAGGTATCGTCCAGGATGGTGCCTACCGAAGCGAAGAGGGTATTGTTCAGGGTGAAAAGCCGGGTGATCTGTTTGTCAGAGTAGAGGTTTCCGGACCCCAAATCATAGGCATTCCCATCGGAAGTCAGGCGGAACAATCCGTGTTCCGATCCATTGGAAAGGGATACGTAAACCCTTCCGCCAACTTCGGCAACGCCGGAAACGATCCCGTAGGAGATAGGACTTTTGATCTTTGTCCAGGGTTGATTGTCCGCCAAATCGGTGGTTCGGTAAAAGAGGGAACCGGCGCCTAGGTAGTACCGGGATTCTGATCCGATGGTTACCTTGATCATGTTTCCCGTGATCCGTACATCGTTGGGAAGGGTGTTGTCCACCGCCTTTTCTTCCTGTTCCAGACTGTAGAAGATCCCCTCTGTGTCTTTAGAACAACCCGTTGTCCACAGAATCCCTGCAACAAGGAGCAGGAGCGAGATTCGGAGGCCGACACGGGAAGCCGGTCCCTGGCTCATGATCCAGAACTTTTCCATCCGTGTTCTGTTCCTTACGGTGCGCATGCTTTCCTCCTAGAAGTGGTACAGAGCGGAGAGAGAGATTTCGAGGAAGTTTCCGAACCTGCTTTGACTCTTCGGCGGTTCCGGGCCTTGATAGAGGTTCGGGGTCCACCAGTAAAAGAAGTTTACCCCAAAGGCCCACTCGAGACTATAGTTCCAGTAGGCGGAAACTCCCGGTTTCACGATGGGGAGAATCTGGAACATGGAGCTCAACCGGGTAAAGTTTATCCCCGCACTGATGGAAAGGGGAAACTCGAAGGGATACGCCCGAAGGATGTAGGCATACCGGGCGGTAATGGGAAGCATGTAGAGGGTTCTGCCGTTGGGGCTGAATGAAAACATGCCCCCCCCCTCTATCCCTAGGGTCATTTCATTGTTCAAGTAGGTAGACCATTGGATAGACCCTACCCCCCCGAGGGAAAGGTTCGTGTTGTCTATCTCCCCTCCGAGGGACTGGAAAAAAAGGGGTACGAACAGGCCTGCATTGATGATGAGAATCTGGTTTCCCAGAACGTAGGTCGGTACGTAGGGGGTAATCTCCTCCTGGCCCTGTAAAGAAGGGGAAAAGGAAAACAGGGAAAGAACCAGCAAAAAGGGTAGGATGGTCCGTGCTTTCAATGAGGTCCTCGCTTCTGTCATAGGTTGTCGAATTGTACCATAAATCCATTCCTTGAAACAACAGGGGCTTTGTGGTACAAAACTCTCGTGGAACTGCTGGATGGAAAACAGATCGCCCAAATCGTCAGGAAAACGATTCAGGAAGAAGTACGCCAATTGAAGGCTCTCGGCATCCTTCCCGGTTTGGCCGTGATTCTCGTGGGAGAGGATCCCGCCAGTGTGTCCTACGTGACGGGGAAAGAAAAGGCCTGCTCCGAAATGGGAATCCGCTCCTTCGACTACAGATTGCCAGCCTCTACGACCTCTGAAACTCTCTTCCAGCTTATCGATCGCCTGAACGAGGATCCCGAGGTGGACGGTATCCTCCTCCAGTTACCCCTGCCCAAGGGGCTGCCGGAACGACAGCTACTCAACCATATCGATCCCGACAAGGATGTGGATGGATTCCATCCCTTGAACCTGGGAAAGCTTCTACTGGGGGAAGAAACTTTCCTTCCCTGTACCCCCCATGGAATTCTAAAGATCCTCGAGCTTTCAGGGGTGGATCCGGCAGGAAAACACGCGGTGATCGTCGGTAGAAGCATCACCGTGGGCCGGCCCCTGGCGAACCTTCTTTCTCGAAAAGGAAGGGGGGGGAATGCCACGGTCACCCTCTGCCATACGGGAACCCCTGATGTATCCTTCTATACCCGACAGGCGGATATTCTGGTGGCGGCAGTGGGCTCCCCTGGTTTGATCCGGGGGGAAATGGTGAAGGAAGGAGCCGTGGTGATCGATGTGGGGGTGAATCGGGTAGCGGATCCTTCGAAGAAAAGCGGATACCGACTCGTGGGGGATGTGGATTTCGAGTCTGTGGCTCCCCGTGCATCCAAGATCACCCCCGTTCCCGGAGGAGTGGGCCCCATGACGATCACTATGCTAGTGTACAATACAGTATGGGCAGCGAAAAAACGGGCAGGCAGGGGCTTCAAGTCTAGCCAGTGCTTGTAATCAAGCAAGGGCTATCGATCCAACGAAGCCCGTGATCCTGGCAGTAACCTTATAGGAGAGAATCCATGGAGTTGAACCGGGTAGTGGATGTAGAGGGGGAGGTTCCGATTCGAAGGGCAATCGTGAGCGTCTCGGAAAAGAAGGGCCTGAAGGAGTTCATCCTTTCCCTTTTGGAGGTCTGTCCCGAGATAGTCATCTACTCTACGGGCGGCACCTACACGGCTATCGAGTCCTACCTGGGGGTCGGCCAGTCATTGAAACACCTTCGCCGAATCACCGAGTACACGGGTCAACCGGAGATGCAGGGGGGACTGGTAAAAACCCTCGATTATAGAATCTACCTGGGACTGTTGAGCGAGACCTACAACGAAGCCCACCGCTCGGACCTGCGGCGGATGCAGGTAGATCCCTTCGATCTGGTGGTGGTGAACCTGTATCCCTTCCAGGAGGCTGTGTCTCGAAAGGGGGCCACGGTGGAAGATGGGCGGACCCATATCGATATCGGAGGCCCCACCCTCCTTCGAGCGGGAGCGAAGAATTTCCTCCGGGTGGCTACCCTCTGTGATCCTGAAGACTATCCCGAGTTCTTGGCTGTGTTACGAAGGAATGGTGGAAGTACTACGTTGAAAGATCGATTCCGCTGGGCCAAGAAGGTATTCAGATTAACCGCTTCCTACGATGCGGCAATTACCCGCTTTCTGGATACCCTTGCGGAAGATTCCTTGGAAGAGGTATACACGATCCACTAGGGGTAGGTATGGCGAAAACGTTGAAAGAACAGTATCAGACCATTCGAGCCGATCACTTTCCTCCTCGTATGGAGATCTTCTTCATCGACGAGGCCGGCAAACGGAACACCCTCCTGTACGAAAAAGTCCTCTGGGAGATCGGAGGGGAACGAAAGGGCCTTAGGTACGGGGAAAATCCAGATCAGGAGGCAGCCCTGTACCGTCTTTTGAACGGCAACTTGGTCCTGGGGGATGTGGAAACCATACAGGGGGGTCGGTACCTTTGTTCCCACATGGAGATCCTCCAATCGGGAAAACATCCGGGTAAGATCAATATCACCGATGTAGACAGTGCCCTCAACATCCTTCGGTACTTTTCCTCCACCCCCTGTGCCGTGATCGTGAAACACAACAATCCCTCCGGTGTCGCCCGGGCGACCACCATGGAGGAAGCCTTTAAGCGAGCTTTTCTGGCAGACCCGCTGGCTGCTTTTGGAGGAGCCATCGCGTTGAACCGAAGCGTGAACCGGGAAACCGCCGAAGGGATGGTGGCACACTATTTCGAAGTGTTGGCCGCACCGGAATATGAAGAAGGGGTCCTGTCGATACTTTCCCGCAAGAAGAATCTCCGAATTCTCCGGATCCGGAACATGGAACACCTGGAGCAATACAGCCACACGGTGTTCCTGGATTTCAAATCCCTCATCGATGGGGGTATCATTGTTCAGAGCTCTTTCGTTCCCGTTACGCGAAAACCGGAAGACTTTCTCCCTGCCGAGGTGGAGTACCAGGGAACTCTCTATCGGGTAAAACGGGAACCAACCCCTGAAGAGTACGAGGATATGATCTTCGGATGGTTGGTGGAAACGGGGATCACCAGCAACTCGGTGATCTACGTGAAGAACGGGGTCACCCTGGGAATCGGAACGGGTGAACAGGACAGGGTAGGGGTAGCGGAAATTGCCCGGGATAAAGCCTTTCGGAAGCTCCTGGATCGCCTTGCCTTTGAGCGGTACGGAAAATTGTTCAACGAATTAGGGAATCCAGAAAAGCAGGAAGAACTCCGGGCATTGGTAAGAGAACGGAGGGGGGATTTACCCGGTGCCGTGATGGTTTCGGATGGGTTTTTCCCCTTTCGGGATGGAATCGAAGTGGGGCTCCGGGAAGGGGTAACCGCCGTGGTGCAGCCCGGAGGTTCGGTGAGGGATTTCGAGAGTATCGAGGCCTGCAACGAGTACGGAGCCACGATGAAGTTCACCGGCCAGCGGTGCTTCAGGCATTGACGGAAAACAGAAATGATCTGGATCGAGCGGAGATACATCTATCTGGCAGCTCTCGTTCTGGGGATACTTCTCCTGATCGGGGGGATCTTCATTCTGGTTACGAATCGATTGGAAAAACGGTTACTGGAGGAATTAAAGAAAACCCAACACACCCTGGAGCGGATCAAAGAAAACGAACTCCTTCTTGCCCAGGACCTGAACCACGCCCGATCCGTACTGGGACTGAATGTTCGAACCTACGATATTCTCCTGGGAGAGGAAAAAGAGCCTTTCCCGGAAAAGACAGTATCCTCCCCCTTGTTTCAAGCGGTAGATACGATTCTCTCTCGCAAGGAACAGCAGGAACGGGAAGCCTTCCTAATGGGGATTCTTCGTTCCCCGGAAGTGGTGAACTTGATAAAAACTACGGGGATGGAACTCAAGAGGGAACCGGGTAAAATAGAACTCCAGAAGAAAGGTATTCCGTACTTTTCCTTTACCCTTCCCATGGAAAAATCGAAAGATAACTCCTTTGTCGTCGAGTCGTACCTCGGCAGTAAGCTACTAGCGGATGCAAAGGGACCCTCTATTTCCCGCATATCCTCCTATCTCCAGGAGCAAGTTCCTGTGCTAGAGGCGCACCTCAACCGGATGCAGCAGCTCAAAAGCCAGCTTCTATCCACCTGTACAAAGACCCGGATCCAATCCCTCGCCCTGGAAAAGGGGTTGTTCCTTTCCAAAGAGGAGGAGTCCGCCGAAGGGATCCACCTTCGGTATCAATTGAAGGCGGAGCCTACCCTTTCGAAGCTCGAACTGGGGCTTCAGTACCGCAAGGGTGTGTTTTTCGTCGAAAAAGCGACTTTCGACACAGTAGGGACTTTCGAGGAAGGGTTAGCCCAGGCTCTCCGGAATGCGGACACCCGTACGTCGAAGGAAATGCGTCTGGACTCGATCCTTTCCTCCCTTCGGGCGCAGATGAAGGATACAGGATTCCAACGGTATCTACAATCGAAAAGGATCGTTATCTCCGAAAGGGAGCGGGACACGGAAGAGTACAGGTTCATCGATCTTTTGGAAGATAAGGGGAATCGCATTGGAAGTATCGGTATCCTGAAGGCCAGGGGAGAAGTATCCCTCTTCGACAAAGACGGTGTATTTATCGCTTCCCTGAAGATGTTCACTCTCTCAATCCCCCTCCAGGAGAAAAAAAAAAGCTTGAATCAGGACTCTCCCTAACTCCCCTTTCCCGGCGGTCAGTGGTCCATTTCATCCTTATAGGTACTAATGAAGGAAACACGGACACGGTGATTCTCCTCCAATTGGACCTAAAAACCAACAAATTGGCTATGGTAAGCATTCCTAGGGATCTCTATTACAAAGGAAGGAAGATCAATACCCTATATAGAAGGTTCGGGAACGAACGGTTTTTAGAGATCCTTTCGGAGATAACGGGCGTACCAGTGCAAAAGTACGTGGCCATCGATATGTACTCCTTCATCGATGTGATCAATCTTCTCGGAGGGGTAGACCTGGAGCTGAAAGAAGACCTCATAGACCCCACCTACCGAATCAAGGAGAATGGAGTATGGAGCACCCTGTTCTATCCCGCAGGAACCTACCATTTGAATGGGCTGGAAGTCCTCCGGATCGTGCGCAGTCGACACTTCTCTTCCGATTTTGGTCGCTCGGAACGACAGCAACAGATCTTGCAATCACTTCTAAAGAAGTTCAAATCCTTCAATCTGGGGAATGTATCTACCCTTTACCAATTGATTACAGTTATACTAAAGTATATAGACACAAATCTTTCCCCCATGGAAATTCTTGGGTATATTTCTCGGGGGGAATCTCTCTCTATTTCGGGGTCTATCGTTTTGAGCACCGATAACGTGCTGTATGCGGACTACGAAAATCTGAGGCTTCAAGGGCTACGGGAAAACGAGGTGGACGAACACTTCGACAAGGGAGCCTTCATCCTCCTTCCCCTGGAAGACGATTGGGACTTCCTGAAAAAGTATGTCCGAAACTTTCTGGAGGCTCACTAGGGAATGGCAAGGTACTACTGGATCGAAACCTATGGCTGCCAGATGAACAAGGCAGAATCCAACAGCCTGATCACACAGATGGCTGAGCTAGGATGGGTTCCCGCTTCTTCTCCCCAAGAAGCGGAAATGATCATCCTCAATACCTGTTCCGTTCGAGAGACGGCGGAAACCAGAATCTGGGGTCGGATTGGGTACTACAAATCCCTCAAACGAACCCATCCCCACACCCTCGTTCTCATGGGATGCATGGCCGAACGGTTACGGGACAGACTGAAAGAAAAGGAGCCTGCAGTGGACCTGGTGGTGGGCACTTTTCAGAAAGGGGCTTTTCTTTCCTTGCTGAAAGCCCCCCATCGGGAGTCCACGAAGGATTTCCCCCTGCAACCAGAGGCCCATTACCATTTTTCCGCGGGGCATTATGTAGAGGGTGAGTTCAAAGCCTTCGTTCCCATCATGCACGGATGCAACAATTTTTGTTCCTACTGCATCGTTCCCTATGTACGGGGGAGGGAAGTGTCCCGAAATCCCGAAGAGATCTTTCAGGAGATAGAATACCTACAGGAGCGAGGGGTGAAAGAAGTAACCCTCCTGGGGCAAAACGTCAATTCCTATCGGTACGAAACTCCGGAAGGAATCGTCGATTTTCCCCTTCTTCTCCGGGAACTGGTGCACCGTTTTACGGGCATTCCCTGGATCCGGTTCCTCACCTCTCACCCCAAGGATCTTTCCCAGGAGGTGATCGAATGCCTGGCCCTCTACCCCCAGCTCTGTAAACACCTCCATCTACCGGTGCAGCATGGTTCGAATCGAATCCTTCGGTTGATGAATCGTAAATATGATCGGGAGGGTTACCTCCGTCTGGTGGAAAGATTGCGCAACCATGTTCCTTCGATCTCCCTCACCACCGATATCCTCATAGGATTTCCCGGCGAAACAGAGGAAGATTTCCAGGCCACCCTGGAACTGATGGAGACGGTACGCTTCGATGATGCCTTCACCTACTACTACAATCCCCGGGAAGGCACGGAGGCATACAAACTCACCGATGATGTCCCCCTGGAGGTGAAACTGGAACGACTTCAGGCTGTGATCGATCTTCAGAGACGGATCGGGAGGGAAAACAAGAGAAGGCGGATCGGCAGCAAAGTTAAAGTACTGGTGGAAGAAGTGTCGAAAATGAAGAGTACCGAACTACTTGCCCGCACGGAGAGGGATGAAATGGTGGTGCTTCCTGGACCACGGGAATGGATCGGTACATTCCGGGAGGTAGAACTCCTCTCTTTGAGAGGAAATACCTTCAGGGGGAAGGATACGGAATGGGTAGACTCCTAGTATGTACACTCAGTGCTCTCCTTCTCTGCCAGACCTTCCTTCCTGCAGATCCGTTGGCGGAGGCGAAAAAGGCAGAACAGAAGGGAGATATCGAGGGAGCCCTCACCGGATACACCCAATGGGTAACCTCCCAACCGGCTCTGGACCGGGAAGTGGACACTCTTTTTCGCACCCTCGAGGGAATACCCGATCTACAGATCGCCATGAAGCTCCTCGATGTATCACTTCCCAAATTGAAAGATCCGGTGAACCGAAGTCGGGCGTTGTACCTGCAGGCTTCCCTCTGGGAACGGATGGGAGCCTTTGAACCGGCACAGAGGGCCTACCACCTAGCCTATCGAACCCATCCTGCTCCCTCCTCTTTCCCCTATCTCCTTCGTTCAGCCCATCTTCTGTTCGAACTGGGAGAGCTGGAAGAAAGCGAAAAACAAACTAGATTCGCCTTGAGTCAAGCCGAGAAACCCGAGGATCGTTGGGAAGCACAATTTCACCTGGCCCGGATCTTCGCAGTCACCCATAGATCCTCCGATGCCTTGACGGTAGGAAAACGCCTTTTGGAGGAATCCGCTTCTTACGGGAAGGATTCCCAGGCTTTACTCTATTTCCTCTATACGGTAACGGAGACTCTGGGTTTCAAGAAAGAGCAGGCAACTTACCGTGAGGCGTTGGAGAAGAGCGGAGGGTTGCTGAAAAATATTGTCTCCCCCGACGGAAAAACTCGAATCATTCCTTTACCCTTACCCTCTCTTTTCTTCAGTGACGCCACTCTCCCCGTCGCTTCTGATACGCCTCCTCCCCTGACTCTTCGAACCATAGAAGGGACTGGGATGGAAAAGGTGACGAAATCTTCCCCTCCCCCTAGAGCTACAGGGATCCAGGTAGGATCTTTCTCCCAAAAGGAGAATGCGGAATACCTTGCAAAGGACCTGCGGACTCTTGGGTTCCCTATTCTCGTGAAGCAAAGCCAGCGGAAGGACGGTTCTTTCCTCTATCGGACCATCGTACCCCTTCCAACGGATCCTTCCGAGAATCCCCAAACCGTACTGATCAAATTGAAAGAACATGGGTTTGAGGGATTCTTTATTTTCGAAACCAATGGAGAGTAACCCTAGTTCCCGGTAATCTGGTACAACCTGAGAGCCTCACCGGGCTGTTCTGTAACTTTCGATACTCCCACTTGCACGGGTGTGAGGGTCAGGCTTCGCATGATTTGCGGGCCTTTCTTTTCTTCTTGCAGTACAAGGCTGTAGGAACGCAGGAATTCCACCAAACCGTTTGGTTTCAACGCTTTCAATTCCAGGATAGTATATGCCTTAAAAGAGTATACGAGAAAAACGCCTGTGAACCTCTTTTCTTTTTCTACAAGGACGAAAGAGTTCCCCTGGAACGTCACCTCTATACCCCCTTCGTTCTTGAAGGTTCCTTCCAGTTGGATGGGGGAGAGAGCGATCCTGGGGGTTCTTGCGGTGATGTACCGATTCTGCAGCTCCTTGCTGAATTTTTTATAGGTACTGCTCCAGGTATCATCGATGCTCCGTACCTGCAGTTCCACTGTATCCATTCCGAGTACGGAGAGGGAAATCTGCTTCTGTATACTGGGGATCGCTTCGTTATGGGCGTTGATGAACAACCCCCTATAGATGGTTCGATAGGAGGAACGCCACACGAGGATCTCTTGCATTTCATTGTTGTAGAAGACGATCCGTCGGGAGAGGGGATCGAAGTACACCATCTCTTGCTGTATGGTAGCGGGCGCATTCTTCACATCCGTACTGATCCGATACCAAGGACCGGATAGGAACTGTTCGAAGGCTTCGGCATCCTTAGCGAAGAGTTCTGCCAACTGTTTTTCTGCCTGGATCTGGCCGGGAACTTTTTCCTGTCCGCCCAGCACATAGCGTTGTTCCCTCTGATTCCAGTAGTAGGTAAACTTGATAAGATCCATGAAGTTGGAAGATTCTAGATCGCGGTTGAACACGAAGATGGGAAAACTAGGATCGTTCTTCTGGAGTAACCGATAGGCTTCCGATCTTGGCTGTTCCTGGATCTCGATGGACCCGGTGGAAGATTGGGAAAAGATCGAAGTGTAGTACAATCCCAATCCCTGCGGGGGAAGTGTCTTTCGGAAAATATCCAGGGTCTGTTCACCCTTGTTGTTCCTTCCCATACAGATGATCTCGGGCACGTGGTCCCCCAGGATGTCTGCCGTATAGAGGGTGAAGTTGCGATTGTTGGTGGCCAACGTCTTTCCTATCCACACAGGAACATAGGTGTTGCGTACCGTATCGAAATCCACCACCATGATCTGGATCTGGTCTTGAGGGTCGCTTTTCTTTTTGAAAACGATGATCTGTTCATCCAGCTGATCGATATCGAGGTTCGTATCCAAAGCCTGAATGACGTAGTCATCCCCCTGAAGGGGAACGAGGATTCTACTCTGGACGGAGTTCTCTTGGGGGAACCCCTGCCGGTTGCCAGAGGTTCCCTGGGGAGCCGTGGCTCGTGTAGGAGGTTGGGGGGAGGATGGCATCGTATTCTTGCCCGAACACTGGAAGAGAAAAACCGAAAGGGCAAGCAGGAGACTGTAACGTATCCCTTTCTTCATAGATTTTCGTATTGTACCCTCAAGTATCGATTAGAATCTATACCCCATCTTTGACAAGGAACGAATTTTTTGACAGAATACTGTATGGAATCCCAGAAAAGAAGCCTTTTTCAGAATCTTTCTCCCCTGGATCATCGGTACTATTTAGCCAACCGGGAAGCCTTCGAAGCTCTGGGGGAACATCTCAGTGAAGAAGCTTCTGTACGATACCTGGTGCGGGTAGAAGTGGCACTACTGAAAACGCATCTAGCCCTGCGGAATGCACTGGAACCGTCGCTGGAAGAACAGTTATCGAAGCTGGAGGTTTCCATTCCCCCCGACGAAGTCTATCGAGAGGAAGAAAAGACCCAGCACAACATTCGAGCCCTGGTAAACGTATTGAAACGGTATGTGCCGAAAGAGTTATCCACTCTGGTACATGCGGGAGCTACCTCGGCGGACATCCTCGATACCGCCATGGCCCTTCGAGTGAAAAACGCCCTCCGGAAAGTGATCCTTCCGAAACTTCTCGACCTGCTATGTGAAATGATCCAATTCATTGAAAGGGAGGATTCTACTCCCCAGGTGGGAAGAACCCACGGGCAGCACGCTGTTCCCATCACCCTGGGCTTCTGGATGGCAGAGTTTGCCTCCCGATTGGGCAAATCGGTGGTGGAACTGGATCGCCTTTCCCTGGACCTACGGGGAAAGCTCTCTGGAGCCGTCGGTGCGTACAATGCCCTGAGCCTGATGGTTCCCGACCCCCAGGAGTTCGAGCGTACCTTCCTCTCTTACCTGGATATCCGGCCTTCCGAATATTCCCACCAGTTGGTGGAACCGGAGTACCTCCTCCGGCTACTGCTGGAGATCAACATCGCCTTTGGGATTCTGGCCAACCTGGCCGATGATCTGCGGAACCTCCAGCGTTCAGAGATCGGGGAGGTTCGGGAAGGTTTTGCGAAGGACCAGGTGGGATCCTCTACCATGCCCCAGAAACGGAACCCCTGGAACTCGGAACACGTGAAGAGTTTATGGAAAGCTTTCTACCCGAGGGTGATTTCCTTCTTCGCGGATCAGATCTCGGAGCACCAGCGTGACTTGACCAATTCGGCCTCCTCCCGGTTCATTGCAGAATACCTGGCTGGGTTTCTGGCCGCTGTATGCAGAATGGAAAAGGTATTCCGCTCCCTCCAGGTAGATCGATCCCGACTGGAAAAGAATCTCCGTATGGGGGGGGATGGAATCCTCGCCGAAGCGGCCTACATTCTACTAACCGAGGCTGGAGATCCGGATGCCCATGAGCACGTTCGCCTCTGTACCCTAGAAGCGGAAAAAAGCGGAAAATCTCTTCTAGAAACCTTACGGACTCATCCCGATCTTTGGGAAAGGCTGGAAAGCCAATGCAGCCGCATCCTGGGATTGAAACCAGAAGTGTTCTTTTCTTCCCCGGAACTGTACAGGGGGAAGGCTCGGGAGAAATCCCTTCAGATAGCCCGGATTACCAGAGAACGGGTGGAATCTGTGAAACAAAACCTATAGGAGGAGCCCTATGCATATAGAAGAATCGTTGAGTTACGATGATGTACTCCTGGTACCTTCGTATTCAGATTTTCTCCCGGGGGAGGCGGATGTGCGAACCCGATTGGTTCGGGATATTCACCTGAACATCCCCATCCTTTCCTCAGCCATGGACACGGTCACGGAAGAGGAGATGGCCATAGCCCTCGCCCTCGAGGGGGGGGTAGGGGTGATTCATCGGAATCTATCCCCCGAAGCCCAGGCGGAACAGGTAGGGAACGTGAAACGGTTTCTCAACTGGATCATCCACGATCCCGTTACCGTCGAGGAAGACAGGACTCTTCGAGAAGTAGAACTCCGGATGAAGAAGTTCAAAGTGTCCGGCTTGCTCGTTCTCGACAGTGAAGGGAAACTTTCGGGTATCATCACCAGCCGGGACATGAAGTTCTGCACCGATTACGATCAACAGGTGAAAGAGGTAATGACCACGAACCCCATCGTGGAAAGGGGGGAACCGGACATCCAACGAGCTCTCGATACTTTCCATAAATATAAGGTGGAGAAACTTCCTGTAGTGGATGCAGAAGGGAAAGTGAAAGGTCTTATCACGGTAAAGGATATCGAAAAGCACCAGAACTTTCCCAAGGCAGCATTGGATTCTTCGGGACGTCTCCTTGTCGGGGCGGCGATTTCTCCTAGAGATTTCGACGTCCGTCTTCCCCTCCTGTTGGAAAACAAGGTAGATTTCGTTGTGCTGGATACGGCCCATGGGGATTCGAGGAGTGTGATGGATGCCATCAGAGCCATCCGCAAGAAGTATCCTGTACCTGTCGTAGGGGGGAATGTGGCCACCGCAGAAGGCACGAAGCGATTGATCGATGCAGGTGCCGAGGCTATCAAGGTAGGAGTAGGTCCTGGTTCGATCTGCACCACTCGAATCGTGGCAGGCATAGGGATTCCACAATTTTCTGCCGTACTTCAGTGTGCCGAAGTGGCCATGGAAAAAGACATCCCCGTCATTGCCGATGGAGGAATCAAATATTCGGGAGACATCGTAAAAGCCATTGGAGCGGGAGCTTCCAGTGTGATGATCGGCAACCTCTTTGCGGGATTGAAAGAGGCTCCCGGGAAGGAAATCATCTACGAGGGAAGGATCTTCAAACAGTATCGGGGAATGGGTTCCCTGGGCGCCATACAGGAAGGTTCGGGGGACCGGTATCAGATGAACAGCAGCGACGAAGAGCCCGTGCCCGAAGGAGTGGAGGGAAGAGTTCCTTACAAGGGGGCCTTGAAACCCTTCGTGCACCAGCTGGTGTCGGGTTTGAAGAAGGGGATGGGTTACTGCGGGTGCAGGACCATTGCTGAATTGCAGCGGTACAGGAAATTTGTTAAAATTTCTCCTGCGGGTTTACGGGAAAGCCATGCCCATGATGTGGTAATCACCCAGGAACCACCCAACTATTCACGGTAGGCAGGAGGAAAATAGATGCGATTAGTCGTCATTGGAGCCCAGTGGGGAGACGAGGGTAAGGGAAAGATCGTGGACTACCTGGCAGAGAACGCGGAAGTGGTGGTTCGGTTCAGTGGTGGTGCCAACGCAGGGCATACGGTGGTTACCGAACAGGCCACTTACAAACTTCACCTGGTGCCTTCCGGTATCCTCTATCCCAACTGCAAAGTCGTATTGGGAACCGGTATGGTGGTAGATCCGGAAGCGTTGTTCCGTGAGTTGGAAGAACTCTCCTCACAGAGGGTTTCCTGGGGAGGAAGGGTGTTCCTTTCGGACCGCGCCCATCTGGTACTTCCCCGGTATCGGGAATTGGACAAGAAACTGGAGGAGAATCGGCGAGTACCCATCGGCACCACGGGACGTGGGATCGGGGTAGCCTACTCGTTGAAAGCTTCCAGGGATGGAATTCGGGTGGCGGATCTCTA
>Ga0123519_10008043_pt1 | contig 16187 bp, 11 predicted proteins | sample YelNatPaOPRAMG02_FD_87396 | JGI IMG/M metagenome (GOLD analysis project Ga0123519, IMG submission 87396) | Hot spring microbial communities from Yellowstone National Park - Yellowstone National Park OP-RAMG-02 (version 2) | ecosystem: Environmental > Aquatic > Thermal springs > Hot (42-90C) ...
ATCTCCTCCTAAATCACTCCTCTCTCCAGACCATACTAGAGATACGGAGCACATCATTAGGTGGGTCAATTTTCAAAGCCGATTAACGCCTCATGTGGGTCATTATTGCATGCTGATTCACACTTGACCCAGCCGGCGCTCCCCGTTTAGGAGTGTTGGTGGTGAGGATAGCTTTTAGTAGAGGTCATTACCGTGATAAATAATGATATTGCGCGACAGTTCGAGTTTATAGCAGGCCTGTTGGAGAGCCGCGACGCAAACCCCTATCGGGTCGAAGCATACAGAAATGCCGCCGAGATACTGCGTGAGCTCGATCGGAACGTATCGGAGATCGTGGAGACCGAGGGTCAAGCTGGGCTGGAGAAGATACCAGGGATAGGAAAATCGCTCGCGCGGTCGATAACAGAGTATCTTCACACGGGGCGGATGTCGGTATTCGAGCGGATTCGCGGGCGCACGGACCCCGTAGCTTTGATCGGCTCACTTCCCGGAATAGGCCCTGATCTCGCTCAGCGGATTTACGACACCCTCGGCACGAGCACCCTCGAAGAGCTGGAAGTAGCGGCGCATGACGGAGCGCTGGCTGAGGTGCCGGGATTCGGGCGAAAGAGGATAAAAGGGGTGATGGATGCGCTCGCGGGGAGGTTGGGAACTCCAAGACGGCCCACGATTCCGACTTCTATCGAACCGAGTGTCGAGGATCTGCTCGATATCGACCGGGAATACCGTGAGAAAGCAAATGCGGGGATGCTGCGGAAGGTGGCTCCACGACGGTTCAATCCAACCGGTGAGGCGTGGCTGCCGGTGATGAACTCGCGCCGGGGGAACTGGTTCTTCACGGCTTTGTTTTCGAATACGGCTCGCGCTCATGAGCTCGGGCGTATGCTGGACTGGGTGGTAATTTATTACGATGGTCCAGATGGTTCGGGTCAGAGCACGGTGGTAACAGCGCAAACGGGTCAGATGAAAGGCAAACGAATTGTGCGAGGTCGGGAGCAAGAGTGTAGGGAGTTTTATGACAGGCGTCGTGCTGCTTAGGGCGGCATGAGGCGTCGCGGATGATACGGCTTGCGCATGCCTGCCGCAGCGGTGTCATCCATTGTACACAATGTCTCTAATCCGTGCCGCATCATGTGACATGATTACCAGTGCCCACAATGGCGAGTATATGAGTTTAGCGGAATAAACTAGGTCTGAGCGGACGTTTTTCATGCCGGGTAGCACTATTTGTGGCTAAAACTTAAGGCATTATGCATGAGTCTGTTCTTGATTCACCAATAACCTTGCTGTATAATCATTGGCGAAGCAAGGGTTCCTTGCGAACCCTGACTTCCGGCCGGAAGGTAGGCCAGGCCTTCCGGCCACTTTGTTTTAATTCTTAATTTTGGATATATGCATGGTGATAATCTGATCAGCAATTATAATCTTCTTTGACGCAAAAAGCCGAAAGATAGAAATGCCGAAAGGAGAATCTATTTCTCTATCATTGGTGCATCGGGAATAGGCATGGGTGGTGTCTGTACTATTCCCTATCCTTTCTATCTTTCGGGCTTTCGCGTCTAAAGAAACTATCAATGCTAATCAGACTACCGCACCCATGCCTATTCAAAATTAAGAATTAAAAACTCAAAATTATACATTCACCCTTTCCCCGCTGGATGCTGATTTTTCTATTGCCTCTATCAACGCAGTCACCCTTAAACCGTCTCGACCTGTTACCATCGGTTCTTTGTCCTCAGCTACGCAGTCGATGAAGTGACGGATGCTTTCGGCGGCGAAGCCCATTTGCTTGCCGTGGATCTCCGGCATAACGAGCACATCGGGATACCAGCCGTTCCCGGTGTAGCGCTCGATGGTGCGGTTGGAACTGCCATCCACATAGAGCGCTCCCTCGCTGCCTACAATCTCGCATTTGAGGTCGATGATGTTGGGAATGCTCTCGGGCAGAATCCAGCAGTTTTCGACCACTGCAACCGCCCCACCCTTGAACTCCAGGGTTACCTCATAAAAGTCAGGAGTGTCGATCCCCTTTTCCTTGAGAACAATGCTCCTCGATACGGCGTAGACATGCTCCACTTCATCGTTAACGAGCCAGGTGACGGTATCGAGGGAATGGCTGCCGATGAACCATTGGACCGTGGATTGGTTCGCCCAGGAGAGCATTTTGGTGGGAACGTAAATCGTATCGTTAAGGCGGTAGTAGATAAGGCGGACAGGGCCGATCTCACCTTTATCGATTGTCGTTTTCGCCGAGTAGAACGGTGGGCTCCAGCGGTTGTGAAAGTCGACCATGAGCTTTACATTAGCGGCTTGGGCCGCGGAGATGATCCTGCGGCAATCCTGAGAAGTGGTTGCAAGAGGCTTCTCTACGAGGACATGCTTTCCGGCAGAGATAGCCACGAGGGCGATATCGGTGTGGGCGAAGTCAGGGGTGACGATCGAGACCGCGTCGATGTCGTCGCGCTCGAGCATTTTATTAAGGTCGGAATAGGCATCGGCGCCGAATTGACCGGCGACCTGAGACGCGCGTGCCTCGTTAAGATCACAAACGGCGACAAGGCGCGCGGAAGGCGATTCGGAATACACGCGAGCGTGCAGGGAGCCCCAGAGCCCTGAGCCGATGACTGCGAAACCTTTGATATCAGGCATATTGCCTCCTTATTGCTTGGGAATCTTGGGTGTTGTTCGACAGGCGGTGGCGCAGGTCCTTCGCAGGTCACATTTTAGCGGCAACTACCACATTTATTTTGACAGCCTGAAGAGAAGGGTTTGAGGTTGTCGATTCGAGATATCAGGTGGTGGGAATAAGCTTGCTGGCAGGGTTAATTGTGGAGGCAGCGGCTGATGCGACAGGAGAGAGGCGGAGGAGTCGAGCCTCGAAGATCAAACCGGGTAAGCCTGATCGGGCTTGTATGGGAAAGCCGGCTTAACTGGCTGTTACTGTTCGTGCCGGTCGCAATAGCGCTGTGGGCGCTTCATTTCGGAGATGTGTGGGTGTTTATCACTTCGGCAGTCGCTATCATTCCACTGGCGGGGATGGTAGGCGAAGCTACCGAGCTCCTGAGCGATCGGCTGGGGCCGGGGCTCGGCGGGCTTTTGAATGCTACATTCGGTAACGCTACGGAGCTTATAGTATCGTTCTTCGCATTGAGTGCGGGCTTGATCGAGGTCGTGAAGGCGTCGATTACCGGCAGTATCCTCTCGAATATCCTCCTGGTGCTGGGCCTGAGTATGATCGCGGGCGGGTGGAATAGAGAGAAGCAGACTTTCAGCCACACCCGTGCGGGAGCAAGCGCTTCGATGCTGTTCCTTGCAGTGGTGGGATTGGTGATGCCGGCGGTGTTCAATCTCGCGGTTTTCGGCACGCTCAGGCAGAGCTCGGTGCCAGTCGAAGAGCTAAGCGCGGTGGTCTCGATAGTGCTGCTGGTCACCTACATGGCAAGCCTGCTGTTTTCCCTGAGAACACGGCATATACTGTTTCATTCAACCTCCGCGGAGCAGGAAGAACCACGCGCGAGCCTTGTGACATCGGTCGCGCTATTAGCAATCGCGACAGGGCTCACAGCATTGATGGCGGAGCTGCTGGTGGGAGCGATATCGCCTGCTACGAAGACCCTGGGTATGAGTAAGTTTTTCGTAGGGATAGTGATTATAGCGATAATAGGAAACGCTGCGGAGCATTATTCAGCTGTGACCATGGCAATGAAGGACAAGATGGACCTTGCGGTCACAATTACAACGGCATCGAGCACGCAGATCGCGCTGTTCGTAGCTCCGGTGCTGGTGCTGGCATCACTGGGGCTCGGGCACCCGATGTCGCTGGTATTTAATCTGTTCGAGGTGGTCAGCGTAGCGCTCGCGGTGCTGGCGCTGTCGATAGTCTGCCTGGATGGGGAATCGAACTGGTTCGAGGGGCTGCAGCTATTGGCGGTGTGGGTGGTGATGGCTATAGTGTTTTACTTCGTACCTGTCAGGTAGGAATCAAGCTGGACACAGTGTGGTGTCCTTGATATACTGTGGGTGCGGTAAGCCGGTCGGCTCATCCGCACTTCATTGTTGGGGGACACCTCGTTGTATTCACGCTGCCTCATTTTTCTTGTACCACTGCTGATCGGAGCTCTACAATCGGCTGCCTGCAGTCAGAATACAAAGCCCACTTGCACATTGTGGCAACTGCCGGAACAGACCCACAGCCAGATGATGTCATACGTTATCCATACGAGTAAAGGCAAAATTATCGCGATCGATGGAGGAACTCGCGGCGATGCTCCTTACCTCAAAGCATTTATAAAGCGTCTTGGAGGCGAGGTAGAGGCGTGGTTCATCACCCATCCGCACTCGGACCACTGCGACGCTCTAACGGAAATCCTTACTAATCCCGATGGAATCGGAATAAAGCGCTTATACGCATCGCTGCCGGATGTGAATTGGGTCCGTAAATATGAACCGAACGGCGCCGGTGATATCATCGCCCTCAATGATGCGATGAAGAAGGCGGGTAAGTGCTTCAATGAAATGCAGCCGGGCGAATTGTTGGAGTTCGACGGTGTCAGTATCGAGGTGCTGGCTGTTAAGAACCCGGAGATTCATCCCAATGCGCTAAATAACTCATCAGCGGTGCTGCGCCTGAAGGATTCGGAAAAGTCGGTGCTGTTCCTCGGCGACCTGGGACCTGAGGGCGGAGAGAAATTGCTAAAGACCAGGTTCAAGGATCAGCTTCAGTCGGAATATGTGCAAATGGCTCACCACGGGCAGAACGGAGTTACGGAGGATTTTTATAGAGTCGTCCGGCCATCATGCTGTCTCTGGCCCACACCTGATTGGCTGTGGGATAATAACTCGGGCGGCGGCAAAGGTTCGGGTCCATGGAAAACCCTGGAGGTTCGTGCATGGATGGAAGCGCTCCAGGTTAGAATGAATATGGTGACTTCGGTCGATGGGCTTTCGAGGATAGACTGATCCGGCTCTCTCATATTGCTATGCTCAGAATTCTTCCATAAGTGTCATGTCGGGACTGAGGCGAAATGGCATGCGGAATCATGGTGAAATAATTTAATAGTATGCACAATCGACAATTTTTAATTCAAAATGCAACTGGTACAATTACCTGATTTTTTGCAGGCCATTGACGGGCTACCATTCGCATGCTAATATCCATCTGATCTAGAGGGTACAGGACGGGTTCCCCCGCCCGCAATACTCCAAGTATTTAACTATACCACACAGAGATTTAATAAGAGTTCCACAAGACATGCTGATGCATACGCATATCAGCAGTCAACACTTATGAGGAGGAGATACAGGATGAGAAAAATATTTGTGCTTGCTGTCGTTCTGCTTTTAGCTGCTTCAGCCGCGTTTGCGGAAACCGGCTACATCACCGGGTTTGAGAACTACACCCTCGATCAGGATGTAATGTTCCGCACGCCCACTTTCTCCGGTTCTACTAGTGGAATGCTCGAAACCACTCCCAGCTACACCGGTGTCACTGATCTTAATGCCCACTCCGGCACCCAATCGCTGAGAGTCGATTGGCAGTGGAAAGCAGCACAGACCAGCCCGTGGCTGCGCCTTACAACCTACTCCACGGCAACGAGCACGCTGCCCCTGGGCAACCCAACGATCAGCATCAATAACAGATTCGGCTTCTGGATTCTTCTTCCGTCCGGCACACCCGATATTAAACTCGGCATCGCCGTCCGCGAAGATAACAGCACCCAGCCGATCGGCGCTTCCGGAACTGCATCCGGCGGCATCGAGTTCGTCGGCTGCACCGGTTTTGCGGCGCCCACTCGAACGATCACCGCATCGGATAGCTGGCAGTATGTGGAGTTCGTGCTCCCGCAGGAGCCGGTTGTTGCCTTCGCCGGCACGACCGCGAACGGCAAGCTCGAGAGCACCACTGGCAAGGGTAATCTCGAATCCCTTGTTATCACTCCTACAGATCCGAATAATGTCGGTCCTTACACGATCTTCCTTGATGATTTCGCCGTTGTTCCCGAGCCCGGCAGCTTATTGGCTATCGGAACCGGTTTAATCGGAATGATCGGCTTCGCAATCAGACGCCGCAGAGCGTAGGAGGCGGAGACCCGCATAATCTATAGATAAACAACGAAAACGCTGGATTGGGGGGTCCAGCGTTTTCGTCAATCCCCAGACTCGTACTGCCGGTCTGCGTCACCCACCGTACGGTCATCTTTCCACGCATTAAGCTCCCCACCCTAAGTTGGCATAGGAGGATGCAACTATGAAATCATTAAAGTTGTTACTGGTCCTTGTATCTGTGCTGGCGCTTCCAGGCATCTGTTGCGGGGCAACCATCAATATCTTTTTTCAATCCGGCGGAGTAGCATACGGCGCGCTGCGTGAGGCAGCTGTCGAATCGCCTCAGGCGGCGCTGGATGCGCTTATGGCTGGTCCTAATGAATTCGAAAAAGCCCAGGGCGTTACGACCAGCATACCGAGCACATGGTATATCAAATCCACACAAGCCAACGGCAATTATATGGACATCAATATCGGTGGGGTTGCCCCCGGCGCCCATTACAGCGATGTTGTTCTGGATCAGATAATCGACCAGTTCGGCAGGACTATGAGCAAATTCGGCCTTACTGCGAGGCTGCTGTTCGATGGACAATCACTCTCAGTGCTTCGCGTTCCACTGCCTGACCCTGGTCATCGAACAATAGCTACTCTCCAAACGACAACCGGTGGTAAATTAGCCGGTAAAAAAATCTGTATTAGCCCCGGACACGGTTATAACTGGAACGGTTACAGCTGGGCGCTTCAGCGAAGCGTCAGCTGCGCTCCTCTTACCGAGGAAGACCTTCATAACATCGATAACGCGACATTCCTGATTCATTACCTCCAGGCCGAGGGAGCAACTATTATCAACGTCCGTGAGATCGATAAGAATCGCGGCAATTCCCCCTGGGGCCTGCCGTGGTGGAAGATGGGGGCGGCTTCTTATCTTTATGATAAAGGTTATCCCGCCAGCGTATACGCTCCACTGCATAATGTCATACCCGGCACTCCCGGCATTGATCAGTCCGATGAGGACCGAGAAGTCCGGCCACTGGCGTGCAATTATGATAACGGCGACATATATGTCGCGGTCCACACGAACGCTCTCAATGGCGACTGCGTCGGCACGGGCTGCCGGAGTGGAATGGAGATGTTCTACGATTCGACCAAGGCAGGCGGTAACGTCAGCGCCGCTCAAACGTTGGCTAACGATTGCATGTCCAACTCCTTATCGACTATCACAACCTACTTCGGCCCTTACGGCTGCAGCCGCGGATGCGCCGCGATCGATTATCCCTACGCGGAAGTGCATTATCCCACCGCCCCGGCTTGCCTATTTGAGGTAGCATACCACGATACATGCGATAAGGACGCGATATGGCTGCGCGACCCGCTGTTTACATCGGCGGCGATGTATGGTGTGTATAAAGGCATCTGTCAGTACTACGGTCTGACGCCGACCTACGACCCCTACAGCGCGGAATATGTCAGCGATGATATTCCCGATACTGTAGATCAGTATGAGACTCGTACCGTTCATATCACTTTCCGCAATCGCGGACTTGCCTGGACAGAGGACCACCAGTTCCGCCTCGGCGCCGTCGGTGATACGGACCCATTCGCGGACATAAGGCATACCATCACCGGAACCGTCGGGCCCGGCGACACCTACACTTTCACATTCACGATGAACTTCCCCAAGCCGGGCGAACAGACCACCGATTGGAGAATGACCCGTGATGGAGTGGTATGGTTCGGCGATACGCTGACCAAAGTAGTCAATGTCAGGGCGACCGTTGCAGATAATGAGCCGCCGACTGCCCCTGGCAACCTGCGCGCGGTATCCGACGATTATTCGGTCGTCCACCTTTCATGGACCGCTTCCACAGACAACATTGGCGTGCTCAATTACGAAGTTTGGCGCAATGGGCAGTTGATCAAGACTATTCCCGATCCCGCCACTTCCTATGATGATACGGGCCTTGCGCCCAATACGGCATGCACCTACCAGGTCCGTGCTAAGGATGGAGCAGGCAACTACTCGCCGTTCTCCAACTCAGCTTCGGCTACCACCTGGAGCATCATCGCCCAGGACAATTTCTCGAATATAAACCAGTGGACCGCGGGACGACTGCAGGACGGCACAACCCGCGGAGCATCGCTCGATACCACTATGGGAAGTACAATCGCGGGTGGTTCCGGAGCGCCTTCCGCAAAGACCATTTCCGGCACTTCGAGCACTAACGGCTGCTACAGCTACATCGGATTCCCGACGCCGTTCGCTGTGGGCTACGTGCAGTGCTCGTTCGATGACACAAGCACCTACAACAGCAGCAGGCAGGGATTGTTCCTCAGGAACTACCGCAGCGGTGACCCACTGCAGCCCAGGCTTGCTTATTTCCTCGGCACCGACTACGCAGTCGCCTATGGAACTTACGATACGGAAACTTATTCGGCATCAGCAGGATGGGTGAAGCACAAAAATGCCGGTGGATCACGCATAGCCGGATGGCGCAAGTTCAAAATAAACGTGGATGGAACCGGCGCTCAGTTCTACATAGACGGCGCTCTGAAGGACACATTCACTCCGCCGGCTGAAGCATCGGAAGGGTTCGATCGGATCTATATCGGTAACGATTACAATGTCAACCAGTCCGCATGGTACGACGATTTGATTGCATGCGCCCCGGTTCCTCCAGTGCCGTCGATGGCGACGCCGGTTGCCGGCCAGAGCAGCATCACCTGGAACTTCATCGAAGGAGACAAGGATTACGAGCAGGGGTTCTACATCAGGGATAATCTTGGCGCTCTGAAGGCTTCATCCGCTCGAAATACGACTTCCGTCACCGAAACAGGTATCCCTGCGAACACTGCATGCGTCAGGACCGTAAGCGCCTACAACGGGACGCTAGAGTCACCTGTGTCGGCGCCTGTCACCGGCGTAACTCTCTCGGTTGCGCCGTCCTATTCCAACATTACAACCGTCCCCGCGGCGGGTGGCTGGATCAGCGGCAAGGTCAGTTTAACATCGCTGACGCCGTTCGGGCCGGGTGGTGTGGACCACTACGGATATGCCGTAGACCAGAACTCTTCCTATAGCTTCGCTGGAAGCGAGCCCACATGGAACGGAGGCACGCTGACAGTTGATGCCGTTGGAGATGGAGGCTGGTATGTTCATATCATCGGCTATAACTCAGCCGGTGCGGCTAACGGCACTCTCGATCTTGGTCCGTTCTATTATGACTCCGTTGCTCCGTCCGCTGTGACAGTGACAGATGATGGCGATTGGACGGCATCGACTTCCGAACTGCACTTCACATGGACATCCGCAACCGATGTCGGCGTGGGCGTGACGGGCTATGAATATGCTATCGGCACGAGCGCGGCGGGAACCGATACTCGTGACTGGACGAGCCTTGGCGCTGTCAACGGATGTACGGCTACGGGATTATCGCTCGTGGATGGAAGAACCTATTATGCGAGCGTGAGGGCGCTGGATGCTTCGGGTAACAGAAGCGCTTCAGCTTCTTCTGATGGTATAAGGGTCGCGCCCGTGGCGGCTAAGGTTTCGGATGTGAAACTCTTGCCCGAAGGCGCGTTCAGGCAATTGCTGGGTAAGCCGGTAGTTGCGGTATATCCTGACAAGCTCTACATTGAGGAACCCGATCGAACATCGGCGATTGCAGTGACTGCGATTAGCGCTGGCGCATCGGTGGGCGATCTGGTGGATGTGATCGGATCGATGTCGGGGGTGAGTTCGGAGCGCTTTATAAACGCGGCTTACCTGCATGTGGCTGGATCCGACACACCTCTGGCGCCGTTCTTTATGGACCTGCGGGCTCTCGGCGGTTCGAGCTTCGGGCCGACTCCCGGAGCGGTGGGCGGCGTTGGCTTGAATAACGTCGGGCTGCTGGTGGCGGTATACGGAGCGGTGAGCGACTCCGATCCGATGCAGGGGACGTTCAGGATCAGCGACGGCAGCGGGACGATCAGCATCTCAGCGCCGGGGCTGATGATACCGCAGAACGGCTTCGCGCGCGTGGTCGGGGTTGTGCGGTTGGACGCCTCGTTCGCGCCGTTCGTTCAGCCAAGGACGCAGAATGATATAACTCCAGAACCGTAGGAGCGAACGGGGTTATATATTATCGATAAAGGTCCGGGGCCTACGGGTCTCGGGCCTTATTTTTCAGCTGCCGATCCTTCTCTTCAGATCTTCGGCGGTAAATGGGCCTGCATCGGAGATTAGTTCTCGGGCGGCGGGGACTTTTTCCCAAACGTTCCAAAGCAGGACTCCCCGAACACGCTTGTTGTGGAGATAATAGACCACCCCTTCACGGAAGGGCTCTTTCCAATCGTAGACGATCTCGAGGTTGTTGTCGAGTTCTCCTACGGCTTCGTAACCGAGATCGAAGAGGTCGGAATAGAAGTAGGGAAGGTGGGTATATGGCTCTGCTTCACCAGCCATCGCTTTGCCCGCATAAGCGCCCATCGTTACGGCGTTATCTTCGTGCTCGACCCGGAGGCGGCGGTCGAGATCGGGATTGTAGAAATTAGCGACATCACCCGCGGCGTAGATATCGGGGTGACCGGCATTCAGGAGTTCATCGACCTGGATGCCGTTTTCCACCGCAAGTCCCGCTTCTGCCGCAAGATCGGTGTTGGGGGTGATGCCTATTCCGGCGACGATCCCGTCCACATCTATCTCTCGGCCCTCGCGTGTTTTAACCGTATGCTTTTCTCCGCGGCTTTCGACCTTAACGGCAGTGTCTCCAGTTACGATTTCGACTCCCTTCTCGCGATAGTAGTCGGTAATGAACTTCGCCAGGTCGGGCGGATACATTTTTGCGCCGATGGTGGAATCAGGGAAGATCATAATCGCATGCTTATCGTTCATCGCAAGCGCGGCGGCGATCTCAGAACCGATAAAACCCCCTCCGATTACGGCGAATCGGCTGCCGCGGTTTGTGAGCGCTCGCAAGCGCTCATAATCAGCGAATGTGCGGTAGTAAATGATCGCATCGGACTCGAACGGCAGGTGGCGAGGAGTGCCCCCGGCAGCGATCAGGAGCTTATCATAGGTATACTCGCCGCCCTCGAGGTCGTAGAGAACCTTGCCGGCGGGGTCGATCCTGTGGATGTGGCGGTCCATGAAAAGCGAGATGCCGAAATCGGCGGTGCGGAGCCAGATGCTGTCGACCGATTTGCCCTTCCAGAGCTGCTTTGTAAGCGGTGGGCGTTTATAGGGAGGGCTGGATTCAGCGCTTACTATACCTATCGAGCCGCTGGAATCGATCTCGCGGATCGCTTTGACAGCCGAATCGGCGGTCATTCCGCCTCCGAGGATAAAGTATTTGAAGTGGGCCATATTTACCTCCCTGCCATGTTTTTCGAGCCGGGGGTTATATACCCAGATCAGCGCAGAGCTAAAAATTGGGGTAAAACAGGTGCGGCCTCGGTAGTAAACCGAGGCCGCATCGTTATCAGCGCGAGAAAGATATTATTACTGACCCGGAGCGGCATCATCAGGCGCGGGCGCGGGCGCGGGAGGAGCACCAGGAGCTGGGCCGCGCTGTCCGCGGTTTCCACCCATCCGGCGGCCGTTCGCGGCTTTGAGCTTGTTAAGCTGGTCGGCGCTGAGGACCGGCCTGATCTGGTCCCAGGTCTGCATCTCGGCAGTAATAACCGCCGCATCAGCCTTCTGGGCGTCGGCAAGGAGCTGGGCTACTTTCTGAGCGTCATAATTAGAATCGAGAACGGCATCACGCAGAGCAATGGCAGTCTGACCGGATTTCTGCCTCAGAGGCCGAAGAGTCTCATCAGCCTTGGTCAGGATAGCGCTCAGCTTGGTCTTCTGGTCAGAGGTGAGCTGCAGATTGTCGGCAATGGAATCGATCATAGCGGCGGGAGGCGGCGCAACAGCCATAGACAGCGACGCAGCGTTATTACCACCACGCCTGTTCTGCCCGCCGGGTCCACCAGGTCCGCCCTGAGCCAGCGCCACTGTAGCGCACAGGGCTAAAGCCAGCACAAGCAAGATGATTACAGACTTCTTCAACTTAGTTCCTCCTCCTTGAATATGGTTAATTCTGCCGATAGGGCACCGACTAATTAGACGATTATATCAGGTAAAGGTTTCACATGATCTTTGTGCTCGAAAGAAAGGTGGCACTAGACCAAAGTTAAGCATTGCTGTAAAATACGCATGACCCGGCAGAGCCGGCCTTTTTTGTGCGCCTGGAGGTAATTTAATAATGGACGAGCGAACGGTGCTGAACGAGCTTGTACGGATGTCGGCATGGCTCGGTAAGCCTGAGAACGACTATGTGATCCTTGGTGAGGGAAATACCTCGGCTAAGATCGATGAGAATTATTTCTTCGTTAAAGCAAGTGGGAAGTATCTGGCGATCTCAGATGATAATACTTTCGTCAAAGTGAAGCACAAAGATGCGCTCGATATCCTCGATGCAGGCGACCTGACGGATGAGGAGATCAAAGACGCGCTGTTCGCGGTGTGCGCGGACCCAGAGAACAAGATGAAACCATCCGTCGAGACCACGTTCCACGCATTCCTGCTCAGCCTGCCGGATGTAAACTTCGTCGGTCATACCCACCCCACCGCTGTCAATTCGCTTCTGTGCAGCGTAAATGCTAAAGAGATTCTTAAAAGCTGCATTTTCCCCGATGAGATCGTATACTGTGGAATCGAACCGATTTTCCTGGAATATGTGGATCCGGGGCTCGAGCTCGCGAGGATCATCCGGGATGCTTCCTATAAATTCATCGAGGAGCAGGGATGCTCCCCGAAGGTCATTTTGATCCAGAACCACGGTCTGATCGCGCTTGGGAAGACGGCTCACGAGGTGGAAGCGATCACTGCGATGTGGTGCAAGACCTGTAGAGTGCTCGCGGGAGCGCATACCTTCGGCGGGGTGCATTATTTCACGAAGAAGAACGTGGAAAGGATTTATACCAGACCGGATGAGCATTATCGGAAACAGCAGTTTAAGTAGAGTGAGACCGGAATGGAAAGCTATTTTATTGACTTTCGCATAATGATGTGACGTACTGGCGGGTCGGATCGAGCACGAAGCCTCCTGCCAGGTTGTCCGTACATTACCTGAAACTCAGTAGATTCATTGAGTAATGAGTAGTGACTGTAGGCGAAGGTCTGTAGGGTACGCTTCGGGCCTCTCGCACCCCTAGGGCGCTGCCGCCCGAGGGACTCTCGTGATTCCGGTGATCTTTATAAATGCTGGATCAGTAAAGATAACGAGCTTGTCCGTTTTTAGAAAGGTGTTATGCTATGAGCGACGTGCTTAATAAATATAAGAAGCTGGATTATAAGTTGCCGGAGGCTAACCTGGCCTGGCGGATGTATGAGGCGGGGGTGGAAAACTTCGGGAAGAACGGTCCCGATACGCTGCCGCTGCTTAAGCCGAAAGATGATGAGCTGCTGGTGAGGGTGGATGCGATAGGCATCTGCTTCTCGGATGTGAAGCTGATCACACAGGGGTCGAGTCACCCGAGGATAACCAGGCGCGATCTTGCAAATGATCCGGTGACCGCGGGGCACGAGGTGTCGCTCACGGTGATCGAGGCTGGGAGCAAGTGGGCTGGTCAGTATAAGCCTGGCAGCCGCTATATCGTGCAGGCGGATGTTTATTATAAAGGTGTTAATATAGCTTACGGCTATGCGCTCGCGGGTGGTATGCAGCAGTTCGGTATCATCGGCGAGCCGATCCTGGCAGGTGATGAAGGGTCGTATTTGATTCCCGTAAAACCCGATACGGGCTATGCCGAAGCCGCGCTGGTGGAACCGTGGACGTGCGTGGTCGCCTCATACAGGATCGTGCCGCGAAGAAGTCTGAAACCGGGCGGAGTGACGCTGATCGTCGGGCTCGAAGATGGAGACTATACCATCGGCGGTTCGTTATGCTCTTGCGGGGCTCCGGCGAAGCTGATCCTGGCGGGTCTGCCTGAGAATGTGAAGTCAGGAATATGCAAATGCGGCGGATGCAGCGCGGAGATAATCGAGACAGGCAAGCTATCGGCAGGTGAAGTGAAAGCGCTCGCACAGGAGAGGACCGGCGGTAAGGGGTTCGATGATGTGATCGTACTGGGAACTCCCGATCCGGATCTTGCTGAAGCGCTCGGGACGAACCTTGCCAAAAGCGCCGTGATGGCGATTGTAGCCGACAAGCCGATGAGCCGGCCGGTCCAGATCGATGTGGGGCGCGTGCATTACGATTATATCGACTATGTCGGGACGAAATCGAAGAATGTGGCGGATGCGTATGGCGGAAGTCGTGAGAGCGAGTTCGTGCAGGGTGGCAGCGCGTGGTTTATAGGGGCCGCGGGTCCGATGGGGCAGATGCACGTTCAGCGCGCTGCAAAGATGCCTAACGGGCCGAAGAAGATTCTGTGCACCGATGTCGACAATCACAGGCTCGATTATCTGAAAGCCGGAGTGGCTGAAGCCGCAAGAGAGAACGGGATCGAGATGGTGTTTCTGAACCCTATGGAAGAAGGAATTGAAGCGCAGAATAAGGCAATCGCGGATATGACCGGCGGTAAGGGTTTCGATGATATAGTTGTTCTTGCTCCGGTTACGGCACTGATCCAGGGTGCGGTCGAGCATTTGGGCAACGGCGGTTTGATGAATATATTCGCGGGGGTACCAAGAGGCACGATCGCTACAATGGACCTGAGCGCGACTTATATGAAGGGAATCAGGTTCGTGGGGTCGAGTGGTTCGAGGCCGAAAGATATGGTCGATACGCTCGCGTTCACCGAATCGGGAGAGTTGCCGGTGAGAAACTCGCTCGCCGCGATTGGCGGGATCGATGCGATGGCTGATGGCGTGAGAGCGGTGAAAGAGGCACGATTCCCTGGAAAAACGGTGATCTTCCCTCACATCCGGCTTGCACTCACGGCGCTCACCGAACTGGATAAAGTAATGCCGAACGTATACGCGAAGCTGCGGGATGGGAAATTCTGGACCCAGGAAGCGGAGGATGAGCTGCTTCAGAGTAAGCTGAATATTTAGTTATTATTTATAAGCAGCAATTAATGAGTAATGGCCGTAGGTGAAGGTCTATGCTGGTACAGGTACCATAGAGATAACCGATAGTGCTGAGCAGGCCGGACGCACCGCACTCCAAAGGCGCTTCGCTAATCATTGGTGGTATAGATTCTGAAACGAGTTCAGGATGATGTACAGTGTATGTCTGATGACAGGGTTGTAGGTCTGAATGATGCGATTATGAGCCGGCATGATGTATTGCCGGCGATGAAGCTTAAGAATATAAAAGGTGAGTTGGAGTTGGATTGTTATGGGCGAGAATATGCGGTTTAAGGATAGGGTCGTGCTGGTTACCGGGGCGGCTCAGGGATTAGGTAAGGCGATCTGCGAGAAGTTCGCGGGTGAAGGCGCGGTCATGATCGTGGCTGATATAAATGAGGACGGCGCTAAGGCGACCGCCGAAGAGCTCGGAAAGCAGTATGGCGTTCGCACTCTAGGAATGAAAATGGATGTCACCGATGATTTCGAAGTTCATACCGCGATGGAAATGATCGAGAAGGATTTCGGACGGCTCGATGTGCTCGTGGCGAACGCGGGAATACTGAAGGCATACGAATTGACGGAATTCCCCGTGAGCGAGTGGCGGCAGGTGATCGAAGTCAATTTGGTGGGGTATATGATTTGCGCGAAACATGCGTGCCAGGTCATGCGGAAGCAGAAGAGTGGCGCGATAATCCAGATCAATTCGAAGTCGGGTAAAAAAGGCAGCTTCCGTAATTCTGCTTATGCTGCGAGTAAGTTCGGCGGTATCGGGCTCACCCAAAGCCTCGCGCTCGAGATGGCGCCTTACGGCGTGCGCGTAAATGCGGTGTGTCCGGGGAACCTGCTGGATGGAACGTTGTGGCAAGATAGCCTGTTCGAGCAATATGCGAGAACGCAAAACCTATCCGTTGAACAGGTCAGGCAAAAGTATCTTGACCAGGTTCCACTGGGACGCGGGTGCGCCTACGATGACGTAACAAATGTTGTCGCGTTCCTGGCATCGGATGATGCGAGCTATATGACGGGTCAGGCAATTAATGTAACCGGCGGGCAGGAGATGCGGTAGGCATAAAAGGAAACGAAAATGGCAAAAAACGCC
>Ga0123519_10008046_pt1 | contig 16182 bp, 10 predicted proteins | sample YelNatPaOPRAMG02_FD_87396 | JGI IMG/M metagenome (GOLD analysis project Ga0123519, IMG submission 87396) | Hot spring microbial communities from Yellowstone National Park - Yellowstone National Park OP-RAMG-02 (version 2) | ecosystem: Environmental > Aquatic > Thermal springs > Hot (42-90C) ...
ACGGGCCACGGCGGCCTCGTCCCAGGGGAGGGCGTAATCGGCGTAAAAGATGCAGCCCTCGTGTCCTTTGCCTAAGAGAAGTACCATGTCCCCTGGCCGGGCGGCCTCGAAGGCGGCGCGGATGGCCGCGCGGCGGTCGGCGATGCGGCCCTATCAGAGGAGTGGTCAGTTCCCACGAATCGGCGAGTAATGGGTACGGGCCCAGGCGAAACGGTACCAGGGTTTTCTGGGCCCGAGGATCGGCCGGGGCAACTTCGCGCCGGGGAGGCTAACGATGGAACGTCTGGTCGAGTGTGTGCCTAACTTCAGCGAAGGGCGACGCCAGGAGGTCGTGGAACGCATCTGCGCCCGCATCCGCTCGGTGCCGGGGGTGCGCCTGCTGGATGTGGAGATGGACGCCGACCATAACCGGGCGGTGGTGACCTTTGTAGGGCCGCCGGAGGCGGTGGGAGAGGCGGCCTTCCGAGCCGCCCAGGAGGCGGCTGCCCGGATCGATATGCGGCAACACCGGGGGGCCCACCCCCGCATCGGGGCCACCGACGTCATCCCCTTTGTGCCGATGCGCGGGGTGACCATGGAGGAGTGTGTGGAACTGGCCCGGCGGGTCGGGGAGCGCATCGGGCGGGAACTGGGCATCCCGGTCTATCTGTATGCGGAGGCCGCCTCCCGACCGGACCGCTATGACCTGGCCGACATCCGCCGGGGCGAGTACGAGGGCCTGGTCCAGGAGATCTCCCGCCCGGAACGCGCCCCGGATTTCGGGCCGGCCGAAATGGGGCCGGCCGGCGCCACCGCCGTCGGAGCCCGCCCCTTCCTCATCGCCTATAACGTCTACCTGGGCACCTCCGACCTGGACATCGCCCGCCGAATCGCCCGGGCGGTGCGCCACTCCAGCGGCGGGTTACGTTATGTCAAGGCCATGGGGGTGGCCGTGGGGCAGCCGGGAAGGGTACAGGTCTCCATGAACCTGACCGACTACCGCCACACCCCCATCCATCGGGTCATGGCCCTGATTCGCGCCGAGGCCGCCCACTACGGCGTTCCGGTCTTGGAAAGCGAGATCGTCGGACTGGTGCCGGCCGAGGCCCTCCTGGAGGTCGCCCGATACGAACTCCAACTCCACCGCTTCTCGCCCCAGCAGGTGCTGGAAAACCGCCTCCTGGAGGAATCCGGGGAGGCCGGGTTGGAGAAGGACCTGCCCCGCGCCTTCCTCTCCCGCCTGGCGGCCGGCACCCCCACCCCCGGTGGAGGAAGCGCCGCGGCCCTGGCCGGGGCCATGGCCGCCGCCCTGGCCCGCATGGTGGCCAACCTGACCCTGGGCCGCCGACAGTATGCCGCCGTCCACGGCCAGGTCCGGGAGATGGAATCCGCCCTCGCCCGCCTGCAGGAAGAGTTCCTGGAACTGGTCGTGCGCGATGCCGAGGCCTTTGAGGGAATCCTTTCCGCCCGGCGGTTGCCCCAAAACACGGAGGAAGAAAAAGCCCTCCGCCGTCAGGCCATCCAGGAGGCCATCCGGAAGGCCGCCCGCGTGCCCCTGGCCACGGCCGAGCGGGCGGTCAAGGTGCTGGAATTCCTGGTGTACCTGGCCGCTGTAGGCCACGAGAACGCCCTCACCGACGCCCTGGTCGCCGCCTCCCTGGCCCAGGCAGCCGTCGAGGGGGCCGCTGCCAACGTCCTGGTCAACGCAGACTCCCTGGAGGACGCCCTGCTGGCCGGCCAGTTCCGGGCCCATACCGAGGCCTTTGCCGGGCAGGCCGGGCAACGGGTGGCCGAGATTCGCCGGACGATCGAGGCGCGCCGGGGCTGAAAAGCCCCATTTACCCCCTGGGGGTAGATGAGGCTGGAGGACCTTGTTACTCCCCATCCAGATGCCGACGCACCTCGGCCAGCACCTGCTCCGTATCCCGGAAGTGCACCCCGTGCAGGCCGACCTTCCGCGCCCCGAGGACATTCTCCTCGATATCGTCCACGAAGACGGCTTCCTCCGGACGCACCCCCAGCCGCTCCAGGGCAATCTGGTAGATGCGTGCCTCCGGCTTCATCACCCCTTCCTCGGCCGAAATCACCAGGACATCCAGGACGTTGCCCAGGCCGTATTTTCCGGTAAAGACCTGGCGGGCGCTGTCCCAGGCGTTGCTGAGCAGCCCGGTCCGGTAGCGCGGCCGCAGGCGGCGGAGAAAGTCGAAAAGGACCGGGTCCATCCGATCGCCGGCCCAGAAGTCGCGGCGCAGTTCCTCCAGTTCGGCGGCGTTCAGGCCCAGGGTCCGGGCGACATATTGCCACACCGCCTCTTCCGACAACCGACCCCGCATGGCCTGCACCGAGACCTCCGACTCAAAGACCAGCCGCGCCAGGCCTCCCCGGGGCAGGGACAGGCGCTCCTCCCATTTGCGCCGGCCCCCATCGTCCTCCGTGCGCACCAGGACGCCCCCAAAATCAAAGATCACCGCGCGGATGGGCATTTCCCCTCCTCAGACCTTCTTCTCCACCGCCTCCCGGGCCAGGGCCAGGAAGCGCGCAAGAGGCATGTCCCCCAGGTCCTCGTTGGTGCGCAGGCGCACAGCCACCTGGCCGGTCGCCTCCTCCCGGGCTCCCAGGATGAGCATGTAGGGCACCTTTTGCAACTGATGCTCCCGTATCTTGGCCTGCATTCGACGGTTGGAATCGTCCAGGACGACGCGCAGCCCGGCGGCCCGCACTTCCTCCTCGACCCGACGGGCATAGGGCACCTGGGCATCGGTGATGGGAATCAGGACCACCTGCACCGGGCTGAGCCAGACCGGAAAGGCCCCGGCATAGTGCTCGATCAGCAGGCCCAGAAAACGCTCCATCGAGCCCAGGAGGGCCCGGTGGACCATATAGGGGCGGTGTTCCCGGCCGTCCTCGCCGACGTAGGAGAGGTCGAAGCGCTCCGGGAGGTTGAAGTCGAACTGGATGGTTGTGCACTGCCAGGTCCGCCCCAGGGCATCGCGAATCTTCCAGTCGATCTTGGGGCCGTAGAAGACGGCCTCGCCCTCGGCCCGACGGTAGGGCAGGTGGCGGGCTTCCAGTGCCCGGCTCAGGGCCTGTTCGGCCTGCTGCCAGGCCTGGTCGCTGCCGGCGTACTTTTCCGGATGGGCCGGGTCGCGCACCGAGAGGTCGATTTCGTATTCGTGGAAGCCAAAGGAGCGCCACAGGTGCAGGCAAAAGTCCAGGCAACGCAGGACCTCGTCCTCGATCTGGTCCGGCCGGCAGAAGATGTGGGCATCGTCCTGGGTGAAACCGCGAACGCGCAGCAGGCCGTGCAACACGCCGCCGCGTTCGTAGCGGTAAACCGTGCCCAGTTCGGCCCAACGCAGGGGCAGTTCCCGGTAACTGCGGATGCGGGAACGGTAGATGGAGATATGGAAGGGGCAGTTCATCGGCTTCAGGTAGAACTGCTGCTCGTCGATCTCCAACGGGGCGTACATATTCTCGCGGTAAAACTGCAGGTGCCCGCTCTTTTCCCAGAGCCAGGAGCGGCCGATGTGGGGGGAGAAGACGAGTTCGTAGCCCCACTTCAGGTGTTCCTGCCGCCAGAACTCCTCCACCAGGTAGCGAACCAGGGCCCCCCTGGGGTGCCAGAGGACCAGGCCGGCCCCCAGGTCAGGATCGATGCTGAAGAGGTCCAGTTCCCGCCCCAGGCGGCGATGGTCGCGCCGTTCGATCTCCTCCAGGCGGAGGAGGTAGGCCTCCAGTTCCTGGCGGGTAGGCCAGACCGTGCCGTAGATGCGCTGGAGTTGCGGCCGGCGCTCATCGCCCCGCCAGTAGGCCCCGGCCACCCGCAGGAGTTTGAAGGCGTCGGCCGGAATCTGGCCGGTGCGTTCCAGGTGCGGCCCCCGGCAGAGGTCGGTGAAGGTATCGTGGGTGTAGGTGGTCAGGGTCGGAGGGGCGGCGGAGAGGCTTTCCCCATCCTCGTCGGCCCGGCCGGCCAGGAGGTCCTCGAGGAGTTCGAGTTTATAGGGCTGGTCGCGGAAGAGCCTTCGGGCTTCTTCGGGGGAGATCTCGCGCCGCACAAAGGGGTGGTCGCCCCGGATGATCTCCCGCATACGGGACTCGATGGCCGCCAGGTCCTCCGGAGTGAGCGGGCGGGGCAGGTCAAAGTCGTAGTAGAAGCCGTCCTCGATGGCCGGCCCGATGCCGAACCTGGCCCCGGGGAAGAGGTCGCCCACGGCCTGGGCCATCACATGGGCCGTGGAGTGGCGGAGCGGAAGCAGGGGATCGTCCTTAGGAGCCGGCATGGTTCACCTCCTCAGGAAAAGGTTCCAGAGCAACAGGGCGATGGCCACAAGGATCACCAAAAGCAGATAGGCCGGGAAACGGGCCAGGAAGGGCAGCCGGCTGTAGAGCCAGCCGGGGAAGGTTTTGCGCACCTCCTGAGCGCGAAGAAAGTGCTGACGGGCCTCTCCGTAGCGGCCCTGGCGGGCGCAGAAGTGGCCCAGGTTGAAGCGGGCGGCCAGGGCGATCTCCGGAGGCACCTCCGGGAGGGCCAGCAGCCGTTCCAGTTCGGCCTGGGCCTCCTCGAGTTGGCGGAGGTGCAGGAGGAGCATAGCCAGGTTGAAGCGGTAGGTGGGCCGTTCGGGGTCCAGGGCCAGGGCCTGCTGAAGGGAAGTGCGGGCCTCCTCCAGCCGCTTCATGCGGAAAAAGCAGGTGGCCATATTGTTGTGCACGGCGGCCCGCCTCTCGCGGTCCTCCTCCGGCAGGGCTTCCAGTTGGGCCCGGTGTTCGGCCAGGGCCTCCTCATAACGCCCCTGGCTGACGGCCACCCAGGCCAGGACGCCGTGAGGCCGGGCCAGAGAGGGGTCCAGTTCCAGGGCCCGGCGGGCGGCCCGGACGGCCGGCCCCAAACGGGAAAGTTCGGCCAGGGCCCGGGCCAGTTCCTGGTAGGCCAGGGCGTTGGTCGGTTCGCGTTCCACCAGGGGTTCCAGCAGGCGCAACGCCTCCTGCGGCCGGCCGGCCTCCAGGTGGGAACGGGCCTCGGCCAGCGGGTCAGGTTCAGCAGGCACGGGTGCATCGGCCATCGCCTCTACCTCCAAAAAAATCCCCCTCGTCCGCTGGGACGAGGGGCATCCTCGTGGTTCCACCCGGCTTCGGCCGGCCATTCCCCGGCGCGGACATGGCCGGCCCTCCGGCGGCGGATAACGGAGCCATCCGGGAACCCTTACCGGGCCTGATGCTGGCCGTTTCGGGTCCGACTCCCAGGGGGTTTTCCCTGTCGCCACGGCGAGGAGGAGTTCCAGCCACGCCCCTCCCTCTCTGGCACCTGGCGGTCAGGTACTCGTCCTGTTCATCGTCTTTCCTGAGACAGCCGGCCGGCGCGCCCCGGCCGGTCGCCCTGGGTTGGAGTGGGCGGTACTGGATTCGAACCAGTGACCTCTACGATGTCAACGTAGCGCTCTGACCGGCTGAGCTAACCGCCCGACGAATATATAATACCACAAAACGGGCCATCTGGCAAATCAAAGCAGCCCCATCGGGTCTTCGAAGAAGCGCAGGGTATGGAGCGCCTCCTCGGCGGCCTCGCGGATGTCTTCCTCCTCCCGCTCCAGGCAGCGCTCCAGCAGGCGACGGGCCTGCGCCCCGCCGATCTCGCCCAGCGCCCAGATGGCCGCCCGGGCAACCTCGTGGTCGGCATCGTCCAGAAGGGGAGCCAGGGAAGGCACCAGGCGCGGGTCCCCCATTTCCCCACAGGCCCAGGCCGCCTCGTAGCGCATCTCCGGGTCCGGACTGGCCAGTTCGCGCTCCAGGAAGGGATGCCAGCGTTCGCCCATATGGTGGCCCATGGCGTGTATCGCGCTGACGTGCATCTCCCGTTCCTCCGCCTGGTAGGCCCGGAGAATCGTCTCCTCCACCTCGGACGAATCGCCCATGTAGGACACCGTCTCGACGGCCCGCCTGCGCACCTCCAGCGGGGCCTGGGCGTCGCCGAAGATATCCAGGAGCAGGCGAAGAAGCCGCTGGCGATACCCCTCCAGAAAGTCGGTCGTTTCCATCAGGTAGACGAAGCGGCCCAGGGCCAGGACGGCTTCGCTACGCACCTGGGGGGAGGGGTCCCCGGCGGCCATCTGGAGGAGTTGCTCCAGCAGGCTCAGGCTCTCATCGTCCACCAGACCTTCGATGGCCGCGCTCCGCACCACCTCGTCCGAATCGGCCAGGCAGAAGAAAAGCACATCCCGAAAGTTCAGGTCCGGGTTGTCCTCGCTCAACTGGGCCAGGGCGCGGACCACCTGACGACGGCGCTCCCGGGAGGCCCGGGGCCAGGCCTCCCGGAAAGCAGCCAGGTGTTCGGCCTGGGGATTGGAAAGGAACTGCAACCGGCTATAGGAGAGGGGATGTTCCTCCCCCAAGACCTCGGCCAAAAGGTGGGCAAATTCCGGTTTCCGTCCCGAAGTCATCGTTTCCCTTTCTCCTGGGCGCCTACTCTTCCTCCGCCGGAGTATAGAGGTACACCCCTTCCTCCTCGGTGGGGGCAAACACATCCATCAGATCCAGCACCCGACGCAGGTACTCCATGCTGAAGGGACGTTCGATGTTGACCACGGGGTAGAGTTCCTCCAGGGAGGCACGATACCCGGCCCCCTCCTTCCGGCCAACCAGGGTGAAGGCGTGGGCGACGACGTCGGCCGGCCGGCGGCGCACGGCCGGCGGCAGGGGAGCGGTGTTGCGCAGCCGGGGGAAACGCTCCTCGCTCAGGAGAAGGCTCTCCTCGACCTCGCAGTAGAAGGTGGTGTCCTCGAAGGTGTAGCGGTTGCGGCGCTCGTCGTAGGTGAGCAGGCGCCTCTCCTGGGCCTCGGTGGCCAGGTACTGGAGCACAAAGACGTTGGGCTCCTCGGTCCGCGTGATGGTTATGAGGGCTCCCGGCACCAGGCTGCTGTGGAAGAACTCCTCCAGCCCCCACAGCCAGCCGCCGCGGTTCCCCATCGGATAGCGCAGTTCCACGGCGTAGGCCTCATAGTGCTGGGGAATCTCGAAACGCAGATAGGCCGAACGCTGCTCTTCCAGGAAGGGAGGCGGGAAAAAGGCCCGGGCCTGGGCGTCGTAGGGCAATATCCCATGGCGGTACTCGTAAAAGGTCAGGAAATGCTCCAGTTGTTCCGGCCGGCCGGCGGCCTCCCCTTCCTCCTGAAGGAAGGCATAGTCCTGCCCGACCTCGGCCGCCTTGATGGAGTGCGAACCGATCGCCGGCAGGTCCTTGACCGCCCACAGGTTCGCCCCGGCGACGCCGACGTACTCGAACTCCTTCTTCTCCCGCAGCAGACGGGCGTTGAGCGAAAAGGCCCAGAGTTCGTAGTCTGGGTCGCTCGGCTTCTTGAGGAACAGGTCCTCCAGAATCGCCAGGTCGCTGAGCGGGGTCTCCTCCTCCAGGATGTAGCGGCGAATCTCGGCCAGTCGGCTCTTGCTAAAGTGCTCCAGTTCCTCTTCCAGATACCAGGCGTCGCCGAAGGAGACGACCCGGAAATCCCGTTCCAGGGCGTCCCGGAGCACCCGGCCGATGGCCTGGCCGTGGCGGGCAAAGATCTCTTCGGGTTGGAGGCGGAAATCGATCGCCGTGCCGTCTTCCAGGCGCAATTCGGTAGCCGGCTCCACCTTGCGGGTGGCGGCGATGGCAATCTGCTCCGCCGTGGCCAGCACGGCCTGGGCCGGCGGGCCGGCCCGGGGAAGTTGCATCTGACGGATGGCGGCACGCACCCAGAAGGGCGAGAGGGATGGCCGGCGCACCGCCCGTCGCCGGGAGGCCACGGCGCTTCCCTCCGGCGTCGGGTGCAACTGGCGCGGCGGCAAGGCCGGCTCCGACCACTCGACAACCGGACGCCCGCGCCTGGAAGTGACGTAAAAGACCTCGCCCTCGCGCTCCAGGCGGGCGAAGATGTGGTTGTTCTTGTTCAGCGCCGCCTCGATCAAACGGGCAGCCTCTTCTCGCTCCCGGCGCAAGAGTTTGCGTTCCAGGAAGTAGTCGGTCAGGGCGCTCAGGCTCTGGCGGATGGGCGCGTCCAGCCCGTACATGGCTCCCTGGCGCATCATCAACAGGAAAACCTGCCGGGCGATATTCTGTTCCTCTTTCCTGCCCCGAAATTCGATCTCTTCCATCAACTACCTGTCTCCTCAGGATAGCACGGTCCCCGAACCGGCCGTCTCTTCTTCCAGCACCTTGTTGCGCAGGATGATGATGTACTGGTAGACCAGGGAATCCAGCGACTGCGGCCGGCCGGCCTCTCGCAGCCAGTCGAGCAGTTCCTCAAAACCGGTTTCCCCCAGACGTACTTTGCTGGCATCCATATCTTCCTCCAGGAATTATCGAGAATTCATTTTACTACACCCTCCCCTTTTTGGCAAACTTGCCTGGGCCGGACTCTTCGGTTATAATGGCCTGGCCGGGACGACCTGGAGGGTCCCGGTTCGAGGCAAACCAGGAGCACAGGACAGCGATGGCTTCGTGGTCTCTTGCCAACGCGCCGGAGGCCGGCCGACAAGAACCGGCAACCGGGCTTCCGCCGGCCGGCCCAACCATGCCCCGTCGCCGCTTTACCGTGGAGGCAGCCCTCTACCTTCTGATTCTGGCGCTGACCCTCCTCACCCGGTTCGCCCTCCTGGACCAGATGGCCCTGCACCACGACGAGGGCATCCACGCCCTCTTCGGCTGGAACATCTACCGGGGCTACGGCTGGGTACACGACGCCGTCTACCACGGTCCCCTCATCTACCATGCTGCCGCCCTCTCCTACTTCCTCTTCGGCGATAGCGACACCACCTTCCGCCTGATTCTGGCCGTCTTCGGCACGGCCACGGTCATGCTGCCGCTCCTCCTGCGCCGCTACCTGGGCCGCTGGGGGGCGCTCCTGGCCTCCTTCCTCCTCCTGATCTCGCCAACCTTCCTCTACTTCGGCCGCTTCGGCCACCCCGACGTCTTCGGAGCCTTTTTCACCCTCCTCCTCTTCGTCTGCATCGTGCGCTATGTGGGCGAAAGGCGCAACGGCTGGCTTTACGGGGCGGTGGTGGCCACCTGTCTGCACTTTTGCGCCAAGCCGACCGCCTACCTGGCCACGGCTGTTTTCCTCCTCTTCCTGATGGCCCGGGTCCTCTGGGAACGCTACAACCTGCACGCCTTCTGGCCCCTCCTGGGCCTGCTCCCGGCCGCCCTGGAGGACCTCTGGCAGGCCGCGGGCCGGAGCCCATGGTTCCCTCCCCTCGTCAAGGTCTTTGGCCTATCCCTGAGCGGCCTCTCCCTGGGCGCCCTCCTGATCGCCGGGGCAGCCGTGCTGGCCATGCTGGCCCGCCACCTCTGGGAATGTCGGAAGGCCTCCCGCTCCAACCCGACGCTGGACCTGGTGGTCCTCCTCCTGGCCCTGGTCCTGCCCCTCCTTTCGGCCATCCCCCTGAACGCCCTGATCGCCCTGCGCGGCCTGCCCCCGCTGGGGTACAACTCCGTAGACTTTCCCTCCGAGGTGGTCCCCCTGGCCCTCATCGTCGTCAGCCTCACCTTCGGCCTCTCGGTCGCCCTGGGTCTGTTCTGGGACCCCCGGCGCTTTGCCCGGGCCGCCGGCCTCTTCTGGGGCATCTTCTTCGTCCTGCACACCTCCTTCTTCCAGAGCATGACCGGCTGGGCCACCGGCCTCCTGCAACCCCTCGGCTTCTGGCTCACCCAGCAGGAGGTCAAACGCATCCACGTCGGCCCGCAGTATTTTATCATGCTCATCTCCGTCTACGAGACGGTCTCCCTGCTCTTCGGCACGCTGGGGATTCTATATTTGGCCTGGAAGGGGCTGGCCCGGGGCGAGGAGTCGCCCTCGACCTCTCCCCCGGGCGCGCCGCCGGCCGCCGCCCCGGGGTTCGCCACCGGCCTCCTGGCCTTCTGGGCCCCGCTGACCCTGGTCCTCTACTCCTTCGCCGGCGAGCAGACCCCCTGGCTGAACGTCCACCCGGCCCTGCCCTTCCTCCTGCTGGCCGGGACCTTCCTGGGACGCGTCTTCTCCAACCGGTCCGAGGGGCCGGGCCTCCTTTGGCGCTGGCTCCGCCGGGGAGAGCGACCTCCCACCCCTCCCCGCGCCGGCGGCGGCCGGCGGCGCGCCGGACATCCGGGTGGAGAAGAGTCCGGCCCGGCCCCGGCCCGACTCTGGGCCGACCGCGCCACCCTCCTCCTGGGCGCCGGTTTGCTCCTCTGGGCCGGCCGTGCCTTCTTCTCCCGGCCGGCCGACCTCGCCCTCTGGCTGCTCAGCGCCGCCGTCCTGCTGGTGCTGGCCTGCCTGGCCTTTTTCGGGGGAGAAACCCGACGGAGCGAACTGGGCTTCCTGGTGCTCCTCCTTACCGCCGGCCTGACGGCCCTCCTGGGGGCCACCTCCCTTTCCTTCCACTGGCCGGCCGAAGACCCCCAGAAGGCCTACGGGGATTGGTACGCCCTCTACGTCCCCCTGGGCATCGCCGCCGTCGCCCTGCTCCTCCGGGTCCTCCTGCTGGGAAAATCGGCCTGGAAAACGGCCGCCCTCGCCCTCTTCGCCTTCCTCGCCCTCTACAGCCTGGGCAGCGCTTTTCGGCTGACCTATATCAACAACGATACCCCGGTGGAGATGCTCATCTACGTCCAGACCTCCTCCGACCTGCAGTGGGCGGTGGACGAGATCAGCACCCTCTCCACCCTCACCACCGGCGGCCGGGACATCGCCGTCCTCTACGAGAGCGAGGTGGCCTGGCCGCTGGAATGGTATCTGCGCAACTACCCCCACCGCGTCCTGGCCAGCGGCGGCACAGTCACCCCCGCCGACCTGCAACAGCACAAGGATACCGCCGTCGTCCTGACCTATCGGACCTACGGGAGCGAACCCTCCGCCGCCGTCCTGGAGAAAAACTTTTTCCCGACCCGCTACTACGCCTTCAACTGGTGGTTCCCGGAAGAAATCTATCGGAGCGCCCGAACCTTCGTGGAACGCCTGGCGCCGGAAATCCTGAGGGAACACGAGGACCGGACCGCGGCCCTGGAACAGGTCTCCCTCCTCCTGCCCTCTTTCTTCTCCCAGGCGGCCCTGGTGAGTCGGGAGGCTGTCCGCCTCCCGTTGGGCCCGGCCGGCCCGTTCCTGGGTTTCCTGCGCCTGTCCTCCTTCCCCGGCGGCTACGGCCTCCTCCAATCGGCCCAGGAGGTCGGCCTGGGCGAGGTCTTTCGGGTGCTCCTCCATCCCTCCGGGCAGGCCCACATCTGGCGTTACCTCCTCTTCCGCCAGATTCCCTCCCCCCTGGGGGCCCGGGAATTTGCCGTTTACGTGCGTCGCGACCTGGTCCTGCCGCTGGAATGGTTGAAGGACGACATACCGAGGCGTTGATCGTCAGGTGAAGAAGATGTCCGAACGAGAAGGACGCTTGGAACAACCGGAACCGGGCGAAGGTGCCGGCCGGCCGGCCGGAATCCTGGACCGGACGATCGACCTGACCCGGGTCGGCCTGCCGGTCTGGATTTTCCTGGCCCTGCTGGCGGCTGCGGCGCTCCTGCGCCTTCTGGACCTGGGCAGCCGGGCCATGCACCCGGAGGAATCGCTCTATGCCTGGCTCTCCTGGCAATTCTACCGGGGCGCGCTCCCCTACCAGTACGATCCGGCCTTCCATGGCCCCCTGCTCTACCACCTGACCGCCCTCTTTTACTTCCTCTTCGGAGATAGCGACGCCACGGCCCGCCTGGCCCCGGCCCTGGCCGGCACACTGCTCGTGGCCCTGGCCTTTCCTCTGCGGCGCTGGCTGGGCCGCTGGGGAGGCCTGGCCGTGGTCGCCCTGCTGGCCCTCTCCCCCTCCTTCATCTACTTCTCCCGCTCGGCCCGGCCCGAACCCTTCGTGGCCCTCTTCACCCTGGGGGCGGTCCTCTTCCTCTTCCGCTACCTGGAGGAGCGCCGCCCCGCCGATCTGGCCCTGGCCGCCGCCTCCCTGGCCCTGGCCGTAACCGCCCACGAGGCCGCCTTTCTCCTCGGCCTGATTCTGCTCTCCTTCCTGGGATGGACCTATCTCCTCCAGGTCCAGGGAGAGCGCTTCCGCTCCGAGGGGCGAATCATCGCCGGGGCGGTCTCCGCCATCGGCCTCCTGGGGGCGGCCAGCCTGGCCGCGACGGGCACCGCCCCGGCTCTCCAGGTCGTCCTCCTCCTGGCGGCCCTGCTGGCCCTGGGCTACCTGGGGCTTTCTTACCTCCGCCCCGAGGCCCCGGCGCTCCAGCAGGCGGTGCACGCTCTCCTCCAGAAACCGCGTCCCTTCTTCACCGCCCTGGGCGTCTTCGGCCTGATCTTCGGCCTCTTCTTCACCACCTTCCTCACCCACCCGCGCGGCTTCCTGGACGGCCTGGTGCGGGGAATCGAGCATTGGGCGGGCTGGCTGGCAGGGACATCCTATACCGCCTTCCCCCCAGGCGGGCAGCCCTGGTTCTACTACCTGACCCTGCTGGGCCTCTATGAGCCGATCGTCCTGAGCGCCGGCCTGGCCGGCCTGGGGCTGATCCTGGCCCGAATCGGCCGCAGCCGGCCGACGCCCCTCTTCCAGGCTTTCCTGGCCTATTGGGCCGTCCTCTCCCTGCTGGCCTTTTCCTGGACCGGGGAAAAATCTCCCTGGCTCCTCCTGCCGGTAGCCCTGCCCTTTGTGCTCCTGGCAGGACTGGCCCTGGAACGCCTCGTCGCCTGGTGCACCTGGCGGGAACTGTGGCGTCACGGCGAATGGGCCGTCGCCCCGCTCTTCCTCCTCCTGGCCTTTGCCCTGCGCGGGTTGCTGTCCCTGATGCAGGGGGAAGTGCCCCACGCCCGCGTGGAGGAATACCGAACCCTGCTGGCGGGCGTCCTGGCCCTGATTCTGCTCACCCTGCTGGCCTTCCTGGCCTGGCGCATCTGGCGGAGCGAGGGCCGTCGCCTGGGACAATCGTTTGCCCTTCTGGGCCTCTTCCTCCTGGCCCTCTATACCGGCCGCAGCACCTTCCTGCTCAACTTCTACAACGGTGATTCCCCCCAGGAGATGCTCATCCGCGAGCAAACCGCCCCGGACGTTCCTTTGGTGGTGCGCCAGATCGAACGCCTGTCCCGCGACCAGACCCGCAAGAGCGAAAAGCGCACCGCCGCCGACCCCACCGGCGGACACGGCCTGCGGGTGCTGGTGGACGACCCCTGCCCGCCGGAACCCGACCCCGCCTGCACCAACACCCTGGCCTGGCCCTTCCGCTGGTACCTGCGTGCCTTTGAGCAGGCTGGCACGCTCGTCGAATTCGATGGGGGCCAGGGGCTTCCCTACGCCGATGGCGACATCGTCCTGGTGCTGGCCGAACATGAGCCGGCCCTGCAGCCCGCCCTGTCGGCGAAATATACCGCGATGCGGCTGAAACTGCGCTGGGGTTTCCCCGAAAACGAGACCTACCGGCGCTGGACCCTCCTCTACGATGGGGCGTCCGCTTCCGGCCATCAGACGGTGCCTCTGCTGGCCTTCTGGCGGTACAGCCCCAAGGGGCTGGGGGACTTCTGGAACTACTGGCTTTACCGCCTGCTGCCGGCGGACGTCACCTACCGGGTCCAGCCCGGCGAAAGCCTCGCCTCCATCGCCGCCCGCCTGGGGGTCGCCCCCGATCAAGTCCTCGCCCTGAACAGCAACAACCCCAACGTCGTCCCCGGACAGGCCCTGCGCGTCCCGTTGGCGATTCCCGCCCAGGACTTTTACCTCCACATCCGCAACGACCTTCTGCCGGCCGGCCCTGCGGCTGCCGAGGGGGACCCCTACCTCCAGAAACTCACCGAGCGCACGGCGATGCAGGTGCTGGGCGGCCCCGGAAACGGCCCCGGCCAGTTGTGGGCCCCGGGAGGAATCGCCGTGGATTCCCGGGGCAACCTCTTTATCGCCGACAGCGGCAACCACCGGGTGGTGCGCTTCGATGCCCAGGGGAACTTTTTCTCCTGGGGGAGTTACTGCGACCTCCTGACCCAGGAGGGTTGCCTGGACCCCGACGGCGAGGGCCCCCTGGAGGTCGGAGACGGCCAGTTCAAGACGCCCTGGGGCCTGGCCGTGGACGCCTCCGGCCATGTCTATGTCGCCGATACCTGGAACCACCGCATCCAGGTCTTTGATGCCGAGGGCAGGTTCCTGGGCAAGTGGGGCGAGGGCGTGCTGGTGGACACGGGCGAGGATGCCACCGCCCGCGCCGCCCATCCCTTTGGCTTCTACGGCCCCCGCGCCGTCGCCGTGGACCCCCAGGGGAACGTCTACGTGGCCGACACGGGGAACGAGCGCATCCTGGCCTATCGGGTCCGCCCGGAGGCCTCCGGCCGGCTCGTCGCCGAGTACCTCTACCAGTGGGGCACGACCGGCTCCGCTCCGGGGCAGTTCCTGGAGCCGGTCGGCCTGGCCGTGGACGCCTCCGGCCGGCTCTATGTGGCCGATACCTGGAACATGCGCATCCAAGTCTTTGCTCCGGGCGCCGACGGGAGGATGTCCCCCCAGCCAGCCGCCACCTGGGAGGTCCCCGGCTGGGAACTTTCCACCGGCGACAACAACAAACCCTACCTGGCCGTTGCCCCCGGCGGGCAGGTCTACTTCACCGTTCCGGGGCGCAACTATGTGGCCGCCACCGATGGAACCGGGAAGGTGCTCCTGGTCTGGAGCGGGATGGATGCCGGCCGGGTGGCGATGTCCACCCCCGTGGGGGTCGCCGTGGACGACCTGGGCCGGGTCTATGTGAGCGATTCGGGGAACGGGCGCATCCTGGTCTTTGGGGTGCCGTAGAGCGGCCGGATGCCCCTACGCCGGCCCCGATGGGCATGCCGGGGATGGCCGATGCACCTCTCTTACGTGGCGCTGGTCAATTTCCGCAACTACCGCCACCTGGAGGCCTCCCTCTCTCCGGGCATCACCGTCCTCTGGGGGCCGAATGCGGCTGGCAAGACGAGTTTTCTGGAGGCTTTGGTCCTGCTGGCCACGGCCCGTTCCCCCAGGGCCGGGGCCGAGCGGGAACTCCTGAACTGGGAGGCCCGGTCGGAAATGGGCCTGCCTCCCTTCGCCCGCGTCGTCGGCCGGGTGGAGAGGAAGGACGGCCCCCTGACGCTGGAGGTGGCCATCCAGCGGCTGCTCGATTCCCAGGGACAGGTCACCGGGCGCTGCCAGAAGCGTTTTTCCCTCAACCGCCGGCCGGTGCGGGCCCGGGAAGCGGTCGGCCGGCTCCAGGTCGTCCTTTTTGAGCCGGAAGACCTCAACCTGATCACCGGCTCCCCCGCCCGCCGGCGAAATTACCTGGACGCCGTCCTCCTGCAGGCCGACCCGCGCTACTGGCAGGCCCTGGAGCGCTATCGGCGCGTCCTCCTTCAGCGCAACCGGCTGCTTCAACGCTGGAAGGAAAAAGGGGGACTGCCGCCGGAAGCGCGGGAGCAGGTGGCCTTCTGGAACCGGGAGATGGTGCAGAACGGCGCCTACCTGATTGTGGCCCGCCACCGTCTGGTAACGGCGCTTTCTCCCCACCTGGAGGCCCTGCACGGCCGGCTGGCCGGAAGCCCCGAGCCGCTCCGCCTGACCTACCGGCATCACATCCCCTGTCGCCCCGAGGAGGATGAGGAGAGCGTGGCCTATGCCTTCCGCCAGGCCATGGCCCGGGCCTGGCCCGAGGAGGTCGAGCGCGGCATGACCCTCCTGGGCCCCCACCGGGACGACCTGGATTTTTTCCTGGGGGAAATGGACCTGGCCGTCTACGGCTCCCGGGGGCAGCAACGCACGGCCACGATCGCCCTGAAACTGGCCCAGGTGGCCTGGCTGGAGGCCCAGAGCGGCGAAAGCCCGGTTGTCCTCCTGGACGACGTCCTCTCCGAACTCGACCCGGAGCGTCGGGGCTACCTCCAGGGGTGGCTTCTGGAGGCCCGGGGCCAGGTCCTCATCACCGCCGCCGACCGGCAGGTCTTTCACCCGATGGTGCTGGAACGATCCACGGTCGTCCGCCTCACGGCCGGCGTCTGGGAAACGGGAGCGCCCTGAACAACCGGGGACGCAAGCCTGTTCGTGGCGTTGTTCGTCGTGAGCCACGGAGCGAAGCGGAGTGGCGTCCGGCCTTCCATTCACCATCCAAAGGCCAGACGCAGAATCAGGTTGCCCGGCAGGCCGGCCTCTTCCATACGCCGTTGGGTGACCTCCACCGGATAGGGCACCCGGCGAATCTCCAGAGTCATCGCCTCGGTGTCGAGGATA
>Ga0123519_10008051_pt1 | contig 16177 bp, 13 predicted proteins | sample YelNatPaOPRAMG02_FD_87396 | JGI IMG/M metagenome (GOLD analysis project Ga0123519, IMG submission 87396) | Hot spring microbial communities from Yellowstone National Park - Yellowstone National Park OP-RAMG-02 (version 2) | ecosystem: Environmental > Aquatic > Thermal springs > Hot (42-90C) ...
ACGGAATCCTTCCGTGCCCGTCGAGGGCATGGATCGACTGTTAGCACAGGCGTTCATGTGTCGCAGGGCGGTGTTCAGAAGAGGAGATGCGGCGAACGCGTGAGAACACCAGACCCCAGTCAAGCGCTGCGGATGCATATGGCGCACTGAGGCCGTCTACAACGAGAAATACATGGACCTAAACAGACAACATAGCACAGTTTGAAGCAGTCATGACGCGCCAACGTGCCGTGCGTATGCGTCGCAGCAGCTCAGCGCCCAATGTTTCCCGCGTTACGAAATCGACGTTTCTTATCCTGGCAACCCTGGATGTGCGCTGGTTATCGATAGCTATGGACGCTCCAGCGTAGACCGCCGCAGCGCACTTGTTTGACAGATCTCAATCTTATTGTAACATTACGTATAACCATATATCTTATGGTCACGGGTGCATTGCGGCGGCGGCGATCGTCGGCGTCGACGCCCCTTGTCCCCTGCAGCCTGCGACGGCAACCTGTCTGGCGTTTGCACGAGCTTTGTTTCGAGCGCGCTGCACCACTCTAGGACACGAGGTGTCGACAACGTACCTCGTTCCGTGAGCAGTGTCTAGAGATCGAACGTCATGGCGTTCGTCAAAGTCGTCAAAAACAAGGCATACTTCAAGCGGTTCCAAGTCAAGCCTCGACGCCGGCGGGAAGGGAAGACTGACTACCACGCTCGAAGGGCCTTGATCATCGTTGACAAAACCAAGTATAACACCCCAAAGTATCGCCTTGTCGTTCGGATTACGAACTCGGATGTGATCTGCCAGATTGTAACGGCTCGTGTTGAAGGAGACAAAGTGATAGCAGCGGCGTACGCGCACGAGCTCCCTCGTTATGGCATCAAGGTTGGTCTGACGAACTTTGCTGCAGCCTATGCCACTGGTTTACTCGTAGCCCGGCGGACGCTGACGATTCTCGGGCTTGCCGATGCATACCAGGGTAAGGTTGAGGCGGACGGCGAGCTTTACCAGGTGGAGCCGGTCGGGGAGACCCGCCCCTTCCGAGCGGTGCTGGACGTCGGGCTCGTGCGAACGACGACTGGCCATCGGGTGTTCGCGGCGATGAAAGGCGCGGTTGATGGAGGAATCGATATTCCACACAGCGAGAAACGTTTCCCAAAGTATAAGAAGGGATCCGAGTTCGACCCTGAGGAGCTGAAAGCACGCACATATGGTAACCACGTGGCCGACTACATGCGAATGCTACGAGAGGAAGATCCCGAAAAGTACCAGCGGCAGTTCTCTCGTTATATTCAAGCAGGAATTGATCCCGATCAGTTGGAGGACATGTATCGGGAGGCCCATCGACGCATCCGAGAAGATCCACGCGCGGTTCTAACCGACAAGTCTCGTGTAACGAAGCGCCCACGAAAGACACCTAAGTTGAGTCGCGAAGAGAAACAGGCGCGGCTGGCGGCGCGGTTAGCAGCGCTCGCCCGCTCTGGCGCCACGGAATCGATGGTAACCGTTTCATGAAATGGCAACACAGGCGTACCAAAAATGCTTACCGACGAGCACGGTCAGTCGGGTCGCGCGCTTCACCAAGGACGATGCGCAGCTAGCGCAACTCCCAAAACCGCACCAGACGCAGCGAAAGCTAAAGGAGTATCGTTGCCGTTCAAGAAGCTCGAGATGCTCCTTCTGTGTATCCAAGTTTTCAGCGCAGCCGCAACCTCGTCACAAACGGTACTCGATTCAGAGCGCAAAGACGCAGATTGCCATAGTACTTGAGCGCTCGTAAACCTGCCTGCTTTACGAGCCTACAACGAACGCACATGGAATAGCCTTGAGCATGCCGCCTCCAGCGCTGTGGTGAAGAGCCCGATACGCGGTAGCGACTCCGATCGATGGACGCACACTGCTAGTCTACAGCATCCAGCCAGGTTAGCTGAATCGATTGCTTGATCTACTGATTGACCGATTGATTGATTCTGTACGCCCGTCCGGAATACTCATGCGGCGCTGGTGGAATCTAGAAGCGTCTGCAGACCAAAAGACGATGCTTTGACCGGTTCAGGAGCACGCGCATCTCGCGGGAATTCTGGGTATTTCCATCCATACGGTACCGTTCGAAAAACGCATCTATGCGGTGATTCTCAATGGTGCACGATCCAAACATATTTGTTGAGAATGCCGCGAGCGCTTGCAGTGCTTTCGAGAGCCTCGAAAGCGACCAGCGTAACTCGATAGGAAAAAAAGCTGCGTTCGACAAACATCAGCCGGCATTCCCGCTGCGAAACTAGGTTCGATCGATCCGGCTGCCTTTCTGGTGTCGAGCACGACGCAGGCGCTTGTCCCAGCACCGGATGCACTGTTGCCATAGTCGCGCTATGCAACTAGGACGTTGTTTCGGTACCGTAGAGGGGGTGTCGGGTCGCGGATCCAGGGGCGATACCCCTGTTTGGAATACCCCACCACGAAGCCGGTGCTGTCGTCGGGTATCCCCACAGGACACCCTTAGTTCAGCGGGAGCAGCGAGGCACGCAACTTCTCGATGTACGCCTGTGGACGTGGAACGTAGCCTGCACGGTGCTGCTCTACTGCTGCCAAATACTCAGAAAGAGGCATCCATCGAACCTGCTCCACCTCTTCTTTTTGAAGGAGAAAAGTGTGCGACGTCGCTGACGTGCCGAGCGCATCGGCTTCATCGGCGTTGGCGGTGGCGGTAGCGGCCCCTGGGATGCACACAACGTAAACGCTCTGAACCTCGCGGTCCCGGAGGTTATCGTCGACGTACTCGCTCCGTACAGTAAACAAGAGTTCCGGCTCGACGCTCCCAATACCGAGTTCTTCTTCGAGTTCCCGCTTAGTAGCTGTCGAGAGGTCGTGTTCGCCACTATGCAAGTGCCCAGCAGCAGACACATCCCAACAGAGCGGGTGCGTATCCTTAGCCGCACTTCGGAGCTGGAGGAGCACTGCATCAGACGCGGGGTCGTACAACCATACGTGCACCGCGCGATGCCAGTCGCCGTCCCGATGAACCTCGTGCCGCAACTTTTTCCCGACAATTGTATGCAAGTCAGTCTGGTCGAGAACATCGAACCACTCGGGCTTGCTGGTACCTCTATGACGTATGTCGGTGTAGTGGCCGCGTAAGCCGCGAGCACCGCACGAGCGCTGCACGCGGTAAAAGCCACGCCACGACAAACCTGACAGCAAACCGCACCTTGCAGAAAGACTCGCCGGACCTGAAACACCGACACCCGACAGCTGCACAAAACCTGCTTGCATAAAAGCGGATCGGAAACCAAAACCCGGAGCTCGTTCCAGGCCAAACAAGCGCTCAGTTCCACAGTAGGGCAGTTGCAGCAACGCCGGCACGCTGGCACGAAGTTTTCGCGCACTCGTCGGTGGTGCCTCCTGTTACCAGATAACGGCAGCGTTGTAGCGCGAGAGCCGATACCTCGGTAACGACGCGCTCATGCTCCGTAAACTGTCACTGGTCGTGACAAGTAGATCAACGAGCTCAAGGCTCTTCGTCTCTCTAACCAAGAGAAGAGGACTGGCGTCGGCGGGAAACGACGGCACCGAAGAACCGCCCAAGTCGCCGAAACCCCAGGTACCACCAGCTGACGTCCTCGACGAGGACCTGCTCACCGAGTTGTTCGCTGCTGATGAAGACCTGCGCAGGCTTGAGAAGCAGCGCCAGCTTGAAAGCGTCCAAGAAGAGGGTCAACGGCGTCAGGAGCAGGTCTCACCTGCTGCTACCTTCTTTGGTCCAGCGTTCGCAACGGACCTGGCGCCGGCGGAGGTAGCGGCGTTGCTCACGGAGCTGGAGAAGCGCATTACGCAGGACGTCGACCCGGATACGAAAACACCTGTATCCAGACTACACGTTTCACTGTTACCCCTGCTGCACTATGGAACTCGTCTCACGACGCATCGTATGTACGTTGCGGGGCACGAGCTGGGCGAGCACCCGATGGAACACAAAGCCTCCCTCGAGGTCGATACCGACGCACTCGTGCAACGCGGCCTGATATCCCAGAGCCTGCGTAGAGCGATGGAGGTTATCGCGGGGCAGCGCTTTCAACCGCCGTCATGCATACGTCTAACATGTGGTCGTTTCGCAAGTCGTGCGGAAAACGTCCGCTGGCTTCTTTATGTTTTCGACTCGCTGGTACAACACGCGCGCTACGCAGTAGGCGAATGGGACAGACAGCAGCTCCAGCGATGGCGGTATCCAGGCGGTACCGCGGATGCTCCATCATCACACGAGATGGACTGGTTGCAGTCGCGCTGGGACGCGTCCTCTGAGCGCCAGTTGAACGGATATCTGGAAGGTCTGCCTCAGATTCTGGTCAACGAGCGGCAACGCTGGTTGCGTATTGATCGCGATCTCGGTGAGCCTTTTCCCTATCCAGGAAGCGAGCCCTGAGGCCCCGCTCCGAACCGCGCCGATATCGACCAGTGCCGGTGATCCAGGCGCGGCGTTCAATGACGATGATGAGACGATGATGATGGCGAAGCGGTCCGTCCTAGAGCGACGATGCTGGTGCCGTGTCTCGATGACCGTTGGGTTGTTCTCGGTCGAGTCGGCGTTGGTAGAAGAGAATATATGCAGAGGGCGATACAATGCGTTTCGCGACCTCCTCTGGATCTTCGGGAAGCGCAGAGACGTAGGCGTCATCGAAGTAGAACCAACGTGAACACGAAGCCCGATAGCAAGACGCCGTGTAGTGGCCGCTACCAAGGCCGCCCATGTGATGGCTCACCGCATACAGGTCGTAGACGACGCGGTTGCCCGCAAAATCCAGCTCCAAATTGCGGAGCGGAAACTCTACGAGCACATCGAGTTTGTCCCGGAACCATGACGTGTACTGGAAACGCTTCAAATGAATGATAAGAATCGATGGTGCTCGATAGAGCGACAGCTGCTTCCAGGCGCGTTGGTGCTTCTTGCACCGCGGACAATACCACAGATTGTCGTCATCGAGTTGCTCGGTTTCACTCCACAGATGGAGACACTGGTGGAGATCGATGGCGCCGTTCGAGTTCCGCCGATTGCCTCCGTTCGATTCACTGGCAGGGTTCAGTGCCAGAAAGCGATCGACCTGGGCAGCGTCTTCTGCGCGATGCCACTCCAGCTCGAACAAGAGCGCGCTATGCGGTGTGTGCGTTCGCGGACGAAGCGTATAGGCGTCAGCGTCGAGTTGCGGGAGTGCGCCTCGTAAACGCTCGTTGATCGACATGCAGACTGAACGTTCATCGAGCGCATCCTGGGGTAGCGTGAACAGCAGGGGAATCCCAACGGGATCCCGATTCGGGCTGTACTGGTGTACTTCAACGAGTTTGGCGTCAGCGCCTGGGATCGCACCATTACCACACGCGGTTGCTCGCACCGCTTCCGGAATGGCGCTGAGAAGGCCTTTGCTTCCGCTCTGTGATCGCGTTCCGCGGCCCTCAAGCTGGGCCAAGGCGTCAGGGTCCTCAACTTGGATCGCTGCCAACTCCTCGACATCGCTCGCTTTCTCGATGCGTCTGCGGGCGGCTACGAGGCAACTCGTATCGAGGGCCAGACTCGCAGCCCCGCAATCCACCACAGCTATATCATCAGCATCGATGCCGGCTACTTGCTGGAGTCGCTCTTTGAGCATGCGAATATTCGCCCGCCGTGGGATGCGCAAATCCAAACACTGTGGTGGCTTTCGATTCTGCATGTCGTCTAGAGTCCACAGTCGAATGGTGACCAGGCGTTCGCGTCGTCCTGGCAGTGGCAATGACAGATACATGAAGGGATCGTGTGTTACGCTGATTTTGTCGCATTCGGGACACTGCACTCGAGAGCGGTACTGGCCGTGGAACAAATCGACGATAACCGAGTCATTTCGCGCCTTGTGATATCGCCATGCTTCATCCGGTGGAACGTCTTGGTCGGGATCCAGCGGTATGTACGGTTTTCGCCGTACTCGATTAAGGTCTTCGTGCAGACCGTCTAGCAGGAAAGTTATCCATTCTTGCGCATCGTGCTGGCCGTATCCCGAGAACTGGGGTGCATATCGAGAGACCTGGTACTTGAAGCGCCGCGGCGCCACCGTTCCCTGGCTCGTCGACCATAACTGGCGTACGAGCGCCGCGAACTCCTCCGCCAGCACACCGCCCGTTCCCAGTGGGTTGCTGCGGTTGAGATCCTTTCGATATTCGCCGGAGAGAAAGAACTCAGCCAACGGCACTGTAGATGCCAAGCACTGAATAGCCGAATTCATGAAGCATGTGTTTCCCAGGTTACTGAGGCCAACAAGGCCTGTCGCCCGAGTTGCAGCGATCGCGTTTGTCTCTGTGGAGAGTTTTCGTACCCTCGCCCGTCGAAGACTCTCATCACTCGAATACAATTCCGTATTATCCGTGATCATCGCATCGCGTACGGTGCCAGTAGCAGGTAGCGGCTCGGCGGAGTCCGCTAAGAAGAGCGGACCAGCGTGGAGACTCTGGATATCTGCCTCCTGGGAGATGAACCGCTCTTCGCCGTCGACTAGGACACGCAGTGGGCGAACTTCAACAAGACCGTTGCTCATCAGAGGCAGCGGGTCTGGAAGCGGTGCGTCTGTGCCGTATTCCTCGGCGAGTTGCCGGTACTCGGAGTCCGGAATCAGTATAAAGTCCTCGTATTCAACGAGACCCGCGCGCAGGAGCTGGGGCCGCTGTGGATCCGTTAGTGTTGAAATGGGCATCGCCTCCGGGTGTTCAACACGCTGCTGGACCTGCTCACGGTACCAAGTCGCTGGTACAGCCCCGTAATAGCGCGTTGGTGCAGCGCCGTTGTGCTTGGTGCCGGCGGGCTCGGCCTCGGTAGGTGCCTCGTGCGTGCAGCCGCCGTCACCAACAGGGGAAGCGCGCTCTGCCCCGTTCAAGTCCGTTGCACTTTCCTGACGTGCTGCACTCGCATTTGGTCGCTTGCTTTCCGGTTCCTGATAAAGTGTCATACTTCAGTACGCAGTTTATCACGGCCGTGTGTGTCTGCAACGTCGAGCAACACAGCGTTCGCTGAGACGGCTACGCAAGCGCCCCGCGACTGGAGGAGTCCCTCTGCCAACGCAGGCGGCTCGTACGCGTGGCGTGTCGTCTGGGGCGGCAGCGGCTTCGCGAAACGCGCGTCGATGCCCTGTTGCCGCCGCGCTGCACAGCGCGTCCGCACAAGCGATCTGCGGCAGCGGCCTGCGGAGCGCGGGTGCTGATCAGCGAATCGTCCAATGGATCTCTATGTCCACTTATAACAAACATGTATAGATACGTTCTACGTTAGACAACTTGTTAAGCGGATGCTGCCGTGGGCTTCCCTGTCCGTCTAGACCATAATATACATTTATATTCTATATTGTATAGTTGTTTTAGAGCGTTCATGCCTGGATGGAGCATGCGCGTCGGAGTCGCGGCGTGCGGGCAACAGCGCGCGCCCAGTGCCTGTGGCAGCCTGCGCACAGATGGCGGCTGCAGCCACGGCCGCAGGTATGCGCCACCATGGACCGGTCGGTACGCTATACCGTACACGTTGACGCGCAAGCGATATACGGTGCAGGTGCGAAAAGCGTATTGCACCTGCACGAAGGGAGCTTGGCTACGGTTCCATTCAGGTGGTCGGGCTGGTTCGGTAGTGGGCGCGGACTGGCGTCTGAGGATAGGTTCTCCTGTTGCTGCGTCGGTTGTCCAAAAGGGAACGCGCCTGTGCTATGAGCTCGGCAGACTCCCGAGAGCATAAGCGGCTTGCCAACTTTTTGGCTGGTGCACTGTCGGGGCTAACGACCACGTTGGCGCTTCAACCGCTAGATGTCGTGAAGACGCGCATGCAACAGACGATGTTGTTCTCGAAGACCGTCGGGCTGCTGGACGAGAGCCGCGTTCGGTTCGATCCGAACCGCGCCCAGCTGCGGAAACCGCCGTTTCGCCCGGGCAAGGCCTGGCGAGCTGCCCGCAGTGTCGTTGAAGAAAACGGTTTACTGGGTCTTTGGCGGGGCACAACGCCTACAATCCTGCGGAACATGATGGGCGTAGGCGTTTACTTTGTGACGCTAAACCAGCTCGCTACTCGCCTACGAGGCTCGGATCCGGAGCTTGCCCCACAATATGCGCTCCTGGCCGGTGCAACTGCCCGCTCCGTTTCCGCGACGCTGCTTTGCCCGCTGACCGTCATCAAGGCGCGATTCGAAGCTGCCGGGCCGCGCGAGTACCGACATGTGTTTGATGCTCTCTACAAGATCGGTCGCTACGAGGGTATTCGGGGACTGTTCTCGGGGCTTTTGCCAACGGTTCTACGCGACGCCCCGTACTCGGCGCTTTATGTATTCATTTACTTGCGAACTCGCGATCGCGCCCAGGAACTCGCTCCCAATGTGAACAGCATGGTGATTAGTTTCACTTCGGGGTTTGTTGGTGGCGGCCTCAGCACGCTTCTGACTCAACCACAAGACGTTGTGAAAACTCGAATGCAGCTCGCTCGACATGTCGAACTAGAGCGCGATCAGTACGCAACGGTACGAATGGCCATTAGACGCATCTGGCGCGAGGAAGGCATGTTCGGGTTTTTCCGAGGAGCATCGCCGCGAATACTAAAACGTTGCCTGGGATCCGCCATTACGTGGATGATATACGAAGAGGTCGTCGTGGTGATCGACAGGTTGCTCGGGGCAGCGATTCCGGCGCCGGGAACATCGCCCGCTGCATTAGGTACGAGTGCGGACACCAAGACACGGCATGGTGGCACACGCCAGACTGCCGCTGCCGCCGCCGCCGTTGTTGGCTCGCCAGGTGCTTCACAACGATGACTGGCGAATCGTCCGTATCCAAAAACGTTGCAAACCTCCTTGATTCTACGAGGATGGGACGTGCACGCCCCAAGTTTGTGATTTGAAAGGAAATCAAAGCTCTGTGTACATATATGAATAGGAAATAGACCCACTCTCGATCGCTCCGACAGGCAACTCTTTCCCAGAGACCATTCATAGGTGCGAATCGGATGTCCCTGTCGCAGCAATACCCCAAATACGTGGCATCCGCGGAACGAAAGCTGGGCGCTGTTCGAGCGATACGCAGCGTAGAGCGACCCGCTTACGGAATTGTCGATACACGGATTCCTGCTCGATGCGGATAACTGGTTCACGTTTCTGCACAATTCCGTGCCTATGCGCTTGTTACGCGATGCAATATGATCGCGACAAACGCACGGCTACGTGCAACATATCAGCCGCAGAGGGATTCTCATGAATCGCTTCCACTTCCACACCCGAGTCCAGCGAGCGTTCGTCTACGTACTGGGCACGAAGTCGAGCAGTTCGACCTCGAACTCGAGTGCTGCCGACGGAGGAATCACGCCGGGTATCCCGCGCTCGCCATACGCCTCACTGGGATCGCAGTAAATCCGAGCAAGTTCGCCTCTATGCATTGAACTTATCGCGCGATCCCAGCAGGGAATCACTTGACCGATTCCCAGTTCGAAGGTAAAAGGCTTCCCTCGTTTGTATGAAGAGTCAAACTCCCGACCGGTATTGACAATAAAGCCGCGATAGTGCACAGTAACGATGCTATTCGCGGCGGGCTGCGAGCTCCTCGGGTCGCTGCCGGCGGCAGGTTCACCGGGTCGCAAAACCCGCTTTCGAACTCGTCTCGAAACGATCACGAAGTTGGTCACTCGGTTGAGTAGAATGATGAAACACACAACGACAAGGACCACGCGTACGGTGTTTGCTCGCGTCCAGAAGCGGTTTGCAGTGCGCGCGGCGCTGGACGTGCCCCGCACAACCGAGGCCATCAGTGGAGGCGAATGAACTGGAACACGTCTCCTTCGCGACTGTTGAAGCTGTACTTATAGCAAAGCTTAGATGTTACGGATATATCTATGAAAATCGTTCTCTCGTACTTGTTCTTTTTCTAGTTGAACACGGGGCACGCTTTCTGCAGTGGCAGATTCGCCTGGAGTCGTTGGTAGCGAACAACGCGGCGCGAGCGCAATGGTGTTTGCGTTCGGATGCACTCGGAAGGATGGACAAGCCGGTGCAGGTGAGGTGTTTCTGGGCTACGACCTTGGCGTACTCTCGCTGAGCGTTTTCCAGTGGTCGCAGTATGCGCTTCCGTGCCGACATTGGGAGCTTACGCTCGAGATTGTTTCATGTGAGACCTGTTATTCCCGCTGGGCAGAGCGTTCGCACGACAGTCGCATCCAACGTGACACATCGAGCAGACGCCCCTGCACACGAGGGTACTTTATAGTCGTTCTGTCTCCGCGCGGTGCGCACAGCAAGCACTCGGCATTCAGAGGGTCGTATGAACGGACCACGACCCCCAAAGGCAAGTCTGGGTGACGGCTGCTGGCCCGCTGAGCTCTAGCGCTGGTTGATGCCTGCTTTCCTAGATGTCGATAGCTGACGCGCACTCGAGGCTCCCTGCATAGATATAACGAGCCTGCACATTAAAGACTCCAAGGTAGCTCAGCGCTTGTGATAATGGAATTGGTCCTGATAATATGCCTCTTGTCTGGAGGCGTGCGTCGTACAACTCGTCTATGGAATGCACGCCTATCTGGATCGGTCTCTTTCATGGTGTTTACATCTGTCCACAATGGACGCTATACGATGCCACGTGCGCTGCGCTTATCGAATCCATAACTCCACACGAATTCTGGGGTGCTTGCCTGCCTACCTGCTGCCGGTAACCAGGGAGCAGTCCTCCGTTTCTCTGCGGACGATTCCGGGGTTCACGCGCTCCGGTCCACGATGTCCATCTAAAATCGCGGCTCGATGGATCCAGCAATGTTGTGGGTACCGAGCCTGTCGAGGGCGTTCGTCGCGGTGACGGATACGACAACGCAGTTTCCGTGTGGAGACGGCATCGCCGACGACGACGACGACGCCATATGGGCATGCGGCACCTCTAGTTGCATGCGCTGCCGTCATTCCACCCGGACAGCTAGGTGCATTTCTGTACAGGAACGTTGCGTGCTCGTTTCAAACCGTGGTGCATTACCCGCGGACGCTCCTCCCGATGCGATCAAAAAGGCTGTCGCATTCACGATACCTGCTGGATCTATGGTCAATCGGTGAGCGCGCTCTGCCCACCGGAATCGAACAGGTTCCTGCATGAACGATGCGTGGTGGACACGTCGCAAGCGGAACAGATCATGTGGATTAGTTTCCAGGGGTCCAATGCAGGTTTCAGTGGGCGCGCGGCCGTCCGTTCGCGCCCATGCCAAAGCGAGGAGCTGCTGGTGTCCCGTGCGCTCACGATGCAAGCCTCCACAAACGAGACGAAGCTTCACGGCGCGAAACGCATGTTTATATGGCCTGTTATCGCCAGAGGTCTGGAAACAGACGCTGTCGAGCTCGTTGCACATAGACGAGATCCTCGCCGGGGAAGCGTTCAAGGAACCATTCCGGAGTACGTGACGGGTCACCGAGTTGTCTCCTCCGGGTCGCTCGATAATAATGGCATTCATAGAGTTCGCGATTCTTTCGTCGATCAAAAATGGTGCTTCCCGACGGATACGGCGGCATAATGATATCGAGCATAGCGCATGGCTCTCGAACTGCAACGAGCTCGTGAATATTGCCTCCAGACCTGGGGTAAAGCGCCCAGGCGTCACCAGCTTCGCGCTCTGAGCGCTGAATTGTCGACTCTGCCCAGCCTCCATTGCAGTGCATCCATTCCAACTCTTCGTAGTTGGTGTAATGATCCGTCGCAAAATCAAACGCGCGCATAACAAGTGAGCCCCAGAGCACACGAGAGACGACCACCATTCCAAAGTGGTCATGCAGTGGCAAGTACGCTCCCTTCGGCAGGTAAAATACCCCGACGGAAAATAGATCAGACTGCTCGGCACCGAAGACGTACTGGATACGGCGAGTTGGCCACCCGCACTCCTCTGGCCAGCTGGCCTCCGGGAGCGACACGTCTTGGCTATGCTCCGCACCGTCCACAGCGCTAACTAGGTCCGATTCGCAAAGTTCGAACTGCGCAACGTCCACACTATTTACAACGGCCATAAGAGCGCTCACGTGCTGTCTAGCTTCGGCTTCGTACGCGTCGCTGAGAACGTGCGGCGTGCGCTGGCGTGCGTGTCGGAGCTCCAGCGCGACTCGCTGGACGCTCTCCACGAGCACTTCCGCATCGCGCCTATGACTCGTGCCTTTACTCGCAGTGCCGCCCATGTACGGCCCGCAGTGACGCGAGCGTATACGAGTGCTTCTCAAACGAAACACGCTCCGAAAGCGAGGTACGGCAACGCGTACCCAAGACAGCATACCACGAGCGTCAACGATGAATGTCGGTACGCGCAGGCCACGTGCGTCGTCGCAGTGCGAAGCGCCCGGCATGCGCTGCCACCGGGGCAAAGCTACGAGGTAGAGTGTTTCGGAGGGGTTCAGAAGGAGGACACCCATGTGGTCGTTTTTCTGCGGCAGTGAACACGTTGCCTAGTCTTCCGGAAAGTCTGAAGCCAACTGGAAAACGCTGCGTTGCTGCACTACTGCAGCGAGTCCTGTTTGAGAGCACGGGCCTGTGCTGGGTGTTGTTGTGGCTGCGCAAGGTGTCAGTGCCGGGTGTTGTTGTGTGATGCTTTCCGCGAAGAGGCGATGCAGAGCGCTGTAACTTGGGTTATTATGAGTCCAGAACCAGGGTCGTCACGCTAGAGCTTTCTTTGGAACAAGTCAGTTCCAAGATTGTACAGTATGATGTGCGGAACAGCGCTGCTGCGCGCGTTGTAACCTGTTCAACTTCTTTTCCAGAAACGCAGTGTTGAACGTGCGTGAAGAGTTTTGGGCTTCGATGAGCCTTGCTTGCGCTGCACTAGTTCTGGTGCTACGATTGAAACCGGACCGGGTACAATACTCTATGCCAAAGGCGGCTCGGAACCGAGACTTGACCACAGCATAGCGAGCCCTCGAGGCCTTTTGCGGGTACGCGCTTGCCGCTTCTTGCGGACCGGGCCAACGCAACGCTTGCACGTGCAAACGTACCGTTGTGTTTCGTGACGTGACGTCGTCGCAGGAAAGAAACTCGAATCCCAGACTCGGGTGCGTACCGTTTCGGCGATATGGATACGAGGGCGTGTAGTCTTTCAACTCGAGTGCGATTCACCCCCAGGTGCATGAATTCAAATGCTTTTTCGCGGTTTATAGCAGATGCGTTCCAAGTGCGTGCATTTTGAAGAAATAATTATCTAATGAAAAGGCATGGAGATGGAAGGCGGGGGATCCTAGAGGGCCGGTGTCATCGGGGGCCGGAAAAGTAACGAAAAGAAATCCACTTCTCGCCGGCCAACGAGCGACAAAGAGCAAGGAATGAAGAAGAAGAAAGAGAAGCGGCGCGAGAGACGGGAATGTATTGGTACACAGGGCACGAGGTCCCGGCATCCTTGTAATGGTGCGTTCCATCAGCGGCAAGAAACGGATGGAGTTCGTGAACCAAGACTTCAACGCAGTCATCAAAATCAGACGGTGTGCAGTGCTGAAGAGAAGAGACTCGAGGAACTGACGCAATCCAATTTTGCGGGGTTACCTTTCAGAGTCGAAGTGTACAACGAGAAACTCAAGCCGATAGCAGCCGGCCGGTCAAACAAGACTGGGAGGCGTCTGCGGGTGCGTATGTGTATATACCCTCCATGGTCGTGAAACGTTGTTCGTTTTAATGGTCACATATAGCATGCGACTCAACGGAATGCTGCGACGCAGAAACGACCTACCGACCTCAGTATCCATCATGCGTACTCTGCAAGCGTGGTCGGAACAGGTTCGTGGCGGGCCAGTCATGGACCATTGCATACGCTGCCACGAAGCTGAACGGGATACTGGACCCTTGTCGATGTATTCGACGACGACGTACGACTTGAAACTGTGATGATATTTGGTTTTACAAATGCCGCTGGTACATCCATGCCTGCGCACTTGAGCTTGTCTCTGCAATGTTCCCCGAATACCATCGCGCGCTTTAGATCATCAATACCTGTATTGCCAGAGATAAGCATATCGTATAAATTCGGATCATGTCTTCACATGGTTTGCATTGATTTCGATATCAACAGCTCGCACAGCGTGCCCCAGGCTGAGGCGTCGAGCGTCGCCTCGAGGTCGCGAGACGCTGCCAAGAGGTGCCGATGTGCCTTTGCGCAGCGTCTTCGCAGCGGGCCCAGCGCGTACCATACGTAACCGGCAACGCTGCACATGAATCCATGCCCTGCCACAGACCGATGAACACATGACCTGTTTAACGAATCTTAGCTGTTCGGCCAGGCAACTGGAATCCGCAGCCTCGCCAAAACCGCAGAATGATCCGAGAGCGAAAAGTCCTCTTCAGGAAAAATGCGGGTTCGTGCCGCCTCCGGCACCGTGTAGCGATAGATGCGCACCGCACCGTTTTCGTCGCCATGCGCTATAACGGGTCCCTGCCGCGGATCAAACAGCAAATAATCGATACACTTTCCGTCATCAGTGATGGGATGCATCCCGCTGTGGGCAAGGCTGACTAGGTCGACGACCTGGAGGGCAGCGCCTTGTCGCGGTGCGCTTCCAAAGCGCTGCATCAGCTCCCGATACCAACGACTTTCATGCGGATTCTCCGGCGAGATTCGGGCGTTGATGTTGAAATCGCCAGTGATGAGTACCGGCCCTGCGTCATCCGCGACCTTGCGTGCGATAAAGTCACGCATTTCCTCCGCTTGATGAAAGCGAATCTCGGCGTGGTAGGCCTCCGGTTCATAGCCCGGTCGATCACCTGCTTGCATGTGCGTGCTGAAGATATGCAAGTAGCGTGCATTGGTCTGGCTCTCGACCTGCTTCGCTTGAACTGTGCTTGAAGGAAACGCGGAGCGATTCCATTTGCGCGGGAAGTCGGCAGGCCAGTACACTGGCAACTCAATGCGCGCATAGAGCACGCCCTTACCAACCAGCGCGTCGATCGTGTGGTACACCACGTTTCGATAGTGAATATAGTCCCATGCAACGATCGGGAAACGGCTGAAGATGCTGACGCCTCCATCGACGAATTTCGGAGGTATGCCAAGGATCCGCTTTGGCAGATAGACATGGTGGCGCAGGCCGTATTCCTTGAGCGCCGTCTGCATGGCTGAACGGCGATTGCTGTAGGCATCAAAGAGCTCTTGGAAGCATATGATGTCGAAGGAGGCAAGCTCAGGGAGCAGCAGTTTGAGGCGCTCATCTTTCAAGTCGTCACCGCTGGAGCCGGACACACCTGGCGGCCGTACGCATATATTGTATGAGAGGAGGCGTACCGGCAGGCCCCGGCTACATACGTCATCCAACGCCGGGTCGGCGAAGAGGCGCGCTCTGTGCTGCCGCGCTACAGCGATGTATTCGCGGGTCCGGCGTCGATAGCTGTTCACCAACGTTGCTGCACCGAGCAGGAGCAATGCAAGGCCGAACGCCAGGGCAACAATATTCACCTTGGTCCGGTGAGTCTGCAAAAACCCTCTGCCACCACCAGTATTCGACAGGAAAAAATACGCAGCACCAGAGTCGAGAAACGCTTCGCTCGAGTCGCTATTCGCACGTGCTCCGAAGTACACAAGACCCAGGCTTGCGGCAGGTAGAGTTAACATAAGAACAGGAAACAGCTTGCGCACACTGACGCCAAGAAGTGTGGCCTTTCGCACCTGCTGGAACGAGAAGAACAAGGCCAGCAGCAGCTCAGAGATAACGGTGACGCCAAGTGCGAGCCAACAACCTCTTTGTGTTATCCACTTTCTCCACCAGGTGCTCCAACGTTCCACAGCATGAGACACAGCCGATGCTAATCCAATGCATACCTGAGTTGCATATGTACTCGCATCTGATTCCATCAGTTCTAGTTGGCTACAAAGGATATTACGACTTAACGGAATCCATGGTTAACGCGGCTATCTTGGTGTTCCGGAAGGTCGGCTGCGATCCCGAGCCGCAACCCGCGATCTGGACGGCGCGATTTGATCCGTTTTGTTCGCCGATCGTTGCGCGATCGTCAACGGTATCTGCACGCGTTTCAGATGCCGCGGGAATACCAGACCGCTGGCTCTATTCCTGCTTTGCGATCTTTTCGGAGCCTGTTCAGACTTATTGTCTCTATTTTCAAATTTAAGCGATAAGGGCTTACGGATTCAGATGCAGTTCTAGGATGCTGTGTCGTCGTTTCGGAGACGTTCGTTCGAGTCTCTCTGCCACTGCAACTCGTTACGTCAGT
>Ga0123519_10008068_pt1 | contig 16159 bp, 9 predicted proteins | sample YelNatPaOPRAMG02_FD_87396 | JGI IMG/M metagenome (GOLD analysis project Ga0123519, IMG submission 87396) | Hot spring microbial communities from Yellowstone National Park - Yellowstone National Park OP-RAMG-02 (version 2) | ecosystem: Environmental > Aquatic > Thermal springs > Hot (42-90C) ...
AAAATTTATACACAAACTTCTTTATTAAAAACAAAGGCAGTTGGAGAGGTTTACGCAATAAATACCATAGGAGCTGTTTGTGGTTCATTTATTGCATCATTTGTTTTTATCCCTTTTTTAGGTGTTCAGAAAAGCATAAGTTTATTGGCATTTGTAAATCTTTTTTTAGGATGTTATTGTATTTTATATGTTAAAAATTATTCTTACATGTTAAAAGTTATATGCATAACTTTAGTGGCTACCCTTTATGTAATACTTCTATTAATTTTACCAAAAAATGTATTTTTGCCGGTTTATTCTTTGCGTTATCCGGCGCATTCTTATGAACTTTTGTATTTTAAAGAAAATATCAATGGTACAACAACAGTTTTTAAAGAAAAATCCAAAGAAGGCACAAAATATTTACTTATAGATGGAATAGGAGAGGTAAGCACCGATTATTTTAGCATGAGGGCATTCAGGATGCTTGGCCTTCTTGGTGCAATATATTATCCCCAAATTAAAAATGTTGCTATTGTAACTTTTGGTAGCGGAATTGCAGCTGGAACTGTTGCAAGTCTTCCCGAAATTGAAAGCCTTGATTGTATAGAGATATGTAAAGAGGCTTTTAATGCTGCAAAAATCTTTTCTGAGGAAAATTACAATATTTTATCAAATCCTAAGGCGAATTTTATTGTTGAAGATGCAAGGAATTTTTTATTTACAACAAAAAAAACATACGATATGATAAGTGCAGATGCTTCGCATCCTACGAACAATGATAGCTGGATATTATATACAAAAGAGTTTTATAAAATATGCTTTTCAAGATTATCTTCAAACGGAATAATGTGCCAGTGGATACCTTTAAGAGGCATTTTGGAAAAAGATTATAAGAGAATTTTGCATACTTTTAATTCGGTATTTCCATATATGTCTTTATGGTATACAGGTGGATATAAGGGTATAGGACATACAATTATATGCGGTTCAAAGAGTCCATTAAATATAGATGTTGGATATGTAAATACTTTGTTAACTCAATATGAGATAAAAAATAACCTTAAAAAAGTTAATATTCATGGTTTACAGGATATCTTAAATTGTTTTGTAATGAATCAGGAAAATATTTCTGCTTACTATAAAGGAGCGGGTCTAAATACAGATAATAAATGCCAAATACTTTTTTCTAGAAAACAATCTTGGGAAAATCCATTTATTGGCCTTTCAGATCTTATGAAATTTAGAGAAATTGCTTTTCCTTATCTTCGTAATCTAGATTCAATTCAAATTGATTCAATAAAAAATCAGATACAAAAAAATTATATTGCCAATACATATTCAATTAATGGACAAATTGATGAATTTGAAGAATATAATAACAGATTAATTTATAATAAAAAAAAGACAAAAGAAGAAATTTCAAAAGAATTACAAATAAGTAAAGAAAAAATTACAAAAATTCTGGATAGTTATGTAAAGGCGTTAGAGATAAATCCTGCAGATGACCATACTAGATATTTGATGTTTCAAGATTATTTAGAATATAGAAGAATAGTAAACTATTTAAATAATTCTAAATAGCCTGATTAAAATTAAAAAATAAATGTTAAAAAAAATTATTAATCATCAGCTTGTAAATGTAATAATTTATGCTCGTAAGCAAAATGGTAATATTCTGATTACTAAAATAAAATTAAGATTAAATGTTTTGCCCAAAGTTGTTGTTAAAAATAATAATTTAAATAGAAATTTTAATAAATACTGCAATATGATAAAAGATTATCTTGATGGTAAAGTCAAATCATTAAATAAAATCCCAATAGATTTATCTAAGTATACCAGATTCCAAAAAGATGTTCTTATGACGGCTAAAAATATTGCCTGGGGTAAAGTTATATCTTATAAAAAGCTGGCTAAAATTGCCGGTTATCCAAAAGCAGTGAGAGCAGTTGCTAGTGTTATGAGAAAAAATAAATTTCCATTAGTAATCCCTTGTCATAGAGTAATATCGTCAAATGGAGATATTGGCGGTTATATGGGGAAAAGAAAAGGACGTTTTATTGAATTAAAGAAAAAATTACTATTAAGAGAAAATATTGTTTAAATGCAAAATATTATCCAGAAATTGCGAAATTAGCTTTGCTTGAAATGCATCGTCAGGTTGGTATTGCAAAACCAAAAAAAATGGTCTTGTTTATAGAGGTTTGATGATAAGAAATTTAGTTATGCCAAATAGAGTTACCCAAACAAAAGAAATTATTGAATGGATAAGTAAAAATCTTCCTAAAGATATTTATGTAAATTTAATGTCTAAATATCCGCCCTGTATATAAAGCCTTTAATTTTCCAGAAATATCAAGAAGGATATCTGTTAACTAATACCACGAGACAATAGAATGGGCAAAAAATGCTGGTCTTTCTAATTTAGATATACAGGGATATTAAATTATAAACAAATAATGTAACAAAAATATTTAAATTATAGGGTTTTAACCAGTATATAATTTTTTTTACCTTTTTGAACAAGCAGATATTTACCATTAAGAAGCATGTCTTGCGTAATTTTAAAATCAATACTTGGAATTTTTATTTTATTTAAAGATATTCCAGCATTCTGAATTATTCTTCTTGCTTCGCTTTTAGAAGGAATTATTTTGCATTTTACAGCAAGAAATTCCACAATATTAATTCCTTCTTCAAGAGCTGTTTTAGAAATAGTTTCTACTGGTACACCTTCAAATATAGCAAGTAATTCGTTTTCTGATAGTTTTTTTAATTGTTCTGTTGTTCCTTCGCCAAATAAAATTGACGATGCGGCAACTGCATTTTCCCAATCTTGTTTTGAATGAACTCTGATTGTTATATCTTTTGCAAGTGCCTTTTGTAATGGCCTTTCGTTAGGGGCTTTTTCATGTTCTTCAATTAATGTGTTTATTTCTTCTTTGGAAAGTGTGGTAAATATTTTTATAAATTTTTTTGCATCTTCGTCGGTACTATTGAGCCAGAACTGATAAAATTTATAAGGAGAAGTCATATTGGGGTTAAGCCAAATTTTTTCTCCGGCTGCGGATTTACCAAATTTTGTGCCGTCACTCTTGGTGATTAGGGGGCAGGTAAGTGCATAAGCTTCGCTTCCTAATTTTTTTCTTATAAGTTCGCATCCAGCTGTGATATTGCCCCATTGATCTGAACCTCCCATTTGAAAGATGCAGCCTTTGTTTTTATAAAGCCAAAAAAAATCGTAAGCCTGAAGAAGCTGATAAGAAAATTCTGTAAAAGAAATTCCAGAAGATAATCGGGATTGTACAGAATCTTTTGCAATCATGTAGTTAATTGATAAATGTTTCCCAATGTCTCTTAGAAATTCTAAAACAGAAAAATCTTTAAACCAGTCGTAATTATTTACTATTTCAGCTTTATTGGTAATATTACCAAAATCCAAAAAATGAGAAAGTTGTTTTTTAATACATTCAAGATTAAACTGTATTTCTTCAACCGAAAGTAACTTTCTTTCTTCTGATTTACCAGAAGGATCCCCAATTAAGCCTGTAGCACCACCAACAAGAGCAATAGGCTTATGCCCATACCTTTGAAAATGAACAAGAAGCATTATTGCTGCAAGATTTCCTATTTGTAGAGATGGGGCGGTTGGATCAAAGCCAACATATCCGCAAATTTTTTCGTTAGAAAGTTTTTCTTTTGTATTTGGCATTATATTATGAATCATCTCGCGCCACGTAAGCTCATCAATAAAATTCATTTTACATCCTTTCAAAGCCAAGGAAATTAAAAAAGACAATTAACTGATAAATCAAAAATAAATTAATATCAAACATAATAGCAGAAAAGATGATTAAAAATAAGACTATTGAGCAAAAGTTACAATTGATGTCTAAAATAGTTTTTTAAAAATATAATAGTATGTAGAAATGAAAAATAGCAGGAATACCTCTCTAAACAGTAATAAAATAATAAAATATTCTTTTAAAAAAAGAATGAATACGAATCTTCCTCCAACACAAGAAATATTTTTTTATTTAAAAAATGAATGTAAGGCTTCTTCCTATAAACAAAAAAATAATTTAAAAATATTTCCGATATCATACCTTATAATAAACAAAAATTCTTTTAATAACCAAAAATCTACGAGTTTATAATTTTATTTCACTTGAAAATAATTTTTTTTTTTCATATAATGAGATATAAACTTTTTTTATAAGGTGGACATTATGATTAAAAGAATTATAATAATTTCTCTTTTAACTTTAATATATGTTCAAGCAGCAAGTCTTGAATATCCCGGTCCTGTTGATATTCTCGGCCCAATAGAAAGAGTATTTGACTGGTCTACGAGCGCACAGCCATGCCGTGATTCAGATATGGTTGACGGCGGCGCACACGCATTCAGGGACGCGGACGGCAATATTCAACTTCTCTGTGTGGGTGATTATCCTCTGCGCATGATCGGTCCGGATTTCAACCATCTCGTGCGCGACTGTTCTAACGGTCCACTCTTCCATTCGCACAGAAACGGCGACCCTTCTATGTATGACGATGCAGAATGGTTGGGTCCAACCTATACCTTTGACGGTGCGACGATTTACGCACTGGTACACAGCGAGTTTCACGGCTGGGAACACGGCATGTGCACGGTTACAGATGTACTTCAGTGGTGTTGGTATAATTCTATCACCTTCATGGTGTCAACCGACACGGGCAGATCGTACTCTCACGCCACACCTCCTGCGCATTGTGTTGGAACGCATCCATATCGGTACGTGATGAACGGCGGGCGGCAGGGATATATGGGCCCTAGCTCTTTGGTGTACAACAGGGCCGACGGTTATTATTACTGTACTTTCTCCGCCCCGGCTTTCAGGTTGCAGCGTGGCGGAACGTGCCTCATGAGGACACGAACTATCAACGACCCCTCAAGCTGGCGCGCATGGAACGGTACCGATTTCACCGTCACCTTTGTGGATCCATACCGTGACGTTTTCACCGACACCGCTGCTCACATGGCCGTGCCACTGCCTGGAGAAGCCGGCGGCATAACGTGGAATACTTATTTTAACAAATGGATTGCAATAATTTGTGCAAGATTTGAAGACCCCGATTATTCGGGACGCCTTGGTTGTGGTTTCTTTTATTGTTTATCTGATGATCTAATTCATTGGACAGGCACTCAATTAATTAAAAAAATAAATTTAGCCGGATGGAACACAACAAATCCGGGAATAACAGAAATTGGATATTATCCCTCTATTATTGATCATTCGGATACCTCACGTAATTTTGAGATTACAGGCCGCGAAGTTTATCTTTACTATGTTCAATGGCAAAATTCAACTATCTCTACCAAAAACCGGGATATTGTACGAATCCCTATAAGACTAAACAAGCGAATTGTTTCTGAATTTACCGTCAATAGTGCTGCCGATTCTGTTGACTCACATTTGGGAGATGGTGTTTGCCAAGACAATAGCGGTAAATGCACAATGCGTGCTGCTATAATGGAATCAAATTATCGTTACTATCGTTATACAGACAGCATTATCCCAATTAAATTTAATCTTAGTAATTCTCATACTATTAAAATAAATTCAGCTCTGCCTACAATAAGTCATCCAGTAGCTATAAACGGATATTCACAAACAGGAGCAATACAAAATACTGCAGCTATTAACCAGCCGGTAAATACTAAAATAAATATAGAAATAGATTGTGATGGCAACCCGGGAATAACTGCGGATGGTAAAGAATCTTCAATAGAAGGAGTGGCAATAACAAATCCCAATGGTCCTGCAATATCTCTTTCGGGTTCGAAGCATGTAGTTAAAGGGTGTTTTATAGGAATAGATACAAACGGGCTAATCTGCAAAGATAATGGAAACGATGGAATTGCAGTTTATGCCAGCGCATGCACAATTGGTGGCACAATTGCTTCCAGTAGAAATATTATACTCGGTGGAGTTCGTTTGAATGGTGTAGCCTGTTCTACAAATGTTATTGCCGGAAACTTTATTGGTTGCAATAAAAACGGAAACGAAAATCTTTCTCAAAATTCTTATGGAATAATCATCGAGAATATGGCTAGTAAAAATATTATTGGTGGTTACGGAATTAATTATCGCAATTTGATATCTGGTAATAAAATGGGAGGCATTTTATTAACTGGTAATGGTACTACAAATAATAATATTCTTTGTAATATAATTGGGCCAAGAATTTCTTTAGATTCAATAATTGGAAATAACGGGCCGGGCATTTACATTAAAGACTCTGCAAACAGTAATCAGATTGGTGCTGCAAATTATGGTAATATTATAGGCGGGGGTATAGACGCCGGTATCTGGATAGAAAATGCTCAAAATACAATAATAAAAGGTAATTATATAGGAACAGACAGCGCCGGAATAATTAATTTAGGCAATTCAGGGAATGGCATTCTTTTCTATAAAAATTCAGATAATACAATAATAGGTGGAGAAGGCAATGGTGAAGGAAATATTATTAAATATAATGTGGCAGGAATAGCTATACGTACCGATGCTGGGTATGGAATAAAAATTTCTGGCAATAGCATAACATCAAACAAAGCTCTTGGCATAGACCTCGGATGGAATAATATGGTTGAAGAAAATGATTCTTTGGATGTTGACGATGATTGTGCAAATGGTTTTCAGAACTATCCAATATTAACCAGTGCTACAAAAATCAATACATATATAAAAATATCTGGAATACTTTCTGCAAAGACGTCTCAAAAATATAAAATTCAATTCTTTGCCGACAGTTTGTGTGATGAAACCGGATTTGGCGAAGGAAAAATTTTTTTGGGTTATGATTCTGTAATTACATCCTCAAGCGGGATTGCTACATTTTCTTCTAATTTAACTACCAATTTTACCATAGATACGGGTTGGATTATTACAGCAACAGCAATAGATTCATTTGGCAATACATCTGAATTTAGTGCCTGCTGCCGCCTAAAATTACCACAAGGTATTCTTAGTTTGTCTGTTGATAGCCTGTCTACAACCTTGGATACCATGGAAGAAAAAACTTTTAAAATTATTATATCAAATACAGGAACAGCCAATATATCATGGAATGCAACAAAAAATTTTAGCTGGATTAGTAATTTATCACCAGCTTCTGGCATTGTTTCTGCCGGTTCCAGTGACTCTTTTTATGTAACTATAGATGCCAGTGGTCTACAAAATAATTCTTATTATGATACAATAGTTATTAATGGCACAAATCTTACAAAAGCAATAAAAATTCCCGTTTCGCTTTTTGTAATAAAACAACCACATTTAATAGCTTTACCCGATACTTTAAAATTAACTGTCATACAAAATGTAAATTCAACTGCTAATATTACTCTAAAAAATACTGGCAGTGCTATATTACGCTGGAATCTGGGAGTTTCATTTGAAGATCCATGGATTATTATTAATACCACAAACCGAAACGGAACATTACTGCCCTATGATTCTATTAATGTGCCAATAACTATTTCTGGAATCAATCTTCCCTTAGGACTGGATACGGGAATAATCATTGTTCATGGTTATAATTTAAATGGTGAACCAACATGGAATACTTCTTTTGATTACTTAGTAATTATTGATGTAAAGCAAAGCACATCCAATTATGCTTTTCGCAATATACCCAAAGAATTTACTGCAATTTCGGTAAACAAATTAAATAAACAATATTTTCATTTTGCTATTCCCTATTCTGGCGAAATAGAGTTTAAAATCTTTAATATGCACGGGCAGTTAATTGCCTCATTAAATAAGCAGTTGAATCCGGGCTTTTATCTTTTAGCAGATGGCTTTAATTCCCTTCCACGCGGAACATATTATTACCGCATTTATTATCGTTCAAAAGAAAAAACATTAATGCGTATTGGTAAAATGATTTTATTAAACTAAAAATATTTGCTTCAAGCTGTTTTTTAATTTTTAAAATTCAAAGAAATAATTATTTCATTGCCATTTATTTTTTTTTGATTATATTTATTATATGAGGAGGGGGTAATTTTAAGAAGGTGATATTTTTTGCCTTTTTAATTTTATATCTTTCATAATTTTAAAAAAGGGGGTTTTGCCTTATGAGATACTTTTTAATAGTAATTCTTTTATTTTCTTTTCTAACTTTTAGCCAGACCATAAATATTTCTGGTAAAGTAACAAATTCATCGGGTTCGCCAATTTCTGGTGCTGTTATTAAAATTTTTAATACTCCACTCGCCTGTACTTCAAAAACCGATGGAACATATTTGCTTTCGGGTTCTACTAATACATTTTTGGTAGGCAATTTAATTCAACCATTAAGTTATTCTCTTAATTATAAAAACGGTGTGTTTACTTTTTACGGACCACCCAACATGCCAGCATCAGCCATGCTTTATGATTTGCGCGGAAGAATGGTTGCAAAAGTTTTTTCTGGTATTTTATCGGCAGGCAATGCAAAGATCTGCTTTTCAATAAATGGGTTAGGCCATTCTCTTCTTGTTTTGAGAGTAACCATAAACAATAATGTTGTTGCAACTTCTCTTATTTCAACTGCATCAGATCATTTTAATATTTCTGGTACAATTAAAACTCCATCTAGTCTTTCTAAACGTGCTGCTGTTGACTGGCTACAAGCCACAAAAACAGGGTATGCTTCACATTCACAACCAATAGATTCTTATGTAGGAGTTATAAATATTACATTAAATGCACTATCTGCCACAGAACCTAATTTTGGACCTAATACAAAAATTTTTGATCCAACCATGTCATCTACTTCTATTCAATCTGTTTGTGATCAGGTACACAATTCTTCAAGCCAGTTTGCTACTATGCGGGCGGCATTATTTTTTAAACCGGGTAATTATAATGTTAATGTTAGAGTCAGATATTACATTCAGGCTTATGGTTTAGGATTTTTACCAACAGATGTTCAGGTAACAGGTGCTGTTGAAGCAACAGAAGATGGTACAGGGTCCTTCTGGCGCGGAGTTGAGGGCTTTACAGTAACTCCAAGTGGCGGTACAAGTGTTTGGGCGGTATCTCAGGCAGATCCTTTTAGACGTATGTGGGTCAAGGGGGCAATGAGTTTGTGTAATAGTGGCGCGAGCGGTGGTTTTATTTCTGATTCTAAAATTGATGGTTCAATAAATACCAATTGCGGACAGCAATTTTATATACGAAACAGCATACTCAGCGGAGTAAATGCAGGTGGTATGTGGAATCTTTTGATACAGGTGTGTGACAATCCACCAGCAGAAAACTATCCAACAGACGGAATTACTGTTGTTGCAAAAACTCCTCTTGTGCGTGAAAAACCATATATTGTTTATGACAATAATGCTAAAACTTATTCTGTTTTTGTTCCTGCTCTGCGCAGAGATTGCCAGGGAACAACATGGTATAATAAGACGCCAGAAGGCGAATTTATTCCTATAGATCTCTTTTATATTGCAATAGCAGGCACAGATAACGCTTCCACAATAAATGCAGCCCTTGCTCAGGGAAAAAATCTTATTTTAACACCTGGCATTTATCAAATTAATACGCCTATTGTTGTTCAACGTCCAAATACAATAGTGCTTGGTCTTGGTATGGCCACATTGCAAGCAACCAATAATGCTATTGCCCTTAAAACTGCCGATGCAGATGGAATTATAATTGCAAACGTTCTTTTAGAACCTGGTGCAGGCGTAAATTCACCAGTCTTGTTTGTGGCAGGAGATTCGGGCAGTACTATTAGACATGCTGATAATCCACCATTTGTTTTTGACCTTTTCATACGTTCGGGTGGAGCAGTTGATGGTAAATGCGTGGTTGGAGCTATATTTAATAGTAACGACCTTGTTCTTGATCATTGCTGGATTTGGCGTGCAGACCATGGTACGGGTTCAGGATGGATTTCTGATACCAGTACTATCAGAGATGGGCTTGTTATAAATAGCAATAATTGCATTACTTATGGACAAATGGTAGAACATTGGCAAAAATATAATACTCTATGGAGAGGAAATAATGGAAGACAGTATTTCTATCAACATGAGTTTAACTATGATGTTCCTAGCCAGCCATGGTTTATGGAAGGCAATGTTCCGGGAAAACCAGCCATAAAAGTAGCCGATGGCGTAACCAATTACGAAGGCTGGGCAATAGGAATTTATTCATATTTCAGACAAGCCGCAATAACAGTAACCAATGCAATGGTTGTGCCAAGGCTTTCTGGAATAAAGGTTCACCATATTATTACATTCTCCTTAGGCAGCGATAAGGGTACTATTTTGCATGCTATAAACGATACAGGACCAGCAGCCAAGTGGGGCGTTACTCCAATGATTAGATTTGGCGAGTATGTGGGACATTAATTAAAAACCTGAAATTTTTGATTTTTATTGATTTAAAGGATGAACTTTTGAAAAAAAGTTCATCCTTTTTTTATTTATAAAAAAATATAAACAATAAGAGAAAAGAAAAGAATGAATGAGGATTAGGTTTTTACCTAGATGAAAATATTTTTTTAACTGATAAATAAAATACTATCAAAATAGCATTTATTTTTTGATAAACTAAATCCATATATTAAATCTTTAACTAGATTTTTCTTGTCCTAGCTAAAATAATTTGACTACATTTAAAAATTTAGTTTTTCTATTTAAAATTCAAAAATTTAAATAACTTCTTCATATTTAAATCGTCTTATTTTGGGTTATTATTATTTCTTTTTATAAACCATGAATATTTTTTCCTTTGGTTCACAAATCCATGCAAAGGGTAGCCTGTCATTTCCATAAAAACCGGCTCTGCCTCCTATAGAACGTAAAGGAATTAAATTATATTTAATATGTTCAATAGAATCTAATTTCATATTTTTAAAGAAAATATTATCATCAGAAGAATATGCATTTTTAACAAGAATATCCTCCAATGCTGGTTTTTCAAAAAGAAGATTTTTAAATCCTGCTTTATTGAAATAATATAAGTAACCCATCCTGCCACCATAAAAAATATTATATCCCTTATATTTATTGAGGACTTCTAAAGCGGCATTTTTATCTGCATAAGCAAATTGCATACTAAATATTGCCAGTAATAAAGAAATAGTCAAGGAAGAAATTATTATAGAATAATAAAAGAACTGTTTAATTTTTGTTGAATTTATTTGTTCTAACATCCAGACTAAAGTAAATATACCCAGAAAAGTAAAAGTAAGCATGTATCTGGATGCATATAATGTAAGAAATAATCCACCTATTAATTGGAAAATAAAATGGCTTAAAAGAGCATAATAGATAGGCATCTTTTTTTCTAAAAGATATTTTATCGTTACAAGTATTAATATTATACCGCCAGAAGCACAAACAAAATAAAAAGCAGCATCTCCAATAGAAAACTTTAAGAAAATGAGAAGTAAGAGAGACCATAAAAAGAGAAAAATAGATATAATTATAGAAACAAATCTAAATTTTTTTAATAAAAAACCTAATAAAAAAGGGAATATGCCTAAAGTTATGGTCCCGCCAAAATATGATACAAGCCTTTCAAAACGGTATCTAATATCATTTATAATATAATGTGCATGTCCACTGGATAAAATTTGTATCTTACCCCAAAAGAAAATATTATGAAATATCCACAAGCCATAAAATACAAAAAAAATTAAACAGAATATAAAAAGCTCTTTCCATTTTTTTGATAAAAGATAATAAATAATCCCTGCAATAAGAAGAGTGCCACCAGTAAATTTTGTAAGACATGCAAAAACGGTAAATAATCCTGCAAAAAAAACATCTGTTTTTTGAGTTGATTTTGCTAAAAAATAAAATGTTGCGATAGAAAAAAACATTATCGGAACGTCAAGCATAATATCTAAAGAGTTAACAAAAACAACAGGGGAAAATGCAAAAACACAAGTTGCTAAAATGCGTCTTGATGGAGTTATTAAATATGCAAGTTTGTAAAAAAATATAACAGATAATAAATAAAAGGGAATATCGCCCAATTTAGAATTAATTCATTTTCTCCAAAGAAGCGAACAAAAAAAGACAAATATGCAGGTATTAGGGGAGGATGAGGAGTAATATAAAAAACACTTGATGAAGGTAATTCTGTATGGTTCCAAGGTGCTAGTAGCTTTCCATATTCTCCAATTGGAGGATTAAGAAAATTTATACACATCTGTTTGGCAACATAAACAGTAATCGGGCTATCCATAAAAAAAGGCTTATTAGAAAAGGGCAAATATATGAGAATGCAAAAAAAACATATTAATAGTAAGGGGTTATTTTTACAAAAAGAAAAAACAGATTGTTTCATTTAAAAAAATTGATAAATATTATTTTAAAATCTAATAAAAAGTCTAATACTTTATTAAATTATAAATTACATTAATATTGTTTTTATTTAATAATATTATTTCATTTTATAATCAAAAAATAAATTGATAATTAAATGAATATTAGATAAAAAAATATTAAAAAAGATTATTAAAGTTTCCTACTCAATATAGTAATTTAATAAATTAAGATTTGGTTTAAACATGAAGAAAAATATTTTCTCAAAATTTTGCATTAGAATTATTAAGTGAATATGTAAGTCGTTGGATTTTACATCATATTATAATAAGAGATGGTATTAGTTGATGTTAACTAAATTAGTAAAGAGTTGGATCAAGACAAAAAGCAAGTTAAAGATTGAAAATAGCGATTAATCAGCATGATGTGTATTGGAGGTTGAAATTGATTAGAGCTTTGCATGTTCAATACATAGCTTTGCCCCTTCGCAGAGGTTGCTCCTGCTAAGGGCGTAATTTAAAAATTTATAATTCTCATAGTAAACAAAAATATTTCCTAAAGACTAATTTGGGTATATTTAAGTCTTAAAGAAGAGAGTATCGCTTGTATAATAAAATGATGTAATACTATAAAGATGCTTTTTAAATAATAATTTTTAACATATTACTAATAATTTTTTATATTTTAATTCTTTATAACTCTATAAGAACATGAGGTAGTGTGTAGTATATGTTAAAAAAAATCTATATAACTTTTGTTTTTTTAGTTTTAGCAATTTTATTTATTTCTTGTTCTACTATTCGTCAAATTAATCCTCTTTCTAAGGGGGAATCTAGTTTAACATTAAGCATTGGCGGTCCTATAACACAGGTTGGCAAAACTTATATCCCTCTTCCATTATTAAGTATGGGCTATAATTACGGAATATTAGATAACTTATCTATAGAATCGGGATTAAATTTTTTATCTGCTGCTTATGGAGTCTTACATTTAGATATTGGTGCTAATTATTGGCTTTTTTTTCCAAAAAAAATTATTCCTGGAATTATTATTTCTCCACAAACGTTTATATTAACCAACTTTACTTCAAATGGATTTAGACTTTATCCAGATATTGGACTTACAACTTATTGGGAAATAAAACAAAATAAATATGTGTATATTGGAATTGATAACTGGTTTGAATATCATTCTTATCGTGAAGATGGAAATATTCAAAAACATCATTGGTTAATTACCCCTTATTTAGGAATAAATATGGGAAATAAAAAATGGCAGGGACAAGCAGAAATTAAATGGTATGTACCAAATTTGGTAAATAATACAAGAGCTATAAAAAATATTGGTATAGGTAATTATGGAGTTGTTGGTATTTTTTTGGGAATTAACAGAACTTTTGGGGAAATAAAGAAATGATAAAATTAAAAATAATAATTTTATTCTATATTATATTAATTTGCAATTGTTTAAATTTAGATCCTTTTTTATTTAAAGGTGAACAAATTAGTGAATATTTTCTTGATTCTTATCAGGGTAAAACAGAATGCTCTGATGCCATAGATTCCTGCGGTCCATTAGGTATTCAAGATACTATAAGAAAATTTTTTTTACAGAGTGGCACAGAAAAAATAGCTGCTATTTTTCTTGCAAAAAAGAAAGAAAATTATAGTAATGATACTATAATATTATATTTTCATGGAACAGGTCCTCATATAGATTATTATTGGCCACGAACTCGTTTACTTTATGCCACGGGTTATTCTGTTTTTGTAATTGATTATAAAGGGTATGGTTTAAGTACAGGTCAACCAACCGAAGAAGGTATATATCAAGATGGAATGAATGCCTTAAAATATATTTATGACAGCTTAGGAAATCCTTTTGTTGTTGTTTATGCTTATTCTTTAGGTTCTTTGGTTGGATGTGAAGTTATTTTAAGGAATAATTTTGCAAAAATAATTAGATTTGTTTTAGAAGCTCCAATTGGAACTGTTGAGTCTATTGTTGAAGATGGATGCTTTTTAAATATTCCAGGTTCTTATGTAACCACTTATAAAGGAAAAAATTCAGAAAAAATAAAAACAATTACAACTCCATTATTATGGATTCATGGAACAAAAGATGGAACTCTCAACAGGGAAATTCATGGTTTGCCTATATGGAATAATTATCATGGCGAATATGGTTTTTACATAAAAGTTGATGGCGCAGAGCATATTACCTGCCCACAAACAATAGGATATAATAATTATATTAAATGTTTAAAAGATTTTATTATAGCAAATGCAAATAATAATCCTTTTTTGATTGCCAAATAATAATTTTATTCTTAAACTATGGAACAACTATCTACAAAAATTCAAAGTGCATTTTTGCCTGCAACAAAAGAAGAAATGCAAAAGCTAGGAATTAGCCAGTTTGATGTAATTATTGTAACTGGTGATGCATATGTAGATCATCCATCTTTTGGTGCTGCTTTGGTTGGAAGATATCTTCAATATCTTGGATGTACAGTTGGAATAATTGCAATGCCAGATGTTAATAATTTGAATGATTTTTCTGTTTTTGGACCACCAAAATATTTTTTTGGTGTTACTTCTGGAAATGTTGATTCTATGATGTCTCTTTTTACGGCTCAAAAAAAACCACGACGAGATGACCCTTATTTACCCGGAGGAATAGGTGGTAAAAGACCTCAAAGAGCAATAATAGCATATTGCAATGCCATAAGATATTTATACAAAGATATTCCTATTATAATTGGAGGTATAGAGGCAAGCTTAAGAAGAATAGTTCACTACGATTATTGGTCTGCTTCGCTTCGTCAGCCAATACTTTTAGATTCAAAGGCGAATATGCTTATTTATGGAATGGCAGAGCATCCGTTGCGAGCAATAATTTCTCGGCTAAAAAGAGGTGAATCTATTCAATCAATGATAGATATTCCTGGTACATCGGTACCTTTAGGAAAAAATATGATTCAGAAAATTATGGCAGAATATAAAAGTCCTCTTGTTAAATTGCCCTCATTTTTCGAAATAAAAAAATCAAGATTTGCTTTTTCGCAAATGACAAGATTGTTTTACGAAAATTCGCAATCTGCTTTTATTCAGGAATGTATTTCTCAGGCAGTGTTGATAAATAAACCAGCAGAACCGTTAACTCAGGGCGAATTAGACATTATTTATGAATTGCCTTTTACCTATCTTCCACATCCTTCTTATAAACAATCTATTCCTGCTTATGAGCAGATAAAAGATTCTGTTACCGTTGTTAGAGGATGTGTGGGTGGGTGTAATTTTTGCGGCTTATATGCACATCAGGGAAAGGTTATACAAAGCAGATCAAAAGAATCAATAATAAGAGAAATAAAAAAACGTTCTATGCTACCTTTCTGGAAAGGAATTGTTTCTGATTTGGGTGGACCTACCGCAAATATGTATGGAATTTCTTGCAAAAAGCCAAACGACGGAAAGCCCTGCACAAGAAGAAGCTGTCTTGTTCCTGTTGTTTGCAATTATCTTAATGCGAATCAGTCTTCGTTTGCAGAATTAATAAAAAAAGTAAGTTCTTTGGAATGTGTTAAACATCTCTCTATTAATTCTGGTATTAGAATGGATTTAGCTTTATTATGGCCAGAGATTATTGATATTATTGCCACTAAAGCTACAGGTGGTCATTTATCTGTTGCACCCGAACATATCTCGCCACATGTTTTGCGCACCATGGGTAAGCCACAGGATACTGGATGGGAACGTTTTGAACAGATATTTGCAAACGCGAGTGCAAAGGCCGGAAAAACACAGTTTCTTATACCATATTTAATTGCAGGACATCCGGGCTCAACAATAGAAGATGCAAAGG
>Ga0123519_10008076_pt1 | contig 16137 bp, 16 predicted proteins | sample YelNatPaOPRAMG02_FD_87396 | JGI IMG/M metagenome (GOLD analysis project Ga0123519, IMG submission 87396) | Hot spring microbial communities from Yellowstone National Park - Yellowstone National Park OP-RAMG-02 (version 2) | ecosystem: Environmental > Aquatic > Thermal springs > Hot (42-90C) ...
CCGACGCGCGCCGAGTTTCTCACAGGACGCTATCATGCGCGCGACGGCGTGCGGGGTGTTTCTACCGGACAAGAACGCCTCGATCCGGGAGTGAAAACCATCGCCGACACTTTCAAGGCCGCCGGGTATGCCACGGGCGCTTTCGGCAAATGGCACAACGGCAGCCAGTGGCCGTATCATCCAAACGCGTCCAGGGCCCTGACCTCGAAGACCCGGACGAACAACCGGTGCACGGTCTGCTGTTTAACGTTGCGAACACGAGACCGTGGCAATAGCTCGCATTGCGATAGCGGGACGGGGAGTTTCTTCTGAAGTTGCAAGTACACCTTTGGAAAGCGAATCGTTTCATATTCGCCCAATCTCGCCGATGGCGACAGTGTCTACGGTAATGATGACTGCGGTTGTGTTGTCGCTGCACAGCACCAGCGTCTTCGCATACAGCGGGTCATTGACAGGAAAGGTACGATTTGTGATATCCACTTTGGCAACGCTGCCCAGAAGGGGGGCTGCCTCGATACACAGTGACGTGAGTCACAGGAGGCAAAGAGAAAGGCTCAGTGGAAGTTTCAGAAGTGAGCGGCAGTTTATCCACCCCGGCTGCATCACACAGCAGAAAACATATGAAGACCACGGAAGCGTGACTTCATTTCTTAATGATTCCCATTTTGGTAAAAGCAAATGCTTTCGGTGCGATTGCTTCCAAAGGCTCAGGAGTGTGCGTTTTCGGATACGGCATTGAGATGGTCGGCTTGAGCCAACGGATGGCATTGCCGATGACTTTCAACACGTTCGGGTCGTAGAAAGTGGGGAATGCCTCGTGTCCGGGACGGAAATAAAACAGCCTTCCATAACCACGTTGGAGAGTGAACCCGCTGCGGAAGACCTCACCCCCCTCAAACCATGAGATGAAGATGACGTGTGCGTCACCGGCAATCATGAATGGCTCGCCATACATTTCCTCGTAGGGTAACTCAAAATGTTCCGGTACTCCGGCGGCAATCGGATGCGCCGGGTCAACCGTCCAAAGCCGTTCCCGTTCACCGACTTCGCGCCAGTGAAGTTTCCCACTCGTACCGTTCAGCGTGCGGAAGATTTTCGACATGTGGCCGGAGTGCAGGACAAGGATCCCCATGCCTTCCCAGACACGCTGCTGAACACGGCGTACAATGGCGTCCTGCACGTCTTCATGAGCGGCGTGCCCCCACCAAAGCAGAACATCGGTGTTGTCGAGAGCCGCCTGCGTCAATCCGTGTTCCGGTTCCGCAAGGGTCGCGGTACGTATTTCAAGATCATCCGCTGCCAAACTTTTTGCCAGTGTCCCATGGATGCCGTCCGGGTAGATCGCTCTTACCGATGGCTCTTTCTGCTCATGGATAAACTCATTCCAGATCGTGACTTTGATTTTCGAGTTTATATTTCTCATGATCTCACCGCTTCTGTTTGTCCCCTCAACCGAACCGCAATCCGGCAAAGCCCCTTTTGCATTGTTGTGCCTAAAATGACCTGTCTTATGCAAACGCCCTGATCTTGGAGCGCGCGTATTCCTTGATCCGTTCCTCGACGGGCTTGAAATACAAATCGAGCGGCATGAACTTGTCGCCATTCTTCGCAAGCTCGGTAGCCACCCCGCGTAGGAACATACTTTGCAGTTCGGTGGCGATATTGACTTTCGCGACGCCACACGCGATCACCTTTTTCAGTTGCTTCTCGGATACGCCTGTTCCACCGTGCAACACCAAAGGAATTGAAACGGATTGGCCAATTTCGGCAGCGCGTTGGATGTCAAGTTTCGGTTCTTTCTTATAGAAACCATGCATGGTGCCGATGGAGATGGCCAGCGTATCCACCCCCGTGCGCTTCACGAACTCGGCCGCTTCTGCCGCCGATGACAACTCAATCGTGCCATCACCGAACGGAACATGCCCGATTTCGGCCTCGATGGAAACACCGGCATCGTGTGCGATCTTGACGGCCTGCGATGTCAGCGCGACGTTCTTCTCAAAAGGTCGTTGCGACCCGTCAATCATCACCGAGGTGTAGCCGAGGGCAATTGCCTCGCGGATTTGTTCCAGCGATACCCCGTGGTCGAGATGCAAGGCGACTGGTATATGGGCATCTGTGGCGAGTCGTTTCGTCATCGCAGCGATCAGGCTGGCGCGTTCGTCGTTGAACAGGCGCTGATACACTTGGATGATGAGCGGCGAGTTCTCCTGTTCTGCCGCTTTGAAGACTGGGAGCAGCGTCTCCAGATTTGCCACATTGAAGGCAACGACAGCTCGTTTCTCTTTTCGTGCCTGCGGTAATATGTCGTGGAGGGTTACCAACACGATATTGTCTCCTGCGCATCAGACCAACACCGGGATAATGTCTAGCCACTTACACAGTTCGCGCAGTTCAGCCTCAATGTCCGCATGAATCAGCGAGTAGTGATGTTTGAAACCGTTGTCCATGATCGTGGCTACCAACTTCTCCACGGAGCAATTGAACCGCACGTTGAGGGGATTCCCGCGCACGAACGGTTCCGTGTCCAAGGCAGTCCCTTTCGCAATCAACATCCGATAGCCGTCGCCGTCCTCGTCGAGTTGCGCCATTGTGATCGGTCCGGGTTTCAGAGGAAACTCGTTGACCAAGCCCCTCTTGTCGCCGCCGTCCACGCGGAAGTGACGGCGCAGTTTTGTGTCTTCAAACTTCCGACACAACGCCGAAGGCGCGGCGCCGCAATGCCAGAAGACCGCCGTATTCTTTGCATAGTCGAACGAGATTAGATCCGCGAAAAATGGAATGCCACCGCTGAGAGTCGCCTGCGCTTTCATCAAAAGCGCGCCCAGCACATCGCCTTCGCAACTGGTGAAGAGCCCGGTATTGTTCAGCAATCCCATCGAAGCACATGGTGCGACGCCATAATAATCCGACCACTCCGGCCAGCAACGGATGGCATACGCGCTCAGACCGTACTTGGCGGTTGTCTTCTTCAGCGCTTCGTACATCCTTCCCGACGGAAGAAGGTCTTTCTCCACGACTTGGCAACAGGAAGACGCGCTTTTGCGAACTTCCTCGGCTCCTCTGCGGGCTTCTTCTTCGGTCAGAGTTTCGGCGACACGAACAATCTCTAGCTGGTCAATAATCTCAACCTCAGCGCCGATGGAAGAACGCAGCCGCATTTCATCGCAGTTGGAAGTGTAAAACCCCGGCACGCGCCCGCCGACGAGGCCGATTTTTGTCGCAGCCAAGTCCGCCATGCACTTCAGGACGTCGAGCGGCTTCTTCAGCAACACATCGGCGTCGCTGACCGGTCCGAACACGAAGCCATATTTTCTCCCCATCTTCCTCAACGTGTGGGCAGCCATATTGGCACCGCAAAATGAATTTTGCGCCCAAATGCCGCCGGCGGACGGTTGTTCGGGGGTCGAGAACAGCACGATGGGGACATTCAGTTCCCGTGCAATGACCGGGATGATGGCGCCAAGCGGGAAGGTGGTGAAATGCACAATCACGGCACTGACTTCCTGACGGTTCAGTTCACGACAAATCGCTGATGCCTCCGTCGTGGTGGTCGTCAATGCGTCGCCGTGGATGATTTCATACGGCAATTGTTTCAAACGCGCCAGCGTGCTTTGCCGGATTCGGTCTATTTCCGGTGTCACCCAGCTTGCCTTGGACAGCGCGATGTAACCGATGGAGAACTTCTTCACTAGTGATCCTCTCTTTGAGCAACGGCTTCTTCGAGTGTGATGACTTGAATTTGTGAGTTGTATTTCGCGAGGGTGCGCTTCACGTACTGTGACGGCGTAATGAACAAGTCTTTCTTGATGTCATCCGTGAGATCGTAAACGCGCCGGCAAAGTTTCTCGCACAATTCGGGATTCAGTTCGTCAAAGACAACCGCTTCCTCTCCAACGGCGTATGATTCCTCATTGTTGGTGCCGAACGCCACCAACTCGTAGCCGGATTGTGCGAGGAGTTGCCGCGGCCAGGACGGGTTCCCGCAGTAGTTTCTGAGAAAATCGCTTTCCAGAAACACAGCTTTTCGCGTCGGGCGATTCTTCACTTTTACGGAAAGCAAATACTCCGAGCAATGAATGACCTTTATGCCGGTGAGTTTGTCTTTGAGAAAATCATAAGCCGATGGCTCCCCCACGATGAGGGTTTTGCATTGTGAACGATCCACGGCACTTTTGAATCTGGCGAAGATTTTTTGCGAGTCTTCGACGAATCCCAACACCTCCAGCGCTTTGCCAGGATCGCCACCCGTAATGATCGTGCAGTTGGGATACAGGTCCGGGAATTCGCCGAAATACAAAACATTGCCTTTACCTTTGACCACAAAAGTAACGTTCCTAAGCGTGGCGGCCAGCGTATTCACTCGTGCGGGAGCCAAGCCAGCCTCGACGATGTCTCTCCGGGCGGCTAGAACCAGGCTGGTTTCGTCGTAGTGGCTGACGCAATGATACCGGTTGGCTCCGCTCAACGCGCTGCGGTACATTGTTTCGATAAAGTCCGGGTTTTTCAGACATTCACGATCCATGCGAACCCGATCCAGAATCAATGCTCGACCTCGTGGGGTGTCGGATTCACGGAACGTCACATTGCCGACCGGGTCGAGATGCCGGCACATGAAACAGAAACGGCACGCATGAATCACATCCAGATATTGTTCAATGTGCATGATCAGGCTCCTTTTCCGGGGAATCCCATTTTGCCGGGGTTCATGATGTTGTTGGGGTCGAGCACCCGCTTGATGTCCATTAGGATTTTGAACGCCGGGCCGTACAGGTCTTTCATGATCCGTCCGAGCTTGAGTCCCACGCCGTGATGCTCGTTGATGACACCGCCTTCCTTGATGGCCGCGCGAATCGCCATGTCCCAAATCTTGTTGTAGAGTGCGACGGCCTCCTGCGGGGCTTGCGGTGGCTCATCAATGATGAACCGTGCGTACAACATGCAACCCCACTCGTACCAGTGAGAAAAATGACCGATGAACGTCGCTTCTGGGAAATTATCCTTCACCGTGTTCTTCATCGCCCAGTAAACTTTTTCGATGTTGGCAAACGTGGCCACGGTGTCGAGGGTCCCGAACGCCTGCGGTAGGTGAAACATATACGGGGGGTAGAAGAACTTGTACCGGTGGTCCCACCAAGCCTGTCCCATCTCCGTGCCGAGGTCCTCGTGTTGCTGTTCCCGACAGATCGTGCAGGCTTGCACCATTTCCAAATCAACCATCTGTTCCGGGCCGTCAAAGCCAAACACCAGATACGCGCCTTGTTTATCAATTCCCAACACGCGCCTGATCAGCTTGGCGGTTTCCGCCTCATCGTACAGTCGGATCACGCAAGGTCGTAAACGGCTCGTCATGATTTTCGCCCCGGCGACCATTGCGTCGTGCATCGTCTTGAACAGGAATGCGTGGAACTTGCGCGACTCTGGGATGGGATGAATCTTCATCGTCGCTTTGGTGACGACGCCCAACGTTCCTTCGCTGCCCAAGAACAATTGTGTGAGGTCCGGGCCTGAAGCGTGGCGCGGCACCGGTAACGTATTGATGATCTCCCCGGTGGGGGTAACAACTTCCAGCGACATGATCATGTCCTCGATCTTGCCGTACTTGGTGCTCAGAACGCCGGTGCCCCGGTGCGCGATGAAACCGCCAAGCGTGGCACACGAAATCGAAGCCGGAAAGTGCATCGTGCTGAAACCTGCTTTCTCCACCGTCCACTCCAGATGTTGCATGTTGATGCCGACTTCCGCCGTAACCGTCATCGAAACGGGATCAATGTTTAGCACCTTGTTCATTCGTTTCATGTCGAGCACAATCCCGCCATAGACCGGCAAGGCACCGCCCTGCGACCCCGAACCGCCGCCCCATGGGATGACGGGGATGCGATGGGTGTTGGCGACCTTCAGGATTTCCGCGACTTCGTTGGCCGTCGCAGGATGAACGACGAAATCCGGGGATGGCAACTTTTGCCCACGGTCATGCCACAATTCCGGTACCCAATAATAATCAATCGAGTGGCCAAGCTTCTCGGCGTCGTTGGTTTGCACGTACTCGTCGCCGACCACCCACGCCAACTCGCTGCGGATCATTTCATCCATGTAGCTTTTGGAGGTCATGTTCTCAGTTCCTTTGATTCATCTGTTTGTAACAACCGGCTAACGCATCGTGGATTTGCCGGTAGTATTGAAATTGGTTTGCATAAAACCGTGCGCGTTCCGGCACCGGGCGAATTTCGCGCCTCCATTTCAAGCCTTGACGGACAGCCGTCACCTCATCCTTGAAGATTCCGATGCCGACTCCGGCCAGCAACGCGCTTCCAAACGACGCATCGCACGACGCCGGGCACTTCAACGGCGCGTTGAACACGTCGGAGACGATGCTGCCCCACAACAGACTGCGCGCCCCGCCGCCGATCAAAATGAACTCGCGAACTTTTAGTTTCATTTTCTCAATGGTCCGGTAACAATCGCGTAACGAATAGGCCACGCCTTCCAGTAACGCGCGCGCGAAGTCTCCTCGTGAGTTCGCCATGGTGATGCCTGTGAAACTTCCCCGCAGGTTTGGATCCCAGTACGGCGAACGTTCGCCCTGCAGGTATGGATGAAAGAAAATCCCGTTGCTGCCGGGCGGCGATTGCGCGGCGAGCGTGTTAAGCTCTTCATAAGTGGTCCTTGGCGCGCAAAATCTGTCCCGATACCACCTCTGGCAGACGGCGGCCGAGTTGGTGGCTGTCACCGTGTACCACAGGCCCGGCACGACATGTGAATAGGTCAATGTTTCCGGGTGTGGATGCGGCTTGGCAGTCATCACGTTCACATTCCCGGCTGTTGCCTGCTTCAAGACGCATTGCCCCGGCTCGATGGCTCCGGCGGCGTAATCTTCCACCGCAGAATCGCTCGCGCCCATGATGACCGGAGTCCCTTCCGTCAGTCCGGTTTCCGCAGCGGCACGTGGCGTAATCTTCCCGGCAATATCTGTTGGTTGTCCGATTCGTGGGAGAATGCTGGTGGGAATGTCGGCGAGCGCGCAAAGAGCTTCCGACCAACGTTTTTTTTTTCATGTCCCAGAAAAGTGTTCCCTGTGCTTCGATACAGTCGCAGGCCATTTTTCCAGTAAGCAGGAAACGAATGTAATCCTTTACAAACAAAATATGACGCGCCCGTTTTAAGGTCGTTGGCTCATTGTTTCGCAGCCAAAGCATCTGCGGCAACGTCCAGGTTGGCGTCGGTGCCTGATACGCGGTGTGGAAGATCAAATCGAAGTGTTTTTTCTTCAAGAACTCGCATTCCGTTGCGCTGCGCTGGTCCGTCCAAATGATGGTCGGTCGAATTACCGCCATCTTCGCGTTCAGTAAAACAGTGCCGTGTGTATAACTGTCCAAGGCGAGCGCCGCGATCCGATTGCGATGCGTCAACTTCTTCAGGACTGCACACATGATCCGGTACCAGTCAGCAGGATTTTGTTCCGCCCATCCTGGTTTCGGATGACTGGTGGGGTATTCGCCGGAAGCGGTTTCAATGATGGTACCGCGGGGATTGATCACCGTGACCTTACAACCGCCGGTTCCGAAATCTATGCCCAGTAACAAGTCTTTCTTCATTTCCCCAGAATCCATTTGTGCTTTGGATCAACCACCGAGAGAAACTTCCGATGATTCTGTCCCGCCATGATCCAGAGGTAATACATCGTGTAGCCCGGAGTATTGATGACGGGATGGTAGCCGCGCGGGATCAGCGTCGTGTCGTTCTGCTGCACGGTACAGGTGAAATCTATCGAGTTGTCATCCGTGTAGATTTTCTGGATTCCGTAACCCTGTTCGGGGTTGAACCGGAAGAAATACACTTCCTCCATGTCCACCTCGACCGGGGGATTATCGCGGTCATGGCGGTGTGGCGGGTAGCTCGCGTGATTGCCGGAGGGTACAAACGCTTCGCCGATGAAGAAATGCGCTGACGGAAATGCATCCGTCAGTATCAAATAAGCGTCGCGCCGGTAGTTCTCCTTGCCGAGATGGACTTCTTTTACTTGTTCGGGCGTGATTACATAAGGGGCGGTTTTCAAATCGGAAGGCGACGCTGTCCATGCGATCTCGACATCGCTTTCCGCCTTGATGACATAGTGGGTTCCGCAAGGGACATAAACCGTGTAGGGCTTGCCGTAGAAAACGTCTTTGCGCCCACCGATCTCCTTGAATTCGGCACGACCAACGGAAACGGCGCATTTACCGCCAAGCACGATAAGGACGACTTCACTTTTGCCGGAATCGGCGGAGTATGGCTGGCCTCGCTTTAGGTTAATGATACCGAACTCCGTCAGTTTCAGGTCGCCATCACCGATGGATACGATTTTTGTGAATCCGTCGGCTTTTTTGTAGCTTCGTAAGTAGTTGTTCATTGTTGCTCCAGAAACTTCTTAACCGTCTTCAAGTTTGGAATCCCGGCGCGGCCACCGAACTTGGTGCATTTCAACGCCGCCGTTGCCGACGCAAATCGCATACATTCCGTCCACGTCCCGCCGGTAGCGTATTTGTAAATGAACGCCCCGTGAAAGACGTCGCCCGCTCCAGTGGTGTCAATCGCGCGAACCTTGAACGCCGGGCATTTGATGAGCGTTTTGCCGTCGAATCCGACGGCGCCTTGGTTGCCCATCGTGATCGCGGAGAACTTGCAGTGACCGACGAATAGCTTCCGTGCGTCAGCGCCTCCGACAAACTTCTCGGAGGCGATAATGATGTCCGAAAGTCCGAGGAGCTTTTCGATTCCGGGGACAACAGTTCCAGCATCCAGCGATACCGTCACCCCATGTTTCCGTGCGATCTTGGCAGCAGCAATCGCCGCATCGGTCTGATGACCGTCAAGATGGAGGACTTTGCTACTCTTGATCAAATCTGCTGGAATCTCGTTCGCGGACAGGGGATGGGCAGTCCCTTTCGACCACGCGATACTCCGTTTTCCGCTGGACTTTTCGATCCAGCAGAATCCGATAGCCGACTCGGCGTTTTTGCGAATCTGCACACCGCTGATGTCCACGGCTTCCGCAACCAATCCCGCCAGAATATCGCGGCCTCGTTGATCGTCGCCAACACAACCGATGAAAGCCGTCGCAGCACCTAGTCGCGCGGCAGCCGCGATGGCGCTCACGGATGGGCCACCGCCGTGAATCGCGCTCTGGAGAATTTCGACTTTGTCATCCAATGGAATGCGCGGGACCAAACAAAGATAGTCCATGCCACAAAAACCAAGCCCGGTAATGACAGGTTTTGCTTTCATTTCGCTGCGGTCGTTTGGGATTCATCGTAATAATCGCGCGCAAACGTTGTTTTCATAGCCAGCAAAATGATGAATCCCGCGAACAAATATGCCAGTGAAAGCGAAGCCAGTCCGGCTGTGAGACCAATGGTGGATTTCGCCCAGCCCAATGCCACCGGCGCAAACGCACTGACGAAGAAAACCACAAACAGCATGAGGCCAACCGCTGACGCGCGGAACCGCGGCTCAATCACGTCGAACAATGCGGCGTAAAGATTTGAGTCGTAGATTCCCCGGAATAATCCGAACCCCGCCAAGCTGATGCAGCAGACCACTAGGTCTGTTCGTCAGCCCCATCAGGCAAATGAACGGCGCGCCCAAAAGCAGGCCGATGTATTCAACCTTTAGCCGTACCGTGCGTCGCCGCGCCGCCAGCGTATCGGAGATCTTGCCACCGAGCAACACGCCGATCATCGCGCCAACGTGATGATAAAACATCGACGAAAAACCGGCGTTGGACAATGAGAGTTTGAACTTCTCATGGAGAAAAGTTGGCATCCAGGTGATGTAGCCGATCTGGGCAAAATAAAAGCAACTGAACGCCAGCCACAACGCCCATACTGTCGGCTTGCCGTCGATAGCCTTCAAAAGCACCGGCAACGGCAATTGGGCAGACTTCGCCTGCGCGGTGGCTTCTTCCGAAGGCCCCTCGTCCTTCAACCGCGCCATGATAATCAGTGCGAGCACGACACCAAAACCGCCAAACGCGTAGAACGCCATTCGCCAGCCAAAATGCTCGCCGATCCAACCGGCGATGAAACCGCTGGCAATCAGCCCGATGTAAAGCGCGGTCTGATGAATGGACATGGCCATCGCGCGCGTCTTGTGGTGGTACTGAGCAATGAGCGAGTTGGCCGACGGAAAATAGAACGCCTCGCCGCCGGTGGCAATGCTGCGGAAAATGATCAAGCTGATCAGACCCGTGGTAGCGCCCGACAGGATGGTGCCTCCGCTCCAAATCAATAGACTCCAAAACACGATCCATTTGCGCCGTGAAACGTCACCGAGGTATCCGGCCACCGGCACGAGCAACGCATAACACCACAGGAAAACCGAGGCGACCAGTCCTGCCTGGACAGGACTGAGTTTCAAGTCGGCAGACAGCAACGGCAACACCACATTGTACGCCTGGCGATCGGCTTGGTTGAAAAAAAACGCAAACCACAGCAGGACGATCAATTCCCATTTGTAAGGCAGGAGTTCGCGTTTCACTGCTTAGTCCTTCCCGGGTATCGGTGCTGTGTTCTCCTGCGGTAAAACGATGTCTGTCTCGCCCTCAAAGTCCGCTGCCGACGGTTTGAATGCCATCGCATAGAATGGCGACTTCGCCTCAGTGAGGATGTCCGATAGCCGGACCGCTTGACCGGTGTAGGCGGAGATGCGTCCCATGATTCCAGCGGCCGTGGCCATCGCCACGTTCTCGCCTTCATTGAGCACGTTACCGTCAAGAATGCTCTTTAACATGTCCGTGTGTTCGTTCACATACGGATTACCGTCGTGTCCCACCGGTTCAAACTCGACTTGCTTGCCGTCGAATCGTCGCACTTTGCCGCCACCCAGAATTTCCGCCGCGTCCGTTATGAACGTTTCCCCGACGCGGCCATAACACCCCGGTATCTGCCGGCACAAACTGTGGATGTGAACGCCATCGCCGTAATCGAAATCCACACTGAAAAAGTCGTATTGGTTGCCGGTTGGCCGCCGCAAGCGCGCGCCGACGCCTACCGCCGTGCGCGGCGTATGGCCGATGAACCAGTTGGCGACGTCAATGTTGTGGACGTGTTGTTCGACGATATGATCGCCGGACATCTCGGCCCAGTTCATCCAGTTGTTGGCCATGTAACCGGCATTCGTGTCGGTGGAACGCCGTGGACGGATACTGCCGCGCGCTTGGCACCAATAAATTGTGCCACCCAGAATCTTACCGAGTTGGCCTTTCTGAAGTGCCAAAGCTTGTTGGAGATAGGCGCCTTGGTGCCGACGTTGCGTGCCGGCCACGAGTGCAAGCTTTTTCTCTTTCGCGGCCACTGTTGCGGCCAGAAATTGGCGGATCCCCGGCGGATCAACTGCCACCGGTTTTTCCGCAAAGATATGTTTTCCTGCCTCGACCGCTGCCGTAACGTGGAGCGGACGAAACGCCGGCGGTGCTGCCAAAATCACGATCTCGCAATCGGTTTCCAAAAGCTTTTTGTATCCGCTGGCCCCGCCAAATGCGAACTTCTCCCCGGCTCCGTATTTCTTCGCGACAGCCAACGCCACTTCTGGGAAAAAGTCATGCGTGGTCACTAGCTTGACTTGGACGCCGAGCGATTGGGCTGCTTCCTTTAGATTCTCGAAAGCTGCGCAACCTCGTCGTCCCGATCCAATCAGCCCCACCTTGAAAAGGCGCGGGCTGCCCTGTCCCATGACAAAAAAGGGTTTTGCCGCCAGCATGGTGGAAAAGGCGGCTGCTCCTTTGAGGAATTCGCGGCGTGTTTGCATGACGTTTCTCCTGATGATTCTGTGAACGCGCGAACTCTATCACGCGGGCACGGCGGCGATGTTGCCAAACGCGCAAAAATCATGCGGCATTTTGCGTAATCACGCTTGCGAGCTTGAAGCCCACCGTCATAGAATGCGCCACGCATGCAGGGTCTCCTTCAGAAGAAGCCGCGCGTCGCGTTGTTTCTGGCTACCAACGAAGAGGCCGGGCGCAGCAAGCTCCACGGCATCTTGCGTTACGTGCGATCGCATACCCCTTGGAACATCCATCTTGTTGAGAACCGCATCGGCGAACAGAAACTCGGCGACCTTACCACGTGGGGTGCCACCGGTGTGATCGTGGCGCGTATGCCCGACTCGGTTGGGATGATCGCACGTGCCGGGATTCCCACCGTCGTTTTGGATTCGCCGCAACTGTACGAGCGACGGCTGCCGCACGCCTCGTTTGTCACCAGCGATTCCGAGGCCGTTGGTCGCGCAGGGGCGGATTTTCTTCTACGGCAGGGATTCCAACATTTCGCCTATGTGGCGGATCCCGGCAACTGGGATTGGTCTGTCCAACGCGGACAAGCCTTTTGCGAGCGGTTGCGCCAAGCAGGACGGCCTTGCGTTGTGTACAACGGGTTGCGCGACTGGGCGCGCGACCAAGAACGCATGGCCGACTGGCTCCGTTCCCTTCCCAAACCCACTGCTGTGCTCGCGGCCCGTGATGGGCGCGCCCTCCAACTTTTGGAAACCTGCCAACTCGCCGGTCTCAACGTGCCCAGTGACATCGCCATCCTCGGCGTGGACAACGACGAACTGCTCTGCGAAAACACGTCACCAACGCTTTCCAGTATCCAACCCGACTTCGAGTCAGCCGGCTATCAAGCCGCGCACCTGCTCGAACAGATCATGCGCCGCAAACAACGGAAACCACAGACGGTCTTGTATGGCATCAAACAGATCGTTGCGCGCGGATCCACTCGCCCTGCTTGGGCCACCGACCATCGTCTCTTGCGCGGGCTGGAGTTCATCCGGCTCAACGCCAGTGAGCCGATCAGAGTGGATGACATTGCCCGACACATGAACGTCTCGCGTCGCTTGGCAGAACTACTTTTTCGCCGCCATCTGAACCACTCTATTCAGAAGGAGATTCAGCAAACGCGCCTGACTCGGCTGAAGAAGCTGCTTCTTGAAACGTCGCTGCCCATCGGCCTGATCAGCGACCAATGTGGCTACCAGACCGAAATGCACGCCAAGCGAATGTTCAAAAAACACATCGGTATGACCATGAGCCAGTTTCGCAAACGTTATCAATCAGGTCGTTGACGCGAACGAATATCCGAGGAAGCGAGCCAGTGTCTTGTCTAACTTAAATACAAGGGCAAAGCCGCTTCAATTTGAAGCGAGCATCTGCCGTGCTGAAATGCCAGTCGGCACAGCGTCCCGCCTGATTGCATTTCTTTACCCAAACTCTCGTGACGCGCGCGAACTTTTCCCGACTGCCAATCCGGCCAGACAGCAGTCTTTTGAATGCACTGAACTTCACCTTGCCACGTTCAGCCACCAGCCGTGCTTGGGCACGTATAGTACCTCTCGATTCGCGCCACCGACCGGCGTGTTTCCGCCGGCGCAAACGCCTCGTAGAACGAACTCGGCACATGCGTGTTGAGATTGTCTTACGCCAAAATCACCTTCTCTGCGTGCGCATACGGTCCGGTCAGCGGTGCTTTCATCAAGTGCGCCCAATCCTCTTTCCTGCGCTGCAACGCCACATCTGCGCAGCACACACCGGTCAACGGCGCAAAGGCCAGAAACAGATTCGCCGTGCCGCTTGCGGTATTGGTGATCGGCACGTACAGGTCGAGCGGGAGTGCAGGGCAGCAAATTGCGCGTGTCGGCCAGCAATTGTTGGCTGGTTTTGTCCAGATACATCACGGGCTACTGCGGATCAATAGGGCTGTTTTTACGCTTCCAACGCGTCTTCCATGACGCAGACAAACGCGGCGTTGGCCTCGGACGGGATGCCCCATTGTTTCTTCAACCACGGTTTGATCGCGTTTTTTTTTTTGAGCACGGTACGCACCGTCTCGTGAGAGAGCGAGTTTGGTGTCGTTTGATTCCACCGCTCGATCGGCCAACAGCCGCAGCGTCCAGACGGCGTGCCCCTCGAAGGGGGCGCTGCTGAACAGCACGGTCAGGGGCTTCACCGTCGAGTCGCGTGCCGCAGGGTGGGGGCGCGCTGAATGGTCGCTTGGAGTCCCTCTTGACAACGCGGCGACGAATTTTCCGAGATACAGTTGCGATGCTCGCGCAGACGTACGTCGTCCCAGTCGCCGTGACGCTTTGTCTCGGACGGAACCCCGCCTGTTTTCGCCTCCCCGGCCAGCAAGCGAAATCGGGTTCGACTGTCAACAACTACTGGACGTAAACGTCCTGCCGCTGCTTGGACGGCTCATCGAACAATCGTCCCCCTGGTCGAGCGGAACCGGTTCGGGCGTGCGCCCCGGTGAGATTGTCGTGATGATTATGAACGCTCCTGTGGTCAGCCAATGAACAGAGGAGTTCGGTTCATTTGCTATTCCTTATGTTGCTACCCTCTGCCCTGTAATATTATCGGGGCTTCGTGGTGGCCACTATCGAGGTTGGCTTGTCACAATGCCGCATTACAAGTGTGAAGTTGGCATTGAATACCTCATCCACTGTGGCGTGGGTGGAGGGATCAACTCCCAGCGCTGCATCGGGCCGAAGCTCCGCGAGGGCGAGCGCCATGCCCCGTTCGATCCACTTCGATGGTGGTCGTTTCCTGCCGGCATAAACGGCCAGCAGCGGCGGCCACGGTTGCGGCAGTTCCGCCGGCAGGTCTTCGGGAAATCCCATGAACGAAACGATCGCACGAGGATTCGGGTATGGCGTAACCCATGACAGCAATTCCTGCCCCCAAGTGCCATCGTATATTTTCCAGACCAGTACCGAACACGCCGCAGGAGAAAGTTCCTGAGGGGAGACGACGAGCACAGATTTGGAAGACGTGCCCAGTCCGCGCCGCAATGCGTCAAGCTGTCGTTGCGTGCGCGTACCAGCGCCTGCGTTGGCGGGAGGAAACTGCACTACCAGCACTGGACCAGTGCCGGGAAGGTTTTCCCGTATCAGTTGTCCGAATTTGAAGGCCACAGCCTCCTCAATACGCAGCCCGCTGCCAAGGGCGCGTGCGGTGCGTTGGCGGAAGAACTAAATGAGGCACACCCCAAAAATCACCACGGCTAACAATGGGAGAACCAGACAAATGCGTTGACGGAAAATCATGAGGAAACTCATCACCAATGGAGCGGCACCTTGTTGAGCCGCGATTTCAATTTGCCAAATCGCCGCCACTCGATATGTCCGTCAGCAAAACAGATGTTGGCTCCTTGCGGACGCCCATCTGGTCCTAAGTGTGGCGAGTCATGGAAGAGCGCACCTCGCACATCGGTAAACTTTCCCGAAGTGTCCGACAATACCGCATCGGCCAAAATCACATAACGGCAGAGTGTATGTGCCCCCGATCGGTGTAGTTGGTGGCACAGTCTGTGTAATTTGTCCCAAAAGACGGGCAGCCCCCCACGATATTACCGTTGGCATTCACGCGGGGCAGGATGACCCAGTACCCGATGATGTGATACCCACCGGCATAGTTCCAGTTGTCGTCGGTGTTTTGTTTTGGATTGGACGGGCAATAACAAAGTTTCCGGGAGACGCCATAGTTCATCAGATTGCTCATGGTAATGTGATTGACATCCCACAACCATTTTCCGCCGGCGGTGTCCAGCACCGGAAACTGAACCTGTCGGTCAAACTCCCACGCGTTCACAATGGCAACCTGGAGCCGGTGCAGATTGTTCATGCATACAAACCGCCGTGTCCGTTCTCGAACCTGACTGAGCGACGGCAACAACAGTGTCGCCAGCATCGCGATGATGGCAATCACCATCAGTGCTTCGATCAAGTTGAAACCAACTTGCACATGGCGGTCGTATCTTACGGCTCATGAGTATTCGTTGTGATCTTATCTGCTGCCGTTCCGACGTGGACGCAGCCGAAAGAACAACGGCACCAGCGCCACCGTCACCAGTACCCATGTGGAAGGTTCTGGGATAACCGTAAGTTTCACGTCCTGATTGTCCGAGTCCAACCAGAGATAACCGTCCAGACCGCTGTTGCCGATGTTGGTGAAGTTGGTGCCGCTGCCCAGCGTTGAACTGCCGTAACTGAGCGCGTCAAACAACGTGTAGGTGCCGGCGCCAAACCCGCTGACCGCGCTGAGGACAAACCAGTTGGTTTCCATGCCACTGAACGAGAGCGCGTTGGTGACGATTACAAGGTCGCTGGCAC
>Ga0123519_10008077_pt1 | contig 16136 bp, 7 predicted proteins | sample YelNatPaOPRAMG02_FD_87396 | JGI IMG/M metagenome (GOLD analysis project Ga0123519, IMG submission 87396) | Hot spring microbial communities from Yellowstone National Park - Yellowstone National Park OP-RAMG-02 (version 2) | ecosystem: Environmental > Aquatic > Thermal springs > Hot (42-90C) ...
ACGGCGCCCAGGTTTATATTGACGGCAAGCTTAAAACCGCCACCAACGCCACTTTAAGCCTTTCTCCCGGTGAATATGAGGTAGAGATAAAAAAAGATGGCTTTTTCCCCTGGAAAAAAACCTTAGAAATCAAAAAAGAACTGGTTACCAAAACTGATGCCTATCTTTTTTCCAGCTTTCCTGATTTGCGAGCCTTAACTTTTACCGGCGCGCAAAACCCAGTTTTATCTCCCGAGGGAACAAGAGTAGCCTATGCCGTTGCCAGCCCTTCTGCCAGCTTAGAAAAACAAGGACTGTGGGTTTTAGATTTAACCGATAGACCTTTGGGTTTAAGCCGAGAGCCGAGACAAATTGTTGCCAATACTCCCCAGCTTGATTTTTCCCAAGCTGAACTTCGCTGGTCACCAGACGGTAAACAGATTTTGGCCACTTTCAAAACTGAGGTAGGCAAAGGAAAAACCGCCAAAACCAGAATTCAAAATTTCCTCCTTGATGCAGAAAAAACCAATCCTTCCTCGGCTTTAACAGACATTACTCCAACGATAAATCTTCTTTTCCAAAGCTGGGAGAAAAACCAACAAGCTCGATTCCAGGCACAAATTAGCAAACTACCAGAAAAATTGCTAAGCACTTTCACTGACAATACTGCTAATATTCAGTTTTCCCCGGATGAGACAAAAATTCTTTACATCGCCACTGCCTCGGCAACAATTCCCGAGGGGCTAGTTCCTCTTCCGCCGGTAGTTAGTACCCAAAAAGAAGAAAGAGACATTAAGCCCGGCCGGGTTTATGTTTACGACCTTAAAGAGGACAAAAACTTTTTAATTGGGGAAATTTCTAACCCCCAACAAGCTTCAAGCTTCAAGCTTCAGGCTTCAGGATATTCCTGGTTTCCTACATCAAAACATATCTTTATAGTTCAAAAGGATAAAATTATTATCAAAGAATACGACGGCACCAACGAAACCGTTGTTTGGAGCGGACCTTTTGTTAATTCCTTTGCCTTCCCCTTCCCTGCCGGCAACCGAATTTTGATTCTCACCTCACTTGGAAAAGATATTCCGCCCAACCTTTATGCAGTCAGTTTAAGGTAACAAATTTTCTTAATTTTAATATGCGATCGCATTATATTTTTGTGATAATTTCCTTAGCTCTTTTACAAAAAAAACTCACATAGGTTTGAAAATTGAAAATTGAAAATTGTATAATTGTGGTGGGCCCCTGTAGCTCAATGGAGAAAGCGAGCGCGTCCTACCTGCCCGCCAGGTCTCCGTAGCTCAACGGACAGAGCAGGGGTTTCCTAAACCCCAGATGGAGGTTCGACTCCTCTCGGAGACACAAGTTTGGCAGGCGGGAGGGAGAGGTTGGAAGTTCGACTCTTCCCAGGGGCACAAGGAAAAAATCCCTGCCTGCCGGCAGGCGGGCAAATTTCAAAATCCAAAATTCAAAATTTCGGGGTGTGGCGCAGTTCCGACGCCTTGATTAAGTCAAGGGTCGGAACCCCGACCTTTTAGCGTCGGGGTTGGTTAGCACTCGCCTAAATTTCGGGGTGCAGTTCAGCGATAGTTTACCAAAACCGGGGTGTAGCGCAGTTGGTAGCGCGCTGCGTTCGGGACGCAGAGGTCAGCAGTTCGAGTCTGCTCACCCCGACCAATCTAAACACTGCAAATCTTGCGAGAGCAGTTTATTTGCTAAAGTTCATTTTATTTAGTAATATAACAGAAGTTTGAACAAAAAAGCAGATATAAACACGCTTATGAAAGTCGAAAGTATTACGGTTTAGGGAAAAGGAGAAAAATATGCAAATAGCGTACAGCAAAACAAGGGAACAATTTCCACTAAGTTACAAAAAGATTATAAAAAAGACAATAGCAAGCACGATTGCGATTACTATTTTATTGCTTGTCATTTGGGGATCTTTGGCGTTTATGCTTGGGTCAATCGGTCAAGAAGCAATTGGCTGGTTGGGAAAGGCAACTTTTGGAATTTTTGGATTTCTGCTTTTAGTTATTTTATTAATCTATCTTTATCAACGTTGGTATTTCGCGGTTTACTTCTATGATTTAACCCCTGATTTTGTCCAGATTAAAAAAGGGCCGATTACACCACGAGAAATTACGATTCCATACGAGCGCATCCAAGATGTTTATGTAGATCAAGATTTACTGGATAGAATTTTCGGTCTTTATGATGTCCACTTGTCGACCGCAACAATTTCTTCAGGAATAGAAGCGCATATAGACGGCGTAGAAAAACAGTCAGCGGAAGGGTTACGAACGATCCTACTGGAAACCATAAAACAAAGAATTAGCAAAAATAGAATGGTAAATACTCCCACTGTTAATAATCCAGTTCAATAAAACCTATGAACGAAATAATTACAGAAAAAATTTATCCGATTCAAAGATTATGGGTTTTTAAATCAAATCTTGGCTTTCTATTCATTCTGATTTTTTTCGTTCCTTATTTTTTCCTTACTTATAAATTTGGTGAAACTAGCAAGAATGGGGAAGCGAATTTTTACACCGCCTTATTAATTGTAGGTTTTGCGATATTCCGTTTCATAGCTACGATTTTAAAAAGAGCAAATTTTCATTACTCTGTTGAGGAAAAATTTTTAATCTTAAAACAAGGTATATTATCAAAGCAGCAACTACACGTTCCCTACGGAGTTATCCAAAATCTTTTTGTTAAACAAGATTTGTTTGACCGGATTTTTGGGCTTGCATCATTGACGATTGAAAATGCTTCACAAGGCGCCGGGGCTTTAATGCCTCCGCGCCGGCGAGTTGAAATGGTCGGATTTTCTGGAAATAAGGTTAGTATTCCCGGACTTAGCAAAGCAAATGCCGAAATTTTGAAGGACATTATTTTACAAAAAATGAAAGAAAATCCGATTGAAGATAGTCAGTCCGGACTGTGAGATTTCTTAATGGGGGTGTACCTTCTCCTTAAAAAACTCCCCTTTCTGGAGATGGTTAACCACACCGGGAGTGGTTTACTATTGACACACCGGGAAAATTCGGGGTGTAGCGCAGTTCCGACGCCTTGATTAAGTCAAGGGTCGGAACCCCGACCTTTTAGCGTCGGGGTTGGTTTAGGATTCGCCTAAATTTCGGGGTGCAGTTCAGCGATAGTTTACCAAAACCGGGGTGTAGCTCAGTAGGTTAAGAGCGCTGCGTTCGGGACGCAGAGGTCAGCAGTTCGAGTCTGCTCACCCCGACCAATCCTCTCTTGACAAACCACAAAAACCTTACTAAAATTGGAATAATGACTAATAATAACACTACTAAAATTGGAACGGAATTGAGATATGTTCCCCGCGACTTGGAAATTACCCTGGAAAAATACCTTCCCCTACCCCAAATCTTGGCGATCGTCGGTCCTCGCCGAAGCGGAAAAACCACTTTTTTAACTCATATTGCCCAAAAACTCCCAGAAAGTATCTTTTTGAACTTTGAAGACGAAGATATTCTTAATCTTTTTGAAAATGATATTAAATCTTTCGCTAAACTCTATGTAGAGCCGCATAAAAATATCATCCTCGATGAGTTCCAATACGCCAAAAATGGAGGAAAAAATCTAAAATATCTCTTTGACTTTTATCCCGGCAAAAAAATTATCATCTCCGGCTCCTCTTCCCTCGATTTGACCCTGCGGGCAGCAAAATATTTAGTGGGAAGAATGCTAGAATTTCCTCTTTACCCCTTCTCTTTCGAAGAGTTTTTGCGGGCAAAGGAGCCCCAATTAGAACAATTAATAAAAGAAAATACAACCTCTAAATATCTAACAAACTATATAAAAAAATATCTTGGAGAATATCTGATTTACGGAGGTTATCCGGAAGTAGTTTTAGAAAACGACCTTTCTGTTAAACAAACTCTTTTAAAAAATATCTATCAGCTTTACTTTTTAAAAGATGTCACTACCCTCACTCATTTGGTAAGCGATTGGAAACTGAAAACATTGGTAAGGGTTTTGGGAACCAATATTGGAGGAGTTATAAACTACAGCACTTTAACTTCCCAGGCCAATGTGGATTTTAAAACCCTTAAAGGATATTTAAACTTTTTAGAAAAAACTTTCATTGTTTTTCCTGTTAGGCCATTTTTTACCAACAAAACAAAAGAAATTACCAAAAATCCTAAAATTTATTTTTATGATTTGGGGCTGCGCAATGCCCTAATAAATTCGTTCGCCCCAACTTTACTAAGAAACGATTTGGGGGTTTTGCTGGAAAATTTTTTAGCACTCCGGCTAAAAGCAGTATTTGGGGAGGTTTATTTTTGGCGGAGCAAAGCTAAAGCAGAAGTAGATTTTATTGTTAAAAAAAGAGACCAATTAATGCCCATCGAAGTCAAAACTCAGCTTAAAGGAGCAAAAATCACTCGCAGTTTCCAAAGTTTTCTTCTTCGCTATGAACCACAAAAGGCTTATGTTTTTAACCTTGAGTTTTTCGGCCAAAAGAAATTTGCCAATACAAGAGTCAATTTTGTTCCCATTTATTACCCTGTTGTTCTCCTATGATTTGACACTCACAAAATGACTCACAAAATGATCCGCTATTTTTTATTCACACTGCCTAAAGGTGTGTTAAAAATATACCCTTCGAGTACAAAAAATTGAAAAGTCTAAGAAAACCTGATATACTTTGAATACTTGTAAATAATTAAATAATACAAGGGCTTATAATTTTCTGCCATATTTTTCCTACAAAAGGAAATTCTCCTACCCGCAACAAGATGAAAGGAACAGAAAGATACCTTAGAGGAGACAGGGGGGGTACCCTCAAGAGTTCTTCACCGGCTAGGTGTAAGAATTCCACCCGTTGAAGAAAGGAGAGCTGAATACGAAAGAACAAGGGCATTGTTTTTTTTAGATACATATAGGCCCCTGTTAAGAAAAACGGGAAAGGATTTTGCGTCGGGACAACGAATATTAGAAATTGGAGTAGGGCCAGGATTTTTAGCCGCAGCCTTTGAAGAAGCAGGATTAAAAGTATTTGCCACCGAAGTTTGCTCTCCTCCTTCTGATTGTGCGTTTCGAGGTCCGCTGGTTTTAACCTCCGCCCGGCCACCGTTAGCCCTACCATTTGGCGATGGATCTTTTGACTATGTCTCTTTAACCTCTGTCCTTCATCACATTCCTTAAGAACTGCAAAGATTATGGATAAGCGAAATTAAAAGAATTCTAAAAACCAAACGGAACACTCTTGATTCAAGAAGACGAAAGAGGAAAAAATCCATTTGAGCACACAGTAATAAGGGTAATAGACTTTGCGGTAAGCTGCCGAGAAGCAAACTCTCACCGGACCTTAGAAGAATGGGAAAATTTCTTTTTAGGATATGGGTTAATACTCAGGGCGCACGAAACAGTCACTCACAGAATGGGACCTTTTAGCTTAAACAAAATTTTTATGATCTTTGAAAAAAATAATTAACTTCTGGTTTCGCGCAAAGATAGTCATAATTGACAAAATTTCCCACGTGGGAAAAAATGTCAATAATCTATTCCCCTTCTAAAAACGCCTTGTAACCTTCAAAAGCGGAATATATATCTCCCTTGTGGGCGACTTCAAAAGGGGCGTGCATATTTAAAAGGGGAACCCCGGCATCAATTACCTCAATATTGTGGCGGGCAAAAAACATTCCCACCGTTCCCCCACCCCGCAAATCAACCTTGCCAATTCCTGCCGCTGGCTGCCAAATAACTTTAGCCTTGTTTAAAATTTTTCTAATCCAGGCGGTATACTCGGCCGAAGCCTCGGAAACATAAGCTTTTCCTTTGCCACCAGTATGTTTTTCCACCGCCAAACCCGCCCCCAAACGAGGGGCAGTAATTGGATCGGAAACATCCTTAAAGTTTGGGTCTAAAGCGGCGGTAACATCAGCGGAAATTGCTTTAGAAACCGCCAGCATATCCCGCAAATCATTTTCCGAAGCGGAGGGATTCTCGGCGGTCAAAAGTGATGCCAAAAAGTCTTTAATAAACGAAGAAGTGGCGCCGGTTACTCCCTCAGAACCAATTTCTTCCCTATCCAAAAGCATCAAAACCGTGGTGTGAGGCGAATTTTTCGCTGCCAAAAAAGCCCGCCAGGCAGCATAAGCGCACACCCGATCGTCTTGCCCATAACCAACAACCAAACTTTTATCCCAACCACCATCGCGCGCCCCACCCGCAGGAACTATTTCCAAATCCGCCGAAAATATATCTTCCTCTATCAAACCATATCGCTCGTTTAAAATTTTTAAAACTTTTTCCTTCACCGACTCACCACTCTTATCCTTTTTCTCCCCCCACGCCCCCACCAACAAATTTAAATTTTCTCCCTCAATTGCCTCGGCCAACTTTTTCTCTAGTTGCTTCTCGGCTAAATGAGGAAGTAAATCAGTGAGAATAAAAACGGAGTCTTCTGGTCCATCCCCTACGGCAATTTCAGCTCGCTGGCCATTTTCTTTAACTACTGTGCCGTAAATTGCCAAAGGCAAGGCTGGCCACTGATAGGGTTTTATCCCTCCATAATAATGGGTTTTGAAAAAGGCAATTTTTTCTTCTTCGTAAAGCGGGGTGGCTTTCAAATCTAGCCTCGGAGAATCAATATGAGCCGCCAAAATTCGCACCCCTTCGCTTAAGCACTTTTTCCCTTTGATTGCTAAGATGATTGATTTGTCGCGATTTATCAAGAAAATCCGTTTTCCAAAGTTTTTGGGCCGAAAGCCAATTTCCTTAAAACCCAGCTTTTTTGCTTCCTGGGCAATAAACTTGACCACCAACCGCTCCGTTTTTGCGCCCGAAAGAAATTTTTTATAATGATCGGCAAAATCAAAAGCCTGCCGGATTTTTTCCGGTCCCCATTCGGAAAAACAAAACCGCCGGGAAAAAGAAAGCTTAGACATTTTACTCCCCCAACATCAGCCGCTCTTCTACCCTTTTGTAGGAGTGGATTTCTTTTTCTTTAAACCAAAGCTCTTTTTCGATTTTTGCTTCCTCCGGCGTTCCTGAAGCATGAATCAAATTGTGAACCGAGCGGCGTTTTAGGTTTGATAAAAGCGGTGAATCAAAACTATAATCGCCGCGAATTGTTCCCGGCGGCGCTTGCTGGGGATAGGTCGGACCAACAATTTTCCTAACAATCTCTACTGCTCCCGGAGCCTCAAGCAACATTGCCACCACCGGACCCTCGGTCAGATAATCAACATTCCAACGCTGAACCATTTCCCCAATCTGGCGATTGGTCATTTTGTTAAATTCCTCCCCGGGGTCAAATCCTTGCTGTTGGTAAAACTCGCGGACTTTTTTGCCCACATTCTCGTACCATTCGTCATTAACCCCGTAATGACGGAATGCCATTTCTTTATCAATCCAGACCATTTTTAGGGCAACAATTTTTAAGCCGGCCTTTTCAAATCGAGAAATAATCTCGCCCACCAAACCCCTTTTTACCCCATCGGGCTTAACTAAAACCACCGTTTGTTGAAGAGGAATTTCGGCCATTTTTGAAGGAAACTTTTAACCTTCTTTTCTCCCCTCCTTTTTCAAAGCAAGAGCAGCAATTAATCCTCCAACAAGGGCTGCGGCCAAACCCACAGTTGTCAACTGCCAAATATTAGTGGAAGAAGCCGACGATGTTGCTAGCGGAGAAATTTGGGGAGTGGGAGTTGGTCGAGGAGTGGGCGAAGTTAAAACTTCTTGGGTAGGCTGGGAGGTAGGGGTTGCGGTCGGCGAAACGGTGGCTTTTGGCGGAAGGATTATCGTTGTTAATGGTTTAGGTTTAAAAATCGGCCCAGGGGTTGGCGTTGGGGTGGGGGTATTAAAAATACCGGAGGGAAGAGGAACAATTCTAATTGGTGGAATCGCTAAAGAAGCTGCCGAAGAAAATTTCAGCAAAAAACCAAAAACAAGTAAAAAAATTAAAAATTTTTTAACCATTGAGCCAATTATATCCCCTTAAAAAATCCATTGTCAAGAGGAAAAACTCCAATCAACAAGTTGACAAATCAACGCATATGCGTAATTTTGTCAAGTTCCCCCCTAAAAAGGTAGGCGGGCAAAATTGACAAAATGCCCCACGTGGGAAAAAATGTCAATGAATTAGCTTCAAAAATTCCTCCTCTTTTTTAAAAGTTAACAAAGAGAGTGAGATATAAATTTTGGCTTTTTATTGCAATTTTTTTAAACCCTAATTTCTTTAGCACTCTAAAATTTGAGTGCTAATTAGTGTGTCGCAAGAATTTTATTTCAAGCACAATTTACCGTCACGAGAATTCTTTCAAAAAACGTCGTGAGAAATTTTTCCCTCAAACAAAATATTCTCTCAAAGAAACAGAAAAATTTTTCCTCTAACAACGTCGGTAACAAACACTCCCCTGCTGGGAAAAAGTATTACCCCTCCCTTTTTTTGTTGGGGAAAATTCTTATCCTCTGTTCTTTGAAAATTTTACTGCTTAAATTGCGTTAATTTTTTAAAAGTAAAATTACCGCAAATTTCCGCAAGTCCCCAAACAATAAACGCAGGATTATTCCATAACCTGTGTAAATTATAAACCGCTGCGTGTAAATTCTCAACAGTATCTTAATGCAACAAATAACAACAACATCAATTTTTAGCAAAAATTTTTAATTTTTAAAATTTTTGCCACTTTTTTCAAAATACTACCAAACTATATCAACTTAGCCCTAAATTGCCTCTTGACAAATATTTTTTATTATTGTATTAGTTAATATAGAGTTGGTTATCATCAGTTACCGAGACGAGAAATCGAGGCTAAAACTATCTAAAACTGCCCAAATGGAGAATGACAAACAAAAATTAATACCAACTAAAAAACTTATTGAATTAGCCCGCCAGCAGGGAGTCAAATTTGGCCGGGGAAACCCCAATAATCGCTTGCGTTATTACACCAAAATTGGGCTTATCCCCCACGCCCAAAGAAAACAAGCAGAACCAAAAAAATCCTTCACCGAGGGGCATTATCCTTTATATGTCATCGACTTGCTGAAAAAAATTCAAGAATTAAAAAAAGCTGGTCGTTCAACCGCGGAGATTAAAAAACAAATGGTCGCCGAGCGGTTAAAATATGAGGTTGATAAAACCACCACCGCTACCGGCATCCCCCTCTCCCTTACCACTCCCCCGCCAGTTTTTAAATTTTTCAAATTTCAAATTAGAAAAAATTTTGTCTTTTTGCTTGCCCTTTTTCTGTTTTTTGTGGCTGCCGGGGTGGTTTTTGCTTTTAGCCCGCCGGGCAAAAAAATCTTTGGCCAACTTCAAGATTGGGCAGGGAAAAAATTAGCCAGCGTTGTCCAACCAAAATTAGAATTACCCCCGGCAGTCGCCGGTGTTCAAATTCCCGAAGAAATCGGCTTTTTCCCCCAGGTTTTGACAGAAAACCTCCTGCTTAATCCCTCTTTTGAAAAACCTCTCCATTCGGTAGAAACCGACCCCCATGGCCGGCAAAAATTTGGCCAAGCTTGGAGATGGGGCTATATCGAAATGGGTCATAAAGGAAACTTCTATGTCAGCAATGAGTCTGTCCGCAGCGGAACCTTAGCCATGAAAGTTTGGGATTCTCTGTTTGATACCGAATCGCAAACAAACTCCACCTCCGAGGTGTGCCGCAGGCGCAACACCACCTCGGAGGTGTGCAATCCCCAAATGGCGCTGGGGATTGCCCAACCGGAAACAACCACTATCAACGGACGAAACTATAATTTATCAGTATTTATTAGAACAAAAGATATCAAAGGTAATCCAAAACTCCGCTTAGGATTTATGGGTCAGGTTTCAAAAGATGACCCAAATTACCAAGGAAGCGGTTGGAGTGAATATCAAAAAGATAAATGGCAGGAATTTAGCCTAAAAGGAATTTCCGACTGGCAACAATTTTCCTTTATCTATGAAAATGCTGCCTTGGGAAAATATCCCTTTATCGAAATTGTTGGCTATCAGGGAGGAAGAATTTATTTGGATGATGCCAGCTTGGTCGAAGTTAGCCTCGGAGGAGGCAAGGCCGTTAACTCCGAGGGATTAATCGGGGCCGGAGCATTTGAGGAAAGCAAGGTAGTCATTGCCAGCGGACTGGGAGGGGCAAACTTAAGTCTTGGTGGAGGTTCGATTATTGTTGATTATGCGGCGGGAATTCACCCGGCAGATGACGCGATGGGCTCACTTGGCTTTCCTGGCAAAAGGTTTGCCGGGCTTTATGTCAATGAGGGAGATATTAAAAATAGTTTAACCGTTGGCGGAGAAGTAAACTTTCTCAATAATCTTTCTGTTGCCGGAGCGGCAACGGTTGCCGGCAACCTAAAACTTGAAGGCGATAAACTCCAGTTGACTAACCGGATTGCTTCCGACCTTATCCCCTACGATAACAACCAGCAAAACTTAGGAAATACCGACCGCCAATGGCGAAATCTTTATTTGGATGGCACTGCCTATATTGATACCCTCCAAATTGAGGAATCAGCAACCATTGCTGATGATTTAACAATTAGCCGCAACCTCACCGTCCGGGGAAACACTGTTTTGGGTAATGAGGCGACGGACACGATAAAAATTCAAGGAATGACTTCGCTTGGCGATGGGGGGACAACAAACTATGCCCAGTTTTCTGACAGTGGTGATTTAACTTTCTTCGGGGCGGCGGATACGATTACTTTTTCCTCGGCAAGCAGCATCGATTTAGCAGACTCCCAGGTCCAAGCGCTAAACATCGAATCAGGGCTACTCAATTTAGACACCCAAAATAGCCGCGTGGGCATCGGCACGACGGCACCTGCTTATAAATTAGATGTCTCCGGCACCGGCCGATTTACTTCAACTTTAACCACCACCGCTATCTTGAACACCGGGGCTTTTACCACCGCCGGCGGAGCGGCTTCTATCAATGATAATGATGGGGCTAATGCCATTTCCATTGGTGGGGGGACAACCACTGGCACGATTACGCTAGGCGGTAGCGGAACGCAGACGTTAAACATCGGCAATGGCGCGGGAGTAAAAACCGTTTATTTAGGCTCAACCAACACTACTTCGGCGACAACAGTTTCCGCTGGCACTGGTAATCTCGCCCTAATCTCAACCGGGAATATTAGCCAAACTATTGGCTCTGGTAAAACCTACACCCTCAGCGATGGCACCACTAACTTTTTGGCGGTTAACTCCTCCGGGGCGGTGAGTTTAACCCCAACCGCAGGCCAAAACTTAAACATTAATCTTGCCACTACTGGCGATTTGGCAGTTAATACCAACCAACTCTATGTTGATACCAGCGCCCAAAGCGTCGGGGTGGGCACCACTGCTCCCGCCAGCAAGTTTCATTTGGTTGGGGGAGACCTATATGTGGCACCGGATACTGGCTATACCTTCAATAATCCTTCAGCCAACGAAGACTTGTATGTCTATGGCAATTTAGAGGTTGATGGCACCGTTTACTTGGGAGACTCCACCGCCGACAGCCTCAATGTCTCCGGCTATGTAACCTCCGACCTTGTCCCCAACCCTGGGTCTCAGTATAATTTAGGCTCAAATACTCGCCGCTGGCTTAATGTTTGGGCAGACACGGTCACCGCCAGCAATATTTCTGGCACGGTGGTTACTGGTTCTACCTCGGCAAACGACTGGCTTATTAATTCTGACAACGCCACCGAGGACGCTGAAGATGCGACTTTAACTTTTGAACGAGGAACCCCGGCGGTCAATGCCGAGATTCGCTGGGACTCAACCAATAAATATCTTTCCACCAATGTCCCGGCTTTTGTCATTTCTCCGGATTCGGGCCTAATCCCAGTTTCCGGAACCGCCGCCTTGATTGTTAACCAAATCCAAGACCAGGATATTTTAACTGCCTTGGCCTCAGGGGTAACCAAATTTGTCCTCAGCAAAAGCGGGGATATTGTTTCGGCTAGCGGGGCAAAATGGAAGCCGCTTTCCGATGCCACCACCGCCCTAAATATCGCCAATGCCTCGGGAACAAGTTTTGTCACCTTTGACACTACCAACCAGCGCGTCGGCATCGGGACGACGAACCCAACCTCTAAACTCCATGTGGAAGGACAATGTGTGACAGGAGACACACTCTTGCCAATTTTGGCAAGAGACAATGACCAATTTCTAATTTCTAATTACTCTAATCAAGCACCAAATCCCAATGACCAAATGACCAAAAACTTAGACATTGGGCATTCTGGCATTGGAAATTCTTTAGGTCAATTAGGTCAATTAGAAATTAGGTTAATTCCCATTAAAGATATTAAAGGTGGAGAGTATGTCCTCTCCTTAAATGAGCAAACCGGTAAGATTGAGCCCCACCGCATCAAGGGGCTTTTGGATATGGGAGTGCAACCGGTTTACAAACTGACAACTGAAGACGGCCGCACTATCCGCACCACTGGAAATCACCCGTATCTAGCCATCAAAAGGAATTTACTGGGAGACTTTGGAAGAACGGGTACTTCTCTTTTCCGAGAGCTTGAAGGCGATATAAACCAACGCGCTGGCAATGATAGCCAGAAAGAAAGCAATCAAAGCTCTAATATTAATATCCCAAGCATTAATCATAATTTCTCTCCTTTTACTAATTTCTTAAATCTAAAACTAAATATCAAACAAAATATACCAGCAACATCCAATGTCAAGACTAAAAAATTAAATGGCGAGTTTAACCCTGAAAAATTGGGGACAATCACCGCCGCCCCAAACCAGCCAGCGGAGAGATTGACGAATAATTCCGAAAAAACCGAAAACCAATCCGGGTCTATCCTTAACATTGAGAATAATAATAGCAAAAACCTAAATTTACTGTCAACGGCAAAATGGACAAAAGTAATCTACCTTAACGAAGGTGACTTAATTGCTGTTGCTGATTTATCTTCTTTTAATCAAAATCCCAATCAAAAGGATAGAAACCAGCACCAAACCGGCAACGGTATAGAAAAGCAAATAACCAATAGTAGTTTCGTTAAAGGTCATAATCTTACCTTTAATTTATCCAACTGGGCATCTGATAGTTTCATCGATTTCATTCTAAAAAATGATTCCTCAGAAGTCAAGTTTGTCAAAATCGCCTCGATTGAATTTGTCGGCTATGAACAGGTCTACGATATTGAGGTTGAGGGAACTCATAATTTCGTTGCCAACGGGATTGTCGCCCACAATACCTATATTTCTGGGAATTTGGGGATTGGGACAACCAACCCCGATTCCAAATTACACCTGGTTGGCGGTGACTTATACGTTGCTCCTGATACTGGTTACACCTTTAACAATCCTTCGGGGAGCGAAGATTTGTATGTTTACGGCAACCTTGAAGTTGATGGCACTTTATATACCGCCAGCCAAACTATCGCTGGTCATCTTCTGCCCTCGGCAGATAATACCTATGACTTAGGCTCGGCAACCCAAAGATGGAGAAATCTTTATCTTGGCCCGGATTCTTTGAAAATGTACAACTCCTACACCGATGCTTCCAATTACGAACTTGGTCAGCTTTCCTTTGTCTCAAATGTCTTGACCCTCTCTTCCACCGCCGCCGGAACAGGAAGCATTCGCCCAATTCAAATTAAAACTGGGACAAACACCGGCTTATATATGGATACATCAGGAAATGTGGGGATTGGAACTACTTCTCCATCCTCAGGAAATGCTCTTCACGTGGAAGGGCAATGTGTGACAGGAGACACGCTGCTACCTTTGGTAGCAAATGACCAATTTTCAAGTACCAATTTTCAATCCCCGAAGCAGAACAAGTTCGCTACGGGGCAGGCAAATCTCAATGATTCAATTTCCAAACAGTTTGAAAATTGCAAAATTGAAAATTCATTGAAAATTGAAAATTGTAAATTGAAAATTAACTACTCTCAAATCAAGGATATCAAGGGTGGAGAATATGTTCTTTCGCTTAATGAAGAAACCGGCAGGATTGAACCCCATAAAATCAAAGGTCTTTTGGACATGGGAGTGCAACCGGTTTACAAACTGACAACTGAAGACGGCCGCACTATCCGCACCACTGGAAATCACCCGTATTTAGTAAGAAGAGAGAGTCTATCTTTGGGAAGAACGAGTGGACTTTTTGTAAAAAGCCAAATATACCAACAAAACAATCAGCAACAAAAGACCGCTAATTATCATCAATCTGGTAGTAATATCAGCAAACAAAGCTTCGCTCATAATTTTATTGCCTCATCTAATTTTACTGCCACTAATAAAAATAAAATACCAAATATAATCTCTGATGTCAACAACCAAACCTTTTCCGGTGAATTAAGTGGTAAAAAATTGGGAGTGATAACAACCAATCCCAACCAACCAGCGGCTAAATTGGTAAACAGTGCCGACAAAACTCTTAACCAAGAAGCAGAAAAAAATTTCTTCATTGAAAACAATTTAACAAATAATAATTCCCCTGTCAACGGAGAATGGACAAAGGTGGTTTATCTTCGTCCGGAAATGGAGATTGCTGTCCCTGAAGAAAATTATCGCGGGATAAAATGGGTAAAAATAAAAGCTATTGAAGAACTTCCACCCGAACAAGTCTATGATATTGAGGTTGAGGGAACCCATAACTTTGTTGCCGGACATTATGTTGAGAAAAAAACCGGAAAAACTTTAAGCGCTGAGGAAGAAAAAGCCTTAAAAAGCTATTTAGCGACGGGAGGAGGAGCGCTTTTCGGGGAATTTGGCGAGGAAAATAAAGAAGAGAAGAAGGGCAATCAACATCAAAGCGGCGCCGATATTAACTTGGGTCCAAAATGGAGTAAGATCAATCATAATTTGTCTAAAAACCTTTCAATTTTAAAAGCTAACGACAAAAATAGCATAGCACCGACAAAAGAAAAAGACATAGGAATTAGTTTAGAAAAATTACACGAGCTTGTCAAGAAATATGAAGAGGGAGAGATTGAATATGGAGGGATTATCGCCCATAATACCTATATTTCTGAGAATTTGGGGATTGGGACGACCAGCCCTGCGGGATTGTTGGATGTTGGAAGTGGGAAGTTGGTAGTTCTCAGTGGAGGCAACGTCGGCATCGGGACGACGGTACCGGGGGCGAAATTGGAGGTAGCAGGGACTTCGTGGTTGAGAGGGGCAGCAGGGACAACAGGGTTATTTGTAAATTCATCGGGAAATGTTGGAATCGGAACTACTTCTCCATCCTCAGGAAATGCTCTCCATGTGGAAGGCCAATGCGTCACCGGAGATTCTCAGCTTATCACCGCTGAAGGAAAAACCCTCCGAGTAGATGAAGTTAGAGGTGGAGAAAAAATTCTTTCTTTGGATGAAAAAACCGGAAAACTTGTCCCCGCTAAAATCTTGGCTTTATTGGATATGGGAATAAAACCAGTTTATCGCCTGAAAACTGCCTCCGGAAAAGAGATTGAAACGACTGGAAATCACCCATATTTAGTAAAATCTGGGACGGAATTATTTGAAGAAAACGAGCAAAGCCAAGAGAAAAGCAATTACCATCAACCCAAAAGCAATAAGAGCTCTGGCATTAGCATCAAGGATATCAATTTTGTTACTCATAATTTCTTAAGAATAAATGCTATTAATAAACAAACTATAGCACCTAAAACGTCCCCTGTCAAGACTAATAACTTCTTCCTCCCCCGCTCTTCAGAAAAGTTGGGAACAATAAGCACTGCCCCTATCCAACCGGCAGCAAGATTAACAAACAACTCCGAAAAAACTGTTAATAAAGCCGGGTCAAATCTCATTGATAATAACTTAACAAATAGAAATAGAGTTGTCAATGGACAGTGGAGGAAGGTGATCTATCTTCAGCCGGGAATGGAAATTGCCGTTGCCGATAAAGCTGGAAGGCAGGCTGTTTGGGACAAAATAGTCTCCATTGAGTATGAAGGAGAAAAGCAGGTCTGGGACTTATCCATTGAGGGAACGCATAATTTTGTTGCCAATGGAATTGTGGCCCATAATACCTATATTTCAAGTAATCTGGGAATTGGAACAACAAGCCCTGCGGGATTGTTGGATGTTGGAAGTGGGAAGTTGGTAGTTCTCAGTGGAGGCAACGTCGGCATTGGGACGACCTCACCCTTAGCAAAGCTTGATATCGCAGGAGATGCTTCAGCCTCTGGCAATCTTGCCTTAAGAGGTTCAGGGACAAGTC
>Ga0123519_10008078_pt1 | contig 16135 bp, 13 predicted proteins | sample YelNatPaOPRAMG02_FD_87396 | JGI IMG/M metagenome (GOLD analysis project Ga0123519, IMG submission 87396) | Hot spring microbial communities from Yellowstone National Park - Yellowstone National Park OP-RAMG-02 (version 2) | ecosystem: Environmental > Aquatic > Thermal springs > Hot (42-90C) ...
ATACCTGCATATCTTCTATGCATTTGTATTTGTGAATTATTATATTTCGATTAAAGAAGAAAACAAAGCAACAAAAAGCTGACAAACAGAAATAATTCGAATAAAAAAATACGAATAAAAAATATCTTTAATCTATCTATTTAAATCCTTAAACAAAAACTAGAGTTCAAATCTCATTCCGTCATAGGAAGCAATTGTTCTTATTCCTGACTCTTTTTCAATCCATTCTGCAACTGATTCTGCAGAAATATGAATATATTCCCCTCCGAACCTTGTAAGAATTGCAATTTTTGGTTTTGCTTCCTTTATTAATCGAAGTGCAGAGTATTTGTCAAGGTGTCCCTTCCATATCTCGTCTGCTCTTAATATATTTATAATCAATAAATCCAAGTCCTTGTATTCATCAGATATTCCTTTGAAATATTCTGTATCCCCAGTATATCCAATTCTTTTTCCATCCATATCAAGAACGAAGCCTATCCCTTTTGTATTGTCGTGCTTTGCCTTGGTTGCTGTCAGCGTAAACTCTTCAAGCTTCACTTTCTTTTTTGGCTTTAAAACAAAAACCTCATCCAGCAAGGAACGATGGTAGTCGGAAAGCGAAACACCAAAATTCTTGGAGGATGAGATAACTGTCTGTGGAGCGAATAGAATACCTCTTTTATTCTGGGTGGCATTTGTCATTGCTTCTATTAAAACATTCATGTCGTTTGCATGATCAAGGTGAGGATGTGAAACAAATATGGCATCAATCCTGTTCAACTTAACATTATGCTTCTTTGCATCCTCAACCACACCTGAACCAGGATCAACGTATATATTCTTACTTCCCTCTATAACAAAACCAGAAGTTGATCTAAATCTGTGCGTTACGTTTACTCTTCCTCCACCAGTACCAAGAAAAACAATCTGCATAAATATGATTGGTAATAAAGAAATTTAAAACTTGAGAAATTGGAAAACAGAGTTGAAAAACAGAAAAAACGTTATTTATTACTATCTTTTCTTTTGAAAACAAATATTCCATTTTTGCACTTATAGATTAGTGGGATATTATTGAAAACATAAGTAAGTAATATAATAGAAAATTATAATAAGATAATAAATATAAAATTAAAAATCCATCCACTGTCTTTGAAATCTAAAGAATGCAAAAACGAAAGGTTTATAAATAACATATGCATTATACTATTGTCAAATATACAGTAAAAATAATGTATTGAAACAAGATATAGAATAAAAGAAGTGTTTCCATGAAAGGAGTATTGCTAGATATCGAAGGAGTGATCAGGGATTCGAAGAATGCGTTTCATCATGCATACGAGTTAGCCTTGGCTTCGGTTGGGCTTAAGCTTGTAGACTATCCTGCAGACACCTGGAGATTGAGAGGATTTGCTGAATTCAACCACCAGAAGGAATTCCTAAAGGCTATTTATGCAATAGTGAAGAGTGGTGAGCGTGTTTCTCATGTATTATGGAAGAAATATCCTGTTCAATACGTTTACGACCTCATGAAAACAACCTCTCCTACAAAAGAAGAAATGGAAAGAATGGAAGAAGCGTACATGAAAGAAATAACAAACCCAAGAGTACTAAGACGTATTTCTCCTATTCGCGCTGGAAAGAAAGGAGTGAAGATGCTTAATGAGATGGGATTCAAGATTGGCGCGGTTACAAATGCAAAGAAAGAATATAATTACATGTGGCTGGTGGACAGAGAGATATACGATTATTTTGATACAATTGTTACATCAGAAGACGCACCGCAACCTAAGCCTGCCCCAGACATGATACTGAAGGCCTGCAAGAACATAGGATTGCAGCCTAAAGAAGTATATTATCTTGGAGACAGCGAAGCTGACATCATGGCTGCAAAAGCAGCGGGCTGCACTCCAATCGGAATCGACTCAAACAGCACTGAAAAGTCAAGGCTGAGAGAACTCGGGGCAGAAGAGATCTATTCATCGGTGACTGATTTTGCTCTTAAATTAAGAAGAAGCAGGGAAAACGAATAAGCATCTGCTGCATCTGTTTTTGAAGAATGCATTGGCTAAAAACATTGACTAAAATAAATATTCATAAACTTTTCTATGCAATAATATATATTAGAATTCTTCCAATAATTCTTCCAATGCTTGCAATAATATATAATCGAATTAACAACAAACAATGCTCATTAGTATTAAATCTGCATCAGGCACAAGAGCATACCTTAAATAATTTTAGACCTAAATAGAATCTAAATGATTCTTGAACCTCAGCTGAGAGTGAATTTAGAATTGAATATCAAATCTATTTAAATAAATGCTTTAAAATCTATATTTGTTGATGCAGTTACACAGCTTAAGCTAAAATTGTGTAAACTCATGTTAACAAAATTGAATTTTCTTGAGGTGGGAATATGGCAAATGGACAACAGATGATTTTACCAGAGGGGACAAGCAGAACTATAGGTAGAGATGCACAGAGAATAATGATTGTAGTCGGAAGAGCAGTTGCAGATATAGTGAAGAAGACACTTGGGCCGAGGGGAAGCGATGTGATGTTGGTCTCGGAGCTCGGTGACATAGTGATAACAAACGATGGAGCAACCATACTGACAGAGATGAATACTGACCACCCTGCAGCAAAGATCCTTGTGGAGGTCGCAAAGACCCAGGACAAGGAAGTAGGAGATGGAACAACCACGTCAGTGGTGCTTGCAGGGGAGCTACTGAGGGGAGCAGAAGACCTAATCGACAAGGATATCCATTCATCAACCATACTGAGGGGATACAAGCTCGCATCCACAAGAGCGCTTGAAAAGATAAAAGAGATATCCAAGAAAGTCACTATTAAAGATACTAAGACACTTGAGAATATCGCATCGATTTCGATGGGATCCAAGTCTGTAGGCGTCGGAGAATCCAAGGACCACCTTGCAAAGATAGTTGTATCTGCAGTCACACAAATTGCAGAGGAAAAAGATGGAAAACTGATAATCGACCAGGACCTAATAAAGATAGAGAAGAAGGCAGGTGGATCAATAGAAGACACAAACATGATAAACGGAGTGCTCATAGACAAAGAAATAGTGCACCCAGAGATGCCTAAGAAGATAGAGAATGCAAAGATCGCACTGCTCGACACCTCTCTTGAAATAGAGAAGACAGAGACAGATGCAAAGATCGAAATAACAGATCCTGCACAATTGACTGCATTCCTTGACCAGGAGGACAAGATGCTTAGGGACATGGTAGAGAAGATTGAGAAGAGCGGCGCAAACGTGGTATTCTGCCAGAAGGGCATAGACGATGTGGCGCAGCACTACCTTGCAAAGAAGGGAATCGCAGCTGTAAGAAGAGTGAAGAGAAGCGACATGGAGAAGCTTGCAAGAGCAACTGGTGCTAAGATAGTGACAATACTCAACGAGATCTCGCCAAAGGACCTTGGTTTCGCAGGATCGATAGAGGAAAGGAAGATTGGCGGAGAGGCTATGGTGTTCGTTGAAAAGTGCAAGCACCCGAAGTCTGTCACAATTCTAGTGAGAGCATCCACAGACCATGTTGTCAACGAGGGAGAAAGAGCAATAAAAGATGCAATAGGTGCTGTTTCATCAGCTATTGAAGAAGGAAAGTATGTATTCGGAGGAGGAGCAACCGAAATAGAGCTTGCAAAGGACCTAAGAGAGTACGCGAACAAGATAGGAGGGAGAGAACAGCTTGCAATACTTGCATTCGCTGACGCGCTTGAAGTTATACCAAGAACTCTTGCAGAGAGCGCAGGAATGGATGCAATAGACACCCTTGTCTCATTGAGATCAAAGCACAACACCAAAGACGGAATTGTCTATGGAGTAAACGTATATGATGGAAAAATAGACAACATGGAGAAACTAGGTGTCATAGAGCCAGCCAAGGTAAAAGAACAGGCAATCATGTCTGCAAGCGAAGCTGCAGAAATGCTTTTGAGAATAAGCGACATGATAAGTGCAAAACCAAAGCCTATCGGCTCTGGCAGCAGCGGACCAAGCGGAATGGGTGCAGGAGGAATGGAGTGAATTCATTCTGATCTGCAGTCTGTTCTAATCTGATTGTTGCCTTTTTTAATTTTTTATCTTTTTATTTTATTTTTATTTGAATTTTGTTCTCAATCTTTATTTTTAATTCTTAATTTTAATTTTTTGACTTTATTTTATGTTTTATTTCTTGCCTGGATTAAGTGGCATACCTATATCTATACCTAATATCTTTTCTTTTTAATATATATCAAACTTATCAAAAAAGATAAGTTTAAATAGTATTTGCAAGATATTAAAATATGAGATTAGAAGAAATATCCAAATTCCCAACTATCAGATTTAAAGACATTGCAAAAAGAACATCCAGCCAAGAATATGCATGGACTTTGGTACATCGTATGGTAAAAAATGGAAAACTTAAAAGAGTGACGAAAGGAATTTACACCACATCTGATGACGCATTCGCAATCGCGTCGAATATATACTATCCAAGCTATATCTCTTTTATAACTGCATCCTATCTTTACGGGTTTACTGAAACAATACCTATTACGATATACATTGTAACTCCGAAACCACATAAAAAGATCAAAATCATGGGATATGACATAGAATTCATTAGACTTGATTCTGTCTGGGGATACCACAAGGAGCAGAAAGAAGAGCATCTTATTTTTTTGGCAGATGTTGAAAAACTAATGATTGACTCCTTCCTACGTCCAGAAAAAATGGGAAATTTTACTGAAATAGAGAATGTATTTAAAATGGCAGAAAAAATAGACATTGACAAGATAAAAGAATATCTTAAGAAAATTGATTCTGAAATGATTTCTAGAAAAGTAGGATATATGTTGGAAAGACATAAAGGAATTGATATCTCTGAAATAGTGAAAACTGACAGAAACTATTACCAACTGAATCCGTTCAAAAAGAGCAGTAAAATTGATAAAAAATGGAGACTCTTCATATAACTGTAAGCGAGATGGTATGAACCGAAAGTGTAAGAAATTAAAAATATGATAATGGTGTTTTTATGAATCTAGAAGAATTGAAAATCTATGCGTCTAAAAGAGGTTTAAATCTAGGGCAGGCTGAAAAGGATTACTATCAGAACATTATTCTCTTTATTATATATTCAAAAACAGCTAAAGAAATCGTATTTAAAGGAGGTACTGCTCTTGCCAAATGTTATGGATTGAATAGATTCTCAGAAGATCTCGATTTTAGTATTGTAAAAAAGATGCAAATTATTGATATCGTAAGCAAGGGACTTGAAGATTTTGGAATAAAGTATGAGATGGCAAAAAACGAAAAAGAAAGCGAAGAAACTGAAAAATACAGAATTAAAATAGAAGGAATATTATTTGCTGGAACAGAGAAGACAAAATGCAATATAACACTTGACTTTAGCTTGAGAGAAAAAATACTTCTTGAGCCTAAGATAATAACTATTGGGTATCATATGGATATAATTCCGACTTTTGATGTATACGTTATGGATGAAAAAGAGATACTTGCAGAAAAAATAAGAGCAGTATATACTCGAAAATCTGCAAGAGATTTGTATGATCTATCGTTTTTGATTAAAAAAGGAATCGAACCAGATAAAGAGATAATCAATGAAAAGCTGAAATTATATAATCTGAAATTCAAAAAAACAGAATTAATTGCAAGGTGTAAAGAACTGAATGTGATATGGAATAATGAACTTCAGTCGCTGGTTAGAAACGTTCCTGATTTTAAAGAGATGATTGACTTAGTTGAAAGAACTTTTTAAACGTCTTAATTTGAATTTTTTTGATTTTTAATTCTTAATTTTAATTTTTGGACTTTATTCTCTGGTTTTATTTCTTGAATATATGGTTATAATTTTATGTTTACAGCAGTAAATATCTCGTTTTGCACAGTTGGTTTTATTTTAAGTTTATTATTTACTAATTCAGCATCTGCACCTGGAAGAAATCTAACTCCTGCAATGACCGAAGTGTTTTTATTTCCGTAATGCAGTGCGATGCTTGAATTTGCTATTGGAACAACTCCGTTGACGAACTTTATGTTCTGAGAATAATCTCCAACATACCAGCTGCTTTCACCATTTAAAAATGCAGCACCGAAGTTAAATGAAGCCGAGGCTGAAATGTCCTTGGTAATGCTTATGCTTTGGCTTAGATTATACTTTACCACCTGCCCTTTCACATTCATATACACTCCAGCTCCGTTTAGAGGTGCATAATTAAGTGTAAGGTTAATGTTGTAAACCTGGAAATTACCAGTACTCATTGTTGGTGATTTGATTATTGTAGAGTTCACACTTCCTGTCTGGGATTCGACCTTCTCTGGGTTGTTTGAATAATCTCTTGAGAGAGCTGAAGCAAATGCATTTATAGAATCTTGAATATCTTTTTCTGGGTTGATAACCTTGCGACCTACTGCTGAATTAAACGCATTGACCTTTACAAATATATTTCTATCGTTTAATCCTCTAATCGTATTTTCATTGAGATTAATCTTATTTATTCTGTTTTGGACGAGCACATTAGCCAGATCTATAGCAGAAACGCCATTTATTATATTTTCTTTGCTTAATTGAGCTGAGATTAGCTTATCTGAAACTATCTTGTTTAAATCCAAAGAAGCACCAGTTACTTTATACTTCCTATCATTGTTCTTTTCTAATTGGATAGAAATCGCATTTGCCAGATTATGAATTGAATCAACAAACGAATTATTCTGTTCAGTTAAGATAGAAGAGATATTATTGTTAAATTCAGAAACCTTTTGATTCTCTTTTGAAAGCCAATTTTTAACTATATCATTCATTTTTATTGAAATAGGGTTTGATTCTTTTGGTAAAGACGTTAACCATTTCGTTAATTTATTTTTTCTTCTGGAGTTCCGATTTTTTCTAAATAGGATTTGATATTTGGATCCTTTTTGATTTGATCTCCAAATAATTTAAGTGCTTCTTCTGATTTTTTTTCTACATAATTCTGTAAAGGGCTAATGTCTAATTTGGAAAAGTAATCTTTTATAGCCTTCTTCTCCCCTAAATCTAGCTTTTGCATAGAAAGTGATTTGTCAAGATTATTGAGCCAAGCTTTATTTTCAACTGCAAATTTATCCATATATACCACTCTCATTTAAAGTATGTGATATCCTCCCCGACCTTCAAGTCGGGGCTTCCAACAGTGTTTAGCTATGAAGTTATATATTAGCTATACACTGCATATAGTTCCTGCTTCCTTGACCATGCTTGCCCTGTCTTCCGACAGGATAGAGGCTGGATCTCCAGAGGCATTACTTCCACAGTCCCCCTGTGTAGCTCTGATGAGTATATCGAATGCAGCTTGCAGCAAATTCATCTAACCTTTGAAAAGGTTATTTTCTTTGCTGGTATTTTATAAATATTACACGTCATTGATTAAATCAATTCTAATTTACTTTAGTATCGTCCCTATAAAATCCTTTCCTTCAAGCGCATTCTGGATACTATTCAAATTTTTTCCGTTTATTATGTAAACAGTCAAACCTAATTTTTCTGCTTCTTTTGCAGCTACTGGATCGAAAGGAGCATTGAGGCCTGGACTCCATTCATCACCCACAAGCTGACGATAGTATTTCCAGCTGATCTGCTTAAGCGGTCTTGCATCCTTGAACTGCTTCGGATTCTTATCGTAGACATAATCAACATTTGTAAGATTGATTACTAGTTTTGAATTGTATGTTTTTGCAAACAGGACAGCGTCGTAATCAGTCGAAAAACCTGGCTTCCATCCAGATGCAACAATCAGCTTGTTCTTTCCAAAGTTTATCCTCTCAGTCGGGTTCTTCAAAACCCTCTTATATGCAATGTCTGAAAAAACAGTCCTCAATAAGTGAGCATTTAATCTCGTAGCATGGATTCCGAGCCAATCCAAATCTTCGTTTGAAACTTCAGTTGAATCCTTAAGTTCTCTTGCTGCTGCCTGATAATCTCTTGCTGTTTTTCCTCCGCCAACAATTATAATGAATTTGAAACCCTCTTGAACATACTTATGAATCAATTCCCTTAATGAAGAGATAAAACTAGTATTTATCTTGTCAGGAACCACTAATGAACCGCCGACTGATATAATAATAATTTTATTCGTAACCTTGGATGTTTTCACTGCTCCAGAAGACACTGCTGTAGACCCCTGCATTCCTGATTCACATAACTTTTTTCCATTTCTCTTTCCTATTGACATAATAGAAATTATAAAAAAGAATTTAAAAAGATTGATATTTTAGTAATTCAGAGTAGAATTCAAAAAGAGATAAAAAGGATATTCTCGAGTTACACTATAAAATAAGATCATTAGCTCTACTTATATGCAGGTAATACTACTTTAGAAACAATATTGCAAAAATCATTAAAAGATATAAGAAAGAGACTTATATTTAAAAGAAGTACAAAAATATAAATCTAAGATAAGTGACATCCTCCCTGACATGAAGGTCAGGTTTTCCAGCAATATCCAACCTTTGAAAAAGTTAGTTTTATTTGCTGGCTGTGCAAAAGAAGAAGATAAAAAAAGAAATACATTTAAACTTTTACAATAATAATAACTAGAAAACGAATAAAACAAAAAGAGAAAAACAAAGATAAACTATATAAAATTAGAATCTAGTGGTTATATGCTGGATATAAGATTCATTCGAAACAATCCTGATGTTGTAAGAGCTGACCTCAAAAAAAGAATGGATGAGGAAAAGCTTGAATGGCTAGAAGATCTTCTGCAAAAAGATAGGGAGTACAGGCAGCTCCTGCAGGAAGTGGAAAAACTGAGGAGCGAAAGAAACAAGATAACAAAAGAGATAGCAGATTCAATGAAGAGGGGAGAAAAACAAAAAGCAGAAGAATTGAAGAAGAAAGCAGCAGAGATACCTGAAAGAATAAAGGAAGCAGAGAAAAGAATGGAAGAGATACAGGAAAAAGTGAAGTTCTACCTGATGAGGCTACCTAATATCCTGCACGAAAGCGTACCACAAGGAAAGGATGAAAACGACAACGTAGTGGTAAGGACCTGGGGGACGCCTAAAAAGAAGGAGGATTATGGCTTTGAGCTTAAGAGTCATGTTGACATTCTTCCAATAATCAATGGAGCTGAATTAGAAAAGGCAGCCGAGGTTTCAGGTGCAAGATTCTATTACTTGAAGAACGACCTTGTGCTACTCGACATGGCTATACAAAGAATGGTCATGGACATCATGGTGAAGAAGGGATTCATACCTATCTACCCACCTTTCATGCTTAAAAGAAAGCCTTACGAGGGAGTGACAGACCTTGGGACATTTGAGGAAGCATTGTACAAGATAGAAGGAGAGGATTTATACCTTATTTCAACATCTGAACACCCGATCGCAGCCATGCACATGGATGAAATAATAGAGGAGGAGAGACTGCCGCTTAAGTACGTGGGAGTAAGCGCTTGCTTTAGGAAGGAGGCAGGAGCGCATGGAAAGGATACTAAAGGAATATTTCGGGTTCACCAATTCAACAAGATAGAACAATTTATATTCTGCAAGCCAGAAGATTCCTGGAAAATGCATGAAGAACTTATAAAAAATGCAGAAGAAGTGTTTCAAAAGCTTGAAATTCCTTATAGAGTAGTCAACATCTGCACTGGTGAGATAGGAATAGTAGCTGCAAAGAAGTATGATTTAGAGGCATGGATGCCTGTCCAGAACACATACAGAGAGATGGTTTCGTGCAGCAACTGCACTACCTACCAATCAATAAGATTAAACATAAAATATGGAAGAGTTGGAGGAGAGAAGGAATATCTACACACCCTGAACAGCACTGCAGTAGCAACTCCAAGGGCTATTGTTGCAATAATGGAAAATCATCAGCAGGCAGACGGATCAATAAAAATACCGAAGGCTTTGATTCCTTATTTTGGAAAAGACACTATTTCTCCTGCAAAGAAGTAGCATGCTGCTGGCTGAATCAGATAAGCCAGCAAAAGAGATAACTGAACAGCGAAATTTTTTATTTTTTGATGCTAAAATTGGATAGAATGCTGATATGACATCAGTATCTTTTTAATTTCTTAATTAATTCTTGAATGAAGTGATGATTATGGTAGATGATAAAAAGAAAAGGGAACTTATAAAACTTACAAACAGGCTTAGAAATATTAGAGGAAGCGGCACTGAATTAATCAGTCTTTATATTCCTGCAGGATATCCACTTACAGAGGTCACGAATAAGTTGAGAGCTGAATATGGACAGGCTGGAAATATAAAATCTAAAACAACCAGATCCAATGTCCAGGATGCTATAGATAAGATAATAAATCATTTAAAATACTACAGAAAAACACCTGATAATGGGCTTGCGATATTCTGTGGAAATATATCAAAGGACCCAGGCAAGGTCAATATTGAGTTGTTTGCAATCGAACCTTTATATCCTTTGAATGTAAGTATTTACAGGTGTGATTCTGAATTCCTTCTTGATCCACTGCTGGAGCAAGGCAAGGTCAAGGATAAATATGGATTGGTCACAATAGATGGAAAAGAAGCAACAATTGCAATACTAGAAGGGAATACAACTAGAATACTTAAGAGGCTTACTACAGTAGGACCAAGCAAGAGTACTAAAGGTGGATCATGTATACACGAAGATGCAAAAGTACAACTTGAAAATGGTTCAGTAATCAGAATTGCAGATGTAAGGGAAGGCGACAAAATACTTTCATACTCCTTCAGTGAAGAAAAGCCGGTATTTGCTGAATGCAAGAAAGTAATGAAGAGAACAACTGATTATGCATACAGGATAATAACAAAACATCCACGCACTGAAATAATAGCAACTAAAGAACATAAGTTCTTTATTAGAGGTACTAATGGCGTAGAAGAAAAGTTTGTTGAGGAACTGAAAATAGGAGACATGTTAATACATGCAACTAATTCACCAATAGAAGGAAAACAGAAAGAACTTCCATTAAAAATTGAAACTAAACCTTTCCTGGATAATGATATAATAGAAATACTTAAACAGAAACGAAATGAATTAGGTCTTAGCCAAGAAGAAGTAGCAAAACTCATAGGTGTAACCCAAACTGTAATTTCTAGATTAGAAAGGCGCAAATCAAAAAGTAGTAGAATACTTCCGAAATTATTTAAGTTATATGGTCTAGATAAATCTCTTATTAAAGCAGAGCCATTAGTGCATGTTCCTAAATTTTTCACTCCAGAGGTATGTCAATTTTTAGGTTATACTCTAGGTGACGGAACTATTGAAGAAAACCGAATAATCGTATATGATCAAGATAAAGATTTGCTAGAACATTATAAACTCCTATGTGAAAAAAATTTTGGATTAGAAGCATTTATAAAAAAACCAAAAGATAATATGTATGAACTAAGAGTGTACAGTAAATGGTTGAGAAATGCAATTGCAGAAAGTTTTCCAGAACTCTTCATGAACAGTGAAAAAAGAGATATTCCAGATATTATCTTAACACTTCCAGCTGATTGCTTATCGGGATTTATTAGAGGTTTATTTGATGCAGAAGGAACTATAAATAACAGAGTTACAATTGCAATGCGAAGCAAACATGTTATTGAAAAACTTAGATATGCATTACTTAGATTTGGAATAGTATCATCTGTATATTGGAGAAAAACAGATGAAAAAGGAATATGGGTTTTGGACATTAATGACCGCATATCAATCGAAAGGTTTACAAAAGAGATAGGATTTTCATCAAATAAAAAACAAAATAAATTGAGCGAGATTAAAAAGAAAATGAATTACATACGACAAATTCCACTATCTGGTAAGAAAACTCTACAGATGGTTAGACAACTTGGATTAAATACTAGAGATTTTGCAAATATAAATATGTTCTTTGCAGATAGAAGAAGAATGAGTAACGAAACACTCAAAAAACAAATTTTAAATGTAGTGAAACAACAAGAGGGATTAATTTCACAAGAACAAAATATTGTAAATTATCTTGAAAAAGTTGCAAATACAGAATATGTATCACCAAAAATAATTAAGATTGAAAAAATCAAATCTGATGCGTATTTCTATGATTTGTCATTGCCTGAAACAGAGAACTTTGTAGTGAATGGACTAGTTGTTCACAATAGCGCAGCTAGGTATCAGAGATTTGTTGAAGAGCTGATTGAAGACTATTATAAGAGAGTGGGAGAATCAATGGATGAAACTCTTCTCCCTGCAGGAATCAAAAAGGTTATCGTAGGTGGACCAGGTCCTGTAAAAGAGAATTTCCTTAAGATGAAACCTTTCAACTACCAGTTCCAGATTCTTGCTGTGTTAGATACTGGATATGTTGATGATTATGGAATACAGGAATTGGCAAGAAAATCAATAGACATAATCGCTGAGGAGAAGGCGAAAAAACAGAAAAAGCTGCTTGAGCAGTTCTTTGGAGAGGTTGCAAAGAATGGACTTGCTGTCTATGGCGCTAAGGAGACAATAGATGCAATGAATGAAGGAAAGGTTGCAACTCTTCTCCTGTCTGAAGGTTTAGAAATACAACATTTAATAGTAGAATGTGACGAAGGACAGGAAGAATTATATGTTAAAAGTGAAGATGGAGAGATAGATGAGAAGAATCTTTTCTGCAGCAATGGAAAAAAAGTCAGGAACATAATATCAAGGGAAGAAGTATTTGACGAAGCATATGAAAAGGCAGAGAAGCATGGAATAGAAGTAGAATTGATTCCTGCTGACAGCTTTGAAGGAAAGCAGTTCCTTGCAGGCTTCAAAGGAATCGGTGGAATACTTAGGTATAAATAACTGTCTCTCTGCTTATTTTTAAAAATGTAGGAGCGTTGCGTTAGATATATAGATGTAGTGACAAATGATTTGCAAAATTAATTAAATTGCATGTCACTACAATTTAAGAGAATTCTTATCTTCAATGAATAGAAAAAGAAAAATAGACACGCACTTATTCTTATTCAGCCGGCACTAATTTTACTAAAATTATAGACATCTCTATCTTTACAAACTATTTATCCCTTCAGATGTATTCTGTATAACTTGTTTCAATTGTCTGTTTTTTAGTTTTCACTGGCTTGAATTGCCTTTTATGGATGGAATAGAAGTGGTTTCTGGAAATCTGAATGAACACTCATCAGTAAAGTCCTTGTCCACGAGAATCAATGCTGATTTTGTGGAGAATCTTGTTATTGAAGGACCGTAATTTATATAGAATAAGACAGTGCTTGGATCGCTTTCAAAATCTGCAATTTCATTCTGGCATTGTAAAGTTGTCTTCTGTGTTTCTGATTGAAGCTGGTTGTCCACTATTTTAGGAGTGCTTGATAAGCAGCTATCTCCATCGATTACGTATACGTAAAGATTCGAAATGTTCTTACCTATCTTACCCCAGCTTCCTGCAAGACCTGCACCACATGCATAAATGTATTTTGCATTTTCAGAAGTCAGATCTGATACATTCTCTATTATTATCATTTTTTCAGCATTTTGAAGAGAAAGAGCGAAATCCTGCACACTTCCTGTGAACTTTATTGATGTTTCATTCTTTATTTTTATAGGTTGAGGTACTGTAGAAAGTATATAAAAGAGAATCACTAGCACTATTAGGAAAGCAAATGTTAGGAAAAGCATATCTTTGCTTACTCTCCTGCTTAATCCTGCAGATTGATCCTGCTTTGTTTCCGGATCGTTTGCCGCATCACTCTTCTTAATTTTTTTCTCAACCATATCAACACCATAAAGGAAATAAAAATTAAATAACATGAATAAAAAATATGAAAAAAATTTCAAAAATCAAAAAAATTCTAAAATCATTCTATAAAGTTTGCAACATAGCATTTATCTAAGTATGAAGCATCTCCTGTTATTATCCCTTCTGGCCTATAGAATGTGTAGAATTTCGAATCATTCTGTTGAGAATATGCAAGCTGGATTATTGGCTGCTTGTCTGTTTGAGACAGGCATTCAGAAAGAAGCGTGTTCTTGCATATTCCATCAACTACATCTATCTTTTCCACTTCTATTCCCTTCATCTGCAATGCTGCTGCGATTTTATCTGCGCACTTGCTTATTGCAGTGGAGTTGTCTGAGGAAAGATATTCTGTAAAGATATATACTTTTCCATTCTGCTCTGCCTTGCTCATGAACTTGTACAATGAAGCTGAGCTTATTTCATTCCCTATTGCAGTGTACAATGCATAAGAAATGAGAGCAAGAAGAAGAATTACCACTCCGAATATAAGTATCCAGCTGTTCATCACCTTGCTCTTTGCAAATGCTGAAGTGTTTCTAAGCACCAGGAAGAAAAAGGCAAGGGAGAAAATAACAAGGACAGTTATATCTACAAATGCAATTACAATTAATGGTATGTTCTTTGCCCATGCTCTTTTCTCATCCTCTTTTATTCCTAACGGCCCTGAGAAGCTGTCAAGGACTGTGGAAGAGATTCCCTGCATAGACTCAGACAATGCAGAAGGAACAGTCTCTGTTTCAGCTGTTTTCTTTCTCTCTATCAGCTCTTCAAGCTTGGTTGCAAGAGAGGAATACTGAGAATTATAGTTCTGCAACTCTGCATAATCAACCTTTTCAGATATTTTCTTGTTCAGCTTTACATACTGTTCGCTGAAAGAAACATAATCTGCATAGAAAGGAGAATCAGATGGAGAGATCAAAACAGATGCCTTTACAAGCAGAGATTCCACCTTTTCTTTGTTAGCCTGCAGTTCATCGAATAAGGAATAAGTTGACCTCAAGTATGAATCGAACTCATCTATTCTTGTCTGTATCACGCTTAGTACATATCCTGCCTGATCTATTTCATTCTTGCTCATGTTGGAATAGAACGCTTGGTTCAATGATTCTATTCCTGAGATGTATTCTTTAATCTTGCTGTCCTCAACATAGGAAAGAATAGATGTTGCTTTCTCTGTCAGCGAATTGTATTTCTCTGAAATGTTATTGAACTGGTTCTGCAGATTTGCCTTTGCCTTGGTGCTTATGTACAAATCAATCCTTCTGAATGTTTCGTTGTATATTGATTCTGCGCTTGAATTCACGCTATCGAAGCATTTTGCATTATTCGAAATTTGAGAAGATGTAGAGACTAATGAATTTAAAGCTGTTGAATTTAATCTGAATACATAATTTGGTGGCAGACAGAATTTAAATCCAGATTGAGATACTAATCCATTATTTTCATATCGAGTAGTTAGATTTCTTAGATTTGATATTGAATTGTTTAATTCATTAATTTTTTCAAGAAATTCTTTAGCATTATTTCCTGAAAATGAATTCAAGTTGTCTACTGTATTTAGCACAGAAGAAACATTTTCATCAAACGCACGTTTAATATTTGCATAATCCAATAATGCATCAAGAAAACCCACTCCATACATAGCTAAATTAAAACATGGAATTGATCCTCCTCTGCAAGCACTAAGGCAATTATCTGAATTTGTACAATTTCCTTCATTTGGACCAGACTGACCAACGATTGAGTCACAGAAATCTTCTAGACCTCCAAAAACAGTTTTTGCTTGTCTACTTGAATTCAATGCAAGAACATTTGTTTTTATTGAATCAAGTTGGGAAGAAGACAAATGTGAAGAGTTAAAGCATCTTACATTCAATGCTTTCTTTATCTCATCCGTGTTCTTTATTATTTCACCATTCTTCAATATCATTGAGTCTTTAGATGCAATTGAAACAAACGTATAAACATCAGAACCGCTTGTATAATTTGTAAGTACTATTGAAGAGGGGGATTCAGTGGATGTTAGATAGTCTTCGACATTTACTGCATAAGAAAAAGATAAAAATGCAAACAGAAATGCTAGCACGAATGCAAAGGCCACGCTGGCTTTGCTTATGTTGTTGATATTCTTAACCAAGCTCACTGTTTCTTTGTTTAATTTCATTTCTTCCCCTCTTAAATAATACACAAATAACACAATTGATAAAGCATAAATAATCGATACAAGAAGATATTGTATGAAAATGTATTTAAATATAACTATTAAGCGAAAAGAAAATTACGAAGAAAAATTGAGAAAACAGATTGAAATAAATTGGAATTATAGAACAAGTATTTCCTAAAAAATAAATAAAAAGAAAAAATAAAAAAGAAGGGG
>Ga0123519_10008079_pt1 | contig 16132 bp, 10 predicted proteins | sample YelNatPaOPRAMG02_FD_87396 | JGI IMG/M metagenome (GOLD analysis project Ga0123519, IMG submission 87396) | Hot spring microbial communities from Yellowstone National Park - Yellowstone National Park OP-RAMG-02 (version 2) | ecosystem: Environmental > Aquatic > Thermal springs > Hot (42-90C) ...
CGTGATAACTAGGCCTCTAGACGTCATAGAAACCAATGTGATAGGCACCTATAACCTAGTGAAGGCGGTGAGCGAGGTTAAGCCTGAAAAGGTGGTCTACACATCGACAAGTGAGGTATATGGACAGCTGGCCTACCGGTTAAGCGAAGATACGCCGACCGTTCAGGGTAGCCCATACGATCCAAGATGGTCCTACGCGACCAGCAAGTCATTCATAGAGCACATGCTAGTAGCCATGGAGAGGCAGTATGGCATATCCCTAGCCATTGGGCGGCTCTTCAACGTTTACGGCCCGATGCAAATAGGGGAAGGAGCCATCCATAACTTCATCGTTAAAGCCATAAACAATGAACCGATGGAGATCTACGGGGATGGGTCCCAGATCAGGGCGTGGTGTTACGTTGACGATTGCGTTGATGGGTTAATGCTCATCGCGGAAAGGGGGAAAGGCATATTCAACATCGGAAACCCCTACGAAGCCCTATCCGTCTACTCGCTGGCCTTAATGATTAAAGAATTAACGGGAAGCCGATCACCCATAAAGCATGGCAAAAAGGTTGATTACTCAGACGTGGCGGTAAGGGTTCCGAACATAGAAAGGCTTCAAAGGCTAAATTACAGGCCGAGAGTCGGGTTGAAAGATGGGTTGATGAAAACCATTCAATTCTATAGACAAGTGAGGGACTTTGAAAATTCGTCTCGCAAGACCGTTTTTAAGCAACCCTGAAATCCTCGAGGAGTTAGATAAAGCCCTTAAAGCCGGCATGGTCGGCCAAGGGGAAAAGGTGAGGGACTTTGAAAAATCTTTCAGCGAATGGGTTGGGTCAAAGTATGCGGTGGCGTGTTCTTCATGCACCGCTGCCTTGCACATGGCGTTAATTTGCGTTGGGGTCGGCGTCGGAGACGAGGTTATGATGCCGGCCTTCACCTTCCCATCCTGCGGAAACATGGTACTTCAACTTGGAGCTAAACCAGTTCTAGTCGACGTGGATGAAGAAACATTCACCTTGAATCCAACATTGCTCCAAGAAGCATACAATCCCAAGGTAAAGGCGATTATTCCAACTCATCTGTTCGGCCACCCAGCCGACATGAAGCCAATATTAGAGTTCGCTGAGGAGAAGGGAATTCACGTAATTGAAGACGCGGCTGGAGCCCTGGGAACCCATTATATGGGGGTTCGAGTAGGCGTAATCGGAGAGATCGGATGCTTCAGCTTTCATCCCAGAAAGCATTTAACCACAGGGGAAGGAGGCATGCTCGTCACAAACGATGAGAAAATCGCTGAAAAGGCGATGATGTTAAGAAATCACGGCGTAAAGCGTGAAAATGAACGCCTCACCTTTAGTTTACCGGGTTTTAATTACAGGCTCAGCGACGTACAAGCGATCCTTGGAATAGCTCAGCTAAAAGATTTGGACGAAACAGTAGCGGAGTACAGGAAAATTGCAAAAAGATACGCTGAAAAGCTTTCATCTAAGTCATTAGGAATAATTCCACCGCTGGAAAAGAATTGGGCCTACCACTCTTATCAAGCCTACGTCGTGAGAATAACAGAGAAGTTTAGAACCCCAAAGGACAGCTTAATCGAGAAGTTAAAGTCTAATTATGGAGTAGAAACTCAAACAGGATCCTTTTCTCTTCGGAAAATCCAATACTTTAACGGGGCTAGGTTCACTTCAAGAAGGCGGAGACCCGTATGCGACATACTCCACGATGAAACCTTAGCCCTACCAATGTATCGAGGCCTGAGCGAAAGCGACCAAACCTACATCGTAAGAGCCCTTGAAGACCTCTATGAAAACCCATGAGCTTCAACGAAAGTGCATAAGTGTATTGTATCTATTACCTGAGCTTCAAGGATGTGGGTAATTTACGGTAGGGTTGCTTTATTTAAAACATTGACCGCCCCTCGTTTAACGCTATGCAAGGCCGTCTCACGTCCATCTCAGGCTCATGCGAATATGCAGCCTTATTCAAACATCCAATTAATTTTATCGAAATCTGAGTCAAGCGAATAAATCTTCTTCACATCCCACATTTCCTCATGAGATACGTAGGGACGCTGGAGTCTGCGAAGCTTAAGCCGTTTTACCCAGCCTAAAAAGATAAGGATTCTTTAAAGATCGTTTCATCAACGAAGACTAGATAAACCCTAGGCGAAATCACGACGTTCGAACGGTCAAGGTGACGACAAGCCTCCATATAATTCGTTTTCATGACTTTCACCTAGATTAAGCTAGCGAGCACGTGAAGTCATGAATTGTAGCTTCTAAAGACGTTCAAAATTGGATCCGAAACACTCCGAAAGGCGAAAAAGCTGTGAAAACTGTTTAGTTAATGGTTTGAAGCTTTCTTTACACGTAGAGTTTTTAAGGAGAATTCTTGAGGGTAAATTTATTTTTTAAGGGGTGTTTGAGAATCCTTTTTATTTACCCCTGTTGATTTGTTGTGGGTGGATTGGTCGGGATGGATGTGGAAGCTGGACGTGTGGAGGAGATCCCAAGGGATAAGCTTCTTCAACTGTATAGGAGCATGGTGTTGATTAGGCGGTTTGAGGATAAAGCCTACGAGCTTTTCAGCCAGAATTTGATTCCAGGAACCCTTCACCTGTACGCGGGGCAGGAGGCGGTGGCCGCGGGGGTTTGCGGAGCCTTGAGAAGCGACGACTACGTGGAGAGCACTCATAGGGGTCATGGACATTGCATCGCGAAGGGGGCGGATGTGAAGCGTATGATGGCTGAGTTGATGGGGAAGAGGGACGGTTACTGTAAGGGTAAGGGAGGATCCATGCACATAGCCGATTTCAACGTAGGAATCTTGGGAGCTGAGGGCATTGTGGGAGCTGGGTTACCCATCGCCGTGGGGGCGGCGTTGTCATGTAAGTTGCGGGGACTGGATCGGGTAGTGGCCTGTTTCTTCGGGGATGGAGCCGCCAACAACGGAACCTTCGGGGAAAGCCTAAACATGGCGGCGATCTGGAAGCTCCCAGTCGTATTCGTATGTGAAAACAACCTTTACGCCATGAGCGTTCCATATTTTAAGGCCTTCGCCGTTGAGAACATCGCCGACAGGGCGGATGGATACGGGTTACCCGGCGTCGTCGTCGACGGCATGGATGTTTTAAAGGTTTACCAAGCCGCTGAGATGGCGGTGAAAAGGGCTCGGAGAGGGGAAGGCCCCACGTTAATCGAATGTAAAACATATCGGTGGAGGGGTCATTCCAGGTTGAAATCCCATGAATCCAAGCTTTACTCCCCCGAGGAGTACGATCAGTGGAGGAAACGGGATCCCCTCGAGGTTTTCAAGGCTAAGGGATTGCTCAGCCCCGGGGATATCTCAGCTATAGAGAAGGAGGTTGAAACATTGATCGGAGAGGCTGTGGAATACGCGTTAAACAGCCCCTATCCTAAACCTGAGGAAGCAGTTGAGGAAATCTACGTTTAATCTCGAGGTGGTGATGGGTCTTTGAGGGAAATCACCTACGTTGAGGCGTTGAGGGAGGCTTTAAGGGAGGAGATGCTTCGAGACGAACGCGTGTTCCTTCTAGGCGAGGACATAGGACCCTACGGTGGAGCCTTCACGGTGACCAAAGGATTGATCGAGGAGTTCGGCCCCGAGAGGGTGAGGGACACCCCTATATCCGAGTCCGCGATCGTCGGAGCCGCCGTAGGAGCCGCCATCACAGGGATGAGGCCTGTAGCCGAGATCATGTTCGGAGACCTCACAGCCTTGGCCATGGATCAAATCTGCAACCAAGCCGCGAAAATCCACTACATGTTCGGGGGACAAGCCTCATGTCCCATGGTGCTTCGAACACCCTTCGGAGGCGGAGTAAACATAGCTGAACACCACAGCCAAAGCTTGGAGGCATGGTTCGTCCACGTGCCGGGGTTAAAGGTGGTGGCGCCCAGCACACCCTACGACGCCAAGGGCCTGTTGAAATCCTCCATCAGGGATGATAACCCAGTCATATTCTGCGAGCATAAACAGCTATACCGGGTGAAGGGCCCCGTGCCCGAGGAGGAATACCTGGTCCCGATAGGAAGCGGAGAAGTTAAGAGAGTGGGAGAGGACGTAACCGTCATAGCGACCATGTGGATGGTTCATAAAGCCCTTAAAGCGGCAGACATGTTAGCGGAGGAGGGGATTAAGGTTGAGGTTTTGGATCCGAGAACCCTGAACCCCCTGGATAAAAAGCTCATCGTGGAGTCGGTTATGAAAACTAACAGGGCGGTCGTCGTCTCCGAGGACGTGAAGACGTGTGGAATCACGGCTGAAATCTCCGCGGTGATCGTTGAAGAAGCCTTCGACTACCTAGACGCCCCGGTGGTGAGGATCGCCAACCCAGACGCCCCCATACCCTTCAGCCCCCCATTAGAGAACTACGTCATACCCAGCGAGGAAAGAATCGTCGACGCGGTTAGGAAAATCGTGCGAGGCGAGGTTTGATTTAAAATGGTTACATTCGTGAAGATGCCGAAGTCAAGCCTGACGATGAAGGAGGGAACCATACTGAAATGGTATAAACGGGAAGGGGAGAAGGTTGAGAAGGGTGAACCGCTGGTTCAAATCCTAGAAGAAAAATCCACCATCGACCTAGAAGCCACCGTCTCAGGCGTCGTGAAAAAACTTTACTACCGCGAAAACCAAGACGTCCCAGTAGGCGAGGTCATCGCAGCCATCGGGGCCCCGGAGGAAGAGCTACCGGACGTCGGGAAACCCGAAGCGGAGTCAGCTCCAACGGTTGAAAAGCCACCTACACTTGTTGAGGCTCGGAAACCTGAGTCGACGAAGCCCATGGTAAGGGCTTCACCACTGGCTAGAAAGCTCGCCGAGGAACATGGCGTCGACCTCACCCTCATTCAAGGGACAGGCCCCGGGGGAAGAATTGTGGAAAGCGATGTTCGAAGGTTCCTGGAGGAAAGGCCGCCAACAATCGTTGAAGAAAGAAGGGTGAAGGAAACCCTCCCCCTAACAGGTATGAGGAAGATCATCGCGGAGAAGATGAGTCTAAGCCGAGACACCTATCCTCGAATCACGTTGATCGTCGAGGTGGACGCCTCGGAGATGAAGAGGTTTAGGGAGAGGTTGAAACTCTTCGAAAACATCGACGTATCCTACACGGACATACTGGTGAAGGCTGTGGCCAAAGCCTTAACGAAGCATCCCATCCTCAACTCCACCCTCATGGGAAACGAGGTGAAAATCTTCCAAGACGTGAACATCGGGGTGGCCGTAGCCTCACCCCTCGGACTAGTAGTGCCCGTCATTCATGGAGCGGAAAACCTTACCTTAACAGAGATCGCCAAGCGAAGCCAACAACTGGTAAAGAAGGCTAAGGAAGGCACCCTAACCCGTCAAGACCTTACAGGCGGAACCTTCACAATCACCAACCTAGGCATGTACGGAGTAGACATGTTCACTCCAATCATTAACCCGCCGGAAACAGCCATCTTGGGGGTTGGAAGAATCAGGGAAACCCCTGTGGTTGAAGAGGGACGGGTCGCCGTTAAGCCCACCATGTTCCTCAGCTTATCCGTCGATCACAGGGTCGTGGACGGAGCCCCCGCCGCTGAATTCATGCAAACCCTGAAAAAAATTTTAGAAGGAATAGAACTAGTAGAGGATTAAAAGCTTTAAGGGTTCAGCAAAATTCCCCCTTTCTTCTGTGGAGGGAAATTACACGTTAAATCCATCGGCATTATTATCCCTCCACTCACAGCTATACCTGCTGGTGTTTCAATGAGCGCTACTAAAACTCCGAGATCCATTATAAATGATTTATTATAAATGATTTATACGGTGATCGCTAGGATGGAAACCTCAATGAGGAGCTTTGGGCAATGTTCTCCATCTGGGGATGAGGGGGTTAAGAGTGGGGTTTAAACCTAGGGTGGAGTCTTTCGAGGATTTGGGGGAGCGTGGTGTATTCCATGTCCTCCGGGCCTAGCCTCGCGGGCATGAATTCCCCATGTCTGCGAATGTAGTCGGTTATGAGGTTCGCCGTCCTCCGGGCGTGGTCGAAGGCGACGTCTTCGAATAGGTCCGCGGGCTCAGAGCCGTTTAACCCAATCAACCTTCCCTCGGTTAAGGTGAATCCTAACGCGACAACCCTTGGCGGTCCGTCGAAAAGGGTGCATTTAGCGTCCTTTAACCCTACGGGCATCAACGGCCCGATGTGGGATCCTCTCATAAAGCCTGAAACCAGATGGGGAAACCCGAATGGTGTTAGAACCTCACCTACAGCCGGCAACCCGTGCTGGCATCTTACCAACATGCATGGATCGTCCTTCCCAACGTATTTTCCGGCGATGAGGCTTAGCTTGGTGGTGGAGGCGACGCAGGCTATCATCGAGTCGAGGGTTCTGTAAACCCGTTCCACGACGTATCTGTTGGTTGTTCCGATGAGGGAGACTAAGTCGTACATTTCCTCAGGGCATTTCAAATCTACGTGCTTGTCCTCTTTGAGGTCTAGGACGCGGAACGTGAATCCCCTATGCATGGATGGGTCGATTACCAAGCCCGCGCATGTCAACGGGTCGGCGAAGATCCTGTACAGTGGGAGGTTGAACGCTCCAGGCTCTGTTTTATCCGCGGCGAAGGCGATGATGGGTTCACTTCTCCTCTCCGTGAATTCCATTTCGGCTATTCCAGGGCCTAAGCCCTTAACGTTGCCGCTGAAGGAGTCTGATAACAGGTCTTGCCCCGCGGCGTACAGTTTTAAAGGCTTGGACACCTCCTCTGTGACTGTTTTAAAAACGTTCCACGCCAACCCGTGAACCTCAGGATTGTTTTCGCCCATTCTATGGGTCATGAGAAGCTCCAAGTCGTCGCCGCAGTGAAACACGTAGAAGTCGATGATCAACTCCCCTTTCACAGCCTCGCTTAACATTTCCCGGGCTTTTTCAACCTGTTTCGGATGCACCATATGATGGCCCGGCGTTGAGCCTACATCCGCTTTCACGAGGGAAATCGTGATCTTGGACATATCTTATCCCTCGAGGCCCATATTATGAGTTAGCATTTATATGTGTTTGGACAGAGTTTTAAAGGGAGATCTTCATGGAGAATCGAAGGTTAACTCCGCCGATTATTTTGATCAACTTTAAAAGCTATGTGGAAGGCTTAGGGGAGGGAGCTGTAAGGCTGGCTAGATTGGCTGAAGATGTGGGGGAGAGGCTAGGGGTCACCGTCGGCGTGGCGCCGCAATACGTGGATTTGAGGCGGGTTTGCGCCGAGTGTAAGATACCTGTTTTCGCCCAACATGTGGATGTTCCCAACCCTGGAGCGTACACTGGCTCGGTGAGCGTTGACGCCGTGAAGGACTGCGGGGTCGCTGGAAGCCTGTTAAACCACTCGGAGAAGCGGTTAAGGCTCTCAGATTTAGGCCTCTTGGTCTCAGGTTTGAGGCGTAATCGCCTTCTGTCAGTGGTGTGCGGGGACACCGAGTTGGTCAGCGCGGCTGGGGCGGCTCTTAACCCGGATATGGTGGCCATTGAGCCCCCTGAGCTCATCGGAACCGGTAGGGCTGTGTCCAAGGCTAGGCCTGAAATTGTGTCCAACACGGTTTCGTTGATTAAAAGGATCAATCCAAACGTCACCGTCCTCTGCGGAGCCGGAATCACCAAGGGTGAGGATGTGGAGTCGGCGTTGAAGCTGGGCGCTGAGGGGGTTTTGGTGGCCAGCGGCGTGGTGAAGGCTAGGGATCAAGCCGCCGCCATTTATGAGCTCGCCGAAGCTGCTTTAAAAGCCTCCTAGCCTCCGAAGAACGCCTCCAGCTTGGTGCCTCCCATCAACTCCTCCATGTCCACTCCTAACGCATCCAACACTTGCTCGAACGTCGAGGTAAAATATTCCAGGTATTTTCCCACGTCGATTTCCTCTTTCACGGCCAGTTGAACCGGCTTCACGCCGGGGTCGCCTAAAACCTTGACGAAGGAGATGATGTCCCCAGGCTTCACCTCATACCCGCTACCCTCCAGTAGCTGGGCGGCCTTCACATGTTGAGGCGTCGTCTTCACATAACCCTCAATGGTCTTACTGATCATCACATGGAAGGCCAAATCCTCCATCGGCATCCTCCTAGCCTTCAAGTCTAAGTAACATTTCCTCACGATGCCCTTAATCTTCTCGATGGCCATTTCAAAGTCTTCTCGGCTTTGAACCTGGCTTAAAATGCCGATCAATTGTGAGAAAGCTTCCTTCAAGAAGACGGGGATATGCCTCTTCTTACCTGTTAACCCTTTCACATCCACGTTGCCATCGGGGTAAACGCCTAAATAGTTTTTTTTCCTCGAGCTTAACGCCACATATCGATACTCCTTGTCGATTTCAAGCTCCAAACCCAACTCCTCCCTAGACCATTCCATCAGCTTTTCCAACTGCGCCCTCTCCGGGTTTCCTAGGAAGATGGAGTCTGTGTCCCCGTAGATGACGTTGACTCCAAGGGATCTGGCCTTTTCAATCGTCTTCGTGATTACGTATCGACCTATCGCCGCGGTGGACTCAGCTACCGGGGGACAGTACAGGGGGAAGGTTTCAGCCCCGAACACGCCGTAGCTGGCGTTTAAAACCACTTTCAACGCGTTCTGCACCACTTGGTACAGCTTCCTCTTCTCCTCTGGGAGCTGTGGATCCTTGGATTTGGGTTTATACCATTTCACCCTGAGGTCCCTTAGGGTTCCGATCAATAGGCTTTCCAACGCCCTGTTTCTCTTGCATATCCATAGAGGGGTTCCGGGGACGAGGTTGCCTCTGCAAGCAGGATCCTCATGGGGGCATATCACGGTTTCATATCCTAGGTTCCAAACCTTTATGATGGAGGGGTATAGGGACGCGAAGTCCAATACGGATACTTTGAAGTGGACTCCTTGAACCGGCTCCACGACGATGGCTCCCTTATACTTCTTCCCTTTGATGATGGCTTGGGTGGTGGTGATTCCTTTGAGGCTTAAAATGTCATCCGACCTCGGTATCAGCATGTTTCTTTCCCGGTGAGCCTTGTACAGCATGCTTTTAATCCAGTTAGAAACGCCTTGCCTTGAAACATCTCCGAGGCCCATGTAGCTGATCCTAGCCAGTATGGTGATGAGCTTCATCACTAAGTCGTCGTTGAAGGTGGTGAGCTTTAAGGTCAGCTCGGCGTCGTTTAAACAGTATTCAGCCAATTCCTGATAGGTTAACTGTGAAATCGGGTTTTGAATTTCGATTTTTCCCTCCTCTATGAGGGAAACTGCGACCTCGTCTAATGTGTTCTCTCTATACTTCTGGGAGAAAGCGTAGACCTGAATGGATTTGTTGAAGAAAAACTTGTATAAGTCGATGTGTACGCCGCGTCGAAGGGAGGCTGAGTCCTTAGACAACTCGATGGGAACGGTTTCCCTTGGAATTTGAAGCCTTTCAGCTCGATGGTACAGGTATCGTAAATCGAAGTCGTCTCCGTTAAAAGTTATGATGAACGGGTACTCTTCAATCCTCTTGAAAACCTCCGTGAGCAACGCTTTTTCATCATCGTAAAACTGAACCTCAGCGTTAAGGGACGGTAAATCCTTTTTCTCAAACCCTTCTCTTTCAAGCAGGTAAATGTGGCTTCTACCATCGTTTCCCACTATGGACGCGCAGATGACCGGGTACTCCGCTTCCCTAGGGTCTGGAACCCTGTTCGCCACGTCGGAGTAAACCTCTATGTCCAACGCCGCCCTCAAGTACCATGGAACAGGGCATTCGAGGAGTTTCAGCCAGTTTAATGTTAAATCCACATACTCCTTCTCCCTTTCCCGGATCGTATCCTGAACGGTTTGCTTCGCCTCCTCTGGGATTTCAAACTCAGATTCGACGATGGAGTCCTCTTTCACAACATAGGGGAGGCCGGGCTTCAAAGACAAGTCGTAAATGTAGTTTTCAACGTATTTTATATCTGCTTCCCAAGCCTTCACCAAATCCCGTATCGACCCCGAGGGTTTGCCGCCGATGGATAGCGGATCCTTCGCTACGATCTTGGTCAACTCAACCTTAACGTCCCTTAAAGCGTCGTATTTCACCGCGGACTCCAGCCTTTCCAGCCCAGGATGTTTGGCGACGGCTTCATTCGACTTTACAGCGTCTAACCCTTCTTTTACGTAACAGTAGGGTAAATGACCTGTGTTATCGTACCATACCCTGATCCTGTTATGGTTGGGATCGTAAAATTTTATGAAAGCGGATTTCCTCTCTCCATCATACCCGACTTCCACCAAATACCCGGAGAAGCTTTTCGCCTCCGAGGCGGATCCGGACGCCTGAACCTCCCCGTTACCACTGCTTCCCTCTATAAAGGAGTCAAGGCTACAATTCACTTTCAAACGCACCGAGTCCGATTCAACACAGCCCGATAAGGTTATTCACCCGTAGTGGTTTTATATAGTTTTCCAGAGCCAAACTTAAACCCCTTCGAATGAAGCTTTCAAGGTATTCGCCCCTATTCCACAGCTTTACATGTTGACGCATCGCTAAATCACCTTACGCTCGCGGGCGTAATTGGTTCATTATCCTCGTCCGCGCACGTTTACTTATCCGTTGTATGGATGATAGAAGAGCTTAGTTTACGGTAAGGGATATATAAGGCTGGGAGGGATGTTGGGTATTTAGCTTCACCAATTATGGTGGAGGGTATGTTAATGGATTCTCGCCGGGATTTTATCCACGCTGGTTTGGTGGGCATTGTAGGGGAGGGTAACGTGTTAACGGGGGAGTTGGATCGTGTTCTCTACGCTGTGGGTAGGAGTTGGCTGGGGAGGACGTGGATGGCTCAGGGTTTACCGGTTCCGAAAGCTGACTTCATCGTTCAACCTGAAACAGAGGAGCAGGTCGCTGAGGTTCTAAGATTGGCGAATCGGATGAGGATTCCAGTAACTCCTTTCGGGGGGTTAAGCTCCGGCATGGGAGGAACGATCCCCCTTTACGGGGGCATACTCCTCGACGTGAAGAAGCTGGATCGGATAAAGAAGTTGGATGGGAGATCCCTAAGGGTGAGGGTTGAAGCGGGAGTGAACTGTTGGAAGCTGGAGGATGAGTTGAACCGGGCCGGGTACACGTCTGGGCATTTACCCGCCTCCTTCTTCTGCTCCTGTGTGGGGGGTTTTATCGCGTGCCGTGGGGCGGGTCGATTATCCACCAAGTATGGGAAGATGGATGACATGGTCCTGGGTTTGAGGGTGGTGTTGCCTAGCGGTGAGGTGTTGGAAACACCATCTGTCCCAGGCCACGCTGTAGGCCCAGATTTGAAGCAGTTGTTCATAGGCTCTGAAGGAGCATTCGGGGTGATCACTGAAGCGGTGTTGAAGGTCCACCCCATGCCTGAGGAGAGACGTTTCAGAGGAGTCATGTTCCCCGACCTCCACTCAGGGTTGGAGGCCATGAGGAGAATCATGAGGATGGGCGTTGTCCCCTGTTTAGCGAGGCTATACGACGAGGAGGAAACTCAAACCAGGGTAAGGGACGCCTGGGGCGTCTCCGGGGAAGGGGCCTTCCTAGTGTTAGGCTTCGACGGGTTAGAGAGAATGGTGGAGTTAGAGGAGAGGTTGGCGTTGAACATCTGCGAAGAGGAGGGGGGACGTGATTTAGGCGCTGAGCCGGGGGAATACTGGTGGGAGCATAAATACGATGACTATTATCCGACGGCTAAAAGCGTAAAGGAATACCAGGCCCTGCTGGGTGGCAGGCAAGCCGGAGCCACCACGGACACCTGCGCCTCCTATGATGATATTGAGAAAATCTACTGGGAAATGAGGGAAACCTTCATGAATCAGTTTGGGGAAAAGTATGGTGGATGGTTTTACGGACATTTCTCCCACTGGTATAAGAACGGCGCCATGCTATACCCAAGATGGCACCTGTATAATCCTCCCAGCGGCGAAGAGCTAGTTAAACTGTACTTGAAAGTATGGGGTGCGTTGGTGAGGGTGGCCCTTAAGCATGGCGGAGTCCTAAACCACCATCATGGAATAGGGCGAATCCTAGGCGAATACATGCCGGAGCAACACGGGGTTGGATTCCAAATCCTACAGGGAATTAAAAAGACGTTAGACCCCAATGGGATCATGAACCCCGGCGTGTTAGGGTTAAGTTAAAAACTATGCGGAGGCTGCGAAGCGTGAAGATCAGGGAGATCGCTGAGAAAATCGCCATCTGCGCCTACTGTCCCTTCATGTGTAAGGACATATGCACCGTGTACGCTCAGACCAAAAGGGACTCCCTATCCCCCACCATGCACGAATACCTTCTATGGATGATCTTGGAAGGAAGGATGGCCTACAGCCGGGAGGTAGGTGAAATCCTCTACGAGGCATGTTCCGGCTGCCTCCTATGCCAATCTTGGTGCGCTTCAAAGCAAGACGTGCCTGAGAAGGTGAGAACAGCCCGCATGGACCTCGTTGAGCTTAACCTAACCCCCCAGCCGATTCAACAGGTGGAGCGGAGCACTGTAAACCTCCACAACCCATACCAGGAGCCCCATGAGAAAAGGCTCATCCACCTCGCCCAAACCTCCTCATCCAGAAAAGGGGGAGGCCTCCTATACTTTCTCGGGTGCACAGCCGCCTATCGTAGGCCTGAAGTGGCTGATGTCGCGTTAAGGTTGATGCAACGGTGCGGCGAGCCTACTCAACTCTTGGAGGATGAATGGTGCTGCGGCCTACCCCAATACGAGCTGGGGTTGATGAAAGCCGTTAAACAGTTGGCTCAACATAACTGTGAAGCCATCAACGCCCAAAGCGTCCGAGCCGCCGTCACTTCATGTCCCGAATGCCAATACATGCTCAACCAGGTTTACCCAAAGCTAGGATACGCGTTAAACATCCCCGTCTACCATACCTCACAGTACCTCAAGATGCTGATGGACGCGGGGAGGCTTAAGCTCGAAAGGAAACTTGAACCCTCAACCTATCATGACCCATGCTACTTGGGGAGGCGAAGCCAAATATACGAAGAGCCCCGGGCAATTCTGAGAAGGCTGTCAGAGGATTTCCGGGAATTAAGGTGGAGCCGCGATAAGGCATATTGCGGGGGAGGGGGAGTAGCCTACTCGATCACTTATCCAAGTAACGCCTCCAAGATTGGGGTGAAAGTGTTGGAGGAGGCTGAACACCTCAACGTCGAAGCCCTCATCACCGCCTGCCCCATGTGTAAGCATCAACTCCTCAACGCAGCGCGGGGACGAATTCAACTCCTCGACATCGCGGAGGCCGTGGAACTCGCTTCGCGGCCATAGAAGCGAATATTTAAAGCCAGACAAGTTAACCTCGCCGGCTCCCATTAACCCATATCGCCTAGATCCCTGAAAGGGAGGAGTTTTAAAGTCGTTTTAAGTCCACGGAGTGCCAAAAGTTAGACCTCCTTTAACCTATGCGTCGATGGCTAAGCGGAGTGGATGAGAATTTTCCGATAGAGTTAAAGGTTTGGGGCGTTTACTGTTCTTCTATTGGTTTGATGGATGTTTGGTGGTTTATATGCCCTGTCTGAAGGTGGCGCTTCCTAAGGGACATTTATGGGAGAGCGTGCTTTCCCTCCTGGAGTTTGCGGGTTATCATCCAAGGTTGAGGGGTGAGAGATCTTACACGTTGGAGACTGTTGACCCGGAGTTGAGGTTTAGAATTCACAGGGCTCAGAACATTGGTCCGCTGGTGGAGGAGGGTATTTACGATCTCGGAGTGACTGGCCTTGACTGGGTTCGGGAAACGGGGATTGAGGTTGTGGAGTTATTGGATTTAGGAGTTGGGGCTGTGAAGGTGGTGGCGGCTGTTCCCCAGGTGTATTATCGGAGGCTTCAAAATCGGGGCGGGGACGTGTTCGCTGAGCTGGCTTCCATGCTTCGAGAGGAAGGGAGGGGGAAGGTGATCGTGGCGTCGGAGTATGAGAATTTAACTGAGCGGCTGTGCTCTCAAGTCTTTTCAAGCCTCCCGTATCGGTTGATAAGGTCTTATGGGGCGACGGAAACCTTCATCGACGTCGCCGACATGATCGTGGACTGCTCCGAAACCGGAGCCACCTTAAGGGAGAACGGTTGGGAAATCGTGCATGAATTGTTCTCCTCCACCGCTCGGCTGATCGCCCATAAGAAAAGCCTGGAGGATCCTTGGAAAAAGGGTAAGATCCAGGACTTCGTCTCTTTGCTCAAGGGGGCGATCGACGCCAGGGATATGAAGCTGTTGAAGATGAATGTGTCGGAGAAGGATTTGGAGCGGGTGATTAGGATTCTTCCCTCCATGAAGAGCCCCACGATCTCCAAGCTTTACGGCGAAGGCGAAGCCGGATACGCCTTGGAGGTAGCCGTTCACGGCAAAGACGTGATTAAGCTGATCCCACAGCTTAAAAAGGCGGGGGCCACCGACATCTTAGAGCTGGACATAAAAAAAGTAGTTCGATGAAAACTGGGAACATACCGCATCTTCGGTCGCTCGGGGAACCCCGATTTAAGGATTAGAAGACGAAAGGCGAAGCCTCCGTAAATGGCCTTTAGGGTAGGGTCATCCGTCACCGCTTAGATTTCAGGATTAACAACCCGATCACAGCAGCCAACACGCCGGCGATTAATCCACCTATCACGGCTTTCCTTTTACCATCCACATTCATTCACCTCCCTATAGATCGTTAACACGGGTAACCGTTTCTACGAAAACGTATTTAACGTCTAAACTGTAGCACAAGGATACTGTTCGGCGGATTGTGAATAGATTAGCCTTTAAATTTAGATATATGGCTTTGTGTTTTAACTCTGTTCTCTACGCATGGATGAGTGAAATCTTGTGAATGTGTAAATCTAGGTTATAGTCATTTAAACCATCCACGCATACCTGTTCCGATTAAACCTTAATTAAGCCGCAAAGCGGTAAAGATGTTATTAGATTTTCAGCGTTGTCATCTCTCTTTCGATGAGCTTCGCCTCCTTGGGTTCTAGGGCTTCTGGGATTAGGGGGGCGATGAGTATGCTTCCGGTTCTTTCGATTCGGCTTCTCTGGAGTTGGAGGAAGTGTATGAAGGGTTCAAATCCATGGTTGACGATTAAATACTCGAAGCCGTCTATGAAGATGACGGCTTTTTCAGCTGACTCTAGGAATTGGCTGATCATGATGGAGAGGTCTTGGAGGCTGAAAATCGTCTGCTCATCCTCCACTTTCTCCTCGTTCAGCCACACGATGGGGGTGCGCTCCATCCCATAGCGTCGCCTAACTCTGGGAGGATAAAGCCTGGTCACACATAGACCGGGTAAGCCTCCCCGTACCTGATCCGCAAACACCTCGTAGGCTTTGTCCACATCGCCTAGAATCAGGTAGGCGAAGCCGGGCTCCAATCGGAAACGCCTCTCCACCGCTTCCACAGCAGCCTGCTCCAGCGTAGGCGTCACCCTTAACCTTTCAGATTCAAGGAGGACGCTCACGAGCTCGCAGTACGCCTCCAAGATGGGGAGATCACCTTCCTCGAGAATTTGCTCCGATCGACTACCCAGGGCGAGGAGACCAAGCGGCTCCCCTCCCACGTAGATGGGCGCGCAGAGAACACCTCGAGCGCCAAGTATGCTGGGTTCACCTGGCCGAAGAATCCGGTTGAGGGGGCCTCTTCGCTTTAACGCCTCCAGCTCCACATAACCACCCTCCAATGGATACTCGCCTTTTAACTTGAAGCCCTCAAAACGGGATTGGAACCCCCTGGGTCTAACCACTCTTCCAGCGGGATCCAGCATCAGAACCGCTCCCACCTCCATGTTAAGGCTGCTTAAAGCCGATTCTAAAATCTTTTTCAAACCGGTCGAGACATCGGCCACGGTTCTTAACTCGTCTCTCAACTTGGAAACCTCGGTGAGCACCCTGCTGTTCCGTATTAACCGTAACGCCAAGCCTTCATTCAACCTCCTCACTTCCTCTCTGCTCCGCTCCAACTCCTTCTCCATCCTTTTTAAGTCGGTGATGTCCCGGGCTACGCCGACGATGTACGCTACCCTACCCTCCTCGTCTTTTATAGGCGCCTTCTTTACATGTAATACTCGGGTGACACCGTCCTTTCCAGTCACCTTTTCCTCAGGAACCTCCACCGGAACCCCTTTCTCAACCACTTCTGAATCCACTTTCCTGAAGAAGTCCGCTTCTTCCTTAGGGTA
>Ga0123519_10008082_pt1 | contig 16130 bp, 12 predicted proteins | sample YelNatPaOPRAMG02_FD_87396 | JGI IMG/M metagenome (GOLD analysis project Ga0123519, IMG submission 87396) | Hot spring microbial communities from Yellowstone National Park - Yellowstone National Park OP-RAMG-02 (version 2) | ecosystem: Environmental > Aquatic > Thermal springs > Hot (42-90C) ...
AAAAAATTAAATGTTTATTAATAAATATTTTTTTCGATAAAATCCCATTTAAAATTATATTAGCAATTTTATAATTCATATTTCGTTTAATAATATAAATTTTGTGTACGATGAATATTATAAAATCATTACTCTTAATTACTGGAAGCTTGTTTTTATTTATCAGTTGCAATTTGTTTAATGAAAAAACTGATGACCTTCATTTGACTTTTTCATCAGATACAATTATGTTCGATACAATTTTTACGCGCTTAGGCAGCACTACCAAACAATTAAAAGTATATAACAATAGCAGTGAAAATATCAATATTGAATCAATACATCTGGGCAAGGGCAATAATTCATATTTCAGACTAAATATCGACGGAAAATCAACAAATTCAGCATCAAATATTACAATAAAAAGCCAAGATAGTATGTATATATTTATTGAAGTGACCATAGATCCATTAAACAGTAATTCGCCAATGCTGGTAGAAGACTCGTTATTGTTTGTTACAAAAAATAATATTCAGGATGTAAATCTTGTAGCATGGGGACAGGATGTAAATCTTTATATTTATGATACTTTAAAAACCTCGAAAACATGGAAAAACAACAAACCGTATTTTATTTATTATGCAGTAATAGTCGACTCGATGCAAACGTTAACCATTGAAGAGGGAACAAAAATTTGTTTTTATAAATACGGGACTCTGTGGGTCGATGGTACTCTTATTGTAAAAGGCACAAAAGAAAACCCGGTAATATTTCAGGGATCCCGTTTCGATGATTTATTGCCAAAAATATCATACGATGATGTACCGGGACAATGGCGGCAAATACAATTTTCGGAGTATAGTAAAAATAATAGAATCGATTATGCAATTATTAAAAATGCCGGAGTTGGCATACAGGTTGGCATGCCTCAATATAAAAACCACCCCGATTTAATATTATCTAATACAACAATAATAAATTCAGAGTATATAGGATTATATTGCTTTAACGCACAAGTTGAAGCATATAATTTAGTTGTTGCAAACACAGGCTGGTCGGCAATTGCATTAGGAGCAGGCGGAAATTATAACTTTTATCATTGCACAGTTTCAAATCTGACAACACCAATATTCCTGAGTCGTCAGGATCCTTCTTTCATTTTTACAAATTTCTATAAAGGTTATTATTTCAATATCCAAAAATACCAATATGAAATTGGGTATTTTAAAAACGATTTAAACTTATTTGTAGGTAATTCAATAATATATGGCAACCTTGATTTTGAATTAGGGTACGCCGATACAAGCGAAGCAGAATTTAATTATATATTCGATCACTGCATTATAAAAGCAAAAAAACCAGAAAATGTTTCAGATACTAACCATTTCAAAAATATTATTTTTAAAGTAGATTCATTATTTTTAAATGAAAAGAAAAAAAATTTCAGGCTTGATACTCTATCAACGGCACAAGATAAGGGTTCGCTTAATATTGCAACCAAATATCCGCTTGATTACGATGGTAATAACCGATTGGCCGATGGACTTCCCGATTTAGGAGCTTTCGAAAAAAATAAATGAGGCATTCGGGTTGAGGTTTACAAAAATTTTTATTGATTAAAATTAATCATTATTGCCCGCTAAAAATTTAAAACAAATTTGTATAAATTTAACTAACTGAATTACAATATGTAATAAAAAATAATATTTTAAAATAAAAGAGCCTTTATTAAAATAACTCACAGACAAAATATATTTAAAGGATTTATAAAGATTTCATCAACAAATATCATTATAATTTAATTAATATTATCCGTATTATATTGATTCTTTAACCATTGATTATTATATGGGTATTAATTTTCGATTATTATATAATCTAAGTTTTATCCAAAACAATAATGAAAATAATATAAAAATTCTCATAAACTTTTTGCCAAATATTAGGTTTTATATTATTTTTGTTAAAAACATAAAAGAATTAAAATTATGAAGAAATATAAATGCACAGTATGTGATTATATATATGATCCACAACAAGGTGATCCAGATTCGAATATTCCAAAAGGAACACCATTTGAATCACTTCCTGATGACTGGACATGTCCGATATGTGGAGTAGGAAAAGAAGATTTCGAACCGGTAGAAGATTAATTTTTTACATTTCCTGTTCAACAATGCAGGTATTATATCGGAAGCAGTGAATTTCATGGTCATTAACCATTCCGGTAGCCTGCATAAAAGCATAACATATTGTAGAGCCAAGAAATGCAAAACCTCTTTTTTTAAGGTCACGGCTCATTGAATCAGATTCACGGGTTTTTGCGGGAATTTGGGAATATACTTCAAAACTGTTAATAATACTTTGATAATTAACAAATTTCCAGATATATTTATCGAATGAGCCAAATTCTTCAATTATTTTTATGAAGGCTTGGGCATTTTGAATTGTGGCTTCTATTTTAAGCCTGTTTTTTATTATACCATCATATTCCAATAACTGAAGTATTTTTTTTTCATCATAGTTAGCAATCTTTGTAAAGTCAAAATTATCAAAAGCTTTACGAAAATTTTCACGCTTTTTTAAAATAGTTAACCAGCTTAAACCAGCCTGAAATGAATCTAAAATAAGATATTCAAAAAATTTATAATCATCATGAACCGGCACACCCCATTCATTATCATGATATTCCTGTAATAGCGGATGTCCCTGTGCCCATTTGCAACGATTTAATTCGGTCATAGGTTTTGGTTTATAAAAACAGACCTAAATATAATAGTTTTATTTAATTCCAACAAATACCTTTCTTGTTATACATATCAATAAAATTTTCTATTGACCGGTCATATGTTCTTTCGTAATCATCAGAAAAGTAACAAGCAGGCAATTCTCCATTTCGCCGGTGATAACTAAGACATTCACAGCACATCCCTTTTCGGCTACAGGGATAGGAACAATTACATTTTACTGTGTTTTTATCTTTATTGCATTCCATAAATATTTTATTTTAATGGTTTATAGAAATCTAATTCGGAAAAATCAAAATCAATATTTGGAATGTAAATATACATTTTTATTTTTTTATCACTTTCAATAAAATCAATTGTTCCTTTAGGTAGCCATGGTATCTTTATCATTTCAATCAGATATTTATTTTCAGTAATACTTTCAATTTGAGCTTTAAATAAAGGTAATTTTTCGAAATAAATCCATTTTTTGCCATTTTCATCGTATATCTGTGCTTCACCATATATTTCACTGAAATATTTTCCATTAATCATTTTAAGTCTATCTGCCTCAATATTTATTTTTTGTGATTCAATTTTTTCAATATATTTTTTTATCGAATTTTTTGAAATAATGTTTTGTTCAATAAAATATGGCGAATAATCATATATTTTATTTTCCAAAAGCCAATCAGCAACAGAAAATAATAATAAATGTGTAAACCATATATTTCTATTCATCAGTATAGTAAATCCTGAATTTAATTCTGGTACAATTGCTACAAGTGCCGACATACCATCAGAGGCACCTTCGTGGTAAATTATTTTTAAATTTTTATATTCAATTATATTCCAGCCTATTCCGTACCCTTTTTTTGTCATTAATGGCCATAAAGCATGCTCATAATTTTCAATGTCTATTTTTGTCTTAATTTGCAGCATTTCATCAAAAACGTTTTTAGCAATTATTTTTTGATTCAAGTTACATTTAATCCATTTTAACAAATCATTTATACAGCTATACATTGATGCAGCTGGCAAAATATTGTCACAATTAAAAAAATCTATTTGTTGAAGACCATTATCATTCAAGATATAAGGTTTAGCAATATTTTTATTTTTATTTAAATATTTATTCGATACAAAGGTATTATTCATATTTAATGGTCTCAGTATTCTATTAAAAAGAATTGAATCCCAAGGTTTTTTTTCAACAATTTCAAGAATATATCCTGCCTCAAGGTACATAAGACTTGAGTAACCAAAATTCTGGCCTATTTTATATACAGGCTTTATATATCTTAATTTTTTTAAAATTTCATCAGAAGTGAATGTGCTACCATACCATAAAAAATCGGCTGAATTGGTTTTTAGTCCGGTGCTATGACTCAATAAATCAGACACTTTTAAATTATCAGAATAATAATTGTTATATAAAAAAAACGAGGTATCATATATTTTAACTTTATCGTAAAATTTTATAAGGTTATCCGAAACCAGAATTCCAAATAATGAAGCTGTAAAAGTTTTTGTTATCGACGATATTGCAAAAATTGTATTTTCATCAATTATATCTTTATTTTCAAGATCTTTATATCCAAAACCTTTAGTATAATATATTTCGTTATTATAAATTACTCCAATTGCAAGGCCTGGAATTTGTAATTCAGAAATTTTATTATTCAAATATTGCTCTAACTTTTTTGTATCGGGATTTTTGCTGGCAAAAAGACTATGACCTATGAGTAAAATCAGTAATAAGATATTATAAGGTTTTCTTACTTGTTTGCACATTAACTGTATTATTTATTTATATGAGCACCATGAAATTTTATTGTAAATATTTTTCGGAATAGTATTTTTATTTACAAGAATGCAAATTGATTTCATTAAAAAATAACTTTCAGAAATGTAGTAAATGCCATTATTTTTTCCATCGTTTTCGCCCCATGAGTTTTTAACCACATAATAGTTATTTCCATTATCATCTGAAGCCATGCCAACAATCAACATACCATGATCATCCTGAGTTTTGTAATTATCAAATTCCTTTTGACGTAAATATTGAAAAAGAGTATAATCAATTTCGGAGTTAAATTTCTGATTTTTATCAATGATTGCAATTCCATTTTGACGTGAAAAACCTTTTTCGGTAATATCAACAGAAAAGGCAACAGGACAATTACTATTTATTGAATTTTTAATAACATCATTATATTCATTAAGTGGGATATTATAATAAATACCCCATATCCAGTTATCAGGAATTTCGAGGGCAAAACCATTATAAAAAGGGTGATGAGTAAAAGAAGTAAGCAAAACATAATCATCAAGGTTTAATCCGAGATAATCACGGAAAGATTGAGGAGTAAAATAAACAGAATTATACTGGAAACTATCAGGTACAGTTCCAAGAAAGGAGTCAAGTTTGCTGATAAAAACGTCGAGCCAATCAGAAGGCAAAGAGTCGCCTGATTTTGAAACAATATTTTCAATATATTTCTTTAGTTCATAATCCATTGCAGTATGATTGTGCAATTTTTGATTTGGTTTAAGTCCGGGATAAACAATTTCAGGAACAATTCCGAATTTTTTGATTATTTCAATAGGGTCATTTAATTCGCCACCTGAGGTAAATTTAATCTGCCCGTGCATTCTTACATACTTAATGGCTTTCTCAATATAAGCATTTCTGACGATATACATTTCGGATAGGTCAAATTCACCTTTTCCATTTTTCAATAATTCAGCTTCTAAAAAAGCCAAAACTGAAAAGCTCCAGCAAGTACTAGTGTATGCCTGATTTTTAATTGATGTAGAAGGTATTTGTTTTATTATATAAAATTGATTATCACTGTTTTTTGAAAAAGAAAGACTGTATTTTATAAAAACAAATAAAAATAAAATTATAAATATTTTTTTCACGTTTATCTATTTTAATTATGATAATATTGGTTTAATATATAGTTTGAAAGCTATAAAATTTCGGAAGGAAACTAAAAATGACACAAAGATTCATTTAATCGGCTGGATAAGGAATAAAATCAAATGGAATATCGACCATTTCGGCATATTCTTTTCCAGCTTCTTCCATATCTTCATCATCGTCGGCATAATACCATTTAACTCTTACATTATGGCCATTTTCATATAAAATACTTAGTCTGTTAAGTATTTCGTAAATCATTTTTGAAGATGCTGTATTAAAATATGACATTTTTAAAACGAATTCAGTGTTTTCGTTGGGAGATTTCATATAATTATCGAGCCATTCCAAAATTGGATTGTAAAAAGAAAATACATCTTCGGGTAAAGAATGACCAGATATTTCGAATCTGTTTTTTTCTTTATCTAATATTACTTTTGGAACCTGTGCTCCGCCTTGACGAATAAATATTTCCATATTGTAATCATTAAATGTTTCATTTTCTTATTTCAAATTTAAAAAATAAAAAGCAATTATCATTTATTTAATATAAAAATTTAAATATATCTAAATTAAAATATAAATTACCAAAATATATATTGATTTTGAAATGTTGATAAAATTAAGATTTTGGATGTTTAATATTAAGTTTCATTAATAATAATTGTTGAATAAAGATGATTTTTACAATCAAATTAAATTTTTTTTTGGTTTTAAATTTATTCAAAAAATTTTTATCGCCAAGAATATGAAAAATTTCAAAAAGATTAGGATGCTAATACTTGATTTAAATATGATATTGATAGCACAAGGATAATAACGATTGGACAAATTTACAAATATTTGACTATTCAAAAAGAAACCTCTGGGATAGTTGCTAGAAATCTTTTTTTAGTTTGCGCCTGCTCATTTATATGATTTTGTAATTTAGTAAATGTTTTAATCGACTTATAGCAACGAAAGTTGAAAATTTTTCATTTTTCAATAGTCACCAGCGACTGAACTAATAAAACAAAAATTAATAGAAAATAAGGTGATTTTTAAATTTTTGAATTATCGATTATTTCAAAAAACTGTTTTTTATATTGTCTGCCAATAGGGATTTGTTTATCGGCGACAATAATTTTATCTTTTTTGATTTCTTTTATTTTCGTTAGAGAAACAATGAAAGATTTGTGTATACGTACAAAATTTTTATCATTAAGTTTTTCTTCCATGCTTTTCATGGTCATTTTGGTAAGTATGGGTTTTGAACCGGTATAAATTTTAACATAATCCTTAAGACCTTCGATATAAATAATTTCATGTATATTAATTTTCATTGTATGATATTCAACTTTTACAAGAAGAAATCTGTTTTCTTCATTTAAAGAGGCTATTTCTTTTTCCTGCAATAAATCATATTGTTTACGTGCTTTTAATATGGCTTTATAAAATCTTTCAAACGAAAATGGCTTCAGTAAATAGTCAAGTACATCTAGGTTAAATCCTTCAAGTGCAAATTCAGAATAAGCTGTAGTAAAAATTATCAAGGGTATATAATTAAGGCGTTTTTGAAAATCAAGGCCTGATATGTGTGGCATTTGAATATCAAGAAAAACTAAATCGACATGGTTATGATTTATATAATCAATAGCTTCGATAGCACTAGTAAAAATTGATTTTAATTCAATAAATTCAACTTTATTGCAATATTCTCTCAAAACATCCAAAGCTAAAGGTTCATCATCGACAGCTATACAAATCATTGTTTTAATTTTAATTTTAAAACTACCCTATATTCATTTTCTTTTTCTTCAATATTCAATGAAAATTCGTTTTTGTACAAAAGATCGAGTCTGCGTTTAAGGTTTTTGATTCCAATACCTGAACCGTTTGTTTTATCTGGTCTGACAACAATATTATTAAATACATTTAATTCTAATTTTTCATCAATAATAAAAATTTTTATGCTTATTAATGAATCATTGTAATTATCGGCACCATATTTAAAGGCATTTTCAATTACGGGCAAAAAAAGTAATGGTTCAATTTTAAAATTTTTTGGTTCACCGATTATATCATAACTTACAGCTACTTTATCGTTAAGCCTCAATTTATGTACTTCAATATAATCAGTTAAAATTTCAAGTTCTTCTTTTAAAAAAACTGTAGGTTTATCCGACTCGTATAGCATATATCGCAGAATTGAGGAAAGTTTCAGAATAGCATCCGAAGCCTTTGATTTGTTGCTTAGCGTTAATGAATATATACTATTTAAAGCATTGAATAAAAAATGTGGATTTATTTGTTGTTTAAGATATTTAAGCTCAGCCGAGAGTTTTTCTTTTTCTTTTTCTGATTTTTCTTTTTCTTCTTTCTGCCATCTTTGAATTAAACTAATAGTTATGCTTGCTGCATAAACAAGCAAAATAGTGTAGAACGCCACAAAGTCACGCGGATGAAAAGGTTTTTTTTGAAATGGCTTTTGAAAATCACTTTTTGATTCATCTTCTATTTTGATTTTTTGATTCTGTTCTACACGTTTTTTAGGATAAGGTGGGGGTAAAATTTCTTTTTTAATATTGTATGAACCAAAAATTAATGTCAAACTTAAAATACCATAAATAACATAACGCTTTTTTAATAAAAAATATGGTGCAAGTAAAAGATAATTAATATAAAACACAGCAATGTAAAATAACCATAATTTAATGTGATAATTATGTTCGATAGTAAAATGATTACTTGAGATGAAAAAATAATTAAGAGTATATAAGACTGCCCATATTACAATGTGAATAAAGAATTTTTTTAAGTGGTTAATATATTTTTTAATTGAATCCATCGAAAAAAATCTAATAAAATTAATGAAAATTATTCGGTTTTTAAAACAGTGAAATAAACATCTTCATAGCTAAAAGCTGTAAAAATGCCCAGTCCGTTATTAATATTTGAAATTGGTTCGGTCAAGTTTCTCGAGTCCTGAACACGATTTTCATATAAATTGGCATACTCAAGGTTAACTTTAAAAATTCTGGCTCTATGCCGGCCATATTGCCGAACTGACATAAATGGTGTAATCGAATATCTATTTGTCATAAAAGGCATTGATAAAAATCTGAAATTCATTCTTCGGCCTCCGTCGTTGGGAATCGAAAAACCAGAAGTTATATCTTCAGGATTATCTTCGAGGTTTTCAATCAAAACATAAAAATAATCATTATTTGGATTATCCCATGTGATTTCAATTCTATTTGTGTCTTCGACACCTTCGTCAGGTCGCACAGGCCTGAAATAAGAATTTACATATATTAAAGACTTTGATAATGATATATTTTCAGGTTTTGATGGCACATAAGTTTCAGCAGTTGTAATTGAACCATTATATTCAATTTGAAGCTTATATAGATTTCCTTCAATAATTTTAAGGTTTGTATCAAGACATTTATAAATTCCTTCACCTGAATGTTCAAGAGGGTATTTAGTTCCGTTACTTAAAATATATACATTTGCATCGGTTACGTTTTCAAATACTGTGTCGCTACTTGAAAAGGGAATCGTTTTGCTTAAATGAATTTTATTAACACTATCGTTGGCATACAGGTATGCTTCGACAACGATTAAATTATCGTCCTGAATATTTTCGTTTGTTTTATTACATCCGGCAATTATTGTTGTAAAGACCACCAGAACCTGAATAATTTTTTTCATATCAAAGTTCATCATAATTATTTCAATTTAATAGTTAAGCTAATATTTGGAGTTGTACCAAGGAGAGTGATATCGGTAACAGTTACTCCTTCTTCGGCAATTTCAAATTCTTTGTACCATACATTTTTACGGTTGTATACATTAAAAATTGATAATGACAAAGCATTTTCAGTGTAAGTGCCTTCCCATTTGTATGTGGCAGAAATATCGAGACGGTTATATGACGGCAGTCGCATACTATTTTTTTCGCTTACATGTATATAATTAAAAGTTGAACCATCGAGCAGTGTGAGCTGATATTCGCTTATTGGAGCGGTATAGGGTTTGCCAGTGGCAAAGATAAAATCAGCTGATAAATCCCAGTTTTTTACTGAACGAACAAATACTGTTTTAAATTCGTGAGTCTGATCGTGTAAAGCAAAATATGGTTTGCCATAATTCAAATCAGGAAATGTATATTTGGTTTCACTTAAAGTATACCCTATCCATCCAGTATTTTTACCATATTTTTTCTGTAATAATACTTCTATTCCTTTTGAGTATCCTTTTCCGATAAAAAAATATTCACGCGGATTAGTACGCATTTCGCGCATTCTCATATTATCAGTAATTCTCAATGAATATTCAGATAATCCGGACATATCTTTATAAAATCCTTCAATATCGAAAAGATAATTGCTTTTTTCATAACTTATACCTAAAATATAGTGTATAGCTTTATTCACAGGCAAAGTTTTCCCGTCAGCAAGAAGCCAGAAGTCTTTACTACCTTGCAATATATCTTCCCTGATAACCCGTGTATGGAATTGATAATAAATTCCCCATGCGCCTTTAATTTTTAATTTTTCCCAGGGTTCGTATGTAAATGAAAAACGAGGTTCAAAATATATTTTATTTATTACATTAAAATATGTAGTCCTTATACCAGGAAGAAGAATAAGATTTTTTTTATTCAATAAGGATATTTTGTCTTGTATATATACTGCAGTAAGATTGCCATTATTATTTCTGTCAATAATTACTGATGTATCATTATTTATTAATTTATAAGAAATTTTATTAAATGTATTTTCTAAGCCAAATTCCAGAATATTATTATCACTAATATTAAGTTCATTATGATATTTTATGCCCACATCCTGAATATTATTATCTTCGGTTGTGTTTATTCCTGCCCTGACTGTATTTGTTGACCCGGGTGTGACATTATTTTCTCTGTCACGATTACTGAAATAGTTGGAATAAGATAATAACAATTCGGCATTAAAATTACTATTCCATTTATGTTTCCATCTAAAACTGGTTCCAATATTACCCCAACCTGCAATATCTGTAATCTGGCCTATTGTTTCAGATCTGAATGAGGTCAAATCACGCGAATTATCAAGATTATCTTTACTATTGTAAAATGTGAGAGATAAATTATTTTTTTCATTAAATAAATATTCAAGTTTCGAATTTATATCATAAAAATAAAATTTTGGCTGAAATGACTGAGTTTGAAAACGGCCAAAACCTCCTCCGGGTTGCTGATTAGTATTGCCCTGATTATAAAGATTATAAATTTTATTATATAATTTTGTTTTAATAATATCGGTATATGAACGTCTGGCAGTTATTTGCCATGCAAGTTTATTTTTAATAATAGGAATATCTAAATACAGATTTGCACTTAAGAGGCTTAATGTACCGCCGGCTTTAAATTTATTAAGGTCGGCTGGTTTACCTGTTATATTCATGACACTCGATATACGTCCACCATATTTTGCCGGAAAACCTCCTTTTATGAGTTCAATGTCATCAATGGCAAAAGCGTTAAATGCACTATAAAATCCGTAAAGATGATCGACATGATATATTGTCATTCCGTCAAAAAGTATTAAATTCTGGTCGGGGGTACCTCCTCTGACATATAAGCCTGATGAGGTTTCATTAGTTGCGCTAATACCTGGTAAAAGCTGAAACGAACGCATTATATCGACCTCACCAATACCCGGAAGTTTTGCAACTAATATCGGAGAAATTTTTACCGAACTGAAATCATCCATCATCCTGACAATTCTTTCTTTATCAGTTATAATAGTAACCTCATCAAGTTTTATTAATATATCTTCAAGATATACAAATTGTAATGTACTTGTATTGGTCGTGGCAAACCTTACTTCTTTACTTTTGTATCCCATGCTTGAAACAATAACTGTTGATGTATCGGATGGTAAATCAATTTCGAAAAAACCATTTTCACGGGCAACAGTGCCTTTGCCCGTGCTTTTTACAACAACTGAGGCAAATGATATGCCTGCTTTTGTGCTTGAACTTAAAACCTGTCCATATATTTTCACCGGTTTTTGACCTTCGCAATTATTAATTAAACAAAATAAAATAATCATTATGTTTATCGAACCTAATATATATTTTATATTCATTTTAATTTAATTATGTACAAAGTTATTTAACAATTCTGGTAGTAATAAATTATTTAGACATACAATTGATATTTATCGACAAAGGACAAATATTCAATTAACTTAATACATTTTAATATCATTTTACCCTATTACAATTCGTAAATAATTTATCTGAAAAATTGAAAACTATATGAATATGATATTACTTAAAAGAAAAAATAAGAATTAATTAAATATAAGTTTTTAATTAATTTCAGACAAACCAAAACAATATACTGAAACTGAAAATAAATAAGAAAAAAGCCTTACCATTTACGATAAGGCTTTAAAAGAAAAATTAATTATATTATTGAATTACAATTATTTGTTTATCAATAAATGTACTTGTGATTGCTTTTATAAGGTACATACCTTTAGAACAACTCTTTAAATCAATAGATGTTGAAAATTCCTGACCATTACTAATAAAGTTATTGAAATAAACTATTTTACCATCAGTACTGTATATTTCAATATTAATATTTTCGGATAATGGTTCATTAGATTTCAGATAAATTAATCCTGAAGATGGATTCGGATAAATAGAAATATTTTGTTTATTCATTTTTGCATCATTTATACCCAATCCATGTTCAGATATTATAAGATTAAAAATTCCAACTTTTCCTCCTCCACTGCCATCAACCTGAATCCAATACTTCTTACCAGGTATAAGATTAACAAGATCGATAGCTGCAGCAAAAGTTGAAGGCGGATAATCACGTGGGTCAATATCTCCATCAGGAGCAAAATAATCGTCGTTAGCTCCAATAAGAGTATAATTTTTTGTGAATAGGTCCTGACAAGTTTCGGCTTGGTAAACAGCCATTTGATTATCGAAATTAGTTGCCCAGAATGAAGCTTTTCCGGCAGAAGTTGCAATAAAATAAAACCAAACAGAATTATCAAGCGGATTTTTACCATGACCGTATTCATCGCACCATGACAATAATTCCTTACAACCGTTTAATGGAGGATATGGTTCTCCCGGTTCTGTTGTGGCATATAGATTTGTATATAATCCGTTCGTTCCGATATTAACTTCCAAAGCATTACATGCATCGTCATTTATAGGATTTGGTAAAGTAACCACAGTTATTTTGTCAGAATCAGTGCAACTTCCTGATGTGCCTGTAACTGTATAGGTTATTGTGTCTTCTGGTTTAACTTTTACTGTTTGTCCTGTATTTCCGCTTAATAAATATGTATTTGGACTCCATGAATATTCATCTGCACCAAAGGCATTTAACGAAATTTCTTTTCCTCTTGCAATAAATAATGAATCATAGGGGACGTAAACAAAAATATTGCTATTTACTTTTAAAATGTTTTCTCGTGTCATTATTTTTGTGCCATTAGGTGTTTCAACTGTTAAAGTAACTGTTTTTGCACCGGGAGTTGAATACGTAACCTGATGGGGTCCTTTTGTATTTGCAGTCTGAGGACTTGCTCCATTTCCAAAATTCCATGAATAAGAATTAATAGTTCCATCTGAAACATCGGTATATGTAACAGAATTATTCACACATATTTCATTTTTACTAACAGTAAAATAAGGATATGTATCTATAATTTTATCACCATAAGCTCTCACACATATATCATATTCATTATTATTAATTCCTTTTCCGGCTGCCTCCCATTTTTTTCCGTCTTCACTAAGCCAGCACACATTGCTTTCGATCACAGGATCAGCATAATCTTTCCAATACATTTCAACTGGTAAAAGGTATGAGAAATAAGGGCATGAATATTTAATTTTTATATAAAAATCACCATTTACGACTGCAGCAATGTCAAATAAATAGTAACCTGCTTCTCCACACATATTTCCTTTCGAAGTGCCCAACAGATTTGAAAGACTGTCGCCTGTTTTTGATTGATATATTTCAATGTCAACAGTTGTACCTCCCGCCAGAACGTATGTACCAATGCGATTGATAAAAGTTTTTTCAGTAGCATTATATTTTATGAGTCCATATATTTCGTAACTACTGTATCCTATTGAAGTAATTATACCTAATTCATCATAATAAAACATTTTATCAAATACTTTACTATTCCAGACTGTAGGAAAATATATTGATGAACGTGCTATTGAAGCATCTTTGTAAGATACATAGAAATATCCATTTTCTCCCCATGAGCTTCCCCAACTATTTTTAACTATCCATGCTCCCACATTTGTGCCCTTAGGACTTGCAGTACCTCCTGTTATTACCTTACTATCGTCCCAACCTACAATCATAACACCATGATCTGAATTAGCCTCACCTCCATAATAATAAGTATAATCTTTGGTATTATAATACAGATTATAATCGCCCATTTTGATACTTACAGCTACACCTCCATATTGCATAACAGCTCTCTTAATATTATCAATATTATATCCAAGCCATCTGGCTTCGGGAATATAAGCAGCAGGAGTATATCCCATACCATCGGTTTTGCAAAATGAGAAAGTACTTTGTGTATAAGGATCTTGTGTTTCAGTTAAAGGCCCTTTAAATGAATTCAAATAAGCTGTAGCAATTTCAAAATTTCCTCCTTCATTTTTTCCCCATTCAAAACCGTGACAGGTAGCCATATTTTCTTCAGACAAGTCCATATCTCCTTTACCTCTAACTTTTAATGCTGATTCAATTGAACCTATAACTCCAAAAGTCCAGCATGCTCCGATTTGCCCTTGATTTCTGACACCTGTAACATAATTATTTGTTCTTAAATCATATTTTGCAGGAAAAGATTCAGAACTTTTAAGTTTATTTGATTTATTTCTTTGAGGAATATCATATTTTATATATAAAGGTGAGGGTCTGTAACCCAATTTATAACCATCATACGTAGTTTTTATAATTGAGCCTTCTGTTTTATTTTGAATATATTTGGTATACTCAGGATTAACAGGTGCTTGCTGAGGGCTGTTTTTTGCATATAAAAATAGCGGAATCAGAAGCCATGAAATAATATATAACTTTTTCATATTTAATATTTTATAATTTTGTGTATTAAATTATTTCTTAATAAAAATAATTTGCAATTTACTAAAATTATTATTTCTTTAGTGAAATCAATTAAATTTGTAGACAAAAGTTTAACAAATTAAAGAAAATAAAAATCATTAAATTTATAAGTATGTCAAGATCAATAAAAGGTACAAGAACCGAGCAAAATTTGCTAAAATCATTTGCAGGTGAGTCGCAGGCAAGAAACCGCTATGAATTTTTTGCCAGCATAGCAAAAAAAGAAGGTTATGAACAAATTGCTGAAATATTTATGGAAACAGCAAGTCAGGAAAAAGAACATGCAAAACGTTTTTTTAAATTTCTTGAAGGCGGTATAGTTGAAATTACTGCAACATATCCAGCCGGCACCATAAGTAAAACAATTGAGAACCTTAAAGCTGCTGCTGAAGGCGAAAATGAAGAATGGACAAAACTATATCCTGCTTTTGCAGAAATTGCTAAAGAAGAAGGTTTTCCAGAAATTGCAACTGCGTATAAAATGATTGCAAAAGTTGAAGCTGAGCACGAAAAAAGATATTTAAAATTATTGAAGAATATTTCTGAAGACAAGGTATTTATAAAGGATGGAAAAGTATTATGGAAATGTCGAAATTGCGGATATATATATGAATCAGAGAAAGCTCTTGAAATATGTCCGGCTTGCTTACACCCCAAGGCTTTTATGCAAATAAAAGAAGAGAACTATTGATTAGTATTTTTTCATTTTTATAAAAAATTATAAGAGGTATATAAATTTTCGGGTAATTTTTTAATTTATATACCTTAAATATTTGCAATCCTGAAAATATCTGCAAAAACACCTGCTGCAGTTACTTCGGCACCTGCGCCATAGCCTTTAATAACCATAGGCAATTCTTTATATCTTTCGGTAGTAATTAAGACAATGTTATTACTACCTTCTAAATTATAAGCAGGATGGTTCGAATCAATTACAGTAAGTTCGCATTTTGCTTTCCCTTGATATATTTCACCAATAAAACGCCATCTTTTGTTTTCTTTTTCAAGTTGTTTGCGTTTTACTTCAAAATCGGAATCATATTTTTTCACTGTGTTCCAAAAGTTCTCTATATCACCTTTAAAACATTCATCGGGTAAAAATCTGTTAATTATTACATCTTCTTTCTCAATCACATAACCTGCTTCGCGTGCAAGTATAATAAGTTTTCTGACAACATCAGTACCACTTAAGTCAATTCTAGGGTCTGGTTCTGAATAACCTTTTTCTTTTGCCAGTTTAATAGCCTCGCTCATTGGTACTTTTTCGCTAATAACATTAAAAATAAAATTTAAAGTACCTGACAAAACAGCTTCAATTTTAATAATATTATCG
>Ga0123519_10008084_pt1 | contig 16128 bp, 19 predicted proteins | sample YelNatPaOPRAMG02_FD_87396 | JGI IMG/M metagenome (GOLD analysis project Ga0123519, IMG submission 87396) | Hot spring microbial communities from Yellowstone National Park - Yellowstone National Park OP-RAMG-02 (version 2) | ecosystem: Environmental > Aquatic > Thermal springs > Hot (42-90C) ...
AGCGCTATCACGATTACGCGAACCCGCCGCAGGTCCAGATGGCGCCGTCCTGAGGCCGCGGCCGCGATTCTTAGTAGCCGGCCGCCTTGTCGACGACGTTCAGCAACTGCTGCCCGGCGAGGTACCGCTCGAGGTTTCGCCGGAACAGGTCCATCGTGCGGGAGAACGACCGCGGGGAGCTGCCGGAGTTGTGGGGAGTGACCATGACGTTGGGCATGTCCCACAGCGGGCTGTCCTGCGGCAGCGGCTCGGTCTCAAAAACGTCCAGGCCGGCGCCGGCGATCTGACCCTCGCGCAGGGCCTTGATGAGCGCGGGCTCGTCCACCAGGGCGCCGCGTCCGATGTTGATGAGGTACGCGGTGGGCTTCATGCGCTGGAGCTGAGCGGCGCCGATCAGGTGGCGCGTCCGAGGCGTCAGCGCCGCGCAGAGGGCGACGTAGTCGGACTCGGTGAGCAGCCAGTCCAGGCCGTCGGGGCCTCTGACCTCATCCGCGTCCGGGGAGGGTTTCTCGGGGTGATTCCGCACTGCGATGACGCGCACATCGAAGGCCTTGGCGCGGCGCGCGACTTGGGACCCGATGCCCCCGAGGCCGACGATGCCCACTGTCTTGCCCGCCAGCTCATCGGGCTCGCCCCACTCCCACCTGTGCTCGGACTGCCAGCGCACGAACCGGTTGAACCGCCGCGAGAAGTACAGGATGAAGGCCATCACGTGCTCGGCAATGGGGACCGCATAGATGCCGGCCGCGTTCGTCAGCGTGATGGGCGCGGCGACGAAGTCGGGGGTCAGAAACCGCTCGACGCCCGCGCCCCATGACTGCACCCACTTGAGCCCGGGCGCGGCCTTCCACAGGTCGTCCGACCAGTGGCCGGCGAAGATGACCTCGGCATCGCCGGCCTGGGAGACGGCCTCCTCCAGCGTGGCCGCCTTGCGGACGTCGAGCAGATCGGAGACCGACCGCACCGCCTCGAGGTCAGTGTCATCTATGTCGTGACTGATGAGCACTCCGACGGACATGCTGCCAAGTCCTCCATGGCTTAGCGGGGCGCTACTGGGTCCTTCCCACGAGATAGCTGGCAAGGGTGCGCAGGTCAGCGGCTGGCCCCGGGCGGAGGGGAAGCCGGGAGAGCCGGCCGAGCGCGCGGTCGAGCATGTCGCGGGCGAGCTGTTCGCAGCGCTCTCTGGCCCCCGTGCTCTCGATTGCGGCCGCGACCTCGGCGGCCTCGTGGTCCGTCTTGATGCCGGCCGCGAGACGGGCGGCAATGGGGCCGGCGACCTCCGGGGGGGAGGAGAGGGCAAGCACGATGGGCAGGGAGCGCTTGTTGCGGCGAAGGTCGCTGCCGACAGGCTTGCCGATCTCGTCGGCCTGGCCCCAGATTCCAAGCAGGTCGTCGCGGACCTGGAAGGCCGTGCCCAGGTCGCGGCCGAAGTCCTCCAGTCCGGCAACGACCGGCGCGTCCGCGCCGGCCACCGAGGCGCCCAGGCCGGCCGCGGTTGCGAAGAGGGCCGCGGTCTTCTTAGAGATCATGTCGAGGTAGGCCTCAATCGCAACGTCACCGCTGCCCTCCTGGGACAGGTCCTGCTCCTGCCCTTCGCAGATCGCCAGCGTCGCGCGGTTGAGGCTTGCGAGCGCGGAGGTCACTTGCGGCGGCGGCACGCCGACCTGCTCCAGGCGGCCCAGGGCGAGGTTCGCGAGGGCGTAGAGCGCGTCTCCGGCCGTGATGGCCCGACCGACCCCCCACACGCGCCAGGCGGCGAGCCGGCCGCGGCGGACCTCGTCTCGGTCGGCGATGTCATCGTGGAGGAGGGTGAAGCTGTGCAGGAGCTCGACGGCCGCGGCGGCCGGTGCGGCTTTCTCGGCGGGGCCGCCGCTGGCCTCGCAGGCCAACAGGCAGAGCGCGCCGCGGACGCCCTTGCCCGCGGCCGCCCGGGCCGGCCGGCCGCGCGCGTCGGCCAGGCCCAGGTGGTAGCGTATGATACCGTAGAGCGCAGACCGGTCGGGGTCCGGCAGGACGCGCTCGATCTCGGCCTCGACAAGGGGCCGGCACCGGTGGAGAATGGAGTCCGCGGAAGCGCTCCGGGGCACGTCTCGGGGGTTCTCCTCGCGCGGGCCATCTCCTCGCTGGGGCGTGTTGTGGGCCTCCGCGGCGGGTTCGCGCCGGCTCACGACGGGCTTATGATGGTTGACAGTGAAGCGATTTGATGGTATGTTCGCATGGTCGGGTTCTACCCAGACTCGGTACGGGTCTGAGCGTGGCATGAAGAACTGCCGGTGGGTGCTGCAGGCTTCAAGCCGGTGACGTTCAGACTTCGGAAAGGAGTGGTGGCAGTGGCCACTGGCAGAGTGAAGTGGTTCGACGACGCGAAGGGGTACGGGTTCATCGAAACCGATCAGGGCGATGTCTTCGTGCACTACTCTGCAATAGTTACCACCGTCCCCGGTCGTCGAACGCTGTACGAGGGCCAGGAGGTCGAACTCGAGGTGACCACTGGCCCCAAGGGCCTGAAGGCTGCCAACGTGCGAGTCGTGTAGGCGGGTCAAAGTAGTCGTCGCAGCGGGCCCTCGGGCATTGCCCGGGGGCTTATCGCGCCAGCCGCGGGCGTCTGGTGGCTGTGCGAACCTCCCCCCAAACATGAAGCAGGTGTTGCGTAGACGGCACCGAATATGGCGGCCGGCATTGGTCCGGCTATCCCGAGATACCTCTCTGCCTGTCTCCTCGGTCCGTGCCGACAACCAAACGACGGGCGCAGCCGCGATGCTAGAACCAGCGAAGACCGGCGGCGCAGCGGGGGGAACGTCGTGGAGGCAGCGGACGCTACAGTCTATGTTGGCAACGTTCCATGGCGAGCCACCGAGGATGACCTAGCGAAGGTCTTCGAGCGCTTCGGCCCGGTGGTGAGCATCCGCATCATTCAGGATCCGGAGACCGGCCGGTCCCGGGGCTATGGGTTCGTCGAGTTCGCATCGGCGGAGATCGCGCGGCGGGTGGTGACCGACATGAACGGCATCGAGATGGATGGACGGGTGCTGACGGTGGCCCCCGCGCGGCCGAAGCGTTCCTGAGCCTCCCTACTCCGACACGACGGCCCCGACCAGCGGCCCGGGCCGGCCGGGAGCGGCGCCGACCTGAAACGCGGCCGCCACCTCGCGGGCGGCCCACCCGACGAGTTCCGGCTCGCCCGGCGGCCCGAGCACGGTAGCGGCCGGGGCCTCCGACACACGATCCCCCGTCTTCGCGTGCACGAGGACGCCGCAGATGCGGCGGAATCGCCCCGCCGCGGCCTTCAGTTCCCGGACGGCCGCGCCCACTCGCCGCGCGTCGATACCGGTGACATAGCCGCCGGCTTCGAGACGCACCTGCTGGCGGCTCGCCCCCTCGAGGATCGACGCGGGACGGTCGACGAACTGCGGATCGCCGCCCTGGGCTGCTATCATCTCCCGCAGCTTTGAGAGCCCCCGTCCGCTCGAGAGACCCTCCCGCGCGCGCTTTCGGCCCTCCTCAGCATCGCGGGCGGCCGCTCCGAGGCAGAGCATGTGGCCAGCGACCACCTCGCACAGCTCGACGAAGTCGGCCGGTCCGCTTCCGGCGAGAGTCTCGATCGCCTCGACCAGCTCGGGGCCGTCGCCAACGGCGACCCCCAGCGGCTCGTCCATGCGGGTGACCAGCGCGACCATGCGCTTTCCCGCGCGGCGGCCGATGTCCACCATCACGTGGGCCAGCGCGGCGGCCTGGTCCACATCGGCCATGAACGCGCCGCGGCCGGCCTTGACGTCCAGGACGATTGCGTCGGCGCCCGCGGCCAGCTTCTTGCTCATCACCGAGCTTGCGATGAGAGGGATGCTCTCGACCGTGGCGGTGGCGTCCCGGAGGGCGTAGATGCGCTTGTCGGCGGGCGCCATGGCGGCGGTCTGGGCCGCGATGGCGATCCCGATGTCGGCCACCTGGCGCGCGAAGCGATCAGGCGGCAGGTCAGTTTGCAGGCCCGGGATCGCCTCCAGCTTGTCGATCGTTCCGCCTGTGTGACCGAGAGCCCGGCCCGACATCTTCGGCACTGGCACGCCGAACGAGGCGACCAGGGGGGCGACGACGAGTGTGGTCTTGTCGCCGACGCCACCCGTCGAGTGCTTGTCCACCTTCGTTCCCGGGATGGCAGATAGGTCCAGACGCTCGCCAGAGGCGAGCATGGCCATGGTCAGGTCGGAGCACTCGCGGTCAGTCATCCCGCGCAGGTAGATCGCCATGAGCAGGGCCGCCATCTGCGCGTCAGACACGCCGCCGCTCATGAAGGCGGAGATCGCTTGGCCGATCTCCTCAGCGGTCAGCTCCATTCCGTCTCGCTTCTTCGCGATCGTCTCGACAATGCCCACAGGTCCAGTCCCGGCGCATTATACCAGCCGGGCGCCGAGGCCGCATCGGCCCCGCCGGGCAGGGTCAACGCGCCCGCGAGGACACCGGCACGGGCTGGGGAGAGATCCAGAGCTCCGGATCGTCGGGATCGGCATCCCTGGCAAGGGCCGCGGCCGACGTGAACTGCCAGGGCGAGGCGGCCTCGCCGCCGGGGCTGTCGCCGGCCTGGAGGAGTCGGCTGACCCCCTTCACGATCGACTGGGTGTCGTGGCGCACCTGGGTGGAGGCCGTGCGGCCGCGGGCCACGGCGAGCCGGATGAGGTCGCGGCCGATGGCGAAGTACAGGGCGGCGCCGATGAGCACGATGAGGGCCTGTCGCAGGCGCCGAGCCTGTCGGGCGGCGCGCTCGCGGCGTTGGGCGGCCGCGCGGTGGCGAAGGTAGGCAGCGGAGGAATTCACGGAGATGATTGGCGAGCCGAGCTGAGCCCGGCCGGCGGCACGGCGAAAGTTACGTACAGACATGGGGCGCTCCGGGCCACTATGTATCGGCGGCGAGCCCCTGCTGCGCCAAGTGGTTATTCCACAGGCCGGCCGCCCCCGCGCGACGCGCCGCGGTTGCGCGCGCCGCGCGAGCTCACGGGGCGTAGTCCTCGTCTGTCCCCGTGCGGCGGTCCACCCCGGAGCGGATGTGCCTGCCCACCTGGCTGAGCTGATTCCGTGTCGCCCCGGCGCGCGCTCTGAGCCGCGCCGCAAGGTCGGGCCCCCAGGCATATGCCGCCATGACGAGCAGGAGAAGCACAAACGCGCGCAGGGCCCAGCGGCGCCTGGACCGCTGTGCCACGCGCCGGTGCGCCTCCCTCGCGTACACCAGATCAGAGTCGCGGGCGATGCAATAAGAGGTACGCTGACCGAGGTCGCGCCCTCTGGCCATCAGACAGTCTCCTCGCAGCGAGCCATCTCGCAGCGGGTCGGCCGCTGCGCAAGTGATCTGTTCCACATCTGCGGGTGCGGCGGACGCGCTTGCCGGTGGGCGGGGTTCGCCGCGCGGGAGCCTGTGCTGCCTGTTGCGCCAGTTGACAGGGCCTGGTGGTTTCGGTATATTGGTGCGAGGAAGTTCCGGGCGGCCATGTGGGCTGACCTGCCGACCTCGCCCAAATGGGCCCCATCTGGGCCTTCTTCTTTTCCCCCTACCTTTGCAGGCGCCAGCGCGCCTGGGCGGGAGGAGCCAAGTGCCGGCAACAGTCGTAATCGGCAGCCAGTGGGGAGACGAGGGCAAGGGCCGCGTCGTCGACCTCTTGGCGGCAGACGCAGACCTGGTGGTGCGCTATCAGGGCGGAAACAACGCGGGCCACACCGTGTGGGTCGGCGAGGAGCGCTTCGCTTTCCATTTGATTCCGACCGGCATCCTGCGCGGGAAGCCTTCGGTTCTGGGGGGCGGGATGGTGATCGACCTTGCCGTCCTCGAGCAGGAGGCTTCATCGTTGGCGGCCCGCGGGGTGGAGGTGAAGGGGAAGCTTCACATCAGCGAAAACGCCCACCTGATCCTCCCCTACCACAGGATGATCGAGGAGGCCGAGGAGAGGCGGCGCGGCGACCGGGCCATCGGAACGACGCGGCGGGGCATCGGTCCGGCCTACGAGGACAAAGCGGCGCGCCGGGGACTGCGATTCGGCGACCTCCGCGACCCTGAGGCGCTCCGCGAGAAACTGTCGGAAGTCGTGGAGTACAAGAACCTCATGTTGGAGAGGGTGTACGGGCTTCCGCGGGTCGACGAGGTGAAGCTCTACGATGACCTTTGCGCGGCGTATGATCGCTGGAAGGATACGCTGTGTGACTGCTCGGTGCTGGTGCATGGGGCGATCGCCAAAGGGCAAAACGTGCTGTTTGAGGGCGCGCACGGGACACTGCTGGATCTCGACTGGGGGACGTATCCGTATGTGACGAGCTCGAACCCGCTGTCGGGGGCGGTGTGCGCGGGGATTGGGATCGGCCCCAGGTGCATCGACCGCGTGATCGGGGCGGCGAAGGCGTACACGACGCGGGTGGGCGCGGGGCCGTTCCCGACGGAGGTGGACGAAGCGCTTGCCAGCAGTATGCGGGAGGCCGGCGGCGAGTATGGGACGACGACGGGCCGGGGCCGACGGATTGGGTGGTTCGACGCGATGGTGGTGCGCAAGTCGGTGCGACTGAACGGCGTCGACTCTCTGGCGCTGACACACCTCGACGTGCTGGGCCGGTTTGCGGAGATCCCGATCTGCGTGGCGTACCAGTGCGAACGGGGCGACATCGTCGACTTCCCCAACGATGTCCGCGACCTGGCGAAGTGCCAACCGGTCTACGAGTCGATGCCGGGGTGGCAGAGCGATATCGTCGGCGCGCGGCGGTTCTCCGATCTGCCGCCGAGGGCGCAGCGGTATGTGAGGCGGCTTGAGGACCTCGTGGGCGTCCCGATTTCGCACGTGCTCGTGGGCCGCGAGCGTGAGCAGTCCATCGCCCTCTAGCGTGCGGGCCGGCGGGAGCGCGCCCGCGGCCTACGCGGCTGCGGAGCTGACACGGGCGCCCGCCGGGGAGCGCCTCCCGCTCATCCTGCAGCGGCTGACCCGAGCGTACGGCCGCCCGACGCACGCCCGCGAGGGCGATCCGCTGGACAGCCTCATCGCAACCGTGCTGTCCCAGAACACCACCGATGCCAACTCCGGACTCGCCTTCGAGCGACTCAAGGAACGTTTCCCGACGTGGGAGGGCGTGCTGGCGGCGCCCGCGAGGCGCATCGCTTCGGCCATCCGCCCGGGGGGCCTGGGCGAGATCAAGTCACGGCGGATCAAGGCGATCCTGCGCCGTATCGAGGAGGACCGCGGGCGGCTTGATCTGCGATTCCTGGGCAACCTGCCGCTTGAGGAGGCCCGCTCCTATCTCACCGGGCTGCCGGGGGTCGGCCCGAAGACGGCAGCATGCGTGCTGCTGTTCTCCCTCCACAAGCCGGCCTTCCCGGTGGACACGCACGTGCTGCGGGTCTCGAAGCGCCTGGGCCTGATCCCGCCGGGCACCACGATGGAGCGGGCGCACAAGATCTTTGCGGAGATTGTGAAGCCGAGTCAAATGCTCGCCCTGCACCTCGGCCTCATCCGCCATGGCCGCGAGGTGTGCCTGGCGCGACGGCCGCGGTGCGCTATCTGTGCCCTGTCGGAGCTGTGCCCGCGCGTGGGCGTGGGGGAGTGGCGGAGGGCTGCGGCGCGATGACTCCCGAACGCGCGAGAGCGCTGCTGGAGGCGTCCCGCGGGAGGCGCGTGCTGCTCGTCGGCGATCTGATGATGGACGAGTGGGTGTACGGGAGCGTGAGGCGGATCTCGCCGGAGGCGCCGATTCCTGTGGTCAAGATGCCGCTGACGCGGGAGGCTCGCGCGCACAAGCCCGGGGGCGCGGGCAACGTTGCCGCGATCTTGCTGGCGCTGGGGGCAGCGGTGCGAGTGGTCGGGGTTGTGGGCGACGATGCGCTGGGAAGGCGGCTGATGGAGACTCTGGCGGCCGCGGGGGCAGATGTGAGCGGGATCATCACCGACCGCGCCCGCCCGACGACCCACAAGATGCGAATCATCGCGGGCCGGCAGCAGCTTCTGCGCATCGATACGGAGTCCACCGATCCCCTGGCAGGCGACCTCGCCGGGCGAGTCTGCGAGCAGGTGCGCGCGGGCCTGGGGACGGCGGATGTGGTCCTCGTGGCGGATTATGCCAAGGGGGTGCTGTCCGAGCGCTCGCTTCCCGCGGAGGTGGCGGCTGCGGCCCGCGCGTCGGGCATTCCATTCTGCGCGGACCCGAAGCCAGCCAACGTCGAACTGTTTCGCGGCGCCTCGCTGGTGAGCCCCAACGAGGCGGAGGCGCTGGAGATGGCGGGGTTGTTGAACGCTTCTCCCGAGGCGGCTGGCGCTCTGTGGACTGCGGTAGAGCGGGCCGGGCGGCTGCTGCGGGAGCGGCTCGACGCGGACGCGGTGTTCGTCACCCGCGGGGAAAAGGGAATTGCCGTGTTCGCGCGAGACGGCGCGGTGGCCCAGGTCGAGGCGGCGACGGAATCGGGCTCAGTTGGAGATGGAACGGGCTGTGGCGACGCGGTGAGCGCCGCGGCCGCGCTGGCGCTCGCGGCGGGCGCGGGGTACCTGGAGGCGGCGGAGCTGGCAAATGCGGCCGGCGGGGTCGTGTCGCGGTTCGTGGGGGTGCACAGCCCGCGGCCCGATGAGATTGTCGAGTGGCTGAGCGCCCCGCGCCCCGGCGCGCCTCGGTAGGGCGGCCGGCATGCGGGTCGGGGTTCACGTCCCGGTCGCCTGGGGCCTTCGGCGCGCCGCGCGACACGCGCGGTCCTTGGGGTGCGAGTGCCTCCAGATCTTCGCCCGCAATCCCCGCGGCTGGCGCTCACGCGTGGTTGCCGAGGAAGAGGCGGCCGAGTTCCGCGATTTTCTGACGCGCTTCGACATCTCCCCTCTCGTGGTGCATGCGTCGTACCTCGTGAACCTCGCCGGGCCCGACCGCGCGCTGCGGGAACGGTCGCTGCGGAGCGTGCTGGACGACATGGGCCGCGCCGCCGCGCTCGGGGGCCAAGCGGTGGTAGTTCACCCGGGCCACTACATGGACGAGACGCCGGCCGCGGGCCTGCGGACGCTGGCGGCCAGCATCCGCCGTCTCATCCGCGACGGCCCTGAGTCAGTTGACATACTGCTGGAGAACACGGCCGGCCGGGGAAGCGAGATCGGCGCGGGGTGGGAGGAGTTCTCGGAGGTGCTGGACCGGCTCGGGGGGGAGGCGCGGGTGGGGGTGTGTTTCGACACGTGCCACGCGCACGCGGCGGGGCACCGTCTGGATGGGCCGCGGTGGGTGGGCCGCGCGCTGCGCGAGTTCGCCGCGGCGCTGGGGATGGGGCGGCTGCGGCTGATTCACCTGAACGACTCGCGCGGGCCGGCCGGATCGCGCCGCGATCTACACGAGCACATCGGGCTCGGCACGATCGGGGACCGGGGGCTGGGCGCGTTCGTCAGGCGGCGCGAGCTGCGCGATCGGTGCGCCATCCTGGAGACGCCAATCAACCGTCCGGGCGACGACCGCCGCAACCTCAACCGCGTGCGGGGCCTCATGCGCTCGCAGCCGCGGGTCAAGCCGACTTGATGTCGATCACGGGGCTGCCGTCCAGCGCGTCCAGCCCCTCGACGATCAGCCGGTTCCCCTCCCGACCCAGCAGGCGCACGCGAGTCATGCCAATGGGGTTCGGGCGGAAGGGGCTGTGGAGCGCGAAGACGCCGCGCTCCGGCCGCGCGCGGTCGCCGTACGGGTGCCCGCGCAGGCGGGCACGGGCTGCGGGGGGAAGCTCGTGCATCCAGTAGAGAACCCAGATGTGCTCCAGGGACTCAATGCCGTGCAGCCCATCGGCGTACTCCGGCGCTATCTCGACGGCCTGCCGCCCATCATCGAGAATGCGCACAGCGCCCACGGGACGCACGACTATGTCGCCTGCCATGGTCCTTGCTGGCCTGCTCGCCGACGAGCGCTTCCCGGGCCTACTTGCCGAGCTTCCGCTTGACCGAGTCCACCTTGTACTTCATGCTGAGGTCCTTGTCGCGCCGGTCGTCCAGCTTGATGACCGTGACGGCTCGCGGGTAGCCGAGGGTGAAGCAGACCTCGTGCATCTCGCGCGCGATGCTGAACAGGGTGTCGAGGTCTCCCTCGATGGTCGTTCCCATCGCGTTGAGCTCCCAGGTGACGCCGCGCTTCTCGGCGACCCGCAAAATCTCCACCACCGTGTCGCCGAGGCTCGCCCCCTCCTTTCCCGTCGGGATGACGCTGATCTCCATGATTGGCGGCATGGATCCACCTCCTCGCCCAAGCGAACTGAGCCATGGTACGTCCCCACCGCGCGCCGCCCCTGTTCGGGTTCGGGCCCAATGCGGCCGGTGGCTGGCGGATGGTCGCCCACCGCCACACGCGCCGGGCCCGCGCGCCTGGCCGGCGCGGGCCCGGGCGGAGTCCTATGGGCGGCAGCGGCTGCTACTTGCCCTCGGTCAGCACGCAGATGGACTGGGGAAGCAGGACCCGGGGAACCACGCTCTCGAGCACGACCATCTCGTAATCGGTCGCGGCGGGCCCGACGAACTCCACGGTCATGTCCTGGGCGATGTGCAGGTGTGCGAACGCGCGCTGGGGCACCAGGACGACGCCGCCGGACTGGAGCGCGGGGGCCTTGACGATGCCGGCGGAGATGACCTCGCGGGCGTGGTCGAGCTGTGACATGTGGCCGTGCTCGTAACGGCGCAGCAAGAGGTTGTAGAGGCGGGGCGCGAGGGCCGCGGCGTACGGCCCCGGAAAGCCGTTCGCGTCGAGCGCGCTGGCAGCCTTGATGAGGTCATCCACCGGCTGCCCGATCTGCTCCCAGTCGCCGAGCTTCACGCTGGCCGCCCCGGGGGCGGTGGTCAGCCCGGGGACGCCCAGCGCCTTGTCGCCCCTGAAGATGAGGGCCTCCTCGAGCCGCGCGCACGCGACGCCGGCGTTGACGGCGGCGTCGAGCCAGAGCTGGCCCGTGCGCTCCTCCGCGGCGGCCACCTCGCGTATGGGCAGCATGAAGCTGGATCTGAGCAGAGGTATGGGCATCGGGGCCACCGCGGACATGGTTGCCACCGCGTCGCTGAAGGTAGTCTTCTGATCGGCGGCGCGCTCTCCGTTCTCGACGATTCGCGCACCGAAGCCGGAGGGGACGACGATCTCGAGCACGCGCCGGCCCGCCAGTTGCGACTTGGCGGCGCCGAGGACGGCCGCGTCGATCATCTCCCACGTCTTGTTGCTGAAAGGCGCGTCTTCCCTTGGCAGGTAACGCATGTGAAATCTCCTAGCCTTTTTCCTCGCGAAGGCCGCCGATCGTCAGCGGCGAGCCCTCGGCGGCCGCGGCCGGGACCTGGGTCTCGGCCTGGGCACCCTGGGCCATCTCCTCGACTTCTTTGCGCCCGAGCTCCAGGAACTGGGTCTCATCGGGCGCAAGGCGCCGCAGCAGCTCCATGAACTCGCCGACGTGCTGGCGCTCCTCGTTGGCGATATCGGTCAGCACCTTCTTGGCGAACTCGTCATCTGTAGCGTCCGCGTGCGCCATGTACAGATGGATCGCCTCGTACTCGGCGGCGATGTTGAGGCGGATCGCGCGGACGAGTTCGGACTTCGTCAGCTTGCGCGGCACCGCGCCCGAAAACGGGTTCACAAACTCCGGCATGACTCACCTCCCTCAGCGATGCGACGGCACGGCGGGCGGTGCTGGACACGTCGCACGCGCGGGCATCCGTCTGTCCCGGGAATCGCCTCGCCCCGTCGCGCTTGCCCGGCGACTTAGCCAGCAGACCCCCGAGTCCTGTCCACCCGGCGACACAATCGCAGCCCACAGGTCGCGCCAGCGGTGATCGCCGAACCTGCCGCAAGAGGCGATGCCAGCCGGCCCGGCCTGACAGGCGGAAGGCGCGCCGCGGAGAAACCTTCCCCGCCGCGCGGGCGTGTGGCGAGGATTGGCGATGGCGAAAAGACAGGAGTCGGAGCAAGAGAGGCAGCGGATGTGTCAGCGGGAGTGCGGAGCGCGCTGCTGCCGGTACATCACAGTGCAACTTCCGGCGCCGAAGACGAAGGTCGATCTGGAGGAGCTGAGCTGGTTCCTGGCGCATGAGAACATAAGCGTATACGTCGAGGGGCGGCGGTGGCACCTGGAGGTGAGGACGCCGTGCAGATACCTGACGGAGGACAACCTCTGCGCCATCTATCAAGACCGACCAGGCGTATGCCGAGATTACGACCCGGAGACGTGCGAATACCCGGATCGCCCCGTGCACGAAAAGCATTTCGACACCCGCGAGGAGTTCGAGGCATGGCGGGACCAGAGGCGCCGCCAGCAGGCGCAGCGGCGGAAACGGCGGACCCGGTGAAGAGGGAAATCCCATGAGGAGGCAAGCGCTCGTGATCGGGTTGGCGGTTGGTCTGGCGGCCGGCGCGCTGGGCGCGCCGGGGCAGCAGCGGGAATCCCGCGGTGTAGTGGTGTACGTGTCGCCGGCGGGGAATGACGCGTGGTCTGGGCGGCTCGAGGCGCCGAATCGGGCGCGCACAGACGGGCCCTTCGCGACGATCGCGCGGGCGCGGGACGCGGTGCGCGCGCTGAGCGCGGATGAGAGGGGGCGGGGGCCGGTGCGGGTCATCATACGGGGCGGGCGATACGAGCTGTCGGAGCCGCTTGTCTTCCTTCCCGAGGACTCCGGAGCGCCCGGCCGGAGCGTCAGCTATGAGGCGTATCCGGGCGAGCGCCCGGTGATAAGCGGTGGCCGTCGCATCGACGGCTGGAGGGAAACGGGCGCGGTGTGGGCGGCGCGGGCGCCGGCCGGGCTGACCTTCCGGCAGCTCTTCGTAAACGGCCGGCGCGCCCAGCGCGCCCGGACGCCAGACGAAGGGTTTTTCCTCGTGGACGGAGAGATCTCGTTGGACGCGCGGGCGGCGTTCAAGTATCGCGGCAACGACGTCGATCCCGCGTGGACCGAACGTGGAGACGTGGAGGTTGTCGCATTGCAGGCCTGGGCGGAGATTCGCATGCCGATCGTCGCGGTGGATGCAGCCTCGCGGACGGTCACGCTGGCCGGCCGGTGCGCCCCGTCGAACCGGGAGAGTAACGCGCGTTACTGGATCGAGAACGCGCCTGACGCGGTAGACGCGCCGGGGGAGTGGCGCCTGGACGGGGCGACCCACACCATCCATTACCTGCCGCGGCCGGGCGAGGACATGGAGAGGGCCGAGGCGATCGCGCCGGCGCTGGCGCAACTGGTGCGCATCGAGGGCGACCCGGCCGGAGGGCGCCTTGTGTCGTGCCTGGAGTTCCGCGGCCTCACGTTCTCGCACACCGATTGGTCCCTGCCGGCGGAGGGCTACACGGATATGCAGGCCGCGTACGACATCCCGGCTGCGTTCGAGGCCAACGGAGCGACCTCGGTGACCATCCAGAACTGCACCTTCGAGCACGTGGGCGGATACGCGATCGCGTTCGTGAGAGGCTGCTCGGGAAACGCGGTGACGGGGACAGAGATTGCCGACGTTGGCGCCGGGGGGATCAAGATCGGAGAGCCGGTCATACGCCGGGATGAACGCGACATGACCGGCACCACCCGGGTCGTGGGCAACCACATCCACGACATCGGCGTTGTCTACCCGGCCGCTGTGGGGGTGTGGGTGGGGCAGAGCGCGGGGAACGTGATCGCGCGCAACCATATCCACGACACCTACTACTCCGCGCTGTCGATCGGCTGGACCTGGGGCTACGGGGAGACGAATGCGCGGGACAACACGGTGGAGGCAAACCACATCCACGACATCGGCAGGGGAATGCTGAGCGATATGGGCGGCGTGTACACGCTCGGAGTGCAGCCGGGGACCGTGATCCGCGGCAACGTGTTCCACGACATCACGTCCTATGGATATGGAGGCTGGGGCATCTACCTGGACGAGGGGAGCACGCACATCCTGGTCGAGGACAACCTGGTGTACGACACGAAGACGGGGGGCTTTCACCAGCACTATGGCCGGGAGAACGTGGTGCGCAACAACATCTTCGCGTTCTCTCAGGAGGGGCAGATCATCCGCACGCGGGCGGAGGACCACCTGAGCTTCACCTTCGAGCACAACATCGTGTACTGGGACCGAGGGTACCTGCTCGGCGGCGACTGGTCGGGGGAAGGGTTCCACGTGGATCATAACGTCTACTGGAACGCGGGCGAGGGAGGGGTGGACTTTGCGGGGGCGTCGCTGGCGGAATGGCGGCGGCGGGGACACGACGCGCACTCCGTCGTGGCGGACCCGCGGTTTGAGGACGCGGGGGCGCGCGACTTCCGGCTGAAGCAGGGCTCACCGGCGCTGGAGGTGGGCTTCGATGCCGCCAGGATCCCGTCTGCTGCGGAGGTGGGGCCGGGCACCTGAGGGTGCAGGATTCGCGCTCTCCAGCACGAAGTCCGGCTAAAGGCTGGTACTTGCTGCGGGAGGTGGCAGTTGTGCGAAAGAACGTAAGTCCTGCTTTCGCCGTTGTCGTCATCATCGTCGTCGTCGCCATCGGCGTGCTCTATTTCATGTTCCGCTACCGCGCGTACGAGGCGCGGCAGGCGGAGATAGCCCGGGCGCTGCAGGCGCAGGCGGACGCGGCGCGGCGCTCGGGGCGGATGGGCGGCCGCGGGTCTATGCAGCGGCTGCGGCAGGGACCATCGGGAGAGCGCTCGGGCGCGCAGAGACCGGGGGCGCCGCAGAGGGAGAAGCCGTCCGCGCCACCGGGCGCGCCCGGGGCGGCAGCGCCGAGCGAACAGCCGTCCCCGGCTCCAGGGCGCGGCGCGAGGTAGGCGGCGGCTGTGCCGCTGCCTTGCCCCGGCGCGGACCGGCGGAGGGGGCGGGATTCGAACCCGCGAGGGAGCTTTTGGCCCCCTGCGCGATTTCCAGTCGCGCTCCTTAGGCCAACTCGGACACCCCTCCGCGCGCGGCCGGACCGAGTATAGCCGCGCCGCGCGGCGGGCGTCAAGGCGAGCCGCCGCTCATCGGCCGAAGTGGTCGAAGCCCGGGGGCCAGGGCCTGGGCCGGCCTGCGGCGTCAAGCAAGACCACCTTCCGCTCTTTCGTGATCTCGCCAATGGCCGTGAGGGGCGCGCCGGTGGCGCGCCTGACCGCGTCGGCAAGGCCGGCGGCCGCGTCGGGCGGGCATGTGACGAGCAGCTCGTAGTCTTCGCCCCCAGAGAGGGCCCAGGTCAGCGCGTCCTCGCCGAAGTGGTTGGCGACGGCTCGGCAGGCGGGGTCGATCGGCACTAGGCCGGCGGAGATGCGTGCGCCGACCTCGCTCTCAGCGCACAGCCGCGGAAGATCCTGGGCCAGTCCGTCGCTGAGATCCATCATCGCGGTGGCCGAGCGCGCGGCGGCGATGGCGCGGCCCTCGGCGACGCGAGGGCGGGGCTGGTGGTGGGCCTGCAGCGCGCGAGGCAGGCCCGGGATCGAGTCCCCCGCCTCGCCGCGCTGGCGCGCGGCGAGGCCGGCTGCGGACGCGCCGAGGGCGCCGGTGACGAGTACGACGTCGCCTGGCCGCGCGCCGCGGCGTCGGAGCAGGAGATCGGACTCGACCCAGCCCAGGACGGCAACGTCGACCACCACCGGACCGGGCGACCCAACGAGGTCGCCGCCGACGAGGGACGCGCCGTAGTCGCCGGCCGCCTGTGCGAGGCCGCGGGCGATGCCCTCCAGGACGTCGGCGGAGATGTCGCCCCCCGCGGCGATGGAGGCGACGATGAAGGCGGGCTCACCGCCCATGGCGGCGATGTCGCTGAGGTTCTGGGCGGCTGCCTTCCAGCCGATCTGGTGGGGAGTGGCCCAGTCGCGGCGGAAGTGGACGTCCTCGACCATCATATCGCAGGCAAGAAGGGCAAGGCGTCCGCCGGGCAATCGGACCGCGGCGGCGTCGTCGCCCGGCCCGACAACCACGTCCCCTGCCGCGGCGCCGGCAAGCTCGCGCAACCGCGCGACGAGCCGGTCCTCCCCCACCTCGCGCAGCGGCCTGTGGTCGGCGGTCACGCGCGGGTCGCTCCGGCCCTCTTGAGCAGGGTGTAGGTGCAGTATGGGCCGCACATCGAGCAGGCCTCCCCTTCGACGCCGGCGGCGCGATGGCGGCGCTGCGCGCGCTGGGGGTCGATGGCAAGCCGGAACTGCTCGGCCCAGTCCAGCCGGCCCCGGGCTCGCGCCATATCGTCGTCCCAGGCGCGCGCGC
>Ga0123519_10008088_pt1 | contig 16124 bp, 13 predicted proteins | sample YelNatPaOPRAMG02_FD_87396 | JGI IMG/M metagenome (GOLD analysis project Ga0123519, IMG submission 87396) | Hot spring microbial communities from Yellowstone National Park - Yellowstone National Park OP-RAMG-02 (version 2) | ecosystem: Environmental > Aquatic > Thermal springs > Hot (42-90C) ...
ATACTTGAATAATAGAATGGCGCTTTTGCAAGCCATTTGCCTGCATTGCCGGCCATGCTCATAACACCTTCTGTTATGCTTGATGTGATTGCTTTTGATGTCGCGGCTTTTATACCCATCCATACGAATCCAACGGTTCCGATTGCCACCATCAATGATTGAAAATCCGCCAATCCTGAAATATTTGCTTTAAAAGCAGTTGTTTCCAGATGGAAAAGTTGACTCACATCTGTGCTTCCTCCACCACTAACACCTCCTTGCGCGCCCTGCAATGTTCTCATCAAAATATAACCAACTGACAAAACAAAACCGATAACCATTGGCGCTATAGCGGTTGAGATTGTCTTATCAGCGATTTTTTTGATTTCGTCTCCTCCGGCTTTTTGCGTAATATCAGGCAAAATATAAGTCACCATAAGCAAAGGCGAGAGAACTATCGCAAGCCATACAATTATTGCTCTGCCAAGAAGTACTATGAATAATGTTATAAACGCGACTCCATAAATCAAAAACATTACTATCGCGAAAATAACATTGATTGTAAGACTTTGTAATGTAATTTCTTGACCGAGCACAGTTTTTTGTAAATCTTGCATACGCGTAAGCTCCACTGCCATAACAACTGTTGCGCTGCGTGGAGACCATTCTGTTAAAATATTTTTGAGCTTGTCTGTAGCTTTTCCTTCTGCGTTACATAATTTTTCTTGTATTTTCTGTGTTGGATCAGGCGGTGTTTGATTATTTTTTGATGTATAACTTATGGCCTTACATACATCATCCATTTCATCCTCACTTATAACAGGGGTGTTTTCTTTAATTTGTATCGGCAACCCAAACATTGCGTTTGTACCAACTGAAATCACATCAAGCACAACTGTCGCAATCATATATGAAAAATTGACGAGAATCAGACCAATTATGATTTTTGGCAGTATTTGTTTGATTTGGAATCTTTCTGAAGCAAATCCCGAAATATTGTATATCGCGACTCCAACAAGAATGATAACAAAAATTAAATTTACGATATTTCTTATCTGAACCCACATTAGATGCAATTTTTCGCCCATTGCTCCGCCGAAAATTATATCGTTCTCCATCAATCCGCCTGATAAAAATACAATCGGCCAGATAATTCGGCCGATTACATGAAGACCCATTGAAAGAAATCCGACGACTTGCAAAAGTAATTTTGTATCTTCTGCAGTTGCTGTATTGCCTTTATCGCCGCTTTGCTGTGCCAAAAGTCTCGCGCCGTTGCCTGATTCTGCGCCTGACTGACCTATTATTTGATTCACCTGCTCCCGCGCGTATGAAACTGATTTTACGGCAATTGCATCCGCTAGACGCGGCGCTGGAAAAAACGCGAGCATAATAACCGCGATGATGAATATCATTATAATCCTTCTTGAGGTGATGATATTTTTCATATTTTTAGCGATGGTTTTGGCGCGGTTTACGCGGCGCGTTTTATTAGATTAATCCATATGTTTTTGCGTATTTGTTGTAAAATAAATTAAATTTTGTTTGCGCCGCAGTTGAATCAAGAGGCCACTGCATAACAGCTGTTAATTTGGCGATTCCGCGCATGTTTTGAATCGCTGTTTCTGGCCAATTTTTTTTAAGAGACTCGGGGGGAGCTTTGTAATTTGGGTTATTTTTCGCTAATTGTTCTAAATCTTCAAATGTGAATTCCGGTGGTTTGTTTTCACGCATTCTGTTATGGAGCGCCATAAGTATCGTTGCATAACCTCCGTTTCTCAAATATTTTGCCAACTCCGGATTATCAGCAAGAATATTCATTATTTTTGCCTCCGCGTTCTCGATTGCTGATTTTTCTTTTTCTTCTGCGCTTTTGCTCTTCAAAAAATCTTCTCCGGGCCATTTTTTATTTCTATCTAATTCTCTTAAACCTACCATTGCCGCTCCAAGTCCAACCAATCCATATGTTTTAAGCCCATCGTAATTTCCGCTTTTTAATGCCACGATGCCATTAAAAAGAAATGTGAGCATCCCCCATGCTGTTCCGGCTAATACTCCAAAATTTCTCAGTGTAAGCATTTTTAAAGCTGGATTTGTATCGTCTCTTGCGATCCAGTCAATTCTTTTTTTAACTGTTTTTTGTAAATCATCGCGAAGATCTGCCATTTCTTTTGCGCTGAAAACATCTGTTGCATAACCTTTTCGCATTGCGTACTTCCATAACTCCTGTCCCTGCGCGACCGTAAGGGCCCCGCTTGCCACCATCATTGTTGCCCATTGTCTAGCGGTATTTGGATTTTTATCCATAACCAGTTTTGCGACTTCCAATCTTTGATGCGGAGGCAACATCATAATCGCAGCTCCAACTGGCGCGCATTCAAGATTTTCAAATTTACCTCCAAGCTTTTCTGGCCTTACAAGATTCGCCAATTCTATTAAATCTTTTTGTCTTAATCCTTTTTCAGCGTTTCTTGCCGCGCGCAAAAGCAAATCCTGATGTTCGCGCGATATCATTAAAGTTTTTGGCAGTGATTCCGCAAGTTTTGATAATTCATACAGATCTTCTTTGTCTAAACGGGGTTCTTTATTGTCCTTTTTGCGTCTTTCTATGATTTTATACACAAATGCTTCTATCATATTAATGTATTTTTCCGCCTCTGCTTCAGCTTGAATTAAAAGTTTGCCTCTTTCTGTTATACTTGTATATCGCAATGCTTTTTCGTATCTTTCCCGTATTGCTTTTTCGTATTTATATCTAGCTTCGTCACGCAATCTTAAAGTTTCTTCATCTTGTTTTGTGTCAAATAATTTATCAATCTTTTTATAGTCAGACTGAGCTCTTTTTTCTATAGCTTTCTTATATTCCTCGTGATCCGGGGCCGGCGAAGCTTGCGGCTGAACATCGGAAAATGCGTTTTTTTCTGGAGCTTGCGGCTGAGTATCGCGCGACTGTTGCGGCGCGATAGACTTTTCATCGGGTTTTTCTCTTGGTATTTCAGGCATTTTTTATATTTTTAATAATCTTATGAGAGCTTCTGTCATGCTTTCGTTTTTTTCTATTTCAGGTATTTTTGATTTCAATGCCGAGCGGATTTTTTCTGGATTTTGTCCATCAAGAAAAATCGTTATATCCGGCATAAAGTGTTTTTTAAGTCTTAAATTAAGCGTGTTAACCTCCGGTTTATCTATAATCCAAAAATATCTTATCTGACTATATTTATATTCTTGTTTCCCGATGCGTATTCCGAAATCAGAAATCTCAACATTGAGTTTTTCCGGTTTCTTTGTGTAAATAAAATGATAATAAGCGATAATCGCTGTAAAAAGCGCGATAATAAAAGTCCAGTCGTAGTCATAAATGCTGTAAATGATAATAAGCGCCAATATAAGCCCGGCAATAATGTGCCACAATGTTCCTTTTTCGTGATGCCGATGCTCTGGAGACTGCCAGTTTATTATATTATGGTGTGCCGATGTGTTATTTTGTAGCGGTTTGCGCGCGTGTTTCGTAAGTTTGCGTACGCGTGTTATTGTGTTATTTGACATCGCGGTTTTGCGCGCGTGTATGGATTTTTTGTTTTTCATTTTTATTTTTATCTTTATATTTTATCAGATTTTTAACTGAAAATCAAGCTTCTATTGCTGTTCTGAATCGTGCCGGCCGCGCAACCTTCTGCACTCGCGGTGTAATTATTTAATGTCAGCTGTAAAATTACCTTTATGGCTCATCTATCCCGCCTCTGCTCCATGGATTACATCTTAAAATACGCCAAATGCCTTTGAAAATTCCTCGCGCTATTCCGTATTTTTTGATAGCGCGATAGGTATATTCCGAACATGTCGGTTCATATTTGCAAAAACCAAAATTCCGAAGGAAATACTTAAAAATGCTATGATCCGGAGAGATTGTTTTTTGATAAATCCGAATTAAAGCCAAAATCAGCCATTTAATCGGCGCGGCAATAAGAGAAATAAGACGCGATAAAATCCTTGATGCTATTAAAATTACGCTCGCAATTTGTGAAAAACCCTTGATATTGCGCGTTTTTTTAATAGTATAAAGAAGGCACTTTTTTAACCCCATTGTCTATTACTTCAAAATGAAGATGTATTCCTGTTGCTCCTCTTACTCTTCCTGTTCTTCCCATTCTACCTATAACCTGCCCCTGTGTTATCTGCTGTCCAACTGAAACTGAAACTGATTCAAGATGCGCGTAAAGTGTTTTAAGTCCGTTTGGATGTTTTATTACAACATGATTTCCATATCCGCCGCCCCATGTTCCAACTGAAACTTTCTCAACAACACCGTTTCCAGCCGCCCATACAGGAGGCCTGTTTGGATTTGCTATATCAATAGCATAATGGCCTCTATGAAATCCCTGCGTTATTACCCCAAGCGTCGGGAATATAAATGGCCTGCCTGCATTTGGCGTTGCGTTGCTGTTTGCAAGAGAAGTTGACACAACTCTTGAAGTTGTTCCTGAACGAATAACAGAATCTCTTGACTGCGGAAGCGGTTTTGCGTTTGGCAGATATATTTTTTCACCTTTAACAAGAGATGTTATATCGTTTTTGGCCAATATATCATCTGCTGAGATTCCATATTTTTTTGCAATTGAAGCAACAGTGTCTCCGGCTTTAACTGTATAGCTTATACCGTCAAATGGAGGAATTATTAATTTTTGTCCGCTTCTTATTTTAAGAGGATTGACATTGTTTTCCCATAAAATCGTTTGTGTTTTAAGACCGTATAAAGCCGCTATTTCTGAAATTGTTTCATTTGGACCGATTATATGTTCTATTTCCTTTGTTCTTGCCTGCGTTTTTGTTTCAAATTCGACAGGCGCTGTTTTTGTAAAATAACCATCCTGATCAATTACAAAAGATTCATCGTATTGATCAATATATGAGTTTGTTTCTGATAAACTGGAATTGGAAAAAGCCGTAAGGCCTATCAAAAGGATTCCTATTATGGCTATATTCCGCAAAACAGCTTTTTTTGTGCTTACAGGCATAGAATCAACCGGCATATTGAATTTTGTAAACGGGAAATATACCGGGCTTAAAACCAATCTTTTTCTTATAGACGCGCTCAATTCTGCTTTAAATGTTTTTATAGAGGCAAAAAATCCCTGATTATTAAACGCGCGCTTATGGCGTTCTATTCTTGCCCGCCTGTTGAGTTCCAGCCTATATGTTGTTGCCTGCGTACTAATATTTAATTTTGTTATATCATAAATATATCAAACGAACGGCGGATTGACAATAATAAGCCAAAAAATGTTTAATGGACAAACACAGCTTTGCAAGCAAAATTTATTGACAAAAATAAAAAGATATGTTGAAAGGCGGGATATGGTAAATATAAGCAATTTTATTTTATATAAGCCATTTTTTTGAAATCATTACTTACAGCAATTGACGGCGTTATGATTTTTATTTTTAATTTGACATATTAGATGGTTTATGACCTTGTCTAAAGTTAAAAAATATGCTAGAATTATATAATTAAATAAAAATAAAGCATCATGACCTTGGAAATGCCCCGAGAAATACCTCAGACGCAGATTGATTTGCGAGGTATAGAGAAGCCGCCAAAAAATTCTGAAGAACGGCGTGAATCTATTGTCTCTGAAAGCCGCGGCGCCCTTGACAATCTGCAGATTCGCGCGTTTCTTGATAGATTAGATGCGGAAGACCGCAAAAAAATCGCTAGAACCCTTAAACTTAATGAAATTACTCCTGAAAATTTAAGACAATTGACCTCTATGGATCTTTTGAGCGCTGAGGGTAGAAATAATGGCTCTCTTATGCTTCTTTTTGGCGAAAAAATCAGAACCGAACAAGGAAAAGATACCCTACAAACATTTAATTATAAGGATTTTGAAGGTGGAAAATTTAATAAATCCCTTCGCGTCGGTGATAAGATTTTGATTAATTTTAGAGGAAATATGGATGCATATTGGAATATCGGAGCCGGAGATATGCTTCCTGAAACAGTTCGCAAAGTGAAAATTACAGATAACAAAGGAAATGAACGCATATCCACAATGCGCCAAGGATTGCGCGGAGGATTTTATGACGCAAAGGGTTATATTCCTGTTTTTGATAATTATACCATTGAAATTATGGAAGTATGGGACGAAAAACAGCTTGCTGATTACAAAAAAGATATGACTAGACATGAACAGGAAGAATTGACGCATCTGCAGGAGATATACACAAAAAATCCCGGTGCGTCCCGCGGTAAAATGCCAAGTCTTGAAAAAGTTTTCGAACGCCCTGATTTGTCGCGGCTGGATACTGTAATGGATCAAGCAATGGCTGATATTGGATTGGACGCAAGCTTCAAACCAATTTTGTATTCATTTATTAAACATGAATCTGGGTTTAAGATGTACATAAAGTCTGACATATCAAGCGCGTATGGTTTATTTGAGTTATTAGAAGACAATTGGAGATGGACTTATAGAGATCTTAAAAATATGTCGATATTTGAAGGTGTTTCTTATAATGAGTTTAAAAATTCTCTTGAAGGACAGGTTTATTCTGGAATTTTGTTTTTTAAAAAAAGTAATTTAAAAACCGTTGAGCGAATTTTAAATAGGCCCGTTGATCCTAACAATCCGCGTGATGTTTATTTGTTATATATGGCTCATCATGAAGGTCCGGGCGGATTACGATATTATCTTAGAACAGGCAAGGTAAAATCGGGCGTTAATATGATTACTGGATACGCATGGAAAGTTGTAAACGGAGCTGAATATTATAGACAAGAGCTTGAAAGAATCGCGGCGGCAAAAAATGGCGGCGGAGCTGTCAATATCGCGAGTCGTAAAAGCCAGAGTCAAAGAGGATAGATTACAAATTGTCATGCGCATAATACATCTATATGGGGAGTGTATATGAAAATATGCCGCTCAGATTATATGAAACGCGGGACAAATATATTTTAACAATGAATTGTTTGCTTGATGGGCGATTTAACAAATTCTTAACAAATTTCTAACAATTAGATTGAACCCTAAATTTCTCTTGCATTTGTTTTTTGTTTTTATTAAGATTATCCCGCTTGACCATTTTTTGCCGTCCTGTTTTATGGCCTCGCGCCACCCAGAACGGCTCAAGATTTATTCTTTAACCAAATAAAATGGCTCATCTGCTTCCTGATACGCAATCGTATGAATTAATGATTATTTTCCTTTATGATTTAGGAGAAAGCGAAATCTCAAAAAAAATTTCAGAGTTAAAAAGTTTTATCGAAGAAAGCGGCGGAAAAATTACCGCGGAAGATGTTTGGGGAGTACGCGACCTTGCTTATAAAATAAAAAAACAGGATCGCGGATTTTATTATGTTTTAAATTTTAATTTTGATGATAGAGCCAAGATAAATGAATTGAATAAGACATTGCTTCTTGATAATTCTGTTTTGCGCCATTTGATTATAAAAACTCCTTCTGATTATGTTTTCAAGACGCTCAAAGAATATGAGATGGAGGCCAAAGAAATAGAAAAACTTGAAAAAGATGTCAAAAAAGAAGAGAAGAAAGCCAAAGAAGAAAAAACTGCCGCTAAAAAATCATCCGTTAAAGCAAAGCACGCCGCAAAGAAAACAGCTGAAGAAAAACCTGAACAACCAGAAAAAAAGACAGAAGCAGAGACGCAAGTCCAAGAAGAAGCGCCGGCAGCCGAAGAACAATCAAAGAAAAAGCCAAAAAAAGAACTTGATGAACTGGATGAAAAACTTAAAAAAATTATGGATAACCCTGATATAACAATTTAACAATATAAACTATGCGAAACGTCAACAAAGTGTTTATTATCGGGAATCTAACCCGCGACCCTGAATTAAAACAAACAAAAAGCGGCCAGCCGATCGCGACATTCGGCGTTGCCACAAACCGCGAATGGGCAACAAAAGATGGAGTCAAACATACTTCTACCGAATTTCATGAAGTTGTTGCATGGGCAAAACTCGCGGAAATTTGTATGCAATTATTGAAAAAAGGCAAACTTGTTTATCTGGAAGGATATTTAAAGACCCGAGCAATTCTGCTTCCCGACAATACAAAGAAATTTAGAACCGAAATTGTTGTTCAAGATATCATTATTCTGGAAAAACGAGCTAAATCTGGCAATGGAACAGAAGAATCAACAACTCTCGTGGAGACTGCTCCTGTCGGTGAAAACGAAAGCAGTTTAGATGAATTTTTAGAGGAAACAGCAAAAGAAGAAAATGCATAACATCTAATAAAATTATTTATGCCAACATATCAAAATAGAAAATGCAAGATTTGCGCGAAACAAATTAAGTATATTGATTATAAAAATATCAGACTATTAAGTGAATTTACCACCAAATACGCGAAAATTGTGCCGCGATATTACAGCGGAACATGCCTGAAACATCAAAAAGCGCTTGCTTCTGCCATAAAAAAGGCAAGAATAATGGCTCTTTTGAGGTTTGTGAGATAAAACGGGGACGGAGGCAGGACTTGGGGACGGAGGCAGGACTTGGGGGCGGAGGCAGTTTAGAAAAAGTTTAGAAAAAGTTTAATTGCTCGAGACTTAGAATGTAAAAGATTGCGCGCGGCGCTTATTAAAAAATTGTTTTTTTGTTTTCATCGCCATATACTATTTTCACAATGGATATAGTTTTGGAATTTCAAAAATCAAACGATAAACAACTTACTGAAATTCTTCGCAAATATAATCTTGGACTTTCAATTGAAGAAGCGCGGCATGTACCGAGATTGCTTGGAAGAAATCCAACGCTTACTGAAGCCGCTATTTTCAGTATTCAGGGGTCAGAACATTGTTCGTATAAAAGTTCCCGCAAATATCTTGGAATGTTGCCGTCCGATGCGCCGAATGTGATTCTTGGACCGGGCGAAGATTCCGGGGTTGTTGAAATATGCGAAATCGGTGAAGATCGTTATGGCTTAATTATGGCTCATGAAAGCCATAATCATCCATCTCAAATTGTTCCTTATGAAGGCGCGGCAACCGGAATCGGCGGGATTGTCCGCGATGTTTTATGCATGGGCGGCCGCGTAATCGGCACCCTTGATCCTCTTCGTTTTGGCGAGATTACAAATAATACTTCGCGCTGGGTAGCAAACGGTGTTATAGCCGGCATTGGAGGATATGGCAATCCAATCGGTGTTCCAAATCTTGGCGGAGATATTTATTTCCATAAATCTTATAACGACAATTGCCTTGTCAATGTGGTTTCCATTGGTTTATTGAAAGAAAGCGAACTGATTCATTCATATGCGCCAAAAGACGCGGCAGAAAAAGGTTATGAATTCATTTTAGTTGGAAAGGCAACGGATAGAAGCGGAATGGGGGGCGCGGCATTTGCGTCCGCAAATCTTGACGAGGATCAAAAAGAAGCCAAAAAATCGGCTGTGCAGGAGCCAAATCCATTTTTAAAAAGGCATATTTTGGCCAGCACTTACGATCTGTTCCAAATTCTGCGCGAACACGGATGGATAAATAAGGTTGCGTTTAAGGATCTTGGCGCTGGGGGTTTGGTATGCGCCTCTGTTGAAATGGTTGCAAAAGCCGGATTTGGAGCAGAAATAAATCTTGATGCTGTCAATACTGCTTATAAAAATATGGAGCCGCATGTAATTGCATGCGCTGAAACGCAGGAAAGAATGATGTGGTGCGTCCATCCGGATTTAACGCAAATTATTCTTGATCATTACAATAAAAAATGGGGTCTTTCTAGCATTGCCGAAAAGGCGGGCGCGTTTAAAATCGGAAAAGTAATAAGCGGTGATAGATATTTTGTAAAGTTTAAAGGAGAGCTTGTTGTGGATGCGCGCGCAAAAGATTTAACAGAGGGATTTAAATACAACAGACCGCATACGGCGTCAAAAAAACATTTGAGCGAGCCGAAATATAGAACGCCGCGCAATTTAGGCGAAGTTTTGCTGAAACTTTTGGCGTCCGAAAATATCGCGTGCAGAAAAGCCGCTTATGAAAAATATGATAAACAAGTTCAGGGTTTTGTGCATATAGAAGCCGGCGAAGCTGACGCATCCGTAATCGCTCCATTGATTGATGAAAATATTCCTGAAGAAAAAAAGCGCGTTGGTGTGGCGTTGAAGGTTGACGGCAATCCTTATTATGGAGAGATTTCCGCTTATTGGCAGGGATACAACGCGGTGATTGAATCAATGCGAAATGTGGCTTGCGTTGGCGCTTATCCCGCAGCTGTAACTGATTGTTTAAATTACGGAAATCCAGAGAAGCCCGAAAGCATGGAAGAATTGATTGAAGGAATCCGCGGCATCACCGATGCCTTAAAATCTGTTAAATTAAAGGATTATCCTGTTTGGAGCGTGCCTGTGATTTCCGGCAATGTAAGTTTGTATAATGAGAGCTTGACTGGGAAAATCGCGCCGACTGCTGTTTTATGCTGTGTCGGAATAATGCCTGATTACAGAAAAGCGATTACCATGAAACTGAAAGGACATGGAAATTTGCTTTATTTAATCGGTGAACGAAAAGACGAACTTGGCGGAAGCGAATATTATCGATTGCTCGGAGAAATGTTAGTGAAATCAAAAATTCAAAACAGATCCGGGCTCGTTAACAAAAACGCGGATTATCTTGGCAAAAATGCGCCTCAACCAAATGGCGCCGATGTAATGCGTGAAATGATCGCGCTTACCGATGCTATCCAAGCTGGCGTTGTTTTGAGCGCTCACGATATTTCAGAAGGCGGACTTGCGGTGTGTCTGGCGGAAATGTGTTTTGGCGGACGCGGAGATGGAAATATCGGCATTAATGTTGATTTGCGGAATGTTCCGGACAAAAAACTGCCCGCAGATAAAAAATTATTTTCCCAGACAGGCGGATTTGTTGTGGAAGTAAGCAAGAAATCAGTAAGCGCTTTCAAGGCGATTTTTGAAAAAAATAAAGTGCCTGTTTATGAAATTGGCAAGACGCGCCCCAGTATGTACTCAATTTTTGACGGCAGAAAAAAACTAATCAATTTATCCGTGAAAAAGATGGCTGATGTTTGGCAAGAAGGATTGCGGGAAAAATTAAAATAATAATTTGTGCACTTGATTTACCGCTTTGATCCCGCTATACTTTTCGCGCAATGAATCCAAAAAGATACGCTTTAATCAGCGTTTACGATAAAACCGGAATTATTGATTTGGCGCGCGCGATTTTAAAAAAAGGATATGAAATCCTTTCAACTGGCGGCACATTAAAATATTTAACCGAAAATGGAATTAAAGCCGTGGATATTTCCGAATATACTGGTTTTCCTGAAATGATGAATGGTCGCGTAAAAACATTAAATCCAAAAATTTATGGCGGAATTTTGGCTGTAAGAAGCGATAAAAAACATATGGAGGAATTAAAAAAGCATGGATTCGGATTGATTGATATTGTTGTCTGCAATCTTTATCCATTTGAAGAAACTCTTGAAAAAGAAGATGCGACAGAAGAAGAATTAATCGAAAAAATTGACATCGGAGGTGTTACATTGATACGCGCCGCCGCGAAAAATTATAAGGATGTGCTTGTTTTTATATCCCCGGATGATTACGGACTGATAAATAGCGATATTTCACTTGAAATGCGCAGAAAACTTGCCCGCAAAGCATTCACTCGCACATATCAATATGATGAAGCGATAGAGCATTGGTTTAGAGAAATTCTGAATGAACCCGAACTATTGGATTTGCATTATGAAAAGGTAATGTCTTTGCGTTACGGAGAAAATCCGCATCAAAAAGCGGCGTTTTTCAGGAATCCTTTAAACACTGATTCAAATGTAACGAACGCGAAAATACTTCAGGGAAAACAAATGTCCTTTAATAATTATGTGGACGCTGATTCGGCGCTTGAACTTGTTAAAGAATTTGAACGGCCAACCTGCGCGATTATCAAGCATAATAATCCATGCGGCGTTGCAAGCGCGGATACGATTGAAGAAGCCTTTGAGTTTGCTTTTGATGTTGACTCTTTATCTGCTTTTGGCGGAGTTGTCGCTTTAAACAGAACATGCACAAAAAATATCGCACAATACATAATTGATAAAAAAATATTTTTTGAAATAATCGTCTGTCCGAATTTTGAAAAAGAAGCGCTTGAAATTTTGAAGAAGAAAGAGAATCTGCGACTTCTTGAAACAGGTTCTTTAAAAATCGACAAGGCGCGCCGCGACATCAAAAAAATTGCCGGCGGGATTTTAATTCAAACAAAAGACACATATCAAATTACCACAAAGGATTTAAAGGTTGTAACGCGTGCGCGGCCTACAGATGAGCAAATCCGCGCTATGATTTTCGCGACGAAGGTTGTAAAACATGTGATGTCAAACGCTGTTGTGTTCGCGAAACTAGTACCGTCAAAAAAAGCCAGCAACTCGCGTGAAAACAAACAAGACAGCGGACCTGTTGAAGTCACAACCGGAATCGGAAGCGGCCAAACATCCCGCGTTGACGCTGTTGTAATCGCGGCTTATAAAGCAAAGGATCGGCACGGCGAAGATTTTATAAAAGGTTCGGTAATGTCTTCGGATGCGTTTTTTCCTTTTCCTGATGCGGCTATTGCGGCAATAAAAGCAGGCGCATCGGCGTTGATTCAGCCCGGCGGTTCAATCAAAGATGCGGAAGTAATTAAAGCTGTTGATGAACTCGGCGTACCTATGGTTTTCACCGGAAAAAGATTTTTCCGCCATTAATGGTGTCGAATTATTTTTAATTGTTATTTCTTTTTTGGAAGAATCCGATATACAAAATTTCTAGAACTCCAACCGTATTCAGAATAAACATCGCGAGAAACCAAATCGGCTGTCTATTTCTGCCTGCTTTCCATAAAGCAATTCCTTTCCAGACAAAACTCCAAATTAAAAGCAGTATAACAATCTTGCCTTTTACTGGATCGGCTAAAAGATTGTTGAATTGAGCCAATTGCGCATCCATTTTAAAAATTGTTATATCTGCGAATGATTATAACACAATTTTATTTGCGGCCGTCAATGAAAACTGCCCTCGAATGAAAACTGCCCCCGTCCCCGCCCAACTGCCGTTCCTCAACTCTGCCTCCCCCGTCCCCAAACTCTGCCTCCGTCCCCGTCAATTTGACATAAATCTTTAATCAGCGTAAAATTGCATAAAATTTATAAACCTCACCATATGGCGCGTGAAATTGCTTATAAAATCGCGACTCTTGGAAGCCATACAGCTCTCCAGATACTCAAAGGCGCCAGCGACGAAGGATTTGAAACGATTTGTGTAAGCCAAAAAAAGCATGCTGATTTCTACAACAGTTTCCCTTTTATAGACAAGGTGATTGCCATAGATGATTGGATGGATTTCTTTAAAATTGAAAAATATCTGATAAAAGAAAACGCGATTATGATTCCTCACGGAAGTTTTGTAAGTTATCTGACGCCGAAAAATGTTGAAAAAATAAAAATGATGCATTACGGTTCCAAACAAATTCTTGAATGGGAATCCGATAGAAACAAAGAAAGAAAATGGCTTACAATGGCCGGAATCAATACGCCAAAAATTTATAAACATCCTGAAGAAATTGATCGCGCCGTGATAGTGAAATTTCATGGAGCAAAAGGCGGCCTTGGGTATTTTATCGCTAATGATCCAAAGGAATTTTATGAACGCATAGAGGAAAATGAAGAATATAAAAACCAGAAAGATTATGTGATTCAAGAATATGTTGTCGGTGTGCCGATTTATCCACATTATTTTTATTCTCCCATTACCGACGAGGTTGAAATTATGAGTTTTGACAAGCGCTACGAATCAAACGCCGATTCAATCGGGAGAATCGCAGCCCGTGATCAGCTTGATGTAAGAATCAAAACAAGCTATACAATCACCGGAAACATACCGCTTGTTGTTCGCGAATCAATGCTTCCGAATATACTTGAAATGGGCAAGCGCGTTGTTAAGGCATCAAAAAAAATTGTTAAAGGAGGACTTTTTGGGCCGTTCTGCTTGGAAATGATTATTGACCCCGAATTGAATTTTTATGTCTTTGAAATTTCCGCCAGAATCGTCGCGGGAACAAATCCGTATATTAATGGTTCACCTTATACATGGCTTAAATATGATGTTCCGATGAGCACCGGAAGAAGAATTGCGCGCGATATAAAAATGGCGATTGAAGCCGGAAAACTTGAAAAAGTTCTTGGATAAATTTAAATCATATGATTACTCAACAACAAATTGCAGAGGTTTTAAAAAAATACGATTTAAATAATCTCAGCATCGGCGTGCTTGGCGGACACAGCGCTCTTGATGTATGCACGGGCGCGAAAAAATACGGTTTCCGGACGGTTGCCGTATGTCAAAAAGGCCGCAATAATACTTATTCAAAATATTTTCGAAAGAGAAAGAGAGATGACGGTTTTGAAATCGGTTGCGTTGATGAAGTGATTTTGGTTGATAAATTTCAAGACATCGCAAATCCGGATGTGCAGGAAAAACTGCGAGCATTAAACACAATTTTTATTCATAACAGATATTTTTGGGTCTACTGCGATTTTAACGAGATTGAAAATAATTTTTTGGTGCCGATTTTTGGATCGCGCGAACTTGTAAAATTGGAAGAGCGGAATATCCCTAAAAATCAATATTATCTGCTTGAGAAAGCAGGCATAAGAACGCCGAAAAATATCAGAAAAGCAAACAGCGGATGGGACGAAAAACGGCTTAGAGAAGCGCTTGATGAACATTTTGTCAAAAATAAAGGCGGGCCTTTGATTGTAAAAGTAAATGAGGCAATACGCGGATATGAAAGGGCATTTTTTCTAATCGCGCGCACGGAAGATTACTTCAATATAAGTGGAAAAATGTTGAAACTGGGGCAGATTACAAAAGAAGATCTTGATAAAAGTGTGATTGAAGAATTTGTAATCGGCGCGGCCGTGAATTTTAATTATTTTTATTCTCCTGTGTTGGACGAGCTTGAATTGATGGGAACTGACACGCGGCGGCAAACCAATCTGGACGGATTTTTAAGACTTAACGCTGTAACGCAAACAATGCTTCTGCAAAACGGATTCAGGCCTTCCATGATTGAAACCGGACATATTGCCTGCACTGTAAAAGAATCATTGGTTGGGCAAATTTTTGATATCGGCGAGAAATTTGTTTCTACTTTAAAAAAAGAAGTTCCTCCGGGAATTATCGGTCCTTTTGCGTTGCAGGGAGCAGTCGCTACTCGCACCGGCAAAGAAGAAATTGTGATTTTTGATGTGAGCATGCGGATTCCGGGCAGTCCCGGCACAAAATATACTCCCTATTCCGGATATTTGTACGGCGATTCAATAAGCTATGGCGAGAGAATCGCAATAGAGATAAAAACCGCTGTTAAAAAAGGAAAGTTAGAACTTATTTGCACTTAATTTGCCTCCGTCTCCATATATGGTTAAAATGCTGTTATGAAAACCATTATTCTTGCCGCTGGTCAAAGCAAGCGCATGAAGCCTATTGAGGATAAAAATTTCCTCAAATTTCTTGGCAAACCGCTTATTCAGCATCAAATTGAATCTCTTGCGGCGGCCGGATTTGATGATTTTATTATTGTTTGCGGAAAACATAATAAGCCGCATTTCAATAAACTCAAACGTGAATTGAAATTGCCGATAAATATCATCGAGCAAAAAAATCTTTCTCTTGGCATGGTAGGCGCTGTGATTGACGCTTCAAAATTTTTTGGAGATGAACCTGTTTTGATTGTGAGCGGAAACGATATTGTTGATGAAAACGCTTTTGAATTGCTTAAAAACGCGTATAAAGACAAAAACGCAACTGGTTTTATGATCGCAAAACGAGTGCGGGAATATTTTCCGGGCGGATATTTGAAGATTAACAAATACTCTTATATCAAAGAAATTATCGAGAAGCCTGAGCCGGGAAAAGAACCAAGCAAATTGATAAATCTTGTTTTGCATTTGTACAGAAATCCAAAAATTCTTGTGAAACATTTAGCAAACGCCACTTCTTCCCGCGATGATTTATATGAAACGGCTGTAAATAATATGATTAGCGACGGATATAAAATAAAATCTGTTGAATACGGCGGATTTTGGCAGGCAGTCAAATATCCATGGCATATTCTAGATTTGTGGAAACATTTTTTCG